>ERZ808259.426-NODE-426-length-18821-cov-4.237131_pt1 | contig 18821 bp, 10 predicted proteins | sample MGYA00521279_ERZ808259 | MGnify/ENA primary metagenome ERZ808259 (study PRJEB31516, sample SAMN03275586) | gut metagenome | biome: mammalia-associated habitat; material: feces | host: Papio cynocephalus | place: Kenya | collected 2012-07-27 ... | reverse complement strand
GACGGAACCGATGATGATTTTCTTCTTGCGTGCCTTGGCGGCCGCCTCACGCTGCATGGCGCGGGTTTTCGTGGCCGTGCTCGTTCCCGGCACGGTTTCGAACTGGCCGGTGACCGGATTGAACGTCTGCGTGGCCGCGGTTCCCTCGTTGGGATTCATCGCGACGGTCGCCGGACCGCCATCCATTTCGGCCTGCTTGCGGGCCTTCATGTTCTTCAGATCGGTCAGAGGATTGAACGACGCGGCAAGAGGCTGGCCGCCGTTCATGAACGTTAGCAGATCGTTCTTGAACTCGGAGGCCGTCGCATACCGGTTCTGGCGGTCCTTCGCCATAGCCTTCGCGCAGATCGAATCCCACATGGCCGGCAGTCCCGGCACGATGGCGCTCGGCGGCGTCGCCACTTCGGAAACGTGCTGGTAGGCGATCGCCACGGCGGAATCACCGGTGAACGGCGGACGTCCGGTAAGCATCTCGTACAGCACGCAGCCTGCGGAATACAGGTCGGAACGCATGTCGACGGTTTCTCCGCGGGCCTGCTCGGGAGACAGGTATTGCGCGGTGCCGACCACGCCCTGCGACTGGGTCATCGTGGTCGCGGAATCGTCGATCGCGCGGGCGATGCCGAAGTCCATGACCTTGACCACGCCCTGCTCGGAGATCATGATGTTGCCCGGCTTGATATCGCGGTGGATGACGCCCATGCGGTGCGAGTATTCGAGCGCGTTCAGCACGCCCATCATCACCTGCTCGGCATCGCTCTGGCTCAAGGCTCCGTTTGCCTTGAGGATGTCGCGCAGCGTCTGTCCCTTGACGTATTCCATGACCAGATACGGCAGATGCTCGCTCTGACCGGTTTCGGTGGTGACGACTTCTTCGCCCGAATCGTAGATGTTCACGATGTTCGGATTGTTCATCTGCGCCACGGAATGGGCTTCGCGGCGGAAACGCTCAAGGAAGATATGGTCGTTCGCGAAATCGGCGCGCATGATCTTGACGGCCACGGTGCGCCCCAGACGGGTATCCGTCGCAACATGCACCTCGGCCATGCCGCCGCGGCCAATCAGCTGGCCGAGCTGGTAGCGTCCACCAGCCAAAGAAGTGGGCATGTTGATGTTCATCACTGTTCCTTCCAATCAGTGCTCAAAGAGATATGCGGTTTGCTGACCACGCGGCGGGGCATCCTTCCGCCCGCCGTCACGACCATGGTGTCGGCCAGCTGCGTTTGCTGGTCGAGCAGACGGCGTTCGATGCGCGACAGCGTGCGGGATACCGTCAGCGCGTCCTTCGGACGGTCGAGCGGATCCTTCGCCAACATCGACATGACGAATTCGCGCAGCTGCACGTCGACGGTGTTCGGCAACGGCGGAACCGGATTGTTCACATGCGCGGCGGCGATGTCGACGGGAGTGGCGCCGGTGAACGGGCGATGCCCGCAGAGTCCTTCGTATGCGACGACGCCCAGCGAATAGATGTCGGATTGCGGCGTGGCCTGCTTGCCTTGCGCCTGCTCCGGAGAAATGTACTGCGCGGTGCCCACGACCATGCCATCCTGCGTGATCTGCTCTTGGTTGGTGGAGTACGATACGCCGAAATCGGTGATCTTCACCTCACCGGTGTCGGACACCATGATGTTCGCGGGCTTCACGTCGCGATGGATCACGCCGTGCGAATGCGCGACGAATAGTCCACGGGCGGTCTGGATGAGGATCGGCAGCAGCTTGATCGGATCCATCGGGCCGTTCAGCTCGTGGAACAGATCCGCCAACGATTTGCTGGGCACGTATTCCATGATGAGGAATCCGATGCCGTCGTGTTCGTAGTATTCGAACAACGCGGCGATGTTGGGATGCGCGAGATTGGCGGAATTATGCGCCTCCGCGCGCAGCCGAAGCAGCTTGGCCTCTTGGGTGGCGCCCAGGTCCCCGCGCAACGCCTTGATGGCCACGGGACGTCCCAACTGGATGTCGTAGCCCTTCCACACTTCGCCCATGCCGCCCTGCGCGAGGCGGGAGTCCAGCCGGTAACGCTGGTGGATGAGCTGTCCTTCAATCAGTTTCATTCTGCCAGCGCCTCCTGCATCATGGCCTTCATAATCGGTCCGGCCGCATATGAGCCGTAGACGTCGACGTTGTGCACCACAACGGCGACGGCGATCTTCGGATCGTCGGCCGGGGCGAATCCGATCACCCAGCCGTCGATGGACGAGTTGTTCTCGCCGATCTGCGCGGTGCCGGTTTTCGCGGCGACCTTCACGCCGTCGATCGCAAGATTCGTGCTTTCCTTGGTGACCACGGCCTCCATCATCTGCGTGAGCTTGTTCGCGGTATCCTCGCTGAACGCGCGTGATTTCACCGAAGGCCTGGTCTGCGAGATGACCGACAGGTCGGAGGACCGCACGCGGTCGACCAACGTCGGCTGCATGACCTTGCCGCCGTTCGCGATGGTCGCGGCGACCAGCGCGTTCTGCAACGGCGTCACCACGGTGTCGCCTTGGCCGATGGACGCCAGGGCGAGCTTGTCGTCGCCGGCATCGGTCGGGAACTTCGACGTCACCGACACCCACGGCGTGCCGGTGGAATTGGTGCCGTCGACGGTGATGGGGCTGTCGAATCCGAGCTTCTTGGCCATCGAGGAGACCTTGTCGTCACCCAGCGCCACGCCCAGCTGGGCGAACGCGGTGTTCGACGAATAGGCCAGGGCGTCCTCGAACGAGATTTTGTTGTCGGTGCCGTTCGCCTGGGACACGACATTCGTCAATTGCGTCTGCGTTCCCGGAAGGGTGTAGCTCGCGCCGGCGGGAATCTCCGTGTCCGGCTGGTACTGGCCGGTTTCCAACGCGGTCGCCGCGACGACGGTTTTGAACGTCGATCCCGGCGGATACAGCTGCGACGTGGCGCGGTTGAGCATCGGGTTCGTCGCGTCCTGCGACAGGTTGGAGTAGTTCTGGTTCGCCTCGCTGGTGTTGTGTCCGGCAAGCAGGTTCGGGTCATAGCTCGGCGTGCTCACCATGGCGAGGATGCGGCCGGTTTTGGGTTCGATGGCCACCGCCGCGCCGTCCATGGATCCCAGGCTGTCGTATGCCGCCTGCTGGATCTTCGGATCGATGGACGTTTCGATGTTGGCGCCCTTGTTCGTCTGGCCGGTGAACAACGACTTGAACCGCTGCCAGATCAGCTGTTCCGATTGGCCGGACAACAGGGAGCTGCGCGAAGCCTCGACGCCGGTCCACGCGCGCTGACTGACCGAGAAGAATCCGGTGACCGGCGCGTATAGCGATCCGTTCGCATAGGAACGCTGATAGGAGAACGCGTCGTTCGACGGGTCGGATTTCGCCATCACCGTGCCGTCCGACGCGAGGATCGAACCACGGGGCGCGCCGTATTCGTGGTACAGCGCGCGCGTGTTGCGTGGATCGTTGTTGAGTTCATTGGCCCGCACCGCGCTGATCATTGTGGTCGACATGCCCAGGATGACGAACAGGATGACGACGATGGTGAACAATTGGCGGAGTGATTTATTCATGCCGGCCTCCTGTGTGACGCGCATGGCGGGAGTGTTGCGGCTGGACCGACGATTCCGCCTGCTGGATGGCCTCGAATGCCTGGGTGGGCTGGTCGGGCTGGGCGTCGCCCTCGACATGGTCGGTCGGGGAAAGCCGGATGGCTTGGGTGGCCTGGCTTGCCTGTGTGGCGTTGATCAGCTCGGTTTTGCGTTCCCTGGCCTGCTCGCGCGCGCGCAGAGCCTGCGCAGCCTCGTACTGGAACGTGTCGCTGTCCACTTCGGACTCCGGCTTGTTCGCGGAATTCGAGATCACCAGCAGGATGGTCGCCAGCAGATAGTTCGCGATCAGCGACGAACCGCCGGCCGCCATATACGGCAAGGTCAGGCCGGTGAGCGGAATGACCAGCGTGATGCCGCCGACCACGGTGAACACCTGGAACGCCATCGTGAACACCAGACCCGAGGCGAGCAGCTTGCCGAAGCCGTCCTTGATCTTCATGGCGGTGATCATGCCGGCCGCGATGATGAGCAGATAGAACATCAGGATCGCCATCAGGCCGGTCAATCCCAATTCCTCGCCCACGGCCGCGTAGATGTAATCGGAATTCGCGATCGGTGTGATCGAAGGATGGCCCTGGCCCAGGCCGTTGCCCATCAAGCCTCCGGAGGCCAGTCCGAAAATGCCGGTGACCAGCTGGTAGGAACCGCCGTATTCCTTGTTGTACTGCGAGGAATCGAAAGGATGCAGCCATGCGTCGACGCGCGCGCCCACGTGGCTGAAGATGTTCGCCGCCGCCACGGCGCCCACGGCGAACGCGATGAAACCGATGAAAATCCAGCTTTTGCGTCCCGTGGCGACATACAGCATGGAGACGAACATCGCGAAGAACATCAGCGAGGTGCCCAGATCGTGCTGCACGACGAGCACGCCCATCGACACGATCCACACCACGATGATCGGCCCCAGATCCTTGATGCGCGGAAGTTGGAATCCGAGCACCTTTTTGCCGCCGACCGCGAGCTGGTCGCGGTGGTCGAACAGATAGGAGGCGAAGAAGAACGCCAGGAACAGCTTGGCGAACTCACCCGGCTGGAACGAACCCAATCCGGGGATCTTCACCCAGATGCGCGCGCCGTATTGCTCGGAACCCAGACCGGGCAGCATCGGAGACAGCAGCAATGCGATGCCGATCACCATGCTGACGTAGGAGAACCGTCTCAGCACGCGGTAGTCCTTCATGAAGATCACCAGCAGGTTCGAGACGCCCAGCGCGATCGCCAGCCACAGCATCTGCTTCAATCCGGCCGAAGTGTGCGTGTCCTGGTCGATGCGCGCGATCATCATCACGCCGATGCCGGTCAGCAGCATCACGCAGCACAGAATCGACTGGTTCGCATACGGTTGGAAACGCAGCAACAGGCCCCAACCGGCCAGATACAACGCGCCGATGAAGGCGAGCATCCACAGATACTGTTCCGGAAAGCCGCCGGTGGTGCGTTCGAACATCTGGAAGAACGCCATGGCGCACAGCAGCATCGTGAACGCCAGCAGCGCCAGTTGTTTCAGTCGATTGGCGATCATTGCTTGTCACCGTCCGACTGGTTCGCATCCGTGTTCGTGCCGGTGTTGCCGTTCGCGTCGGCGGTGCCGGCCGAACCGGTTTTGCCGTTGTTGTCAGCGTTCTTCTGCGATTGGTCCCGCTCCTGCTGCTTCAGCTGCTTCTGGATCAGCGTGGTGTGCGCTTTCGCCTCGTCGTACGAGTCGAAGGAAATGCCTTGGGTGAGCTGTTCCTGCCAGCTGGGTGGCAGATCGCTCGTCTTCATGTTCATGTCGGTGACGGTGTGCGAAAGCTTCAATCCGAACAGATTCGTCGGCACGCCTTGGAAAATCGCCACGGTTCCATTGTCGTCGCCGATGTAGTACTTCGATTGGCTCCAACGGTAGGTCAGCAGACCTCCGGCGGCCGCGCAGAGCAGCACGATGACGGCGACGATGATGCCGAATGCGCGGGTGCGGCGCCTGCGGGTGCGTTTCGTCTTGGTCTGGTCGACCTGTTCGTTCTCGATCGCCTTGGCGACCTCGGGATCGTTCGGGTCGGCGGAGATGCGCCCATTGAGTTTCTGTACCACCGGAATCTCGCCGGTGTCGGGATTGGCGCGTTCGCCGTTCTCCTCACGGACGGTGGACGGTTGCGCGACGCGCTGCTCCTTGTTCTGGTCCTGTGCGTTTTCCTCGGGGTCTTTGCCGTGGCGCAGTGCCGCGGCACGGGCAGCGGGCGACTGTTTCGCGTCGCGCAGGGCGGGTGCCGACGCCACCGATTCGTTGATGATGTCCGCGATCGGTTCCAGGCTCGCGCTTGCCGCGCCGCCGATGAGCGGCGTCTGATGCGGCAGATCGAACGCGTCGGCGTCGAGGGCGAGCGTCGCATCCGCGATGACCGCGGTGACGTTGTCGGTGCTTCCCGCACGCAACGCCATAGAGACGAGCCGTTGCGCGCACTCCTCCTGATCGGAGCAGGAGGACAGCACTTCCTCCAACGTCGAATCCTCAAGCACGCCGCACAGGCCGTCGGAGCACAACAGCCAGCGGTCGGCCGGATTCGCCTTGCGGATCGCGATGTCCGGGCGCGAATCGATGTCGAAATCGCCCAATACACGCATCACCACGTTGCGTTGCGGATGGTTGCGCGCCTCGGCCGCGCTGATGCGGCCCGTGTCGATGAGGTGCTGCACGTAGCTGTGGTCGGACGTCATGCGGATAAGCCGGCCGTCGTGCAACAGGTACGCGCGGGAATCGCCGATATGCGCCAGCACCCAGTAGCCCGCGACCATCGCCACGGAGGTGACGGTGGTGCCCATGCCGGCGAGCTTGCGTTCGCGCTTCGCCTTGCCGACGATCGCGTCATGCGCGGCCATCACGGAGGTGGCCATCATGTGGGACACCGCCTGCACGTCGCCCTGCGCGTTGTCGCATTCGATGTGCGCCAGCGAACGGATGGCGATGGTGGAGGCGGTGTCGCCGCCCGCATGGCCGCCCATGCCGTCGCAGATGGCGATGAGGTGCTCGCCGGCGAATGCGGAATCCTGGTTGTTGGAACGCACCGTGCCCACGTCGGACACGACGGTGGAATACATGAACAGTGGCTGTGAAGCGTCGGAATTCGGCAATCGGCTCACCTCAATTCAAAAGTGGTTGCGCCAATGCGCACCGGAACGCGCGAACCGAGGATCATCGGCGCCTGCAGGCGCTGTTGATTGACCACGGTGCCGTTGGTGGAGCCGAGATCCTCGATCGCCCACCGGCCGGTGGCGGGATCGGTGTAGACGCGCGCATGGTGGGAGGATACGAATTCGTCGTCCAGCACCACGGTGTTCGAAGCGGCGCGGCCGAGCGTGATGGTATTGCCGGTCAAAGGGACGGAACTGCCGGCAAGCGGACCATCGATGATCACCAGAAGCGTGGGATTGGCGTTCGGCACGGCATTCGCGGACCGTGTGGAGACCGCGGCCGGTGCGGGCGCGGCCACCGGCGCGGGCGACTGCGCGGCGTTGCGCGCGCGACGCTCCTTACGACGATGAGCCCGCGATTTCCGCGGGCTGAGCGTTTCGATGTCGTGGTACAGCGACCGTACCACACAGGCTACAAACACCCATAACAGTACGAGAAAGCCATATTTGAGAATCGCAAAGGTTAATTCAGTGAGCATAAAAGCGGCTCCCGTTCCAGGTCGTCTACTCCTGATCCTGCGAAGAAGCCCAGTACAGGATGCGGGTGCGTCCGATGGTGATGGTGTTGCCGTCAAGCAGCGTAGCGGCCTCCACATGGTGTCCTTCGACGTACATGCCGTTCGTGGAGTTCAGGTCGCGGGCGATGACGGTTTTGCCGTCGTCGTTGATGTCGATTTCCATATGGCGACGGGAGATGCCCGGATCGTCGATGACGATGTCGCAATCGGAACCGCGTCCGATGATCGTCTTGCTTTCGGTGAGCAGATACTGGTGCTCGCCGATCTCCAGCATCGGGCAGTCCTCGTTCTGCGCGTCGGTGGTGACCGGCACGGTGTTGCCCTGCACGGATTCGCTGGACAGCTTGAAATTGCCCTTGGTGAGTTCGAGATCCTCTTCGAAGATCACCACGACCGGTCCGACGAATGCGTAATGCTGGCTTTTCGCATACTGGGTGAGATTGTCCGCCAGCTCGTTCGCCAGGGTCTCGGCGCCCCATTCGACGATGTTGTTGAAATCCGGCGTGCTGAGTTTGAACCGGTATTCGTTCGGGGCTACGGTACGGTCGCGCGTGACGGGCATGGCCTCTTTGTCGATCTCACGTTCCAGAGCGCTGGAAAGGTCGACGGGCTGCAGGTCCTTGGACCCGAACTTGGCGAAGACGCCGTTCACCGCGCCTTCCACGCTCTTCTCAAATCGGTCGAGAACACTCATACTTTGTCCCTTTCTATCCTCACCTATCCTACGCGGTAGTGCGCCGAGCGCCAATTTACATACTTATTGGTCGCAAATTAATTGCAAAAATTTCATGTGGAATACGGCGGATGGCGGCGTTCCCGCCGATAGGGGAGCGTCGGGGTGATGCGGGGGTGGCGTCAATCGGCATGCCGGTCGGCGCTATGGGCCGGTGCTAGGTTGGAGGCATGGATACTGCGATTGAAACTGAGCGCGAGCGTGACGCGATCGCGCGTTTCCCCCGTTTGAAAGCACGCACATTGCGATTCTCCTGCGGCGCCCCGCGTTCGGCGCGTGTGATCGGTGATGGCTCCCGTGCGCTGTTCCTGCGTTCGGACGGTCCGGAAGACACGGTCACCTCATTGTGGATGAGCGTGATCCACGATGACGGCGAAAGCGGCGAGACACTGCTTGCCGACCCCCGTGACCTGCTTGCCGACGCCGACGCCGAGAACGTGCCTGCCGAGGAGAAGGCGCGTCGCGAACGCGCGCGCGAAGGCGGCTCTGGCATCGTCGGCTACTCCGTCGACGCGGCGGGCGATCGCGTGGTGTTTACCATCAACGGACAGCTGTTCCTGACCGAAATCAGTGAGGACGGCGCGCGCACCCGGCAGCTGGTCGCCGAGGCCCTGGACGCATCGCCGGCCGAATACGGTCCGGTGCTCAACCCGCGCATCAGCCCGGACGGACGCCACGTGCTGTACACGACCGGCGAACGCCTCAATCTCATCGACATCGCCGACTGGCCGGCATCCGGCCAGGACGCGGAGGAATCCATCGCCACGGTGTATGGCGTGCGCGGCGGGGACGACGATTCCGCACCGGCCGACGGCACGGTGAAGATCGGACTGGCCGAATTCGCCGCGGGCGAGGAAATGGACCGCTACGAAGGCTTCTGGTGGTCGCCCGACTCCAAATACGTGCTGTTCGAAACCTTCGATTCCGCCAATGAGGAGACCTGGCACATCTCCGATCCGGCGAATCCGGCGAATCCGGCGCAGGGACGCCGCTACCCGCAGGCGTTGACCGCCAACGCCGACGTGCGGCTGACGCTGCTCGAACTCGGATTCGACACCGACGGCTGCTACTACGGCGGCATCGCCAACGAAGTGCGGTGGGACCGCGAATCCTACGAATACCTCGCCGCGGTCAGCTGGACGGACGGCCATGAGCCGATCATCCAGGTGCAGGACCGTCTGCAGCAGCACGACCAGGTGCTCGCCGTGCATGTCGGCGAACCGGTGATGCCGGCCATCGCGCCGGAAAACGCATTCACCGACGATGACGGCGACGAGGTAGAGACCTTCTCCTTCACGGTGCCGGAATACGCGGAAGGCGAGCGTCCCGGCACGGTCCGCGTGCTTGAGGAGCACCACAACGGCCAGTGGCTCGACCTGATCCACGGCGTCCCGGCATACACGCCGGACGGGCGCCTGGTATGCGCGATGAACGACATGGACGCGGACACCAACCGCCTGACCGTGGACGGCAAGCCGTTCACGCCGGCCGGACTGCAGGTGCGCACCGTGCTCGACGTGACCGACGACGACGTGCTGTGCGTGGTGCAGCGCACGCCGGAACTCCTGCCGGCCGACCAACTGCCCTTCCTCTGGCAGGACAACGCGGAGGACCACGACGCCCGCAGCTTCGACGTCGTGTCGATGCGCTTCGACGGCGGTTGGGAGCCGCTCACCTACGCGCCGGGCCAATGGACGATGTCCCGTGCGGGCAACGGCTGCGTGGTGACCGGCCGCGGCATGGATGACGCGAAAACGCAGATGCAGCACTGCATGAACGTCGCCACGGCATCCGAAGACGGCACGGACACGGCCTCGATGGTCGTCGCGCCGATCGAAAACCATGCCGCCGAACCCGGATTCCGGCCGAACGTGCGTTTCACCCGATTGGGTGAACGCGCGCTGCACACGGCGGTCATCCTGCCGTCGGAACACAGCGCATACGCCCACGCCACCAAACTGCCGGTGCTGATGAAGCCATACGGCGGCCCCGGATTCCAGCAGGTCATCGAAAGCCAGTCCTTCTACTGGGACGCGCAATGGTGGGCCGACCAAGGCTACATCGTCGTCACCGCGGACGGCCGCGGCACCACCGGCCGCGGACCGAAGTGGGACCGCATGATCTACGAGAACATGAAGGCCGTGACCCTGGAGGACCAGGTGTCGGCGGTCAACGCGCTGCCGGACGCGCTCGCCGCATGGAACGCGCCCGAACCCGACCTCGACCGCGTCGCGATGATCGGCTGGTCGTACGGCGGATTCCTGTCCGCGCTCGCCGTCCTCGAGGCGCCGGACACGTTCGCCGCGGCCTGCGCGGGCGCGCCGCCGACCGATTGGACGCTGTACGACACGCACTACACCGAACGGTATCTGGGCCTCGACCCCGCAGTGTACGAGCGGAACAGCATCATCGCGGACGCCCCGAACCTCAGGCGCCCGCTGATGCTCATCCACGGTTTCGCCGACGACAACGTGACGATCGCCAACAGCCTGCGGCTGAGCCAGGCGCTGATGGCGGCCGGACGGCAGCACACGTTCCTGCCGCTCACCGGCATCACGCATATGACCAACGACGAGACGGTCGCCGAGAACCTGCTGCTCCTGCAGCGGGACTTCCTCGCCAAGGCGCTGGCCTGAGGGACGCCGGTCTGAATCGCCTTGGGCCGGCCCTCGCCGTTCTGGGCGGTATCGGCCCGGACGGCATGGAGACGAACCGTCGCACGTCGATTCCACGGAAGCCGCCGGACACCGGTTCCGGCCGGCTTCCGCGCGGCCGTCGCCCGAGGCGAAGGCATTTCGCTTCGGGACGGACGGATACGGAATGGAATATTCTGTTGATTTCGGAGTTGAGGTAAAGGGCTTTACAGAACACATGCGCATGGATATAGTGCCATCGGACCGGTATCAAGTGGAGGACGGATGCGGACGATTCTGAGGATTTTCACACGTGACCTGCGGCGCATCGTCTCCAATCCCGTGGCCGTCGTCGTCACGTTGGGCGTCGCGCTGATCCCGTCGCTATACGCATGGTGCAACATCCTCGCCAACTGGGATCCGTATTCCAACACCGGCAACATCCAGGTGGCGGTCGCCAACGAGGACCTCGGCACCGATTCCACGCTCGTCGGCCACCTCGACGCCGGCGCGCAGACCGTCAAGGAACTCAAGAAGAACGACCAGCTCGGCTGGCGCTTCGTCAGCAAAACCGACGCCTTGCAGGGCGTGAAATCCGGCAAATACTATGCCGCGATCGTGCTGCCCGACAATTTCAGCAAAACGCTGATCGGATCGGTGACCGGCACCACGAAACGTCCGCACATCACATACTACGTCAACGAAAAACAGAACCCCATCGCGCCGAAGATCACCGACACCGGCGCCAACACCATTGACGAGCAGATCAACTCGACCTTCGTGACCGCGGCCTCGGACGCCGTGGCGAAGCAGGTCAAAAAGGCGGCGTCCTCCGCGGCGCGGACCGTCGACGGCGCGCAGAACGGAGTCACCGACGACCTCAACGGCATCATCGACCGTCTGAACGAAGCGACCGACGCCATGGGCACCATGCAGGCGTCGCTGAAATCCGCGCAAAACGCCATCCAACAGGCGCGCAAGGTCAACAAACAGGCATCCTCCGCGCTGAACACCGCATCGAACACGGCGAACACCACGGTCGGACTGGCCAATGACGCGCAACGCACCGCCCAGCGGTTCTCGACGACGCTGGCCGGCAAACTCGACGACGGCAGCACACAACTGTCCGGTCTTCAGATCGACATGGGCAATGCTGCCGGCCAGGTGCTCAACGGGCTCAACACCGCGCAGAACGACGTGGACACGGTCAGCCAGTCATTGGAAAAGACCTGCGACACCACCGAAGACCTCATCGACGCATTGGAACGCACGCTCGATTCCAGCGGCCTCGACGCCAACAGCGAGGAATACCAGGCCATCAAACGCCAGATCGCCAACGCGCGCGACAAACTCAGCCAGGAACGCCAGCTGCTCGCCTCCTTCGAGAAGAATTCCAAGAGTTTCATCGACAACGGCAAAACCACCGTCACCACATTGCAGACGGCCGCTTCCGGTCTTGCCGGCGACGCGGCCAAAGGGCTGGCGAACGCGCGCACCGACCTGACCGGCACGGTCATGCCCGCCCTGGACAGCTCGCTGACATCGGCCAGCACCACCGGCAACACCATCGTCGGACTGCTCGGATCGCTCAACGGGCTCGTCGGGCAGAACGACGGGTTGCTCGGCCAGCTGGCCTCCACCCTCAAGCAGACCCACGGCACGCTCGGCTCCACAATCGGCGCGTTGAACACCCTGAAAGGCCAGCTGGAGACGACCCGCACCGACGTCGCCGCGCTGTCCAGCTCGCAGGCATACGGGCAGATCGCCCAACTGCTCGGCGTCGATACGAAAAGCGTGAGCGAGTTCATGGGCAATCCCGTGCACGTGCAGCACATCGTCATCTATCCGACCGACAACTACGGTTCGGCCGTCGCGCCCTTCTACACGAATCTGGCGCTGTGGGTCGGAGGATTCGTGCTCGTGGCCATCTACAAGCTCGAAGTGGACCGTGACGAACGCATCCGCGACTACACGCCGACACAGGGATACATGGGCCGATGGATGCTGTTCATGCTCGTCGGCTTCATGCAGGCTGCCATCGCCACCGTAGGCGATCTCGTACTCGGCATCCAATGCGAGCATCCGCTGCTGTTCATCCTCGCGGGACTGCTTGAATCGTTCATCTACGTGAACATCATCTACGCGTTGGCCGTCGCGTTCCGGCACATCGGCAAGGCCGTCGCGGTGATTCTCGTCATCGTGCAGATCCCGGGCGCGTCCGGCCTGTACCCGATCGAGATGATGCCGGAATTCTTCCAACGGCTCAAACCGTTCCTGCCGTTCACCTACGGCATCCAGGCGATGCGCGGCGCGGTCGCCGGATTGTACAAGAACCAATACTGGAGCAATCTGTTCCACCTGCTGTGGTACCTGCCGCTGGCGTTGTTCGTCGGATTGGCGGTCCGCCGTCTGGCGATGAACCTCAACGCGCTGTTCGACAACCGTCTCGCCGACACCGATCTGATGATCACCGAGCGCAACGCGGGCATCGACAGCCAGTTGCGCTTCGTCAACCGCGTGCAGCGGTTCGCGCAGGACTATCCGCAGATCGCGCATGACCGCGCGCGCCTGTTCTTCAAGCGGTATCCGCGACTGGTCCGCATCGGCTTCATCGCGTTGGGCGTGCTGCCGTTCGTCTTCCTGGTGCTGCTGTTCGTGATTCCGCAGAAGATCGGCATGCTGACCGCATGGATCGTGTCGATCATCGCGATCGACACGTATCTGATCGTCGTCGAATACATGCGCGAACGGTACGCATCGACGCTTGGCGAGCAGGAAATGAGCGCGGACGAATTCCGCAACGCGATACTGCACGAGAACCTGCTGTTCCACAAGGGCATGTCGTACCGTCCGATGCATGCCGCGGGCAGGCATATCGAAAGCCGGCGCATGGAGGAACGCCATGCCGGGCCGGAGCACGCCGAACCGGGCACGCTCGTCGAGCGTGTTCTGCAGGCCGAACGGAAACAGGCGGAAGACCGCCATGCCGAAAGCCACGACGACGAAACGAGGGGAGAAGCGCGATGAAATACTTCTGGGGCATCCTCAAACGCGACCTGTGCCACGCATCGCGCAACGTGATCGCCGTGATCGTGTCGATGGGGCTGGTCATCGTTCCCGCGCTCTACGCGTGGTTCAACATCGCGGCGAGCTGGGATCCCTACGGCAACACCAAATCGCTGAAGGTCGCCGTGGCCAATGTGGATACCGGGTACAAATCGCAACTCATCCCGGTGCGCGTCAACGTCGGTGAGACGGTGATGAGCGCGCTGCGCGCCAACCATCAGCTCGACTGGCAGTTCGTCGACCGCGACAAGGCCGTGGACGGCGTGAAATCAGGCGAATACTACGCGGCCATCGTCATTCCGAAATCCTTCAGCGCCGACATGATGACCCTGTTCTCCACCAACGTCAAACACGCGAAGCTCAAGTACTATCTCAACGAGAAGATCAACCCGATCGCGCCGCACATCACCGACCAGGGAGCGTCGACCGTCGCCGACACCATCGACAAGACCTTCGCCAAAACGCTCGCGCAGGTCGGCCTCGACCTCGCCGCGAACCTGCTGCAATACTCCAACAGTCCGCAGATGGCGCAGTACATGACCAATCTGCAGACGAACATCAACGGCATGAAATCCACGCTGCTCGGCGCGCAAACCCAAGTGAAGGCCTACGCCGACCTGCTCGGCTCGTCCAGCGACGTGATCACCACCACCAACAAACTGCTGAAAACCGCGCGAACCACCAGCAAACAGGCCACAAAGACCCTCAAACAAGGTTCCGCGACCATCTCGACGCTGTCCGCATCGACCGAAAACGTGACCACCGCGGTCGGCAAGGCGCTCAACCAGGCCACCTCATCACTGGACGGCATCGCCGACAAGGTCAACACCGCGTTCGACCAGCTCGACAAGGATTCGACGCAGACCGCGGACGCCCTGAAAGACCTGTCGAACCAAGTCTCCGGCGCAGCGGACGCCTATGGCAACTATCTGCAGGACCTCAACAACATGCGTGCCTCAGTCGAAAACATGCCGGACGGCGAAACCAAACAGGCGCTGCTCAACGCCATCGACAAGCAGATCGCCACATTGCAATCCGCGCAACAGGACACCCAGGCATTGGCGCAGGCGCTCGCCGACGCGTCCAAGCAGGTGTCGGCCAACAGCGGCGACCTGCAGAGCGAACGCCAGAAGATCCTCGACCGGATCGCCACCGCGAAGAAATCCATCGTCTCCGCGCGCAAGGAATACACGACCAACGTCAAGCCGCAATTCGACAAGCTCGCGGACTCCATGCAGGACCTCATCTCGCAGACCGGCGACGTGGTGGCCGGCATCGGCGGCGTCACCAGCCAGGCGGGCGACGTCACGCATGACGTCGGCAAGGGCATCGCCTCCATCCGCAAAACCCTGAACGGCGTCGCCCGTTCGCTCGGCAAATCCGCGAACAAACTCGACAAGCTGAACACCGAATTCACGAACGCCGTGCAGAACGGCGACACGGATGCGATCAGGAAACTCGCGTCCACGAACACCAGCGCCGTGGCCACACTGCTTTCCGCGCCCGTCGCGCTCGACCGCGTGGCCGTCTATCCGATAGCGAACTACGGTTCCGCCATGGCGCCGTTCTACACGGTGCTGTCCATCTGGGTGGGTGCGATCATCCTCGTCGCCATCATGAAAACCGCCGTTTCCGACCGCGAGAAAGGCCATGTGCTCGGTTTGGGCGACGAGCTGCCCATCCAGCCGCGCGACCGCGAAGTGCCCGGCAACGCCGCCCGTTTCGGATTGAAGCTGCACCACGAATATTTCGGACGACTCGGCATCTTCACGTTGCTCGCCCTGCTGCAGGGCACGATCGTATGCCTCGGCGACCTGTACTATCTGGGCGTGCAGGCCGAGCATCCGCTGCAGTTCCTGCTCGTCGGCTGGCTGTGCTCGATCGTGTTCTGCAACATGGTGTACACGCTCACCGTGTCGTTCGGCGACATCGGCAAGGCGCTCGCCGTGGTGCTGCTGGTGATGCAGGTCGCCGGTTCCGGCGGAACCTTCCCGATCCAGACGCTGCCGAAGTTCTTCCAGTTGTGCTATCCGTTCCTGCCGTTCCCGCATGCCATCGACGCGATGCATGCGGCGATGGCCGGTTCCTACGGCTACGAATACTGGATCGATCTGGGCGAATTGCTGCTGTTCCTGGTACCGTCGCTGCTGCTTGGCCTGGTATTGCGCAAACCGGTGATCCGGCTGAACAACTGGGTGCTGCGCAATCTGGAATCCACGAAGGTGATGTAGCGCGTTGATGCCGCGCGCCGCGTCCCCGTACGAACGTCTGGCGGTGCCGCGCCGGCGGCGCATGCGGTTCGTGGAGACCGCGGCTCGTGGAGACCGCGGTTCGTGACGGCGATGCCATGCGATTGATGGTCAGTGCCTCAGGAAAGATGGTCAGTGCCTCAGGAAAACAACCTTCGTATGCCTATCATGGTGGGCATGACCATCACGCTCATCGACGAGGCGCACTACGACGCCGAAATGACGCATACGGTGCTCCCCGCGCTGGAATCCTGCATGACGGAAGGCTGGATGGATCCCGCCACCGTCGATTGGGACGGCAACGCGCTGCCTGAGCTGAAGCGTCCCGGAAAGCTGCATTACTACTGCTACGACGCCCACCGATTCGACGCGCTTCGCGAGGACGGCGCCACCGCGGTGTTCCGCGGCGCGGTCGTGATCTCGCACGGATTCACCGAATTCGGACGCAAATACAGCGAGATGGTCTGGTATTTCCTGCTTTCCGGCTATTCCGTATGCGTGTTCGAACATCGCGGCCACGGCCATTCCACGCACGACATGGCGAACCCGAATCTCGTATGGATCGATGATTGGCGCCGGTACGTCGCCGATTTCGCCACGTTCGCCAGCACCGTGGCGCGTGAATACGCATGCGGCAAGCCGATGGACCTGTACTGCCATTCGATGGGAGGCGGCATCGGCGCGGCCGTGCTGGAACGGTATCCGTCGCTGTTCGACAAGGCCGTGCTGTCCGCGCCGATGATCGCCCCGGCGGTCGGCATGCCGACATGGATCGCGCGCACCGTGGTCGGATTGCTGTGCGCGCTGGGATTCGGCAGATCACGGGTGTTCGGCCATGAGGATTTTTCGGAAAAACTCGATATGAAGGCGCATAAGGGCGCTTCCGAGGCGCGCATCCGCTGGTTCCACGAACAACGTCTGGCCGACGTCTCCTGCCGGACCAACGCGGCCACGTTCGCATGGGCCGATCAGGCGATGGCATTGTCGCGCGCGGTGCTGAAGCCCGATATGTGCGGCGCGATCGAAACGCCGGTGCTGCTGTTCCAGGCGGGACGCGACGTGTGGGTGCTCAACGAGCCGCAGGACGATTTCATCGAACGCGTGCTGGAAGGCGGCGGAACCATTGAGAAAATCCGTTACGACCAGTCGCTGCATGAGATCTTCTCGATGCCGAACAATGTCATGAGGCCGTATGTGGACAGCATCCTCGATTTTCTTGGTGCGCCCGGCGAAAGCCTTTCGGAGATGTGATTATTCACGGTCGCGCGGATGAGGCGTGCCGGTGTCGGCGTCCCGCCCGGCGAACGGTTCTTCTGGCGGATGGTTCTTTCGGCGGATGGTTCTTTCCGGCCTTTCTGCCTTGCGAATCCGTTCGACCATGCGGGCGCGGCGCGTCGGCATGCCGGTGTATGCCGTCGGTGGCTGATACATTGGCACGTTGCGACGAGCGGGCATGCCGGCAGACGAATGCGGATACGCAATGACGTGCTGCTGCCGGACGCCATGGGACGCTGGAAAGATTGGATAGCAAAGGAAACAGCATGGTTTACGATTTCACCACCATCATCGACAGACATGGCAAGGACGCCTTGGCGGTGGACGGTCTGGGCACGATACCCGGGATGGCGCCGGACGCGCCTCGCGAGGGATTCGATGTGATTCCGATGTGGGTCGCCGACATGAATTTCGCCACGGTGCCGACCATTCCCGAGGCGATCATCGAACGCGCGAAGCACCCGCTGTACGGCTACTTCAATCCGTCGGACGAGTACTTCGACGCGATCATCCGCTGGCAGCGCGACCGCAACGACGTGACCGGACTGACCCGTGACGCGATCGGATACGAAAACGGCGTGCTCGGCGGCGTGATCTCCGCCGTGACCGCATTCGCCGCGCCCGGCGACGCCGTGCTGCTGCACAGCCCGACGTACATCGGATTCACCAACAGCCTGAGCAACAACGGCTACCGCATCGTGCACAGCCCGCTCAAGCGCGACGCGGAAGGCGTCTGGCGTATGGATTTCGCCGACATGGAACGCCGCATCAAGGAGAACAACATCCACGTCGCCATTTTCTGCAGTCCGCACAACCCCTGCGGCCGCGTGTGGGAACGTTGGGAAATCGAACAGGCGATGGAGATCTACCGTCGCAACGATTGCATGGTCATTTCCGACGAGATCTGGTCGGATCTGACCCTGCACGGATACCGGCACATCCCCACGCAGTCGGTGAGCGAGGACGCGCGCAACCGCACGGCGGCCTTCTACGCGCCGAGCAAAACCTTCAATCTGGCGGGACTCGTCGGCAGCTACCACATCATCTACAACAAGTATCTGCGCGACCGCATCACCGCGAAATCGTCGAAGTCGCATTACAACGCGATGAACGTGCTGTCCATGCACGCGCTGGTCGGCGCATACCGTCCCGAAGGACGCGTGTGGCTCGACGAGCTTCGTGAGGTGCTGAGCGCCAACGTCGATTTCGCCTACGACTACATCACTTCGCATTTCCAGGGCGTTTCGCTTGCCAAGCCCGAGGGCACGTACATGCTGCTGCTCGACTGCTCCGCATGGTGCAAGGCGCATGGCGTCTCGCTGTCGGGCTTGGAGAAGCGCGGCTGGGACGTCGGCGTCGCATGGCAGGACGGCAGCCAGTTCAACGCCCCGTATTCGATTCGCATGAACCTGGCGTTGCCGGCCAGCCGTGTGCGCGAGGCGCTCGAACGACTGGACCGTTACGTGTTCAACGTGTGACGGTCGGTGCTTTTAGCCATGGCCGGCATATTCCCGGTCAGGCTCGGCATGTTGCCGCGCGCGTGACGATGCGGTAAGCCACGCAACCGATTGGTGGCCTGAATTGCTTCGATTCAACAATCGGTTGCGCATTCGAGAC
>ERZ808259.422-NODE-422-length-19037-cov-3.480086_pt1 | contig 19037 bp, 21 predicted proteins | sample MGYA00521279_ERZ808259 | MGnify/ENA primary metagenome ERZ808259 (study PRJEB31516, sample SAMN03275586) | gut metagenome | biome: mammalia-associated habitat; material: feces | host: Papio cynocephalus | place: Kenya | collected 2012-07-27 ... | reverse complement strand
CCGCTGACGAAATCCTGCCTCAACCACCGGATGCGCAAGCTCATGGAGCTTGCGGGCAAAGAAAAAGCGTAAAGAGAGGAAAGCATCATGCCGTTTGCACACCTGCACGTTCATACGGAATACAGCCTTCTTGACGGCGCGTGCCGCATCAAGGGGCTGGCCAAGCGCGTCCGCGAGCTGGGGCAGACGGCGGTCGCCGTGACCGACCACGGCGTGATGTACGGCGCGATCGACTTCTACCGCGCGTGCAAGGCCGAGGGTGTCAAGCCCATCATCGGCTGCGAGGTCTACGTCGCGCCCCGCACGCGCTTTGATAAGCAGCATGAATTTGACGCCGAGGCGCGCCACCTTGTCCTTCTGTGCGAGAATGAGGAGGGCTACCGCAATCTCTCTTACATGGTCTCCAAGGCGTTTACCGAGGGCTTTTACATCAAGCCGCGCATCGACCTCGAGCTGCTGCGTGCGCACTCCAAGGGGCTCATCGCGCTCTCGGCGTGTCTTGCCGGTGAGATCCCCCGCCGTCTGCGCAATGGGGAATACGACAATGCAAAGGCGTATGCCTTGACACTCTCTGAGATATTTGGTCCCGACCATTTTTATCTTGAGCTTCAGGACCACGGCATCCGCGATCAGGCGGTCGTAAACAAGGGCTTGCTGCGCATCCATGAGGAGACCGGCCTGCCGCTCGTCTGCACGAATGACGCGCACTATCTTACGAAAGACGACGCCTACGCGCACGACGTGCTGCTGTGCATCCAGACGGGCAAGACCGTGGACGACGAGAACCGGATGCGCTACGAGCCGCAGAACTTCTACCTCCGTTCGACGGAGGAGATGGAGGCGCTTTTCGCCCAATACCCCGGCGCGATCGAAAACACGGGGAAGATCGCGGAGATGTGCAGCCTGGAGTTCACCTTCGGCAAGTATCACCTGCCGGAATTCAAGGTGCCGGAGGGCTACACCTCACTGACCTATTTCAAAAAGCTCTGCGCGGACGGCTTCGCCGAGCGCTACGGCGAGGGCACGGACAAGCAGAAGGCGCAGCTGGAATACGAGGAAAACATGATCGAGAAGATGGGCTTCGTCGATTATTTCCTCATCGTCTCCGACTTTGTGCGCTACGCCAAGAGCGTCGGCATCCCCGTCGGCCCGGGGCGCGGCAGCGCGGCGGGCAGCATCGTGAGCTACTGTTTGCACATCACAGACATCGAGCCGATGAAGTACGGGCTTTTCTTTGAGCGCTTTCTGAACCCCGAGCGCGTGTCCATGCCCGATATCGACATGGACTTCGGCGACACCCGCCGCGGCGAGGTCGTGGACTATGTACGCCGCAAGTACGGCGACGACCATGTGGCCCAGATCGTCACGTTCGGCACGATGGCCGCGCGCGGCGCGATCCGTGACGTGGGACGCGCGCTGAATATGACCTATGCCGACTGCGACGTGATCGCCAAGCTCGTACCCGGCGGGCCGGGAAATCTGCACATTACGCTCGACGACGCGCTCAAGCTCTCGCGCGAGCTGCGCGAGAAGTACGAGAACGACGAGCAGGTGAAAAAGCTCATCGACACGGCGCGCGCCCTCGAGGGAATGCCGCGCCACGCCTCGACGCACGCGGCCGGCGTGGTCATCACCAAGCGCCCCGTGGTCGATTATGTCCCGCTGGCGACGAACGACGACGCGGTGGTCTGTCAGTATGTGATGACGACGCTTGAGGAGCTGGGGCTGCTCAAGATGGACTTCCTCGGTCTGCGAAACCTGACGGTGCTTGACGACGCGGTCAAAACGGTGCAGAAAACGCAGCCCGGCTTCAGGCTGGCGGACATTCCGGAGAACGATCCCGAGACCTATGAAATGCTCGCCGCGGGTAAGACCTCGGGCGTCTTTCAGCTCGAATCGAGCGGTATGACGGGCGTGTGCGTCAGTCTCAAGCCGCAGAACATCGAGGACATCACGGCCCTTATCGCGCTCTACCGTCCCGGTCCGATGGACTCCATCCCGAAGTTCATCGCCTGCAAGCACGATCCGAGCAAGGTGACCTATCTGATCCCGCAGCTCGAGCCGATCCTGTCGATCACCTACGGCTGCATCGTCTATCAGGAGCAGGTCATTCAGATCTTCCAGCAGCTCGCCGGCTACACGCTCGGGCAGGCGGATATGCTCCGCCGCGCCATGAGCAAGAAAAAGGTCAAGGACATTGAAAAGGAGCGCGGCGCGTTCCTCCACGGGGACCCGAGCCGGGGCATCAAGGGCTGCATCGCGAACGGGATCAGCGAGAGCGCCGCGCAGGCGATCTACGACGATATCTACGCCTTCGCGAACTACGCCTTCAATAAGGCGCACGCCGCGGCCTACGCGGTCATCGCGTACCAGACGGCGTATTTCAAGTGCCATTTTCCGAAGGAATATATGGCGGCGCTGCTCACGAGCGTGCTGGACAGCAGCGAGAAGATCGCGGAATACATCGGCGAGTGCCGCGAGTGCGCCATCGCGCTTCTGCCGCCGGACGTCAACCGGTCGGATGACCGCTTTACAGTCGAGCCGGAGGGCATCCGCTTCGGCCTCGTCGCCATCAAGAACATCGGCCGCGGCCTGATCGCCCGCATGATGCGTGAGCGCGAGGTCAACGGTCCCTTTGCGGATTTTCAGGATTTCTGCATCCGCATGGATGGCAACGATATGAACAAGCGCGCGGCGGAGAACCTTATCCGCGCGGGCGCGTTCGACTCGATGGGCGTGCATCGCTCGCAGCTCGTCGCCGTCTACGAAAAGGTCATGGACGGCATCTCGAATGGCAACCGCGTGAACATCGAGGGGCAGATGGACTTCTTCGGCATGGGCGGTGGCGCCGCGCAGCGCGAGCCGCTGCATCTGCCGGACATTCCGGAATTTTCCGCGCAGGAGCTGATGGCGATGGAGAAGGAGACCACCGGCCTCTATCTCTCCGGCCACCCGATGGACGCTTACCGGGAGCTGTCCCGTCAGCTCGGCGCCGCGCCGATCGGCCGCATCCTGGAGGATTTCGCGCAGGAGACCGGACCGACGAGCTTTGCCGACGGTCAGAAGCTGAGCATTGCGGGCGTCGTGACCTCGAGCAAGGTCAAAACGACGCGCAGCAATACGCTCATGGCCTACGTCACGGTCGAGGACAGCACGGGCACGATGGAAATGCTCTGCTTCGCCCGCACGCTGGAGACGAGCGGCAGCTACCTCAAGGAGGGGCAGACGATTTTGGCCTCGGGCCGCCTGAGCGTGCGCGACGAGAAGGCTCCGCAGCTCATGTGCGATTCGGCGCGACCGCTCGACGGCAGCGCACCCGACGCATCCGCCGGAGCGGCGGGGGAGAAGCAGCAGACGCTTTATCTGCGCCTGCCGTCGATGGACAGCCATGAAATGACGCAGTTCCGCCGCATCGTCTATCTCTTCGAGGGCAAGGAGCCGGTACGCATCCGGCTTATCGACAGCGGCAAGCTCATCGGCACGACCGCGGCGCTGCATCCGGCCTTTGTCCGCGCGATGCGCGAGCTGCTCGGCGACGAGAATGTTGTGCTGAAATAAAAGGAGACGAAATTTTCATGCGTTTGCAAAGCGCGATCTTTACTCTGCCCGACGCCCTGCTGGACGGCGGCGCTCTGCGCCCGGGCGCGGACAAGGTGCTCTCCATTCTGAAGATGGAGAGCGTGTGGCTCTATGCCGTCACGGCGCTCGACCGCGCCGAAGCGCAGGCGCTGCTGCACGCGGCGGGGATCGAGGGAGACTTCCGCGGCCTTTTGACCGAGCGCGAGGCGCTCTGCGCCGTTTGCAGCGGGATGATGCTGGAAAAGGCCATGCGGCGGCTGCGGTCGCAGAAGACGGATACCGTGGTCTTTACCGGTACGCTTATGGGCGTGGAGACGGCAAAGGAGGCGGGCTTCCGCGCGGTCGCCGTCGGCGGTATGGCGGAGGAGGACGAGTGGCGGCGGATGTGCGCCCTCGCCGACTACGAGCTGCCGCACTACGAGGACTGGCTCAGACTGGAGTAAAACGGCATACGAGAAAAGGAGGACGCTTGACGGCGTCCTCCTTTTTCTATCCCTATTCCTTTTTCTCCTCCGGCGCTTCAAAGAGCGCGTTGATCACGCTCGCATAAAGCTGCTCGGTGTTCTTCCGGAAACGGTCGGCAAGGTCCTTTGCCATGACCTCCTTGGGCACCATCAGCTCCATCTTCAAAAGCGGGCTGTCCTGCTCGTCGCAGAAGGCGAGGGAGACGGTGTAGGTCCCATTGGGGCGCGGCGTGATCTCGGAGCGGATCTGCGCGCGGCGGCGCAGCTTCTGATTGAACACGGTGATGTTCTTGTCCGCCGCGAGGCGCACGGAGTAGGGAAGGCTCGATTCGCAGATCTGCCCGTTGCGCAGCCCCTTTTCCGTGATGGCATAAAGCCCGTCCTCCGAGAGCGTGAGGTGCCCGGAGGTGACGAGATCATTCATGCACTCCGAAAAATCGAAGAAGTCCACGCCGTCGTCGATCATCGCGAGCTCCTGCATGGCCTCAAACGGCACCGGCTCGATGAGCCGCGAGGCAATGTAGAGAAGAAGAAATTTGATCTCGAGCTTATCCTGAATGAAGCCCATGCGCGCCATAGGGCAGCCCTCCTGTCCGATATTTTCTTTATTATAGCGCGTTTCCTTAAATTTGTATAGTGGATTTTTCACCATTCCCGCCGCCCGGCATAGACTGGACTGAAAGAAAGCCAATCTTTCATCAGTACTTAGATCAGGAGGTATTTCCATGGCTGAAAAAGTGACCGCAGGCCCGATCACGAGCGCCAACGGCGTGCGCGAAGCGGTCTGTATCCATACGAAAAAGATCTTCTCGTCCTGCAAGGATAAGGACTGCATCGAGGACCTGACCTTTTACCCCACGGCGACGGCCCAGAGCGTCATCGACGCCTCGCAGAGCATCCGCGGCGGCCGCGTGGAGCTGCTGCACGTCGGCGTGGATGTGGAGCCGGTGAGCTTCAACCGCGGCTTCTTCACAGTCGATATGCGCTTTTACTACCGCGTGATCCTGCAGGCGGTGAACAACGGGATGCGCGCGACGGAGATCGAGGGCCTTGCGACCTTCGATAAGCGCGTGATGCTCTTCGGCGGCGAGAGCCGCGCGAAGGTGTTCTCCTCTTACCCCGTGCCCGGCGGCGTGGACTATCCCATCGACCTTACGGCAAACCTGCCCACCGCCGTGGTCACAGCTGTCGACCCGCTGCTGCTGTGCGCGCGCATCGTCGACTGCTCCTGCGGAAACTGCTGCGATTGCACAACGGTCACAGGCGTGCCCGCGGGCATCGCCGAGGCCTTCGACGAGCCCATTCTCTTCGAGCCGCAGACCAGGCGCGTGTGCATCTCCATCGGGCAGTTTTCCATCGTGCGGCTCGAGCGCGGCACGCAGCTGCTCATTCCGGTGTTCGACTACTGCATCCCGAGCGGCAGCTGCCAGCCGGTCGGCAGCATTTCGTGCAGCTCCTGCGACGATCCCTGCGAGATGTTTGAAAGCGTCAGCTTCCCGGTGGACGATTTCTTCCCCGCCGGCATCGCGGAGGGCGGCGCGGACACGCCGACGAACTGCTGCAGCTGCGGCGGCAAATAAAAGCTGCGAACGCGAAGCGGCGGGGTCTCCCGCCGCTTTTTCCTTCATCCGCATTTTTTCAGGCGGGCAGGCATGACCTGTCCGTTTCTCGCATAGAGTGGGGTATCTGACGGACAAGGGGGAGGGCGCATGAACGAAGCCAAGGCCATTGCGCGCTGTGAGGAGGCGGCGGCCCTGCTGCCGCCACGGTTCCGACGCGCGGCGCTGCAAATGCCGGACCATCGCAAGCAATACACGGAGGAGTTCCGCCTGCGTGCCGGACAGCCTCCCGCCGCTCTGCTGCCCGAGGGCGAGGTCACGCTGCCGTACTTCGGCGCGGACAGCCGCGTGACGCCGCGCGATCTCGCGCAGATGGTGGACGCGGTGACGGACTACTCGCGCTATGCCTGCGCGGAGACGCTGCGGCAGGGCTTTTTGTGCCTGCGCGGCGGCTTCCGGCTCGGCGTGTGCGGCACGGCGGTGCTGCGGAACGGCGCGGTCGCAAGCCTGCGGGACATTTCCTCGCTCTCGCTGCGCATTGTCACCGAACGGATCGGCCTGGCCGAGCCGACGGCAAGCAATCTTTTCCATGCGGGAGCCTTCCAGAGCACGCTCCTGCTCTCGCCGCCAGGCGGCGGCAAGACGACGCTTCTGCGCGACCTCATCCGCACGCTCTCGCTCGGAAGCGAGGACCGCGCGGCGCTGCGCATCGCGGTGGTGGACGAGCGCGGAGAGATCGCCGTCTGCGCCGGAGGGGAAGCGCAGATGGCTTTGGGGACACACACGGACGTGCTCACGCTCTGTCCCAAGGCGCAGGGCATCGGCATGGTGCTGCGGGCGATGAATCCGCAGGTCATCGCGGTCGATGAGATCACGGCGGCCGAGGACATTGCGGCGATGGCGCACGCCGCCAACTGCGGCGCGGCGCTGCTTGCGACGATGCACGCCTCCGGCCTTGACGAGCTGCGCCAAAAGCCGCTCTGGCCGCTGCTGCGCGACTCCGGCGTGTTCCGGCGCGCCGTCGTCATTGAGGGCACGGGCGAGGAGCGGCGGTACCGCGTGGAGGCTCTGCTGCCATGAAGCTGCTCGGGGCCGCCCTGATCCTCTGCGGCGCGGCGCTCCAATGCCATGCGCTGCTCGGCGCACGGAAGCAGGAGCGTGCCGCCCTGCGAGAGCTTTCCGCCGCATTGGAGGGCTTGGAGCGCGAGATACGAACCTCTCTCACACCGCTGCCGCGGCTGCTCGGGCAGCGCGGCGCGGGGAAGTACGCCGACGCCTTTTTCAGCGACGTGCTCGCGCGGCTGGAGGATGGGACGCCGCTGCCGGACGGCTGGCGCGAGGCCGCCGCTCGGACGCCGCTCGCCGAGCGGGAGCAGTCTGTGCTATCCGGTCTTGCCGACGCGCTCGGCGGGGAGGAGGACACGGTGCTCCGCGCCCTGCGCACGGCGGCGCAGGCGCTTCGCGACACGCTCGCCGAGCGTGAGCGGCAAAGCGCGCGGGATACCCGGCTTGTGACGACGCTCTGCTTCAGCCTGAGCCTCCTTGTCACGATACTTCTTATCTGAACAGGAAAAACGCTTTACATAGGAGACCGCTATGAACATTGATCTGGTATTTAAGATCGCCGCCATCGGCATCGTGGTCGCGGTGCTCAATCAGCTGCTCGTGCGCTCGGACCGGCCCGATCAGGCGATGCTCGTGAGCCTCGCGGGGCTGGTGACGACGATGATGCTGCTCGTGCGGGAGATCAGCTCGCTCTTTGAGCTGGTCAAAACGCTCTTCGGGTTCTGAGCGATGGAGCTTTTGCTGAAGGTATTCGCGCTGTGCGCCATCACGGCGGCGGTCGCCTCGCTGCTGCGGCGGAGCGAGGGAGAGCTGGCGCTGCTGCTGGCGCTGTGCGCCGCCGCCTGCGCGGCGGCTCTGCTCATCGCGGCAGGGGAACCGCTGGCCGCGCTGCTTCGCACGCTCGCGGACAAAACGGGCCTTTCAAGCGCGGTGTTCACGCCGCTTTGGAAGGTGCTTGCCATCGCGCTGACGGTGCGCGTGGGCGGCGCCTTCTGCCGCGATGCCGCGCAGGGCGCACTTGCCTCCGTGCTCGAGACCGCCGGCGCGGTCTGCGCGCTGACCGCGGCCACTCCGCTGCTGCTCGCCGTGGCGGAGCTGGTGGAGGGCTGGCTGTGAGAAGAACGGTATTTCTCCTGCTCACGCTCGCGCTCCTGACCGTTCCGGTCTGTGCATCGGAGATCCCAAGTGAGCTTCTCGACGCACTGCCGGAGGAAGCGGCGGCGCTGGCGGAGGACGGGGACATCACCGAGGGCGGCGTGCAGCTCCTTGTGCAGAGCTTCTTCGAGGCGCTGCGCGCGTCGCTGGACCGCTCGCTGCGCGGGGCGGTGCTGCTCGCGCTGACCGTCCTGCTCACGGGGGCCGCGGACGGCTTTGCGTCCTCGCTCGGCGAGAACGCCTCCCGCTTCGTGCCGCTCGTCGGCGTGCTGTGCGTGACGACGCTCTCGGCGGGCGACCTTTCCTCGCTCATCGGGCTGGGAACGGCGACCATGCAGGACCTTGCCGATCTCACCAAGCTCCTGCTGCCGACGATGGCGGCGGCGCTTGCGGGCTGCGGCGGCGTGTTCACGGCAAGCGCCTGGCAGGTCGGCACGCTCTTTGCCGCCGACGCGCTCACGACGCTTATCCATGAGCTGCTGCTCCCGCTGGTCTACTGCCACATCGCGCTCGCCTCGGCGGGCGCGGCGCTGCCGGAGAGCGGCCTGGACAAGCTCGCGGACGGACTCAAAAAGCTCATCTCCTGGCTGCTGTGCGGCGCGGTGACGGCCTTCACGCTCTATCTGTCGGTCAGCGGCGTGCTCACCGGGAGCGCGGACCGCGCGGCGGTCAAGGCGGCGCAGACGGCGGTCTCCGGCACGGTGCCGGTGGTCGGGAGCATTCTCGCGGAATCCGCCGAGATGGTGCTCAGCGCAGCCCATTCGCTGCGCGCGGCCATCGGGGCGGTCGGCGTGCTGGGCGTGCTGCTCGCCTGTCTCACGCCGCTCGTGCGGCTGGGCGTGCAGTTTTTGCTCTATCGCGCGGCGGCCTTCGTCTCGGCAGTGAGCGGCGTCAAGCCGCTTGAACGGCTGCTCGAGCAGCTCGGCGACGCCTTCGCCCTTGTCCTCGGCATGACGGCAGCCTGCGCGGCGCTGCTGCTCGCGGCGCTGCTCGTATCCATTTCCATGGTGGTGATGTGATGGCATTTTTACGGCAATGGCTCCTCGGCGTGGTGTGCTGTGCCTTTCTCGTGAGCCTTCTCGATCAGCTCACGCCCGAGGGGAGCGTGCGGAGGCTCGCGCGCTTTTCCGGCGGACTGGTGCTCATTCTCTGTATGCTGCGTCCGCTCGGGACGGCGGAGCCGAGGGAGCTGGCGCTCGACCTCGACGGTCTCTCCGCCGACCGCGCGGCATTGGAGGAGCAATACCGCGAAGTGAGCGAGCAGTCGCTCGCGGCGGTCATAGCGGCGCGGACGGGCGCATATATTGAGGACAAAGCACACGCCCTCGGCGCCGAGGTCACCGCGGAGGTCACGGTGCGCGAGGAGGAAGGCGCGTTCGTTCCCGACCGCGCGGTGCTCTTCGGTGAGGAAAACGCGGAGCTCGCCGCGCTCCTTACGCAGGAGCTGGGGATCGCGCCGGAGAAGCAGGAATGGAGGGCGGAGAGATGAAGGATGCACGAGCGGGGAAGTGGCTGGAGGCGCTGAAAAAATACCGTCTTGCCGCGCTCGTGGTGCTTCTCGGCATCGTGCTGATGCTGCTGCCGGGAGGCAAAACGGAGACCGAGCCTACAGCCGGCCGTCCGGACGCCGAGGCGTTCGACCGCGCCGCGGTGCAGGAGGAGATGGAGGACATCCTGCGCGCCATCGACGGCGTGGGCGAGCTGCGGCTGATGCTCACCGTGGACTCCGGCACGAAGCGCGAGCTGGCGCAGGACACGACCGCCGAGCGCAGCGGGAGCGAGGACATGAAGCGCAAAAGCGAGACGGTCGTCGTCGGTACGGGCAGCGGCACACAGGAGGTCGTGGTGACGAACCGCGTCTATCCGCGCTACGTCGGGGCACTCGTGGTCTGCGAAGGCGGCGGCAGCGCGGGCGTGCGCCTTGCCGTGACGCAGGCGGTCAGCGCTCTGACGGCGCTGCCGAGCGACAAGATCACCGTATTACAGGGGAAACCATGAAAATCATTATTTTTGGGAGGAAGAACATGAAAAAGCTGTGGAAACGGAACATGGTGGCGGGAGCGGTCTTACTGCTCGTGTGCGGGGCAATTTTTCTGAACGGACGCTACGCGCAGCAGGTGGAGGAGACCGACAAGATCCTCGGGCAGGCCACGCTGGTGGACGGCGCGGAGGGCGACGCGGAGGAGGTCTCCGGCGAAGCGCTGCCGGGCGACTATTTCGCCGCCGCGCGGCTCACGCGCCAGCAGGCCCGCGACAGCGCGCTGAGCCTTCTGCAGGAGGCGAGCGGCGCGGCGGAGGTCGATGAGGCGGCAGCGGCCGAGGCAGCGCAGAGCATCCAGACGCTCGCGGCCTACACGCTCGCCGAGGCGCAGATCGAAAACATGATCACCGCCAAGGGCTACACGGACTGCGTGGTCTTCATGGCCGACGACGGTGTGAGCGTGGTGGTCTCGGCGGGCGAGGGCGGCCTGCAGACCGAGGACATCGCGAGGATCACCGACATCGTCAAGCAGGAGACCGAGCTGACCGCCGACTGCATCAAAATATTAGAAGTAAATTAGCTGTTGTAATTTGCGCCAAAAGATGGTAGAATACTGATAATTGAGCATAGCGTATGCTGAGTATCACTACCGTACAGCAAGGAGAGACAGCAATGGGCGAAAACCGCGAATATCTGACGCAGTCCGCGAGCGACGGCAGCATCAACATTTCCGAGGATGTTGTGGTCGCGATCGCGTCCGAGGCCATCGGCGAGATCGAGGGCGTCGGCGCCATGATGACTACCATGACCGAGCAGCTCACCGAGCAGTTCATGGGCAAGAAGCCCGCACGCGGCATCCGCATGGACATTCAGGACGGTGAGATCACGCTGGACGTTTACCTGACGGTGAAATATGGCTTCGCCATTCCCGAGACCGCCGCCAAGGTGCAGGACGCCGTGATGAGCGCGGTCGAGACGATGACGGGCTTTTCCGTCCGGACGGTCAACGTCCACGTGGGCGGCATCAGCTTCAACTAACAAGAAAGAGAAAAGGACGAAACGTCTATGGTTCGCAATACTGCAAGAGAGATCGCCGTGCATCTGGCCTATGAACTCAGCTTCACCGACAAAACGGCGGAGGAGCTGGTCGCCGAGCGGCTCAGCCGCGACGGCTTTGCCGAGCTGGCAGGCGAGGATGAGCTTTACAGCGAAGCGCCCAACGCCAAGCAGGCGGAGTATATCCGCGCGCTCGTGTGCGGCGTGGCCGACCACGCGCCGGAGCTGGACGAATTTATCGCTAGGTACGCCAAGGGCTGGAGCTTTGACCGCATCCCGCTCGTGGCCTCCGCCATCATGCGCGTGGCGATGTACGAGATCCTCTATTTCCGCGATGTGCCGAACTCCGTCGCCATCAATGAGGCGGTGGAGATCGCCAAGAAGTACGAAACGCCCGAGACCGTAAAGTTTATCAACGGCATCCTCGGCTCGTTCGTGCGCGCGGAGATCAGCGCAGAATAAGCGAAGAGGCAGAGCACCGCGCACAGCGGCGCTCTGCTTTGTACATCCGGCATCTGCAAAGGAAAACCGCTTCACAGGAGAACACATGGAACAGCAAATGATCTTCTCGGTCAGCGAGGCAAACAATTTCATCAAGGCTCTGCTCGACCGTGTGCCGCAGCTGCAGGAGATCTTCGTGCGCGGCGAGATCTCGAACTATAAGCTCTATCCCTCGGGCCACCACTACTTCACGCTCAAGGACGCCGAGGGCGCGATGCGCTGTGTGCTGTTCAAGGGAAACGCCCTGCGTCTGCGCTTCCGTCCCGAGAACGGCATGAAGGTCATCGCCTTCGGGCGCATCAGCGTATTCCCGCGCGACGGGGCCTATCAGCTTTATGTCTCCGAGCTTTCGCCGGAGGGCGTGGGCGACCTGCACGTCGCCTTTGAGCAGCTCAAGGCGCAGCTGGAGCGCGAGGGGCTTTTCGATCCCGCGCACAAAAAGCCGCTGCCGAGGTACCCGAAAACCATCGCCGTCATCACCTCGCCCGCCGGCGCGGCGGTGCATGATATGCTCCGCATTCTCCGCGCGCGCTGGCCGCTGACGGAGGTCAAGCTCCTCGGTGTGCGCGTGCAGGGGACCGAGGCCCCGCCGGAGATCGTCGGCGCGCTGCGCTACGCGAACAAATACAAGGTCGCGGACCTCATCATCACGGGCCGCGGCGGCGGCTCCATCGAAGACCTCTGGGCGTTCAACGACGAGCGCGTGGCGCGCGCCATTTATGAATCGGAGATCCCTGTCATCTCCGCCGTCGGCCACGAGCCGGACGTCACCATCGCCGACTATGTCGCGGACGCGCGGGCGTCCACGCCGTCGAACGCCGCAGAGATCGCCGTGCCCGACCGGAATGACGTCCGCGCCCGGCTCACGGCGCTGGAGCGAGGCATGACCAAAACAGAGGAAAGCCGCCTTTCCGCGCTGCGCGAGCGGCTGACCGCATTGGAGCGAAAGCGCGTGCTGCGCGACCCGATGGCCTTCATCGCGGACAAGCGTCTGCTGCTCGACTACACACAGAAGAATCTCGCCTCGCTTGCGGAAAAGCAGGTGGGGGAGCGGCGGCAGCGCTTTGCGGCGCTGTGCGCGTCGCTCCACGCGATGAGCCCGCTCGCGGTGCTCGCGCGCGGCTATGCCGTGGCGCGGACGGCGGACGGCACGGTGCTCCGCAGCGCGGACGAGGTGACCGTCGGCGAGACGATCGACGTGACGCTCGGATGGGGCAGCCTGGCCTGTACGGTCAACGAAACGAGAGGAGAGAACAGCCATGGCAAAAAGCTTTGAGGATAACATCACACGGCTCGAGGAGATCGTGTCGCAGCTCGAGCGCGGCGACGCGAAGCTGGCCGACTCGCTCAAGCTCTTTGAGGAGGGGACGAAGCTCGTCAACGCCTGCGGAAAAATGCTCGACGAGGCGGAGCAGAAGGTCGTGCGCCTGACCAGGGGCGCGGACGGCGCGCCGGTCGAAGCCCCCTTTGCTGCGGAGGAATAACGCATGGAACAAGAACTGTTTGCCCTCCGTATGGAGGAATACCGCACGATGGTCGAGGACTTTCTTGCCGCGCAATGTATCGCCGCGGACGAGCCCTACGCGCGGCTGCTCGACGCCATGCGCTACAGTCTCACCGCGGGCGGCAAGCGCCTGCGGCCGATCCTGACGCTGGAATTCTGCCGCCTTTGCGGCGGCGACATTCGTGCCGTGCTTCCCGCCGCCTGCGGCGTGGAGCTGCTGCATACCTATTCGCTCATCCACGACGATCTGCCGTGCATGGACGACGACGATCTGCGCCGCGGCAAGCCGTCGAACCACAAGGTGTTCGGCGAGGCCACCGCCGTGCTGGCGGGCGACGCGCTGCAGGCGCTCGCCTTTGAAACGGGGCTCTCCGCGCCGCTTGCGCCGGAGCGCGCGCTGCGCTGCGCTCAGATTTTGACGCACGCCGCGGGTCATGCCGGCATCTGCGGCGGCCAGCAGCTCGACCTCGAATGGGAGGGCCGCTCCCTCGACCGCGATGAGCTGATGGCAATTCATCTGCGCAAGACGAGCGCGCTCATCCGCGCGGCCTGCCTGATGGGCGTCGCCGCCGCGGGCGGCACGGCGGAGCAGGCGGATGCGGCGCAGCGCTATGCCGACGCGCTCGGCCTCGCCTTCCAGATCCGCGACGATATGCTCGACGTGATCGGCGACGAGGCGACCTTCGGCAAGCCCATCGGCTCGGACAAGGCGGAGGAAAAGACCACCTTCGTCGATCTCCTCGGCCTTGCGGCGTGCGAGTGTGAGGTCGTGCGTCTGACGGACGAGGCGCTCTCCGCGCTCGGTCCGTTCGGCGGAGAAGCGGACTTCCTCGCCGCGCTCTCGCGCAGCATGGAAACACGGAACAAGTAACGCCCGGCAGGGCGGAGGCCCGAAGGTCTCCGCCCTGTTTTGCGTCGTTCACAAAAATTTTGCAGTGAATATCGCGCTGTATATCTTGTATATTTCCGCACGATGGTCTATAATGACTATAATTTGACATGACGGCGGTATCCCGCGCTCCTGCCGGGCCGCCCGAAAACAACAGCAAGGGGATACTACGTTGATCTTGGACCGAATTCATTCGCCGGAAGACCTCCGGGCGCTCGACGGCTCGGAGCTTCCGCTTCTCTGCGACGAGCTGCGCAGCTTTCTTGTCACGCAGGTCTCGCACACCGGCGGGCACCTCGCCTCGAACCTCGGCGTGGTGGAGCTGACCGTCGCCATCCACCGCGTGTTCGACACGGCGCGCGACCGCCTCGTTTTTGACGTGGGGCATCAGTGCTACGTCCATAAAATACTCACCGGACGCGCGGACCGGTTTCCGACGCTGCGGCAGCTCGGCGGCATCTCGGGCTTTCCAAAGCCCTGCGAGAGCGTACACGACGCCTTCATCGCCGGTCATGCCTCCAACTCCGTCTCCGTGGCGCTCGGCATGGCACGCGCCCGCACGATGCTGCATGAGGATCACAGCGTTCTCGCCCTCATCGGCGACGGCGCGCTCACCGGCGGTCTTGCTTACGAGGGACTCAACAACGCCGGTGCCTCCGGCGAACCGCTGATCGTTATCCTCAACGACAACGGCATGTCCATCGACCGCAACGTCGGCGCGATGAGCGAGCATCTCTCACGCCTGCGCACGAAGCCGGAATACTTCGCCTTCAAGAAGGCGTACCACAATGCGCTGAGTGGCTCCGCCGCCGGACGCGCGCTCTATCGCTTCAACCATTCGCTCAAAACGGGACTCAAAAAGGCCATGCTGCCCAACGCCACGATGTTTGAGGACATGGGCTTCGCCTACCTTGGCCCTGTGGACGGGCACGACCTCGCGCAGCTCACCACCACGCTCGAATGGGCGCGGGAGATGAAGCGCCCGGTGCTCGTCCACGTCCGCACGCAGAAGGGACAAGGCTACGCGCCCGCCGAGCGTGAGCCGTGGAAATTCCACGGCGTCGGGCCGTTCGACGCCGCGGCCGGCGCGGTGCCGCAGGCAAAGGAGAGCTTTTCCTCCGTCTTCGGCGCGGCGCTCACGGAGCTGGCCGAGGAGGACCCGCGCGTATGCGCGATCACCGCGGCGATGGAGGACGGCACAGGTCTCACGCCCTTTGCCAAACGTTTTCCCGACCGCTTTTTTGACGTCGGCATCGCCGAGGGACACGCCGCCGCGATGGCGGCGGGCCTTGCCAAGCAGGGCGCGCTCCCGGTATTCGCCGTGTATTCGAGCTTTCTCCAGCGCGCCTACGACCAGCTGCTGCACGATGTGGCGCTGAGCGGACTGCACGTCGTCTTTGCGGTCGACCGCGCGGGCCTGGTCGGCGCGGACGGTGCGACGCATCACGGCGTGATGGACACGGTATTCTTATCCGGCATCCCGAATATGACGGTGCTTTGCCCCGCGAGCTTCGCGGAGCTGCGTGCCATGCTGCGCCGCGCGCTTTTTGAAATGACCGGCCCGGTCGCCATCCGCTATCCGCGCGGCGGCGAGGGCGCCTTCACCGCCGATACGAGCGCCGGGGATTTTGCCGAGCTGCGCGCGGGGGAGGACATCACGCTCTGCGCCTACGGCACGATGCTCAACAACGTGCTCGGCGCGGCGGAGCTGCTGCACGGGCAGGGCATCGAGGCACGGGTGGTCAAGCTCAACCGCATTTCGCCGTTCCGCGGCGGTGAGCTTTCCAGGATCTTCGGCACAACGAAGCGGCTGCTGGTCGCGGAGGAATGCTCGGGCGTGGGCTGCATCGGCCAGCGCATCGCGGCGATCCTCGCCGAGGAGGGACACGAGCCGCAGAAGCTCACGCTCTGCAACCTCGGGCGCAGGTTCATCGAGCAGGGAAGCGTCGGCGAGCTGTACCGTCAATGCGGACTGGACGCGCAGAGCCTTGCGCGCACGGCAAAGGAGGTCTGCCAATGAGTGCAAAGGAACGATTGGATGTCGCGCTCGTTGCGCGCGGCCTTGCCGAAACGCGCGCCAAGGCGCAGGCGAGCATCATGAGCGGCATCGTCTATGTGAACGGGCAAAAGGTCGATAAGGCCGGCGCGCCGGTCGCCGCCGACGCGGAGATCGAGGTGCGCGGCAACACGCTGCGCTATGTCAGCCGCGGCGGACTCAAGCTCGAAAAGGCGATGGCGGAATTTCCCATCACACTGATGGGCTGTGTCTGCGCCGACATCGGCGCGTCCACCGGCGGCTTCACCGACTGTATGCTGCAAAACGGCGCGAAAAGGGTCTACGCCGTGGACGTCGGCTACGGTCAGCTCGACTGGAAGCTCCGCAGCGACGAGCGCGTGGTGTGCATGGAGCGCACGAACGCGCGCTACCTCACGCATGAGCAGATCCCCGACGAGCTGGATTTCGCGTCCGTGGACGTGTCGTTCATCTCGCTCAAGCTCATTCTGCCCGCGCTCGCGGGACTTCTGAAGCCGGACGGTCACGCCGTCTGCCTCGTCAAGCCGCAGTTCGAGGCGGGACGGGAAAAGGTCGGCAAAAAGGGCGTCGTGCGCGATCCCGCCGTGCATCTGGAGGTGCTCGAGCACTTTCTGGAGCACGCAAAGGAAAGTCACTTTACCGTCCTTGGCCTGACGTACTCTCCCATTCGCGGCCCCGAGGGGAACATTGAATACCTCGGCTATCTCTCACGCGCGGAGGAGGAGCAGCCGATCCATGACCTGAAGGCTCTGGTCGAGGCGTCCCACGCGGCGCTGGAGGAAAAGAAAGGCGAAAACGATGCTTAAAAAGGTGATACTTTGTCCCAACCCCTACCGCGACCACGAGCTGACCGTCGCCAAGGAGGCCAAGCGCATCCTTGACAGCGTTCACTGTCCGAACGTCGTGTGCGTGCCCTTCCGCAACGAAGAAAAGCCCGAGGGCTACGGCCTCGATATCCGTCCGCTCCAGCAGGAGCTGCGCGGCGCGGACATGATCATCGCCTTCGGCGGCGACGGCACGATCCTGCACCTTTCCAAGACCGCGGCGCACCGCGACATTCCGGTGCTCGGTGTGAACCTCGGCTCGCTCGGCTTCATGGCGGAGCTGGAGCAGAAGGAGCTCAGCCGCCTCGGTGAGCTGATGGACGAAAAATACACGGTCGAGAGCCGCATGATGCTCGACGTCAGCGTGGTGCGCGAGGGGCGCGTCATCTACTCCAACCTCGCGCTCAACGAGGCGGTCGTGACCCGCGGAGCGGTGTCCCGCGTGATCCGGCTCCACATCCGGACCGAGCAGGGACGGCTGCTCGATGTGACGGGCGACGGCGTGATCGTCGCGAGCCCGACCGGCTCCACGGCCTATTCGCTCTCGGCGGGCGGGCCGGTCGTCGAGCCCACGGCGCGCAACCTCATCGTCAGCCCGATCTGCGCGCACAGCGTACACGCCAACTCCTATGTGCTCTCGCCGGAGCGCACCGTCACCGTGCAGACGGAAAAGACCGGCTACAAGCCGATCTTTCTCTCCGCCGACGGCGGGCGGGCGTTCTCGCTGCGCAACGGCGACGCCGTGGAGATCCGGCGTTCAAAATATGAAACAAAGCTCGTAAGGCTTTCCAATAAGAGCTTTTGCGATATCCTGCAAAAAAAGATGTTGATGGGAGTGTTGGGACATGAAGAATAACCGACAGGAGAAGATTCTGGCCATCATTGAGGCCGAGCCGATCGAAACACAGGAGCAGCTTTTGGCGAAGCTGCAGGAGCAGGGCATTGAGAGCACGCAGGCGACCATCTCGCGTGATATCAAGCAGCTCCACCTCATCAAGGAGCCGGTCGGCGGCGGGCGCTACCGCTATGCTGTGAGCGCGCAGAAGATCAAGCTCAACTTTGCCGGCAGATTGCAGGTCATCCTGCGCGAGAGCATCCTCAGCGCCGACCGCGCGCAGAACCTCGTCGTGGTGAAGATGATGCCGGGCCTCGGCCCCGCGGCGGGCTCCGCCTTCGACGGCATGGAGATCCCCGCTATCGTCGGCACGGTCAGCGGCGACGACACGGTGCTCGTCGTGCTGCGCGACGAGCAGAGCGCGGCGGAATTCTGCGCCGAGCTGACCGCCATGATCAAGTAAAAAGGGGAGAAGGCCGCAATGCTTCAGCTTCTCCACATCGAAAACATCGCCGTCATCGAGCGCGCGGACATCTCGTTCCGCGCGGGCTTCAACGCGCTCACCGGCGAGACCGGCGCCGGCAAGTCCATCGTTATCGACTCGCTCGGCGCGGTGCTCGGCGCGCGCACCTCGCGCGACCTGATCCGCACGGGTGCGGCCAAGGCCTTCGTCAGCGCGGAATTTGACGGCGTGGACGCCTCGCTTCCCGTGCTCGCCGAGCTCGGCGTCGAGCCGGAGGACGGCGTGCTGCTGCTCCAGCGCGACATCTATGCAGACGGCAAGAACATCTGCCGCGCGAACGGACGGCCCATCACGGTCGCCCAGCTGCGCGCCCTGGGGACGAGCCTGCTCAACATCCACGGCCAGCACGAGGGCACGCAGCTGCTCGACGAGGAGCAGCACGGCGCGTATCTCGACCGCTTCGCCCGGATCGACGGCCTGCTGGAAGCCTATACCGAGCGTTATCAGGCGGCGCGTGAAACACGGCGGCAGATCGAGGCGCTTCAAATGGATGAGGCGGAAAAGGCCCGCCGCGTCGACACGCTGCGCCACCAGATCGCCGAGCTGGAGCGCGCGGAGCTGCGCGACGGCGAGGAGGAAGAGCTCCTTGCACGGCGCGAGCTGCTGCGCAACGCCGAAAAGTTCATGGACGCCTTCGCCGCGGCGGACTACGCCCTCTCCGGCGGAGACGACGGCCTCGGCGCGGCGAGCCAGCTCAGGAACGCGGAGAACGCGCTCCACGGTGTGCGCGCCCTCGGCGCTCGGTTTTCCGAGCTGTGCGAGCGGCTGGAGAGCCTGTATTCCGACGTTTACGACCTTGCCGAAACGGTGCGCGACCTGAGAAGCGAGATGGACTTTTCCCCGCAGGAGCTCGACGCGGTGGAGAGCCGCGCCGACCAGCTCTATCGCCTCAAGAAAAAGTACGGCGCGACGGTCGGCGAGATGCTCGATTACCTCGAGCGCAGTAAAAAGGAGCTTGACGAGATCGAGTACGCGGACGACCGCATCGTGCAGCTTCAGGGGACGCTTGCCAAGCAGGAAAAGGAAATGCTCGCCGCAGCGCGCACGCTTTCCGACGCGCGCAAGGC
>ERZ808259.421-NODE-421-length-19069-cov-11.061271_pt1 | contig 19069 bp, 14 predicted proteins | sample MGYA00521279_ERZ808259 | MGnify/ENA primary metagenome ERZ808259 (study PRJEB31516, sample SAMN03275586) | gut metagenome | biome: mammalia-associated habitat; material: feces | host: Papio cynocephalus | place: Kenya | collected 2012-07-27 ... | reverse complement strand
ATGGACAAACTAAAGAAAGAATTCGCATCTAAGTTATTGAAAGTTAAGGCTATCAAATTGCAGCCTAATGATCCTTTCACATGGGCTTCTGGTTGGAAGTCACCTTTCTATTGTGACAATCGCAAGACATTGTCTTTCCCAGAACTCCGCAACTATGTGAAGCTCGAACTCGTTCACGCCATCTTGGAGCAGTTCCCTGAGGCTGATGCCGTCGCTGGTGTTGCCACAGGTGCTATCGCACAGGGCGCATTGGTAGCCGACGAGTTGCACTTGCCTTTCGTTTACGTTCGTTCCAAGCCAAAGGACCATGGTATGCAGAACCTCATCGAGGGTCAGCTCGACCCTAAGGCAAAGGTGGTCGTAGTAGAGGACTTGATTTCTACAGGTGGCAGTTCACTGAAGGCTGTGGAGGCGCTTCGCAAGAACGGCAATGAAATCGTGGGTATGGTAGCTAGCTACACATACGGTTTCCCTATCGCCGAAAAGGCTTTCGCTGATGCCAACGTCAAGTTGGTTACCCTCACCGACTACGAGCACGTTGTGGCAGAGGCTCTTGAAACAGGTTACATCAAGCAGGAAGACGTAGAGTTGCTCCATGAGTGGCGCAAGGACCCAGCCAACTGGAAGAAATAATGAGTACAAGTACATTTGAAAGTAATATCAAACAGATTCCTCATAAGCAGGAATCTGTTTTCAACACTTTGAGCGACCTCAACAACTTGCAGCGTCTCAAGGACAAGTTTGAGCAGGTGAAAGACCAAATACCTGCCGACAAACGTGAGCAGATGGACAAGATCAAGGATCTCAAGTTCGACACTGACAGTATCTCCATCACCGCCCCCATGGTAGGCGAAATCAAGATGCGTATCATCGACCGAGAGTATCCTAAGACCATCAAGTTTGAGACCGAGAACAGTCCTGTTCCATTCAACTTCTGGATTCAGTTGCTCCCTACGAGCGACATTTCCTGCAAGATGAAGTTGACTATCAAGGCAGAGCTCAATATGTTTATAAAAGGTATGGTAAAGAAGCCATTGGAGGAAGGCATCGAAAAGATTGCCGATGCCTTGGCGATGATACCATACGAAGACTAGATTCACCTCCACCCCTTCAACTTTTAAAATTCTAAGAAAATGGCACATAAACTTTGGGAAAAGAACTTTGAAGTAAATAAGGAAATCGAGCGTTTCACCGTAGGCCGTGACCGTGAGCTCGACCTCTACCTCGCCAAATACGACGTACTCGGCAGTATGGCACACATCACCATGTTGGAGAGCATCGGTCTCTTGGAGAAAGATGAGCTGACACAGCTACTAGCCGAGCTCAAGAACATCTATGCGATTGCCGACAAAGGTGAGTTTGTCATTGAGGACGGTGTAGAAGACGTACATTCCCAAGTGGAGTTGATGCTCACCCAGAAATTGGGCGACATGGGCAAGAAGATACACTCAGGTCGTTCCCGCAACGACCAGGTATTGGTTGACTTGAAGCTCTTCACTCGCCATGAGTTGAAGGAAATCGTCGATGCTGTCAAGATTCTCTTCGACGAGTTGATACAGAAGAGCAACCAGTACAAGGAGGTCTTGATGCCAGGCTACACCCATCTTCAGGTAGCCATGCCTTCATCCTTCGGCTTGTGGTTTGGCGCATACGCCGAGAGCCTTGCAGATGACATGCTCTTCTTGCAAGCAGCTTATCGAATGACCAATCGCAATCCTCTCGGAAGTGCGGCTGGTTATGGAAGTTCCTTCCCCCTCAACCGCACGATGACCACTCAACTTTTAGGCTTTGACAGCATGGACTACAATGTGGTTTACGCCCAAATGGGAAGAGGTAAGATGGAGCGCAACGTGGCTTTTGCCATGGCTACCGTGGCAGGAACGCTGGCAAAGATGGCATTCGACGCCTGTATGTTCAACTGCCAAAACTTCGGTTTCGTCAAGCTTCCTAAGGAATGCACCACAGGTTCCAGCATCATGCCTCACAAGAAGAACCCAGACGTATTCGAGTTGATTCGTGCCAAGAGCAACAAGATACAGAGTCTTCCACAACAGATTATGCTCATCATGAACAACCTCCCTGTAGGTTACTTCCGTGATCTTCAGATTATCAAGGAAGTATTCCTCCCAGCCTTCGACGAGTTGAAGGATTGCTTACAGATGGCAGCCTACATCATCAACAAGATGGAAGTGAACGAGCATATCTTGGACGACCCACGTTACGACCCTATGTTCTCGGTAGAGGAAGTGAACCAACTTGCCGCCAACGGAATGCCATTCCGTGACGCTTACAAGAAGGTGGGATTGGAAATCGAGGCTGGTGAGTTCAAGCCAAACAAGAATATCCACCATACTCACGAAGGCAGTATCGGCAATCTCTGCAACGACAAGATACAGGAATTGATGGAAAAGACGCTTTCAGAATTCCATTTTGAGCGTATGGAGAATGCAGAGCGAGAACTTTTGAAGTGAAGAGTGAAGAGTGAAGAGTGAAGAATTCAATAGCTTTTAAACTCAAAACAAGGGAAAACGGATGAAGGAAAAACATTCTTATATATATAATAAGGTGAAAGGCATGGCTCACAAGGCTATGCTTTTCACCTTATTGTCTTTGACAGCCATCTTGTCTTCCTGTCTATTACTTACCTCTTGCGATGCAGAGAACAGCATCAGCAGAAGATTTCCCTGCCAGTTTATCTTCAAGACTCAGTATCATCCAGGCACTACCATCGAGACCGCCCTCAACAACCAAGGAAACTACACCTTTGTCAGTGCCAAGAAAGTAAACAACGCATGGCACATCTACTCTACCCTCAACGATGGCAGAAACAAGACGGAAGACATTCCCTTGACACTTGTCACCGAAAACTATGCCAACTACACTTATCTCGGAGCTGGCAACGACAGTAAAGATGCAACCAAGAACGGATTTATCCTAGGTATGACCAATTTCAATGGATGGGTGGCATGGGACAGACAATGCCCCAACTGTATCACCCAATACGGCAGCACCAACTTTCCATTGGAATGGACGGGCAATCGCCAATCCGTAATCTGCCAGAAATGCAAGCGCGTTTATTCTCTTGAAACAGGTGCCATCACAAGTGGCGATAAAGGCGATGCCTTGATGAAATACAATGTCAGTTATGGTGGAATAGGAACCGTCTTGACTGTTGGCAACTAGTTTTTTCAAGGATTCCAGCACAAATATCTTAAAAATTGTAAATCTATTTGGCGGTTTCAAGAAAATCCACTACCTTTGCACTCGCAATTAAGCAATCGCGGAAATAGCTCAGTTGGTAGAGCACGACCTTGCCAAGGTCGGGGTCGCGGGTCCGAGTCCCGTTTTCCGCTCCACTCTAACGTTTACCATGCCGCAATGGTGGAATTGGTAGACACGAGGGACTTAAAATCCCTTGGCCAGTAATGGCTGTGCGGGTTCGAGTCCCGCTCGCGGCACTCTCCTTAAAATTTTTCCTTATGAAAAAATTTGTTTACATCAGCATCTTATTTATTTCATTCATACTTACTTCATGTGGAGTAGGTAGCGGGCACTTCAAGTTTGATGGCAAATTTTTGAACATGAACCAAGGCGAATTTTATGTTTATAGCTTGGATGGCAGCATCAATGGTATTGATACTATCAAGGTGGAAGGTGGCCGTTTCACTTACGAATGTGAATGTAAGGAACCTTTTACGCTGATGGTCGTATTCCCTAATTTCTCCGAGCAACCTATCTTTGCAGAGTCTGGGGCTTCCGTGGAAATCAAGGCTGATGCTTCTCACCTCAAAGAACTTTCCGTCAAGGGAACTAAGGACAACGAACTGATGAACTCGTTTAGAGCCAACATTCTAAACGTCTCTCCTCCTGAGGAAAAAGCAAAAGCAGAACAATTCATCAACGACCATCCCGAGTCTGTAGTCAGCGTCTATCTGGTCAGAAAATATTTCATCCTCAATCCGCAACCTGACTTCAAGAAGGCATACGCCTTGTTAGAGACTTTGGCTAAAGCTCAACCCAAGAATGGACAGATACAAAAGAGTTTGCTGCAAGTCAAGAACTTAAAGGACACAGGAGTGGGAAGTATGCTTCCCAACTTCACCGCCTATGACACCAATGGTAAACTCGTATCAAGCACGACACTAAGCAGTTCGCCAGTTGCCGTTATTACCACATGGGCATCCTATAACTACGACAGCCAAAATCTGTTGAGAGAACTCAAGAACAAGATGCGTTCCTCACAAGGCAAACTCAAGCTGATGAGCATTTGCATCGACCCTAGCAAGATAGATTGCAAGAGGAATTTGGAGCGTGACTCCATCTCTTGGCCTAACATCTGTTCAGGAGATATGCTGGAAGACAAGACTTTACAAAAGCTAGGCATGACTTCCGTCCCTGATGTCATCGTCCTTCAGAACGGCAGAGTCGTAGCCCGAGGGCTTAAGAGACAAGAGCTTTTCGACCAATTGGACAAGCTATTAAAATAACAACAACTAAGTAATAACAACCTCAAATATATGCAGGAAACTAGACAGATTCCTGCAGGAAAGGAATTAATATGTTAGTAAAAACATTTTGCGCCGCAGTCAACGGATTGGACGTGACTACGGTAACCGTGGAGGTCAGCCTCACACGAGGTGTACAATATCACCTTACAGGACTTGGCGACGAGGCTGTAAGAGAAAGCCGCAACCGTATTGCAGCTGCGTTGCAATACAGCGGCTTCAAGTTTCCCATCGCCGACATCACCATCAATTTGGCTCCAGCCGACCTCAGGAAAGAGGGCAGCAGTTTCGACTTGCCCCTTGCCATCGGCATTCTCGGTGCCAACGGCAACATCCCAGAGACTCATCTCAAGGAATATATGCTGGTGGGCGAACTCAGTCTGGACGGTACTTTGCAACCCATCAAGGGTGCGCTCCCCATCGCTATCAGAGCGAGAGCAGAGCACTTCAAGGGATTAATCGTGCCCATACAAAACGCACGAGAGGCTGCCGTCGTCAACAACCTTGAGGTCTATGGCATGAATTCCCTTTCAGAGGTAATTTGTTTCATGAGCGACCAACAAACATTTACTCCAACTTTTGTAGATACTCGCAAGGAATTTTACGAGAACCAAACCCATGGCGACCTCGACTACGCCGATGTTCGAGGTCAAGAAAATGTGAAACGAGCTTTGGAAGTAGCAGCTGCTGGCGGTCACAACCTCATCATGGTAGGTCCTCCAGGCTCAGGCAAATCCATGATGGCGAAGCGTCTTCCTTCCATTCTTCCTCCCCTCACCTTATCCGAAAGTTTGGAGACCACGCAGATACATTCCATCGCAGGAAAACTGGGCAAGAATGTTTCACTCATCTCCCAACGTCCTTTCCGTGCGCCACACCATACTATCTCGCAAGTAGCCTTGGTAGGTGGCGGCACCACTCCCCAACCAGGCGAGATTTCACTGGCACACAATGGAGTCCTCTTCTGTGACGAATTGCCAGAGTTCAACAAGACAACATTGGAAGTATTGCGACAACCGTTGGAAGACCGCCATATCACCATCAGCCGTTCGAAATATTCCACCGACTATCCCTGTTCCTTCATGTTTGTAGCAAGCATGAATCCTTGTCCTTGCGGATATTACGGCGACCCGACTCACCATTGCGTCTGCACCCCAGGACAGATACAACGATACATGAACAAGATTTCCGGACCGCTTCTCGACCGCATCGACATCCAGTGCGAGATAACGCCCGTTCCTTTCAAGGACATTTCCAAGGCTGCCCCCGGAGAACCTAGTGCCAACATTCGGGAGCGAGTCATCAAGGCTCGTGACATCCAAGCCGCAAGATACAAAGATTATAAAGGCATCCACTGCAATGCCCAGATGACGGAGCGCATGATACACCAGTTTGCCGAACCCGATGAAGCAGGCATGGACATGCTTCGCATGGCGATGGAGCGTCTCTCCCTCTCCGCCCGTGCGTACAGTCGCATTCTGAAAGTTGCCCGCACCATCGCCGACTTGGCAGGATGCGAACACGTGGAGCCTCAGCACTTGGCGGAAGCCATCGGATATAGAACACTCGACCGAGGAGATTGGGCGGAAAGAGGGCATCTATAAGAATATCTTCAAATAAAAGAAAGAAGATAATCACCAGTAAATTTCATTTACATTCCCCATCAACCAAGAAGTGGTTCAAGGCTAAGAGAAACACAAGCCTTGAACCACTTTTATTTTTTCCTGCGCAGAGAAAAATTTCTCCCTGCCCAGCTAAGAATTTTTCCCTGCGCAGGGAGCAAATGCTCGCTGCGCAAGTCCCTTGTGAAAAGTTTTGAAATATATTTACATTCTAGACACGCTTGATAGTCCACCTGGCACTTCTCGTCCTTGAAGTTCCGTCATAACGATCCACCACTACAATGATTTCGTCGCTGGAAATTTTCTCATAAGTCATCTTGAAAGTATAAGGACCATCCTCTTCCGTCCAATTGCAATGAAACTCCTTGACCAAGCCCTTGGAACGTACACCCAACTTACCTGCGATAGCGAACAATTGGAGGATGTTTCCGTTCGTTCCTTCAAAGAACTCCATCTCATCTATTGGCAAAAGCATATTCAAATCGAGCATGGTATCAAAAGGTGAAGGCAAACTTACTGTCTTGTCATAAGTGTAAGTTGAAACCCAACCCATATTTCCGCACTTGATACTTGTAAGATACCCATTGTCCCAAGTACAACTATGGACATCCCAGTCATCCGAACCGTCATCACCGATGTCATTGTAGCGGAATTGTTTCAGAGTGCCATCCGAGTTATAGGAAATTTCAAATGGCATATCGTTAGACATCCATGACTTATGGATGGAACCACTTATCACCTTGCCTGCCTCCAACTTAGAAACATGGTCTGCTACCCTCACCTCAGAACTCTGCGAAGGATAATAGATACATTCGTTGCGCCAATTCGCCTGCACACCTGTCGAAGTATAGGCCAGGTGGACTTCCGTAATGTCATCACAATATTTATCGTTTCCACCAGCCATCTCGTCACGTTCCGTATGCTTGAACCTTGTCAAATTTCCATCCACATATTGGAGCTCATAATAATCCGTTCCATCGTCCTCCACATGATCGTTGCCAATGACCGAATTTTCTTTTATAATGGAGAATTGGACGTTTTGATTTTCACTAGGTTCATCTTCCCAATTAGGATCGTTCTCCGTAGTTTGTGTAATCAATATGGATACCTTCTTGTCATCACACACGATAACAATGTAGGCAGAACGACTTTTTCCGGAATAGTTCTTGTCTAGGTCGATATTGATGTAACATTTTCCATCATCCAGATGAGAACCACTATAACGCATCCAGGAGATTTCTTCACCAGATGAACCATCTGATGTAGCCGAGACATAAGCGCTATAAGACTTAGAAGACTTCATGATGATTTGAGAAAACGTTTGATTAGCAGCAGCCACCACCTTGCCATCATGGACGTTTTCAAACTTAAAACCACCAATTTCTTCCCCCTCCTCGGAGCTACAGCTTATCAATGCCGAGGCAACTAACGCCATCAAGCAAAACATCCAAAAATTAAAAACTTTCTTCATAAATATCAAATATTAATTATTAAGTAAAAAAATAAACACTCCATGATGATTCGTCAAAGATACAACAAAAGGAAACAACTCATAGCACCAACTCCAACAAAAGCGGTGTCATCCATTTAAAACTAGGTTTTATCGGGGTATCTCACCTATGGTTTTCCGTAGTTACACTTCCAACTTAAGCAAAAATCCCACCACCCCGTCATTTTTCAGAAGGAAAAGTCGGCTTTTTACATTCTTTTGTTGTATCTTTGCAAATACATGGGTTATAAGCACCCATCAACATGTGCCATCATTCTAAAGTGAAAGTAAATAAAATCATGATATACAAGAAACCAATAGCTATCCTTACACGGATACTCTTCATACTCACTCCCCTCTTAGTTTTCTCTGCATGCCAACACGACAAGCAAGGAGACGAGAAAAAAGCATACGCTTTGTTCATGGAAGCTATGAACCACAATGCCGCAGGAGAAAAAGAGGAAGCCATCGCCTTGATAGACAGTGCCCTCAACATGAATCCTGCCGATACCACACGCAGTTGGCTCACCAGCGAGAAGATGACTGCTTATACCGACTTGGGAGAAATGAGAAAAGCCATTGCCATCGGAAAAGAAGGTATTCCTTTCGCTGAGAAAATCAAAGACTACGACGGTATGTTGGCCATGTGCGGTTCCATGGGCATCTGTTATCGCCGCATCGGCGAACTGGATTCCTCGCTCATCTATTATAAGAAAGGTATAGAGAAAGCCATCGAAAGCGAAAACACGGAATACGAAATCTATCTCTACAATTGTATCTCCGTGCTTTTCAACGAACAGAAGAGATACAAGGAAGCCATCGAATATTCTGACAAGGCAGAATCGAAGGCCATCGCCACCAACGACACCATCGAGCGACTGTCAGCCCATGCCAACAAGGGAGCCATCCTCATGCGTCAAGGACAATACAAAAAATGTCTCAACACACTGACTCCACTCTGGGGAGTAGTCAAGAAAGCTAATTACAATGTGTTGACCCTCAAATACCTATCTCCGATGTTGAAATCTTACTTACAACTAGGCAAGATTGATTCCATCGCTTACTACATACCATACGCCGATGAAGCAAGCCACGAATTGGCACCTACCAGCAACGGCGTGCTCGGCATCTTGGAAATCAAGGCAGACATGTTGGGCAAGCAGAAGAAATACACAGAACAAAAAGTATTACTCGACAGCATTGAGAAATACAACGAAACCAACATGGCAATGCCCAAGGACAAGCTATTCGCCATCCAAGCCGAATGTTTGAACAATATGGGAAAGGCAAAGGAAGCATATACGGTGATGGCAAAGGCATACCACCAAAGCGACTCCCTGAAACAGAGCGACATCGACAAGCAGTTGAGCGACTTCAACGTTAGATACAAGACCTTGGAGAAAGAAGTGCAAATTGAGAAGATGGACCATGAGCAAAGTCTTCTATACATCCGCATTCTCTGTCTCACCATTGCCCTCATCATCCTGTTCATAGCCATTCTCATCATCCTCTACCGCAGAAAGTTGGAGAAGCAACGCACAGAGTTGAGCGAGAAGACCTCCTATATCAATGGCGTAGAGACTGAGCGCAAGCGACTTGCCAAGGAGTTGCACGATGGCGTTTGCAACGACATTCTAGCCGTCAACATCCTCATGCAAACCGACAAGGAGGAAGCACAAAGACTACTCAAGAATGTAGGACATGACGTGCGTCGTTTGTCCCATGAGCTGATACCTCCACGATTTGACAACACATCCCTGCCAGAACTTGTGGAAATCTATTGTCAATCCATGACGGCAGAGGGTGGCACCATCGTCAAGTCTTTCATCAGCAAGTCTTTCCTTAGGTTGAGCATACCTAGCAGCAAGGCTCTTGAAATATATCGCATCATCCAAGAAAGCGTATCCAATGCCATCAAATACGGATATAGCAAAATGATAACGGTAGAATTGGATGCCAACGATCAATTGGGCATTGCATGTATCACAAACGACCTATCGCCAGAGCATCCCATAACCAAAGACAAGGAAGGCATCGGCAAGAGCACGCTAAAAATGAGAACCGACACCTTGAAAGCCAAGCTCGACATTGTACATAACGAGGAGGAATACAAGGTAGAAGTTCAGATTCCGCTATAAATCCAATTATCAAGTACAGGAACTATTAGCATATAAAAACAAGTACAGGAACTATTAGCATATAAAAAATGGAAAAGAAAAAGAATCTCCTTATCGTAGATGACCACCCCATAGTCCTGACAGGACTACAAGCACTCATCAAGCAGGATGGAAACTACGACAACATATTTGCTGCCAAGGACATCGAGACCGCCCTTCAACTGCTTCAAAAAGAAAACATCCATATCGCCATCATCGACCTGGAACTGAATGACAGCAATGGTATGCAACTGATTCAACTGATTCACAAAGAGCATATAGGAATCAAAATTGTAGTCTATACGATGCATGAGGAACTTTGGACTATCCGTCAGTTGATGAAAGAAGACGTAGATGCCATCGTCATGAAAGGCGACAACCCGCAAGAGCTACTCATGGCTCTTCGTAAAATAGGGCAAGGGAAGGGATATTTCAGTCAGCAATTCCTACGCCTCATCAACAGCCAAGACTCAGCCCAATCCCTTCTGTCCAAAAGAGAGACCGAAGTCTTGGAGCATATCTCCAAGGGATTATCCACCAGCGACATTGCGCAACAGCTCAACATCAGCGACAATACCGTGGAGTTTCATCGCCATAACCTCATGAAGAAACTACAAGTGAGCAATGTTGCTCAAATGGTAAGAAAAGCCATGAAGCTGGGGTTGGAAATGATAAGATGAACTCCATCCCAACGACCATGCGCCAAGATGGAGTTCTATTAGTATTTAAAGAATAAAAATCATTATTTACTTGATTTCACGAGTCTCTTGCTCGTTCTTGACACCCTCGGCAGGAGCTGTCACATATCGCTCAGTCCAATTGCCATTGGCATCCACCTTGGTATAACGATACGTATAAATGGCTTTTATCTTTCCCTTGGCAGTATAAAACACTTCCTTGGCAGGGAGCCCTTTCTCATTATAAGTACGAACCATCCTTGAGTCTAACGTCTTCACACCCGTATCCTCATTCTCGTAGTAGGTCTTCACCTCCTTGATTCTTTTGTTTGTATCATATAAGAATGTGAGGATATTGGTATCATCTGCCACGACAAATGACACTTGCGAAATCTGTCCTAAAGCATTTCGTTTGATCCAAAACGACCCATTGTTTCGACTAGTGGCACTCATGCCATTTATCTTTAGCAACTTACCCGCACTGGAGAATTCCAAGAACGAGAGTGCTTCCATACCCCTGATAGAAGTACCCTCGCAAGAGCGCACATTTCCCTTCAAGTCGAAGGTTGACAAATCACTCTGGGCAAATCCCACCATTCCTGCCAATAGGAACAGCATCATCAAAATTGCTTTTTTCATCTTCATTTATTTTTTAAGTGAACAATCATTATCTCGTTCATTAGTAAAAATTCATCATCTCGCATCAAACAGCAAGATGCTTGTTTGTGCCAACATATTCATTGGTACGCCAATGTTCGTCTCAAAAGTCTCACCTACCTTCTTGGGCGTACACATCAGAGAGAAAGGAGCAACCATCTTCATCTTGTCGTTAGCCAACACCATTCGAAAGAACTTACCAAAAGGCTTTTTAGCTGTCAATGTTGCCTTAATCTTCACTTTTGAAGTTCCTTCGAATCCTACGATTTCGGCCTTTGTCATACTACTATCAAAGACATTGGCATCAGAAGCAGCCTTCACACTCTTTCCTATCAGAGCCTTTTGTTCCGAAGCAGACAACGACTCGTAATGCTGGTTAACATGTGCAACCGCAGAATCAGCAGCCTCGGCAAACTGCTGCAACATTTCCGTGCGTTTTTCCTCGGTATCATTTTGCAAGTCCTTGGATAGTTCCGAATAAGCACCCTCGATTATTTTCTTTAGTGTATCGTTAGCGACCTTGTTACATGCTGCATAGTAAGGTAACTTGCCAAGCATTTCGTGCTCTTCTTGTTCCACCGAGACATCAGCATGCTTGATAGCGTCATTTGTCCAAGCATCGGTATCGTAGTTTTTTCCACCACACGAAACCAACAATACCAACATTATTAAGCTTAATACTTTAAAAACGTTCTTTGTATCCATACGTCATTTCTTTAGATTAATAAATAATTCTCCACAAAAATAAGAATAAAAAGTTCATCTTCCAAATCCCAGCTCTAAAAATATGCTTTTCTTCTATTTTTCAGCAAAAGTATCTCCCAATTCTCCATGGTATTCCGTAGTTACACCTCCTAGTACGTAAGTTCAATTAAGAAAAGCATCGGAAAACTTCCTAGTTTCCAACATTTTTTGTAATTTTGCAGCCAAATAACAAAAAATATATTAGCTAATATGGAAGAAAAGAAATTTAAACGTACCACTGTGACGGCAGCTTTGCCTTATGCCAATGGTGGTGTGCATATCGGTCACTTGGCAGGTGTCTATGTGCCAGCCGATATTTACGTGCGCTATCTCCGCCTCAAGAAGCAAGACGTTGTCTTCATCGGCGGTAGCGACGAGCACGGTGTGCCTGTTACTATCCGTGCCAAAAAGGAAGGCATCACAGTACAGGAGGTGGTAGATCGCTATCACAACCTCATCAAGAAATCGTTTAAGGACTTCGGTATCTCCTTTGATATTTACAGCCGTACTACTTCTGATGTTCACAATAAGTTTGCTTCCGACTTCTTCCGCACGCTCTACGACAAGGGTGTTTTGGAGGAAAAGGTAGAAGAGCAATTCTGTGACGAGGTGACAGGCGAGTTTCTCACCGACCGCAACATCGTGGGTACTTGTCCTCGCTGTGGTGCAGAAGGTGCTTACGGCGACCAGTGCGAGAAATGTGGCGCCACCCTTTCGCCAGACGAACTTATCAACCCTACCAACAAGAACAACCCTGGCCATGGTCTCGTGAAGAAGCCAACCAAGAACTGGTATCTCCCATTGGGCAAGTACCAGGACTGGTTGAAGAAGTGGATTCTCGAAGACCACAAGGAATGGCGTCCTAACGTATATGGCCAGTGCAAGAGCTGGCTCGACATGGACTTGCAGCCACGTGCGATGACCCGCGACTTGGACTGGGGTATTCCTGTGCCAGTAGAGGGTGCTGAGGGAAAGGTGCTCTACGTGTGGTTCGACGCTCCTATCGGATACATCTCCAACACCAAGGAACTTTGCGACGCTCACCCAGAGAAGTGGGGTACTTGGCAGAAATGGTGGCAGGACCCAGAGACACGACTCATCCACTTCATCGGCAAGGACAACATCGTGTTCCACTGCATCATCTTCCCTACCATGCTCAAGGCTCACGGCGGCTATATCTTACCAGACAACGTACCAGCCAACGAGTTCTTGAACTTGGAGGATGACAAGATTTCCACCTCTCGCAACTGGGCTGTATGGTTGCACGAGTATCTTGTTGACCTCCCAGGCAAGCAGGATGTATTGCGCTACGTATTGACAGCCAACGCACCTGAGACCAAGGACAACAACTTCACATGGAAGGATTTCCAGGAGCGCAACAACTCCGAACTCGTTGCCATCTACGGTAACTTCGTCAACCGTGCCCTCCAGCTCACCAAGAAGTATTGGGGCGGTGTCGTTCCAGCTTGTGGAGAGTTGCAGGAGGTAGATAAGAAGACCATCGAAGAATTCAAGGACGTGAAACAGGCTTTGGAGCAGAACCTCGATGTATTCAAGTTCCGTGAGGCACAGAAGGAAGCCATGAACTTGGCACGCATCGGCAACAAGTATATCACCGAGTGCGAGCCTTGGAAGGTTTGGAAGACCGACCCTAAGCGTGTGGAGACCATCTTGAACATCTCCCTCCAGTTGGTAGCCAACCTCGCCATCGCCTTCGAGCCATTCTTGCCATTCTCTTCTGAGAAATTGCGCAAGATGATCAATATGCCTAACTTCGAGTGGAGCCAGCTCGGCAGCACCGACCTTCTCAAGGCAGGCATCCAGCTCAACGAGCCTGAGTTGCTCTTCGAGAAGATTGAAGACGAGGTGATCGAGAAACAGCTCCAGAAGCTTGCCGATGAAAAGAAGGCTAACGAGGAGGCAAATTATACTCCAGAGCCTATCAAGCCAGAGGTTAGCTTCGACGACTTCGAGAAGCTCGACATCCGTGTAGGTCATATCTTGAACTGCGAGAAGGTGAAGAAATCCAAGAAACTCTTGAAGTTCACCATCGACGACGGCACAGGCACCGAGCGCACCATCTGTTCAGGTATCGCAGCCTACTATGAGCCAGAGCAGTTGATTGGCAAGGACGTACTCTTCGTAGCCAACTTTGCTCCTCGCAAGATGATGGGCATCGAGAGCCAGGGTATGATTCTCTCAGCAGTCAACTTCGACGGCACATTGAACGTCACCTCCCTCCTTGGCAAGGTAAAGCCAGGAAGCCAGGTAGGATAAAGAAAGATAAATACATCAAAGTATATCACATAAAAACACAGTAAAGGCTCTATATCTATATACTATATATAAGGTATAGAGCCTTTTATTTTTCGTCACACGATAGTTATTGCGCTTTTTACGTAACGCAAATTACGCAATAATATCCGAGACCACCAAATGTTTTCAGTATTTTTAATAATAAAAACGAACATACGCCCTATCATCAAAGCTACGATTCCCCTCGACAAGTCCCTTGGTAGCGATAAAGGTATCCATGTTTTGAGGGTCATGCGTTAGTTGGTCTGCCAAGGCTGCCTCGCTCTCCGCCAATGTAGGTTTCAAGAAAGGATAACCATCGCTGGCAAGGATGATTTCCTGCAAGCCATTACTGCCATTCCAATCACCAACTTCGCCAAAAATTGCAGATTGACACGCCACAACCTTCACCCCTTCCCGATAAATCGGAAAACCATCTATCACGGCATAACTTCTGTTCTGTCCATCGAGCATCGCCTGCACCAGTCGCGGCACTATCGCCTGACGAGCCTCGGCTGGCGACATTCCCTGCTTGATGAGAGCCACTCGCTTCTCTGCTATTTCTTGCTCGTATGGCTTTCCATTCTCATAGAGTTTACCGTCGATGATGGCTTGGCAATCGCCCACCATCCACACTTCTCGTCTCGCTCGACTATAGATGACAGCCGATGCCGTCAGTCGTTCCTCGGGATGGATGCTTAACCTCCCTTCCACTTTCAATTCACAATACACCTTATTATATATATAGGCGGTCACTCCCTGGCAGAAGTCATCCACCGAAGCCTCAGCCTTCAGTTTTTTCTGAATATATTCAGAAATGAGTACCATGGCATACCTGCCGTTCTTCATATCGGGAGCAAGATGCGTAGGTGTCTTGCTCGTGCTGCCATCAATCACTGCCACGAAATCATCCGTGATGACGATTCCATCCTCACAAGTCTCCTGGCTCTTCTTTCCTATGATATTACTTTCTATGATTTTCATTGTTCTATTATCTTCCTTGTTCGATAGTCTTCAACGCTTTACGCAATTTGCCTGCAAAAATACAAAAAACAATGCAAAAAGGAGCATCTAGCGAAAAGAAAATGGCAAGCAACAGCACAATGAGCACTTGTTTAAGGGAGGAAAACCATACGCTATTTTGCGCCAAGCATACTTTTTTACCCATTTGGCGCAAAATAACAGTTCGTTATTTTGCGCCAAATAATATTTTTTTGTATCTTTGCAGCGAAATAACGACAAGAAACATGGCACAAGAAATCATAGGAAGAGAGCAAGAAATCAAAGAGTTACGAACTCTCTATCAGGCAGACAAGCCTGTGTTTGCAGTAGTTTATGGCAGAAGAAGAGTCGGAAAGACTTTTCTCGTCAGAGAATTGTTCAAGGACAAACTGTCCTTCTACCACACGGGCTTGTCTCCCTACGAGCTGCAAGACAAAAAACTAAAGGAGCAACAACTCGCCAACTTTGGCAGAAGCCTTGCAAAATACGGGAGCGACAAAAAGACAACTCCATCAGACTGGTTTGAAGCCTTCGACGCTCTCATCGACCTATTGGAGAAGCAAGACGAAAGCAAACGTCAGGTGGTCTTCATCGATGAGTTGCCATGGATGGACACACCACGTTCGGGCTTTATCACGGCGTTAGAACACTTTTGGAACGGATGGGGAGCAGGAAGGGAAAACCTAATGCTCATCGTCTGCGGCTCTGCCACCTCATGGATTTCAGACAAGTTGCTCAACAACAAAGGCGGTCTCTTCGACCGAACAACCGATGAAATCAAACTTCGCCCCTTCACGTTAGGCGAATGTCAAAGTTACTACCAAGCCAACGGCATCGTGATGTCGAAATACGACCAAGTGCAATGCTACATGGCAACAGGTGGCATACCTTATTATATATCCATGCTTCAAAAAGGCAAAAGTTTGGCACAAAACATCGACCACCTCTTCTTCGGTGCAAACGCCAAGCTCGGATGGGAGTTCGACCGTCTCTACTCTTCTCTCTTCACGAATGCCGAAGACTGCAAGAAGATTGTTCGTCTGCTCGCCCAGAAGCAGCAAGGTTTTACGAGAAAAGAGATTACAGAGCAAACCAAGTTAGCCGATGGTGGCGGCTTGTCTGCCACCTTGAAGGCTTTGGAAGTGAGCGATTTCATCTCATCCTACGTAAAGTATGGTTATCCCAAGCGAGAGATTTCTTACCGACTCACCGACTTCTACAGCAAGTTCTATCTCTCGTTCATCGATGGAAAGAAGACTACCAATCCCAACTTCTGGCAGGACAACCAACTCACTCCTTCCCTCACGGCATGGCGAGGCTTCACCTTTGAGTCGCTCTGCTTCTATCATTTGCCACAAATCAAGCAAGCCTTGGGTATCAGTGGGGTGCAAACGGAGGCAAGCCCATGGAAAAGCAGAAAAGAGAAAGAGGGTGCCCAGATAGACTTGGTGATAGAAAGAGCCGACCACATCAACAACATCTGCGAAATGAAATTCTGCGAGGATGATTTCTCCATCAGTGCCGCATACGACAAGAACCTGCGCCATAAGATAAGCACATTCCAAGAGGAAACCAAATGTAAGAACGCTCTACACCTCACCCTCGTCACGACTTACGGACTGAAATTCAACGAGTACGCTGGGCGAATACAGAGCGTCATCACCATGGAAGACTTGTTCAAATAAGTCTTCCATGATAGCCTCGCATTTGTAACAAAACGTTAAAAAAGTACTTTTATTTGTCCGCTATCACATCTTTTAGTATCTTTGCGGACAAATTAAACAATGTTATGGGCAATTTAATCGGAAGGAAAAAAGAAATAGAAGAGTTGTTGGAACTCTACAATAGCAACAAAGCAGAATTTGTTGCTATATATGGAAGACGTCGTATTGGAAAGACTTTCTTGGTAGATGAGACCCTCAAGGGAAAGATCACATTCCGACATGCCGGATTGTCACCTGTCGATGAAGCTAATGAAAAGAACAGCCTTAAAAATCAACTACGCCATTTCTACTTATCACTCCAACTACAGGGTATGAAAAGGAGCAAATGCCCAACTACGTGGATGGAAGCTTTCTTCATGCTTTCGCAGTTTTTAGAGAATAAAGACAATGGAACAAGACAAGTCATATTTCTTGATGAATTGCCTTGGATGGATACTCCTCGTTCGGGATTCATCACGGCATTTGAAGGATTTTGGAACACATGGGCATGCCATAGAGACAACATCATGCTCGTATGTTGCGGAAGCGCCAATTCATGGATGCTCAACAATCTCGTAAACAACCATGGCGGTCTATACGGAAGAACTACCTATGAAATCAAGCTCTCTCCTTTTACTCTCAATGAGTGCGAACAATTCTACCAAGCTCAAGGCATTAAATTATCTAGATATGACATAGCCCAATCATATATGATATTAGGCGGCATACCATATTATTTAGGCTATATGAAAAAAGGACTGAGCTTAGCACAAAACATAGACCAATTGTTTTTTGCCAGCAACGCCAAATTAAGCCAAGAATACAGCCGATTGTTTGCATCTGTATTCTCAAACCCAGAAGAGATGAAACGAATCGTAAATTTTCTAGGCACAAAACATATTGGTTTCACTCGCAAAGAAATAATGGAAGCTCTTCATATCGGCACCGGTGGAGGACTCTCCAAAATGCTAAACGCCCTTATAGCAAGTGATTTCATAGATTCCTACGTGCCATTTAGCGAAGGCAAACGTGACGAGCGTTATCGCTTGACAGATCCATTCTGCCTTTTCTATCAGAAGTTCGTAAAAGGTCAAAAGGCATTGGCAGATGATTTCTGGAGCCAAAACATCGACTCAGCACCAATAAATATTTGGAGAGGCATTGCATTCGAAGAAATTTGTCTGCTCCATATCCCACAAATAAAAAAAGCATTGGGTATATCCGGTGTCTCAAGCTCTCAGGCTGCATGGTCTATGAAAGGAGACGATTCCACAAGTGGAACTCAAATAGACATGATTATAGACAGAAAAGACAACGTAGTAAATATGTGTGAGATGAAATTCTACAACGAAGTATTCTCAATAAACAAGGCATATCATGCGACATTGACTCATCGTCAGAAATTGCTATCAGAACATCTGCTACGCAGAAAGGTGATTCATCCAACGCTCATCACCACTTATGGTCTCAAATATAATGAGTACAGTGGAGACTTTCCTAAAGTGATCACCCTAGATGATTTATTCGCAGACGCATAAACCGTAAGGGATGGGCGAGATTCACTGCCCCAGCTCTCTGGAAAGATTTATAGAAAGATGCTATCTTTCGGAGATAGTAATTTATCTTTCGGAGATAAAGGTGCTATTTTTCGGTAACAGCACACTTGCCTTAGGAAAACAGCAGTTGGGATGACGAAGGATAGTTGGTTGTCCGCCTATGAACAGCTCGCTGTCGGAGCATCGGACAGTCAGCTGTCTTAGTTGGATAGTCATTGTAAAGATTAGCATCATATTTTCAATGACTTGCTCATGATAAAAAATATCGAAGCCTACTCGATTTTGCCCTTCACCCTTCATCTTTTGCTCTGAAACTCCCTGTTTATCGGCACTTCCGAGGTGAAGGGTTTCATTAGTCCTTCACCCACCCTTCATCGCCCTTCACCTACTTTCCATGCCTTTCTCTGTTTTTCTCAGTTTTTCTTTAAACCAAATTTTATGTTCTCGCCATAAGTAACAATCCTCTTCAGCATAAGTGATGGTCAAGCTTAAGGATAAGCTTTGTTATGTTAAAAAGCATTATTAATCGTGGAAATCCATTGTTTTTTAACACATTTCCACGACTAATAAATATTTTCTTTGTATCTTTGCAACACAATAACTTATTAATATATGAGTCCACTTGAAAAAGTGCCTCGTTTAAAGTTTAACATACATTCGTTC
>ERZ808259.419-NODE-419-length-19240-cov-3.566171_pt1 | contig 19240 bp, 19 predicted proteins | sample MGYA00521279_ERZ808259 | MGnify/ENA primary metagenome ERZ808259 (study PRJEB31516, sample SAMN03275586) | gut metagenome | biome: mammalia-associated habitat; material: feces | host: Papio cynocephalus | place: Kenya | collected 2012-07-27 ... | reverse complement strand
GGAGAATGAGCAGCCGTTTCGCACATTTATGACGCCATCGTACGATAGCGACAGGCACGCCTGACTTCCGCCGCTCACGGCACATTCGGCAAGGTCGACGACACTGCCATATTTGCTGTCAAGCGCACACATGCCCGATGAAATGGAGATCGTACATTTCTGAAAGGCGACCCCCGCCGAGCAGGCGACGCAGGTAACGCCGCCGGAAAGCCTGCTTTCGCTTTGAGCGGTGCCGAGAATATGGATCCCGCCGTCCCCGTAAAAGTTAGACAAGGTCAGCCTTTCCGTCAGCTCTCCGGTAAAGGTGATGTAATACGCATCCGTCAGCAGCCTGGGAAGTCCGTCCAAAAAGCCCTGCAGCTGCGCCGCCGTCAAAGAAATATGTTTAACCGGGCAAGTCTTTGCAAGCACCTTTTCCCGTGTCGGCGCAAGGTCCTCGTCGGTCAGCAATCCGGCGGGGGAGCAGACGACTGTCACGCCGCCCGCTCCTACTGTTTCCTCGAGATAAAAGCGATAGACATTCCCGCCGCCTGCCGTAATGCTGCGGCTCTCGTCCAGGCGAAATACCTGATAAAGAATTTCCCCCTCGTCGGGATCGGAGGCGTAAACACCCAGCTCCGTAAGCGTGTAGGACGCACCCGTCTGCACCTCCGCCAGCGTCACGGGCAGCGCAGCGGTCTGCCTGCCGGTCTCCGCCGTTCCCACGGTGAGCGTCTGCTTTTCCTCCGCAAGCGCCAAGGCGCCCGCCGCCGTTGTGCCGCCGCCCGCCGTGACCCTTGTGACCGTCAGCTTTGTGCCTGCGGCGATCTTCGCCGCCAGTGCGAGGCCCTTTGTCGTATAAAATCCCTGTAAGCTCAATCCACTTCCCCCCTTATCGAATGCGCTGAATGCCGCGCTTGGGACGCTGGGGCAGGGGGGCCGTCAGCGTGGGCGGCTGCTCCGGCAGACGCTTTTTAATGTCCTCGCTCAGGGAGGACTGATACGCCGCGCAGAAATCCTGCACACGCTTGTCCGTGTCCGCGTCGTCCGCGCCGACGAGCAGCGCGGCAAAGCCCGCGCTCACACCCGCCGCGCTCAAGGCGGCCTTGGCGCGCTCCGTCTGCTCGCGGCTGTGCTTTTCGGCGCGCAGCGCCTCCAACTCCATCTTTTCTTCGTCTGTCATGTGGTTCTCCTTTACGCTTTATTCGTTTTCCGCTTCTGCCGCTCTGCGCCGCAGCTCCTCCTGCACGTCTGTCACCCACGGCAGGTTTTCCAGAATGGTTTGCCGCGAGAGCAGGGGAGAGAGGGACAGCAGCGTTTCCGCCAGCGCGGCGTTGTCCTGCGGCAGGTTCTTGTAAAAAGTCAGCTCGCCCCCTGTGAGGTCAACGCATTGTCCGAGCAGATTTTCGCCCGCCGTCAGCGCGGCAAGCAGGCCGCGCAGGCCATCTGTAAAGGCCCTTTCCTTTGCACTCCGCACTTGTTCGATACCCCAGAGCTTGTATTGCAGCGCTACGCCGGAGCTGTTGCCCGCGAAATGCTCGTCGCAGAGGTCCGGCGTCATGGACAGCTGCAAAATGCTGCGGCGCAGGTTGGCCTCCAGCTGACCAAGGGCTTCATGGTTCAGATTTTTCACCACGAACTCCGCGCGTCCGCCTTCGCTGAGCGAGAGGATGCGCGTGCGGTTGGCGTTCTCAATGTCCTTCTGCGTCGTACCCTGCATACCGTAGAGCGCGAGAAACGCGTTGGCAACCGACTGCATATCGTCCAGCGCGCCGGAGAGCAGTACATTGTACGCATCCACCAGTCCCGTCACCATCTCGAAGTCGCCCACGCCCTGACAGTTGTTGTAGAAGGGCAGCAGGGGAATGGTGTGCAGCAGGTTTTCTTCCGCCGCGCCGAGGGTCACGCCATTTCCGTCCCATGCAAAGGGGACGAGCCGCTCTGCGGTGTAAAGCACACCGCGCGTCTCGCCCCTGCCGCTTGCAAGCAGGCGCACGGCGGCGAGCAGGGGAGCGCCCGCATCGCCGGAGCGAATGGCGAAGCAGCCGCAGGGGTCGCAGCGGCAGACTTTCACGCCGCCGCGCTCGGCCCAGACGAGCGCAAAGCCCGCGCCGCAGATGCTCAGGTCGCGCCCGAGGTCAAAATAAAGGTGCGGCAGGTCCAACTCGCGGCTGAGGACGGCATAGCGTCCGTCCGCTGCACCGCCGTAGGAGATGGTAGGCGGCAGTCCGAGGAAGTAGCCGGTATGCACTTCCGTGATGTAGCGGGGAAAGGGCGCGCGCAGGCGGTTGTCCGGGCGGCCGCGCACAGTTTCGCCCTTGTTGACCGACTGTTCGCCGCGGTAGTAGTCGTAAAGCCGCTGCCGCTCGGGGCGTACCGTCCGCAGAAACTCGCCCACCGCCGCGCCCAGCGCCTCCGCGTCCGGAACGCCGGTGCAGATGATATCCTGTTTCAAAGAAAAAGTCCTCCTTCACTGAAGTCTATACTTCAAGTGTAGGAGGATTTTCCGCACCGTTCCTCTGTCGCCGTTCACAGTCTTCCGACTACTCGGACAAAACTCACATGAGGCCAAAGGAGCGCCCACGGACAGTTCCATGGGCGCTCCTGTGTACTTGTGTGCGGCTTATGTCGTGAACAGCGTCTCCGCAAAGCGCCGGTCATCGTCCATGCAGCCATTCAGGATAACGATCTTGTCAAAGAACGCCTGCGCGCTCTCGCTCAGCTCCACCGGCACAAGCGCAGAGGCATTATATGCCTGCAAGGCGTCATAATACTCCGTCAGCTTCGCCATCAGCGCCGCACGCTCCTCGGTCAGAAGGGGAGTGAGCATACTTTTGAAGAGCGCCTCGTTGAGCAGCGCGGCACAGTCGTTCCATGTGTCGGCATCCGACGCGGAGTAGGACGCGCCGAGGATAGCCTCGTCGATCGCCTTATCGTACTGCCCCGTTTGCAGATAGTAGCCCACCAGATAACGCGGGATGGTGTTGCTCTGCGCCCCGGCAAGCTGCGCGGCGTATTCGTCCGCCTGTGCGCGGTACGCCTCGCCGCCCTCGTTGAGCGACGCGACCACATAGGAAAGCTTCTTGTCGTTGTATTCGTAGAGGTCGAGCCGCGCGGCCGCGCTCAAATTGCTCATGAACTCATCGGTACTGCCGACGGGTGCATTTGCTTTCGACGACGCATAGAGGTTGCCGCACAGCGTCAGCAGCACAATGGCGGTAAAGCCGATGCCGATATTCCGCGTCAGCAGGGAAGTGTCAAATCCTTTTGCCTGCGCCCTCTTTTTCTTTCCGCCCCCCTCCGCGGCGGTCTTTTCCGCAAACGGCTCGGCGCACATGCCGATGATCAGCCCGTAAAGGGCATAGGTCATGCAGAGGAACACGATCATCGACATGGAAACATCCCAGCACATCTGCCCGCCGTTCATCACGAACTCCGCACACAGGACAGGGTAGAGCCAGTAATACTCGCTCTCCTGCATCTGCCTGCGCTTTTTCCAGAGCGCAAGCAGCATCGCGGCCAGCGCACCGGCAAACAGCGCAAGGCCGACCACGCCGTCCTCGAGCAGGACCTGAAGATAGTGCTGATGCACATACTTTGTTTCATAGGGATAATCCTGTACGCTCGTTACACCCGTTTCAAACGCGCCGACGCCGCTGCCGACAACAGGGCTGAGCCTCCACAGCCGGAGCGCATCCTGACGGTACATTGCACGAATGATCGGCGAGCTGCTCGCCCCCATCGTCTGAAGGCGTGTTGCCGCAAAGCCGGGCAGCAGCTTATAGCCCAGCGGCAGCTCCGTCCCGCCGTCGAGTACCGCCCGATAAACGGTCAGGCCCGGCTGTCCCCAAAAGGTGATCCGTACTGTCTCGCTCTCCTCCGGAACCGTAAAGCGGACCGTTCCACTCGCCGCGTCGTGGTAGAGTGGGGTGGAACCTCCGGCAATAATCTCCATCGTGTCCTGCGAAGAAATCTGCACGGAAATGCCCTCGTCCGCCTCGATCTGCATCGTGTGCTCGCCCGGGGAGAGTGAAACATTGCGGGTAAGCTGTGTGCCGAAGGTATATGCCCCCGTCACATTCAGTGCCGCAGCAATGTACACGGCTGCGCCCAGCGCCACCGCGATCAGCGCGCCGAAAGCGAGCTTTTGATACTGCTCCAGCACTACGGAAGCACGCTTCGCCAATGTCATTTCCAGCGTGGGCGTGCCCGCCGCATCCCCCAGCATCAGAGGCAGAACGCTCGCCGTCTGCCCGCCGTTATACATTTGAAACGCCAGCAGCGCACAAACCAGCGTCGGCACCGCCGTCTCGATCATGCGCAGCAGCGCCGCGCCGCGGCCCTTGCCCGCAAAGATCAGATACGCCGCGACCGCCGCGGCAAAGCAGGCGATCGCGCCCATACTGAACACCAGCAGGAACGCAAACGCGCTGAACGACAGCATGACCGCGTCAAGCACCCGCTGTCCCTTTGTCTCCGCACCGCACAAAAGCGCGACTGCGCAGAAAATGCCGATAGCATAAATGGACGCCTCGATATTTGCGTTCCCGAAAATACCGTTCAGGCGCGAGCCATCGAATGTGATCGTCTCTATATCGATCGCAAAGCACCGGAGCAGCGTTTTACAAAGTCCCGTGCTCACCGCCTCCACGCTCAAAAACGCGTAGACGGCGGAAATGCCCGCGATCACGCCCATCACGCGCCGCGCAAACGCGCCGTCGAATTTCTTATGCATTGCGGCAAGCAGGAAGAAAAACACCGCGATGAGAATCTTCGACCCCTCGCGCAGATGGAACTTGCCGGACATCGCCCAGAAGATCGTCACCCACGAAAACGCCGCGTAGCCGAGCAGCAGCAGGGAGGGAAGGTTCCAGATCCGTTTGCGGTCGCCGAGCGCAAGCAGCGCGATCACGCCGAGGCCCGCGAACAGCGTCATCCATTTTGTCCCCGCACCGCCGAAATGCAGCAGTCCCAGCACCGCGAGCGCAAGGCACAGCGCCGCCGTGACCCACGCGGAGTTCTTTTTTTCTTTTATCCTTGCACGCATCGTAAAAGCCTGCTTTCCCAATATTTTATAGAAATATTGTACCGTTTCTGCGCCCCTGTGTCAAGGCGGAGCTTGGCCCCTTCCATCTGCTTGTGCTTGCGGTGCGGCGCACGACATGGTACAATCAACTTACACTGGAGTAAAAATGAAAAGCGGGAGGACAGCAGCGATGAGCCGAGAAAACGAAAAGGTATTGACAGAGCTTCAGAAATTTCTTGAACTCCACGACGAGGAGCTGAACGATGAGAAGGACTTTGACCGACTGACGGCGCAATTCCTGTCACAGCACAACGGCTCTCCGGACGGCGGCAGTATGGAAGAGATCGAAACGGCCGATGACTATCTGGAGCTCGCCGAGCAGGCCGCATCGAAGAAAAAACGTCTGAACTACTTGAAAAAGGCGCTGGAGCTTGAGCCGGATCATGTGGACGCGCAGCTTCATCTGATCCTGACCGAGGCAGAGGATGCTCCGGAGGCGCGGCTTACCGCCTTGGAGGACCTCATCAAAAAGGCGGCCAAGCCGTTGGAGGAGGAAGGCTGCTTTGAAAGAGAAACAGGGGAGTTCTGGGGCATCATTGAGACGCGGCCTTATATGCGCGTGCGCCGCGAGTACCTCGGTTCATTGATCGAATGCGGCATGATGCAGCTTGCGATCGAGGAATGCCGACAGCTTTTGGAACTGTGCGAGGGGGATAACCTCGGCATTCGCTATCTCCTGATGCACCTCTATGCCTATACGGAGGACGAGCTGCACGCATTGGCGCTGCATCGGAAGTATGGCGCCTATGAGGAAACGCAAATGCTGCTTCCGTTGTCGATCCTGTATTATAAGCTCCACCAGCTTGATAAGGCAGAGGATCACCTGAAACGGCTGGCTTCGGTCAATAAGGACACGAAGAAATTCCTGCGGATCATGATAAACGGAGAACCCGATGCCCTGATCGACCATCTGGACCCATACGGGTATCGCCCCTTCACAATCGAGGAGCTGATCGAAGATCTTGTGGGGAATGCGTTTCTCTTCTCCTCTGTACCGCACTTCTTCGCATGGGCATCCAACTGTCTGAGCAAGCGCGCAGGCGGTAAGGCAAAGAGGCCGTAGAAAGGCAGATAAGGCGGAACGATCCGCCGCAGGTTCCATGGAGCCACCCCGCCTCAGGTTGTCTGAGCCGTTGAATTTAGCCACAATATATCGCATAATGTTTAAAAAATGCAGTAGAGAGGATTTTTGCGCATGGCAAAAACTATGTCCGCATTTTATGATATGCCCCCTTGGGTGCAGCAGATGGAGAAACTGTATCGACAGCTTGAGGCGCTCGCAAGGCCGTTGTCTTTTATCCACGAGGATGCTTTGATTGCAGCGAAAAACATGGCAGAGGCACTTGATAACCCGGCGCTGCAGCAGGCAAGTTTGTTAGCGCAATCGTGTACCCCGGGCATGATCAAAATGATACAGCAGGAGCAGCTGCTGATGTCAAAACTATACCCTGACGGGATCGCGAAAGCGCTGCAACAGCAGCAACAGCTTCTGAATGATTTTGCCCTGTTGACGGATCTGTGTCCAAAGATGGCCGATCAGATCCCAAGCTGGACCCAATCACTATCTGACACAACGGCGTTTCAGCACGAGGATCTATGGCTTGCCAGAGAGCAGGGCATATCCCGATGGGCTGAGGCACTTGACCGCATTTCTGAAATAAATACATCATACGAATTGGGATCGGACGAAACAGAGGAATTATCTGACGAAGAAAAGCAGCTCCTTACAGAAGAAGCATCTTCTATCGTTGCGGACAGCAGAAACTGGGAACAGCGGTTTATGGCGAGTGTGAAAAAGCACGAAGAAGAGCATCCATTTTGGGCTGCTGTACTAAAGCTTCTAATCATTGATATTCTTCTCACTTATATTCTGAACGCAGGTATTTCAAAGATTGGCGAAGCAGCAAGGCCGACCAGAATGTATGAAGATATCACTCCAGCATCTCAAGTCGTTTACCATATTGAGCAGAATCAGACGGTGATCATTGTCGATGACTCTCCACGGTACTATTATGTGGTAGAAGCAAAAGACAAGGATGACCAGGTCAAAAGAGGCTATGTCAGCAAGCGGTCGATCCACATTATAGAGGAAGTCGATCGTGTGGATAACCCCGCAGTGGATCAACCGTAAAACCGAATATTCCTTACATAGCAGGGAGGTTTCATCCGAAACCTCCCTGCTATCATTTTTGCATATGGATCAGCAATGCCTATTTGTTTTATAAGCAATTTTGTTCGACCACAAGGTCGTTGACGGTGGTGCCGAGCAGCACGCTCAGTGCGTAAAAGTTATCAATGTTCGGCAGCGTCCGTCCTGCCTGCCAGTGGTACACGGACTGGGGACACGCAAGGTTCAGATACCGCTGCACATCCAAAACCGTGTAGCCCTTCTCGATCCGGCGGCGGAGGATGTTCTCCCCCGTCGCCTTCACATCGATCACCGGATAGCGCGTCATGCGCTGATGCCCTCTTCCGCCCAGGTCTTGAGGATAAAGTGATACGGCTCTCCCGTGGGGTCGCACTGGCTGTTGAGCTGTTCGGCCAGACGGCATACCTCCTGCGGATGGCGCGCTCCGATGAGCACGCTCTCCTTTGCGGGCATGCCGTCCATCGCGCACCCGTCCGCATAGAGCCGCAGCTGATAGAGGTCCTCCGCCTTCGTGTTCTTCGCCTTGGCTTCGTAGATGGTCAACCCGCCGGTCTTGCTCACCAGCAGGTCGATCTTTCCCTGCAGTCCGATGGTGCGGTAGGTGCCCTCCTCACGGCCGATGCGGAGCGTATCGCTCTCCGCCGCCTTCTTCTCCGCGAGCTTGCCGACGAGTCGGCTCTCCAGCGACTCCCGTGAGGTCTCCGGCTGCCTGACGTTGGCGCGGATCCAGCGGAAGAGTGCCTGCGTGCGCGCGTCGCCCTCCACAAAGGCGTTCTTTGTCGTCTCCGTTGCGGGGAACGCGATGCCGTCCTCTCCGCGCAGGTCAATCTGCGCGAGGAAGCGGTTGCAGCTCGGGTGCAGCGCCTTGCCGAACACCTTGCTGTACAGTCCGCGCTCGATGCAGCGGCCGTTGATGCGGATCTCAAGGCCGGAGGAGGCCATGTTGCCCTTGTAGTAGGCGACATTCTCCTTATCCGCCTCGATGGTGCCGTAGCAGCAGCGGACGGTGACCTCACCGCCGCCGAAGTCCGCCGCCGTCTCCGGCAGCTCCACCGGGTCCTCCTCCCAGAGAGGCTCGAGCGCCTCGAGCTGATGGTAGCTCTCGGGAGCGTTCTGCTCGCGGCAGATGACGCCGATGGTGATGCAGCCCTCTTCGAGGATGGCTGCATAGGTGTAGGCGAGTTCCTCTTCGAGGTAGCCGCACAGCTGACGGAAGTCCGCCTTGGCGCGCTTCGTTGCGGGCTTGAGGCTCTCGAACTTCTCCTTGCTGCAGCGGACGCGGATGGTGGTGCCGGTCTCATGCAGGATGGCGCCGTTGCCCTGGTGGACCTTTGCGCGCATCTTCCGGTCGATGGCAGCATAGGGCGCGGATACACAGCGGTACCGGTCTGCCGCCGCATCCTCTTTGGTGCGGCTCTCAAGGAGCCACACCTCGACCTCCTCACAGAGGTAGGAGAGGGCGTTCTTGAGGCCGCAGCCATGCTCATTCAAAGGCGTCTGTGCTCCGCCGCGGCCGGAAATGGTCAGGGCCGCACCGAGGTCCGAGATACCGGTACCGCTGTCGTAGACGGAGATGTCGACGTAGTCGCCGCCATCCGTGAGACGGAGGATAACCTCGCCGCTGCCGCCGTTTGCCTTGATGGAGGAAATGGCGTTGTCCACCAGTTCCTCAATGGCCTGGGCAGGGGAGGTGTAGTGTCCGCCAATGGCCTGGAACAGGGCGAAGCCGCTGGGGGTGTTGTCGAGCACCGTGTCGCCGATGCAGACGCCGGAGGGTTCATAGATGTTCTCGGGGATCATGGGATCATTGTTGAAGAGATTCTTGATGTAGTTGGTCGTATTCATGGATAGTATCTCCTTATGTTATATGGTTTGTCTTCGGCGCGGTCAGTTCCACGCCTGGGTGCCTTCCTCCGCCTGCAGTCCGAGATGGACGGCCAAAGCGTGACGGAGGGCGAAACGGTCGTAGGGTTCGTAGACGCAGCCGATGCGGCGGATGAGCGTCTTGCGGCGGATGGTCTTCACTTTCTCGCACAGGGCGCGGCTGGTGTGGTCAAGCCCCTGTTCCGAGATGAGCACGTGCGTCGGGAGCTGCGTGCTCTCACGGTCCGAGGTGAGGGGGATGACGGTGACGGTATCCGTATCGCCCTCTTGCGAGATGACGATGACGGGGCGGCAGTCGTGCCTGCCGAGGCAGTCCCACGCCGTCCACATCTCGAACGGCTTGGTGGTCTTAGTGTTCATAGCAGATTCTCCTTCGTGATCAGGAAGTGATGGGCAAGGGCTTTCAGGACGCCGCTGCGTTCGTTTGCCGGCCAGACGTAGCCGAGCCCGCGGCCGAGACAGTTTGCGTGGATGGCCACCGGGTAGTCACACAGCGCCATGTAGGTCTTGTCGTCTACGGTGACGAGTGCGTGGCTGCCGGTCTGCCAGCCTTCGCCGGGTACATAGTGTCCGGTCAGTACAAGCGGGACGACGGTCACATAGTCATCGCAGCTGTTGTTGTGCGAGACGGTGAGCGTCGGACGAGTTCCGCCGAAGCCGCAGGTTTCCGGCAGAACAGCCATGCAGCAGAAAAATGCCAGGCTGCGGTTAACGCGCACTCGGATGGGCGCTTTCTTCTCTTCTTCCATGGTATATCTTTACCTCCTTTCCTCAGAGCGGTAAGCAAAACAGCGTGCAGGCATTTCGCCTACACGCTGCTCCAGACCGCTATGAGGGTGCGGAAGTCTGACGCCTGAGTACACACGGAGGAACTTTTATAGTAACCGTATCTTGCCAAATGGGGCAAAACAGGGTATACTACTTCCTGACGGTGCGGCTTCAGCCGTTGTGTAGGTGCTGTTACCACCTGCGCAGGTGGTAGAGGATTGCCGTCCTTTACCACTGCCGTTGTTTTACTTTATAGTGGCAGTATAACATATACGATATCGTATATCAAGTGATATACTGCACAAATTTATGCTGAAAACTCTGTGCAAAATATACGATATCGTATATTTGCGAGGCGTTTGTAAATCTACTGCGTTAGGATGTGTTCAAAGTGTCTCGAAGTGAAGCTGAAAATCGTGCAATCAAAAAATACGAAAAGGAAAAGATTGACCGTTTTTTGATTCGCATTCCAAAAGGCGAGAAGGAGAGAATCGCAGAGCACGCTAAGACGCAGGGAGAGTCCACCAACGCATTCATTTACCGCGCGGTGAACGAAGCCATTGAGCGCGACAAGCAGAAATAAATCCGTGGGTATTAGAGATTTGCTTTCGAAGCCATTTCTCTAATACCCACGGTTCTTATTTTAATGTATGTCTTTTTAGAAACCAAACACTTTCTCCCGCAGCGCGGGATTTCCCAGGATCGCCAGATACCGGCGCACGTTCGGCTCGTCGCGTCCGTTCAACCGATTCAGCAGGAGAACGGCGGCCTGCACCTTCGGCTCCGTCTGCCGCGCGATGAACTCATAGAACATATCCCGGAAAGCGTAGTTCCCAGCGCCGGCAATGGCATCCACCATCATTTGCAAGAACTTCTCCGGCGGAACGGTGTCAGTAATACCATCCAGCTCCGCGCGGAGCGACTGCATCCACGCTGTCATCTCATCGGAGAATTGCACCTTGCCGTCTGGCTGCCAGTAATACGCCATGTCATCCGGGACGACACCGAAGAGCTCTTGCGTGGAGACTGGTTCCACCGGCGGACAGGGTTGCGGCGGTGGAAAGCGCTCGACGCTCGGAATGTCCGCTCCGAGCTCGTCCCACAGCGTCCAGAAGTCCGCGCCGAACTCCCGCGCGGTCATCGCCACAGCGAGGGCGGGTGAAACAAGGCAGTAGGAGAACGCCAGCGTGCTGCCGCCCTGCTCGTCGATCACGGCACTGCGCTCGTCCATCGGCATAAAAAGGTATTTCTTTGCCTCCTCCAGCGTCCCGCCATTCTCATGCAGCGCCGACAGCGTCCTTTTCAGGTGCGTGAAGCAGCTGCGGACCCCGATAGCGTCCTCCTTATGATAGACTTCAACGTTCTCCTCCGTCGCGGACATATCCGCGTAGAATTCCTCGAAAAAGCATGCGGCGAGATAGGACTCGACCTGCTCCAGATCGGCGCACGCGGTGGGAACGTCCTGAATCAGGCCGGTCAGGTCCTTGTTGTACTCGCCGCAGCCGTCCTTGTGCAGCAGCCTTTCAATCTCCCACAGCTGGGTCGCCCGTTCATTGGTGAACTGCGTCCCCAGCACGCCGTTGATCCAGCCGATGAACCGGCGCTCGCGCACATAGGAGCCGTCCACGGTGATGACGCCGTAGCTCCGGCTGTAGAGCGCTGTCAGTACATACCCCGCAAGGGTGGCGGTACAGAACGCCCCGCCGCCGAGCTTGTTGGAGGAAATCGTTCCTGTGTTGGCGTTGAGCCCCCAGCTTTCCCAGAAATCGTTCTCGAAGTAGTTGTAGCAGCCCCACGCGCGGCCAGCCTCATCGAGCTCCGGCGGATAGAGCAGGCGGATGCGGTGGCCGAAAAGTCCTACCTCGTCCACCGACATCATGCCGCCCGCATGGAGCAGCCCCAGCATCTGCCGCGCGTATTCCGCGCGCCGGTTTTCCGGAACGTCCATTTCCCCGATGTAATCTGCAAAGGTCCCCATCCGCATATCCTCCCACGTTTTCTTTCAGCATAACACGGGGCAGGGGAGACGTCATTGGAGGTGTGGTATAATCCGTGGTTGTAGTTATATTTTTTGCTTTTGCCACAGTTCCTTGAGCGTGCGGTCAATAAGACTACTTAGCACGATAGAAGAAATCGTGAGTATTAGAAAATAGACTTCGAATACGAGTCTCTAATACTCACGGTCTTGTTTTTAAGATTGGTCCCATATTGGCAAATGTCTGATGCGCCGCGCGATCCACAGCGGAGAGTTCCACATAGGTGTGTACCAGATCTCGTTATGCTCTCCGATGATGGGAAACAGCGCATTGCCGCAAGGCGGATCTCTCAGCGAGTCCCCAACGATCACATATCCGGCACATCCCAAAAGGGAAAGCTGGATATAACACATCATGGCGGCCACACGATCCACGTCCTGCGCAGCAAACAGGATATCCGTCTGATAATTTCTTGGTGCCGGTCCCCCGTTTTGATAAGCGGCTGCCGCAGCGATCAACATACCCCCTGCGCCGCAGGCGGGGTCGCAAACGGATAGGTAGCCGCTTTCCGGGATCGTGCTTTTCCCCATTGTTATGCAGGCCATCAGGTACGATATATCCCACGGCGTAAAAAACTGACCGTGCCGTGAGCTTCCGAAGTCAAGCCCCATGTAAAGCTCCCCGAGGAAGTCCTGCTGCGGATTCCCTTCGAGTGCCTCGACGGTTATGCCGCAAAGCGTTTTGATCTTTGCAAGCTCTGGCTCCGTATAGCCCTCGGCGATGGCGGCGTAACGTGCTTCATGGCGCAAGCGGACCTTCGGATCACTCTCTGTGGCCTTTGCCAGAGAGAGCGCGAAGAGCTCCACAAAGTCGCACCAGGCCGACCACTGATTGCGCGTAAGGGATAGAAATACCTGTGCAAAGCGCTTCTCATGCGTTGTCCGCCAATAAGTATTCTTCTCTTTTTTCATTGTGCTGTATGCCTTCCCTCCCGCGTTTTCTTTCAGCATACCATCGGGTGTGAGAGAAGTCATTGAAGCTGTGGCATAATAAAGCGCGCTCTTTTCTGCTTGCACCATTCAGACAAAATATTTTATGACAATGCGAAAAACCTTTGAAATAAAGGCTTTTGAAAAAGTCAATTATATTGATAGAGCTATCTTTATACCACACAAAGCGGTTGATATTTTGCGATTTGTGTGGTATTATCAGTCTGAGGTGAGAGCGATGCTGATCGATTCCGTGGTTCAACGGGAGGCTATTCGCAACGAGCAGATGATACTTCAATACGAATCTCTGATTGCGGAGCTTCCCAAAGGATCGATCACCTGCCGCAAAAATGGATATTACTATCTCCGATACCGCGAAGACGGCAAGCTGTATGATAGGTATATTGGCAAGGACGCAGAGAAGGTTGATGCGATCCGCGAAAAACTCGCTCTCCGAAAGCACTATACGGAAATGCTCTCCGCACTGAAGCGTGAACAAAAGACCATTCATAGACTACTGGAGGAACTTGCATGATCATTTATCACGGAAGTACGATACTCGTTGAAAAGCCGGAGATTCGCACCGGTGATTCGTTCCTTGATTTTGGAAACGGCTTTTATACTACGACAGATGAAGGTCAGGCGGAACGTTGGGCGAAAATCAAAATGCGGAGAGAGCGTAAAAGCGTTGGGTATGTTTCAATATACGAATTTGACTTTGAACTGGCAAGGGCGCAGACAGCAATCTATCGCTTTAACCATGCCGACATGGAATGGCTGCAATTCGTTGTCAGAAACCGTCGCGGCGAAACGCTGGGAAATACGTTCGATATGCATATCGGCCCGGTAGCGGACGATAATGTTTACCGATCTATCCGACTTTTTGAAACCGGTGTGCTGGATGCGGACGAAACGGTGAAGCGGCTGAAAACAAAGGTTTTGCAGGATCAATGGACATTCCATACGGAAAAGATGCTTTCTTTTATTCACTTTATCAATTCAAGGGAAATCAGAGCGGAGGAATGATGATATGGGACAGGAACAATTTGCCGCAATCATGCCCTACATCAGCGCCGATCTTGTTGGGATGATTGTCAAAAAGAAAAACATATCCGAACCTGAGGCGATCACAAAGCTGTATAACTCAAAACTGTACGCCGTTCTTGAGCAGGAGGATACAAAGGTCTGGCAATATAGCACGGATATGCTGTATTCCCTCTTTGAGCAGGAAGAAAGAACGGGAAAAATCGAATTTCCCGATGTGTGAGGAGCCGCAAATATGAGCAAGGAGACTGCTTTTGCTGTGTTTTGCCTTGAAAACTATAAGGTTTATAAGTCCCTGACGGGCAAACAAACGGCAGAATTGTTTCGCCGCTACGGCGTGTTTGACTATCTGAACGAGTTTTACGATGTCCTTCATACGACAGGGTATCAATATATCAACCGTGACATTGATATCTACCTGAAGTCTCGCAACGCCATGATTACGGCATGATGTAAAGAGATGTGAACCGCCCTCGACCGAAGTCGCAGGCATCCGGCAGCGAGATTTTATCACTGCCATCACTTTTTCTGATTAACCAGACTGACAAGATGGTTTCCGGCCATCCCTACTTGTAGTACATGGGCCAACCCTAGTGTCCCAACCGGTTCTCGGTTAAGGAAGGCTGCATCGGGAAGGGGAGGATCCATTTTGCGCATAAATCTTGACGGAACCTCCATTGAAGCTGTAGCACAATGGAGGTTTCTCAACATGATACCACTTAACTATAAAGAAACTCCCTGCCCGGCAAACGGCCAGCTATGGCGCCGTGAGCTGAGCAGGGAGCATACTATTTACCGGTATCTATAGGTCAGGCTTGACTTAGAAAGAACTCTGTCATCAAGTCGATTCCTGTTTCGATACAGGCTTCTTTTGGCAAATACTGATTGCTGTGGAGAGGGTGTTGGGACTCGGATCCAAGATGAAAATAGAGGATTGGGATGCGCGTTCCATAATAATACATATCTTCGCCAATCAAGCTCGGATGAATATCTGTGTGAATATTGTCCGCCCCGATCACACGCTTTGCACATTCCGCAAACGCCTCATACAAACGCGGATCGTTGTCAACGACACCATATCCCCTGGTTATTTCAACCTTCGCCTCACCGCCATAGGTCCTCGCAATGCCTTCTGCAATTTCGCGGATCCGTCGATGCAGATATTCTCTGGTTCCCTCGTGCGTGGAGCGAACCGTCCCGTCCAACGCCGCGTGTTCGCAGACGATATTATATCGTCCTTCCGTAGAAAAAGCACCGATCGACACGGAAATCGGATCAAACGGATCGACCTCATGGCGCAAATCCTGTACCAAAGCACAATCAATCTTGGAGGCGATCATGATCGCATCTACACCAAGATGAGGCTCCGCCGCGTGCGCAGTACGACCGATGATCTCAATGTGGAAGCGATCGGACGCTGCCATGATCGCCCCCGGCTTGACACCAATCTCGCCAACCAGCAGCGATGGCCAGTTATGGAGGCCATACAGTGCATCAATCCTCTGCTCCTCTAAAAAGCCGCTCTCAACGATCGGTCTTGCGCCGCCGATTGGGCTGCTTTCCTCTGCGGGCTGGAACAGAACAACAAGATTGCAGTTGAGTCGGTCTCTCACCCGGTTGAGCTCGCAGGCGATCCCAGCCGCTATCGCCGTGTGCATATCATGACCGCACGCGTGCATGACGCCTGGGTTGACCGATGCAAAGGGAAGACCGGTTTTCTCCGTCAGCGGCAGGGCATCAATATCGGCCCGCATACAAAGCGTTCTTTCCTTTCCCTGATCCAAGCGGACAAAGCCGCCTGCGCAATTGGAAAAGGTTTGAAGCGCAAGGCCATCCCGCTTGAGAAAGCGTCGAATACGTTCTGTCGTTTCGGTCTCCTGGTTGCTCAGCTCGGGATGGCGATGAATATCGCGCCGCAGGTCAAGATAACGAGAAATGTCCACCTTCATAACGGAAATTGGTCTCCTTTAAATCTGAGGATCGGTCAGGGTCGTCCCATAAAGCTGAGGCTGACGATCGCGGAACATATGGATCAGGTCACGCACTTCCTTCGTTTTACCGAAATCGATCGAGCCGGTGATGATCTCCTGTTCGTCGCCGCCTTCAGCAATGACCTCGCCCCACGGGTCAATGATGATTGAATGTCCGCAATAGGTCCCCATCGGACTCGGACCGACGCGATTGCAGGCGACAACAAACATCTGGTTCTCGATCGCGCGGGCCATCAAAAGCGTGCGCCAATGATTGACGCGCGGATTGGGGAAGTTGGACACGACGACCAGTACATCCGCTTTTTTCAGCGCATAAATACGGGAAAGCTCGCAGAAGCGGATGTCATAGCAGACCATCATACCAACACGACCGAATTCCGTATCATATACCTCGTGCTTTTCGCCGTGCGTCAGTTGTGCATCTTCATCCATGTCGCTGTAAAGATGCATCTTGCTATAGTCGCCGACAACATTGCCGTCCCGATCGATCAGGAAAACAGTATTACGCATCTTTCCATCCGCGTGCAGCGTGCTGATCGAACCGGCAACCACCCAAACATGGTACTCCTTTGCCAGATCCTTGCAGACCTTCAGCGTCGGACCATCCGGCGTCTCACAGTGTTTTTCCATCTCGTGGAACATTTTATCAGAGAAACCGGCAGACCAATCCTCCGGAAGAACAACCACATCGGGGCGCGGTGTCTTCGCCATTGCCGAAGCAAACAGCTTCCGGACATTCTCATAATTTGCTTTCGGATCATCAAAGGCAATATTCGTTTGGAGCAATGCAAAATTCGTCATAAGGCTATCCTCCTGTACTCAGATAATGTTCAGCATCGGGGCAGTCAGGACACATAAATGATTGCTCTTACCAAAACGTAAGCAAAGGTAATAATTGTGAGCACCCATCCGTTTGCCAGCATCGCCTTGATATTCTTGGAACGAGCGAGGCCCATCTGGCCAACCATGTCGACGGTCGGTGTAACGAAGAAGGTGACCTGGCAGGCAACCAGAACGACCAGCGACCAGATATGCATATCGATATTCATGGCATTGACCATCGGCAGGAAGAGTTCGTGCGTAATTTGTGCTTGTGCAACGCCGGTACCGGAAATGCCAAACACGCCGATTGCCGCGCTGAGCATCAAGAACGCAACCTCGCCGCCCTTATCGATCAGGGGCTCCATGAGCTGCGCGATCGCATCAAATGCCCCGGAAGCGCTAACATAGTTCAGGAACGGATCAAAGAGCACAAACATGAAGAACATCCAGAACATCTTAGAGCCGCCCTGGATCATCGTTGTCAGGGAGGTCTTGAAGGACATACCGCCGACAAGGCCAACAATGATGGAAACTGTCATCATAACAAGAATCGCATAAGAGGCTCCCGCCTTAGCGACAAGGCCATAGACGATCGTGACCGCCATCGTGGCAAGAAAAGCCAGTGTTGCGCGCTTGCACTTGACGTCCGGAACGAATTCGACGGCTTCCTTGTCCGCTTCGCTATATGCCTCAAGGCCTTCAGTCTTGCGCTGCGTGCGGCAGGCCATAAAGAAGGTGGAACCCCAAACGATGATCGCAAGGGGAATGCCTGCCGTCTTCAGAAATTCTGCATAGGAAATGCCGGTCAGGCCCGTGATCGTAACAACAGGGGGAACAAAGGGGCCAATGTAGAGGCCCGTTGCACCCGCACCGTGCAGGATCACGCCGAGGGTGGAAGGTGTCAGGCCAACGCTCGCGACGATAGGGATCAGGATGGGAGCGATGATAGCGTTGGAGCCAGCCAGCGTGCCGAGCAGGGAAACCATCAGGGTGGAGGTGACCATAGAAATCAGGATCGCAGCGCGCTTGCTCTTGAGCTTAAAGCGATTGACCACCGTATAGACAAGGTTATGCGCCACCTTTGTCTGACTGAGGACTTCTGCCAGACCGGAGCCAAGCACGATAATAAAACCGATCAGCGCGCAGAACGAGCCGAGAGAGCTATAGATCGTGTTGGCAAATCCGAGAATCGATTCGCCGTTGAGGACAGCGCCAAGAATAACGCAAAGGAGAACGGACACATTCATGTCCTTGCCTCTGAGCATCAGAACGATGTAGAGAAGCAGCGGCAGGAACCCCCACAAAGGATTCAGATCAAAAATCATAGATTTTCCTCCCTTTTTATTTATAAAATTTTTGATCTTGATTTATATCTCTACCTTGTGGATGGCCGGCCCTGCCACAAAGTAAAAATATCAGAGATAAACCCCGAATTCCAGAGAAAGCTGATCCTGCTGTTCCATGCGGGCAAGCATCTGCGGCGCGTCGTATTGTCCAAGCGCTGCGATCAGGCAGCTGCACATCGCCATGGCACAGACCGGGCTGAAGTATTCATCACGCGGCGCGATCAGCATTTCGGTTGACTCCAGAGCGACCTGTGAGGTCAGGGAATCGGTCAGAGCGATTACCGCACAGCCCTTTTTTCTGCAATAGGAAACTGTATCGCAGGTAAGCTTTGTATACCGGGAATAGGCGACCGCGATCAGGCAGTCTTCTGCGCTGACATCGCACAGCGTAGAGGATAATGCACCGGTCGACGCCTCAAGCAGTTGGACATTGCCGTACATACGCCGCAGCATAAATCCAAGCAGATACGCCACCGCATAAGACGAACCGTTGCCAAGAATATAAATACGGCGCGCCTTCCGTAAAAGCATTGTTGAACGATCCAAAGCAACGCGGTTTTGCTGCGTGTACAGGTTCTCTATCATCTGGGCATCTGAACGGAGAGCAAGAAGAATCGGATCCTCCCCATCGCCGTCAGAGGAATCTACGCGCTGAAGCTCGGACTTGAGCTTGCTGAACGGAGTTTGCTGAAGACGCGCATCATAGACCTCACGTTGAAATTCTTGATAGCCGCTGCATCCCATCACGCGGACAAAGCGGGTGATCGTCGCGGCGCTGATGCCGGTTTCCCGACTAAGATCGTTAATGGAGAGAAACGCTCCCTCCTTGGGATTGTTAATAATATAGTCCGCGAGCTTTTGATGCCCCTTAGACAGCGTAGGATAGCTTTCGCGAATTTGGTCAATTAGGTTTTTTCCGGTTTCCTGCATGGTTGGTTCCCTCTTTCTTTTCATTGGTCTTTCGTTCATTGAAAAGCAATGAATACATCATACAGGAAAATAACACAAAATGAAATACCCTTTTGACTGTTTGAAATTATTTTTTCGTGTTTTTGATCAGTCGGCTGTTGGTGCGGTAGAACAAAGGCTTTTTGTCCGCTTTTCCGTTTAGGGTATTCAACTTTTCGCGGTAGGCTTCTATATCCCGATTCAGAAAAAGCATAAGCGAGATAACAATAAGGCCGGCAGCGGCGATTCCATAAAAAA
>ERZ808259.417-NODE-417-length-19331-cov-3.812565_pt1 | contig 19331 bp, 14 predicted proteins | sample MGYA00521279_ERZ808259 | MGnify/ENA primary metagenome ERZ808259 (study PRJEB31516, sample SAMN03275586) | gut metagenome | biome: mammalia-associated habitat; material: feces | host: Papio cynocephalus | place: Kenya | collected 2012-07-27 ... | reverse complement strand
GGTGCCGAACAAGCTCGTCTCCGCCGTCCACATCCGCGACGTACTGGAGTCCCGCGAGTTCACGCAGCACAAATCGAGTGTCGCCTTTGCCGTCGGCAAGGACATTGCAGGCAACAACATCATCGGCAACATCGCCAAGCTCCCGCACGTCCTCATCGCCGGTACGACCGGCTCCGGCAAATCCGTCTGCACCAACTCGCTCATCGTTTCCCTGCTCTATAAGTCCACGCCGGACGAGGTGCGCTTCATCATGGTCGACCCGAAGATGGTCGAGCTTGCGCCCTACAACGGCATCCCGCACCTGCTCATTCCGGTCGTCACCGACCCGAAGAAGGCGGCGGGCGCCTTGCAGTGGGCGGTCTACGAGATGATGAAGCGCTACAAGCTCTTCTCCGAGCGCAACGTCAAGGACCTTGCGGGCTATAACGCCCTTGCCGCAGCGGACGGAACGCTCAAGAAGCTGCCGAGCGTCGTGGTCGTCATCGACGAGCTGGCCGACCTCATGCTTGTCGCGGCGAAGGAGGTCGAGGAATCCATCTGCCGCGTGGCGCAGATGGGCCGCGCCGCGGGGATGCACCTGGTCATTGCAACGCAGCGTCCGTCGGCGGACGTTATCACGGGCCTGATGAAGGCCAACATCCCGAGCCGCATCGCTTTCGCGGTCGCGTCCTCGCTCGAATCCCGCATCATTCTCGATACCACCGGCGCGGAAAAGCTCGTCGGCCGTGGCGATATGCTCTACGCCCCGCTCGGCGAGGGCAAGCCCCGTCGCGTGCAGGGCTGCTTCATCTCCGCCGAGGAGATCGACCGCGTGGTCGGTTTCGTCAAGGCAAACGGCGCCGCGCAGTACGATGAGAGCGTGATCGACAAGATCGAGCAGGCGGTCGCCGAGAAGGAGAAGGGCGGCAAGGGCGCGCCCTCCGGCGCGGCTCCCGAGCCGGTCGCCGACGAGGGCGACGAGCTGCTCCCTGCCGCCATCGACGTGGTGATGGAGACCGGGCAGGCGTCCGTTTCCATGCTCCAGCGGCGCTTGAAGCTCGGCTATTCCCGCGCCGCGCGCATCGTCGACGAGATGGAGCAGCGCGGCATCGTGGGACCGTTTGAGGGCTCGAAGCCGCGGCAGCTCCTCATCACCCGCGAAAAGTGGGAGGAGATCAAGCTGCGCGGCGGCCTCGGCGCGATGAGCTCCGCGGCGATGGCCGCGCAGGACGCGGAGGAGGAAAATCCGCCGGTCGAGGAGGAGCTCCCATAAAACAAAAAAACAGCGCCTCACGGAGCTTCCGTGGGGCGCTGTCGTTCTCGGCCGGGGGCTTTTTTCGTCCTCGCACAATATGCTTTGACGAAAAGCGCGGAAAAAAGTTCCCGCTGCCGTAAAAAAATTTTTTCACACGGACACGCGCCGGCGCATAGGCTGAGATGAACAAAACAGCAGGCAAGGAGGCGAGGCGATGGCCTACTCCGACCGCGAGCTGCTGGCGCGGCTCATCGAGTGCGAGGCGGGCGGCGAGGGGGAGAACGGCATGAAGGCGGTGGCGAGCGTCGTGATGAACCGCGTGACCGCCTCGGGCGGCGAATACGCCCGCGTGGGGCAGGGCAGCATCCGCAAGATCATTATGCAGCCGGGGCAGTTCGTCTGCGCGAGCGAGACGGAGCGTGGGGCCTACAACCCGCAGAACATCTACAATATGCGCCCGACGGACGTCCACTATTCCATCGCGGATTGGGCCATGGCGGGCAACCGTCTGACGGGGCTCGGGGATGCGCTGTGGTTTTTCAATCCCTTTTCGGACACCTGCCGTCAGAACTTTCCCTCGCAGGTCGGGGTGTTCCGCGTGCGCATCGGCGACCACTGCTTCTACGACCCCACGGAAGCCTACTACGATACATAAGAGACGAAATCCAAGGCTCTGAAAGGAATGGACGCTATGATCGAGCTCACGCGCTGCGGCGCGCCGGACAACGACCGCTATCTTCCTGCCGTGATGACGCAGGGAGACGCGAGCACATACCAGACCATGATCGACAACAGCACCATGCAGACAAGGTCGCAGCAGATGGTGGGCCGCGCCTTCGGCTCCGCGCAGGGCGGCGTGGCGCAAAACGGCCGGCAGCAGGGCATGGCGCCCAGCGCGGCGCAGGGGGGAGCGGCACAGGGCATGACGCCGGGTGTATTGCAGGACAGCCGCCGGACGGATACGACGCTCGGCCCCATGCCGTCGCCTACGCCGGGCATGAGCGCCTCGGAGCAGATATTGCACAGCTCGTGGAAGAGCCTGATGGCGCGCAACGTGGGACGCAGCGTGATCGTGAGCTTTTTGATCGGTACGCAGAACACCATCGTCACCCACGGCATCCTCTACGAGGTCGGCAACGACTACATCGCGCTCTATCAGCCCGACGAGCAGAGCTATATCAGCGCGGACCTCTATTCCATCCGCTTCATGGAGTTTCTGCCCGAGATCAGCCAGACCAATTCCCAGCAGCAACAGCAGCCGTAAGGAATGCGGGAGAAGCGCGGCGCGCTTCTCCCGCATTCCTTTTTTGCTTGCACTCAGATGCGCGTGGCGAGGGCGCGGAGCGTGCCCGTGAGGCGCGCCTCGCCGCTGCCGGCGGGAAGGAAGAGACTGTCGCCCTTCTTTGCCTTGACGGTCTCGCCGCCGCAGCGGACCTCACCCTCGCCGTCGAGGATCAAAAGCGAGAGGAAGGACTCCGTACCGCACAGCGCCGCCTGCGGCGCGGCGAGAAGATCGACGGTAAAATAGTCACAGCGGGCAAGATGCCCGCCAAAGTCCGGCGCGGGAACGCCGGCGCTCCGACGCGTTACGTCCAGCGCCTGCGCGATGTGCAGGGCGCGGGGCTTTCCGTCAGGGCCGAGACGGCCGTAGTCGCACACGCGGTAGGTCACGTTGCTGCTCTGCTGCACCTCCGCCACGACGATGCCGCGGCAGATGGCGTGAATGGTGCCTGCGGGGATGAACACCGTGTCGCCCGCCATGACGTTCACGCGGCGCAGGACCTCGGGAAGCGTGTTGTCCGCAATACGGCGCTCCAATTCCTCCTTGGAAATATCGCGCGCAAAGCCGCAGTAGAGAAAGGCATCCGGCGCGGCGGAGAGGACGTACCACATCTCCGTTTTGCCGTTCTGCCCCTCGTGCGCGCGGGCGTAGGCGTCGTCGGGATGGACCTGAATGGAGAGGTCCTTCGCCGCGTCGATGAGCTTGATGAGTACAGGAAATTCTGTGAATTTCCGCCCGTGTGTCCCCAGCGCCTCGGGGTGCGCGGCGAGATAGTCCGCAAGGCTTTTGCCCGCGTCGGGACCGGAGGCGAGCACGGAGGGGCCGTCGGGATGGCAGCTCAGCTCCCACGTTTCCGCAAGGCGTTCACCGGAAAAGGACTTGCCGTAATCGGTGATGAGCTTTGTTCCACCCCAGAGATAGTCCTTGCAGGCGGGGGCGAGCTTGAGAATGGACATGGAAACGATCTCCTTTCAAGGCGAACGCGCGGGATCAGAGGATCCCGCGCGCTTTGAGTTCTTCGCGCAGCTGGCCGGCATCGTGGAACACGATGCCCTGCATACCGGCGTTTTCCGCCGCCTCAATGTTCGGCGGAAAATCGTCGATGAACAGGCAGCTTGCCGCCGTGAGGTCAAATTTGTCGAACAGCGCCTGATAGATGGCGGCCTCGGGCTTGAGCAGGTGAACGTCCGCCGAGATCAGCGTGCCCGAAAAGCACTCGCTGCCCGGAATGTCGTGCCAGTAGGTGTGCTGGCGGCGGGCGGCGTTGGAGAGCAGATAGAGCGTATAGCCCCTTGCCTTCAGCTCGCGCACCACGTCCGCCGTGCCCGCGATGGGCACGATCGGCTCGTTCCAATGGTAGATGATGTACTCCGCCGCGGCGTGCAGCTCCGCGGGGAGCCTGGCGCAGGCGTGGGTGTAGACCTCCTCCTCGGTGATGGTGCCGCGGTCAAGCCGCACCCAGTCGGTCGTGTAGAGCAGGTACTGCTTGAGGAGTGCTTCGCCCTCCGCGCCGACGTGCAGGCGGCGGGAAAACAGCTCCGCGCCGAAGTCCAGCAGCACACCGCCCATATCAAAAACGATGGTATTGATCTTCATTACAGTTTTTCTCCCGGCTCGTCGGGGACAGCGGCGGCGACCGCCGCTTCCTCCGCTTCCGCCGCCACGGCGGCGGGCTCTTTTTTGAACAGTCCCGTCAGCTTTGCCACTCGTCTGCGGCGGCGCTCCCTGGCCTCCAGCCGCTCGCCGAGGTCACGCGCGCCCACGCCGTAGACCAGATAGAGGATCACGCCGGACACCAGCATGATGAACACGGTCGAGGCGCAGCGGCGGCCCGAGGCGTTGACGTTGTAGCCGTACAGCCCCTCCTCCGCGCACATGGCCTGAATGACCATGGCGTAGCTCGTGCCGTAGGAGCTGGCGAAGGTGGCGGACATATCGTACTCGGTAAAGAGCGCGTTGAAGTTCAGCGCGAATACCGCCAGCACGCTCGGCAGGATGATGGGCAGCTTGACCCTGAGGAAGGTCGTCAGGCCGCTCGCGCCCATGTTGCGCGCGGCGTCCTCCAACTCCTCGTCAATGGCGTAAAACGCCGCCTTGATCATGCGCAGCGAGAACGGCAGCTTGACCACCGTGTAGGCCAGCACGAGCAGAATACGGACGTGCTCGGCGAAGTAGAGGTTCACATTGCCGACGTACCAGATGTTCTCGGCGTTGAAGTAGGTGCGGTAGGAATAGCAGATGAGAATGGTCGGCAGCAGCCACGGGAAAAGCAGGCAGTATTCCAGCACCACGCCGGACTTCTTATTGCGGTTTTTGAAGATGTAGTTGCAGGCGATCACAACGATCAGGCAAGCGAGCGCCGCGGCGAGGATAGAGAGCACGAAGCTCATCTTGATGCCGCCGAGCGTCGCCTCGTTGGCGAACAGACCGGAGATGGAGCCCTTGCGCACCTTGTAGGTGCCGCGCGAGGTGAGGTACTGATAGTCCTGCGTGCCAAAGAAGTTGATGAGCGTCCAGTTGGAAAGGTCGAGCTTCTTCATGCGGATGGCGCCGTAGGTCTGGAACGAGAAAATGATGATCATGACCACGGGGATCATGTAGATGATAAAGAGCACATAGGCGTAGAGGTGGGCGATGACATTCCAGACGGGGCTGGTGATCTTCTGCTTCTGCAGCCGCGCCTTCGTCTTGGAGACGGAGAGGTAGTGGCCCTTGCGCTCGTAGGCGGAAAGCACGGTGAGCAGCACGATGGTGAACATCGCGAGAATGATGGACAGCAGCGCGGCGCGTGCCTGCGGGAAGGCTTCGTCCGCCGTGGACGAGCCGGCAAGACGCACGATCTCGGGATTGATGGAGTCATAGCCGAGCAGCGTGGGGGCGGACATGGCGCACAGACCCGTGATGAAGGTCATGACCGTCAGCGAGAACATGGTGGGCACGAGCGTCGGGAAAACGACCTTCCAAAGTACCTTGAAGGGCTTCGCTCCCATGTTGCGCGCGGCCTCGACGGTGTTGTAGTCGATGCCGCGGATGGCGTTGCGCAGGAAGAGCGCGTGGTTGCTCGTGCAGGCAAAGGTCATGGTGAAGAGCACCGCGTTGAAGCCCGAGAACCATGTGGGGTCAAAGCTCGGGAAGGCGTTGACGAGCGCGGTGGTCAGAATGCCGTCGGAGGCGTAGAGGAACAGGTAACCTGTGACCAGCGCGACGCCGGAGTAGATCATCGTGGTCATGTAGCCGAGGCGCAGGATGTTTGCGCCCTTGATGTCGAAATACTCCGTCAGCAGCACGATAGACACACCCACCACATTGACCGTGACGACCAGGCAGATGGCGAGCTTGAGGGAGTTCCAGACGTAGCGGCCCATGCTGCCCGCGAAGAAAAAGCGGATGACCGCGAAGGGATCGCGCACGCCCTCGGCGTTCGTGGTAGTGAAGATGCTCGTGAGCGTATTGAGACACGGCAGGAGCATGAAGCCGAAGAAGAAGTACGCGAAGAGCACAATGCCGATCATGCGCACTACAAAGGCCACGTCAAAGCGGGACTTGGTCAGAGAGGCACCCATCACTCCACCTCCTCCGCGGAGGGCGCATAGGCCATAATGTCATTTGGGTTCAGGATGACCTTGACGCGCTGGCCCGGGTCGTAGATGTTCACGCCGTCGTTCTTCTCAATGACCTTGAGGCTCTGCGTGCCGACGTGGATGTAATACTTGATGTAGAGCCCGTAGTATTCGCAGCTCTCCACCGTGCCGTCGAGCGCGATCTCGCCGCCGCGCGGGGCGACGTTGACGTGCAGGCGCTCGAGACGGATGTAGTTGTGCTTGCTTGCGTCCACCTCCGCGCCGGCAGCGCGGAGGGCGGACACGGTATCGTCATTCAAACGGTTGATATCACCGATGAAATTGCAGACAAATTCGGTTTGCGAGTGGTTGTAGACTTCATTGGGCGTGCCGATCTGCTCGATGAAGCCCTTGTTGAACACCGCGATGCGGTCGGAAAGCGTCAGCGCCTCCTCCTGATCGTGGGTGACGTAGATGGTGGTGATGCCGAAGTCCTTCTGCATCTTCTTCAGCTCGTTGCGCAGCTGCACGCGCAGCTTGGCGTCGAGGTTGCTCAGCGGCTCGTCCATGCAGATGATGGCGGGACCGGTGACGAGGGCGCGGGCGATGGCCACGCGCTGCTGCTGACCGCCGGAGAGCTGCGAGACCGCCTTTTTGAGCTGTTCGTCGGAAAGGTCGACCTTGCGCGCGATCTCGCGCACCTTGCGGTCGATCTCGTCCTTCTTCGCCTTCTTGACCTTGAGGCCGAAGGCGATGTTGTCGTATACGGTCATCGTCGGGAAGAGCGCGTAGCTCTGGAACACGATGCCGATGTTTCGGTCCTCGATGGGGACGCGCGTGATGTCGCGGTCCTTGACCACAACGGAGCCTTCTGCCGGCTCGATGAAGCCCGTGATGGTGCGGAGGGTGGTGGTCTTGCCGCAGCCGGAGGGGCCGAGGAAGGTAAAGAATTCGCCCTCCTTCACATGGACGTTGATGCCGTGCAGGGCGGTGAAGTCGCCAAACTTCACAACGATGTCATTGAGTCGGATCATAATGGATTCTCCTCTTTTTGTATTCGGAATAAAGAGATCAGGCGAGCCGGAGAGATCCCGGCTCGCCTGAAAACACACAACAGTCGGTATCCCGCTGAGCCTCTCCGCGGGATGCGGTGCGCGGGTCCTGCCTTACGCGGCCTTCTGGGTCAGGGTCGCCCAGTCGAGGTTGGCCCAGTCGGGCTCCGCCACGGCGGCGGAGGCGTCGGCCCAGTAGAAGCCGAGGTTGGTCATGATGTTGGTCCACTCGCTGGAGTGCTCGGCAACGTACTCGGCATAGGTCATGTCGGTGCCGTCGACCTTGGTCAGAGCGAAGTTCTTGAGGGTGTAGATGGCGGGAATGCCGTCGGGATAGAGGATGTCAGCCGCGGCGGTGTTGCAGGGATAGGAGTCGAACTCCTCGCCCCAGGCCGCCTGGGTCTCGGCGGAGCCGAACCACTCGGCGAACGCCTTGACGGCCTCGGTCTCTTCCTCGGTGCGGCCGGCCTTATCGAGAATGCCGATGTACTCGGCGATGTAGTAGGTGCCGTCATCGATCTCAACGAGGTCCCAGTTCTCGGGAGTCAGAGCGCCCTTGAGGGGGTTCTCGGAGCTCTCAGCCGCGGCGTCGATCTTGCCGTAGAGAGAGGAGGAGTAGAAGGTGGAAACAGCGACGTCGCCCTTGTTCAGAGGATCGAAGCCGTACTTGTAGGTGTCATCGGAGGAGTACTTGCCCTCGGCGCAGTACTTCCACAGCGTCTCCCAGCCCTCGGTGGAGATGCCGCCGGCGGGGGAAGAGGGATCGACAAAGGCATAGAGCATCGCGGAGTTGATGTTGGCGTTGGTGGTGCCGCCGACCTTGTTCTGACGGTACCAGGTGTAGCCGCAGTCCACGATATCCGCCCAGTGCTGGAAGTGGAGCTTCTCGCCGTTGGTGCCGAGCTCGTCGTTGCGGTAGAGCATCAGAACGTTCTGGATGACGAGACCGTAGGCCGCGCCGGGATAGGCGTACTCGCCGACCTCGGAGGCCCAGGTGGGAGTCCAGTCAACGAGCTTGAGGTTTTCATAAACGCCGTCGACGACCTGACTCCAGCGGGTCTCGTTGAGGCCGAAGAGGATGTCGCCGTCCTTGTTCTCATTGGCGGCCTGGATGGCAGCGGTATCACCGGAGATGACGGAGTTATCGTCAATGCTGATGGTGAAGCCGGCGTCCTTGGCCTCCTGAATGAGCCAGGTGGTGCGCTCGGTGGAGTTGGAGTTGGAATAGATGCGGATGGTGTAGCCGGAGTAGTCCTTGACCTCTTCCTGATCGTCGGGCGTCTCGGGCGTGTCCGGAGTCTCCTTCTGACCGCAGGCGACAAGGCTGAGGACCATGACGGAGGCAAGCAGGAGCGCTAAGAGTTTTCTTTTCATCGTTGTTCTCCTTCGTTTGTAGTTGCGGCATAAAATACCACATACAGCATTATACCTTCCGCGGCGCCGGCGCGGAACGGGACAAGTCTGCGATTATGCGGGCATTTCTGCGAAATGCTGTGAAAGTCTGCCGAGCTTGTCCGGTATGTTCCGTACTTTTTTGTGCAGGCTGCTCGTTCTACCGGCAGCGGTCCTGATACTCCGAGGGGGAAAGACCGGTGAGCTTTTTGAAGGTCGAGCCGAAGTAGGCGACGTCGCGGTAGCCGACCATGCCGGCGACCTCGTAGACCTTGTAGCGGCAGTCGGCGAGGAGCCTGCGCGCCATGTGGATGCGGTAGAGCGTGAGGTAGCCGAGCGCGGTGTAGCTCGTCTCCTTTTTGAACACATGGCTCAAGTGGCCCTCGCTGATGCCGATGGAGCGGGCGATGGTGGTGATGTTGATGTCCGCGTCGGCGTAGTGCGCGGCGATGTATTCAAGCGTCTGGAGCACATATTTGCTCTTGTCGCCCTTGGGCAGCGCCAGCAGATCGTCCTGTGCGCTGCGGCTGGAGAAGGCCTCGTCCTTCTCGCGCACGCGCCCGATGGCGGCGACGAGCTCCTGATCGCGGAAGGGCTTCAAAAGATAGTCCGCCGCGCCGAACCGGAGCGCCGAGCGGGCATAGTCGAAGTCGTTGTAGGCGGTGAGTACGATGACGTGAGCGGTGCTGCCGCGCTCGCGCAGAGCGCGCATCATCTCGATGCCGTCCATGTGCGGCATCCGCACATCGGTGATGATGAGGTTGGGGCTGTAGCGCTCGGCGGCGGCCAGACCCTCCTCGCCGTTGGCGGCTTCGCCGACCACGGCGCAGCCGAGCGAGGCCCAGTCGATGCCGAGCACGATGCCGCGGCGCACCACGGCCTCGTCGTCAACGATCAGTACCTTGAGCATGGTCCTCTCCTTTCTGCATTGGGAGCCGCAGCTGCACGCAGCTGCCGCCGCCCTCGTTTGGATACGCACTCAAACCGCAGTCTTCGCCGTAGCTCAGGCGCACGATGCGGTCCACGTTGTTCAGACCCAGATGGCCGCCGGGAATAAGCTCGTGGCTGTTGAGCCGTTCGAGCACCTCCGGCGGGATGCCGCTGCCGTTGTCGGATACCTTGAGCAGCAGGTAGCCCTCCGCGTCCTCCTCCGCCCAGAGCTTGATGAAGCCCTCGTCGCTGTCGGCCACGCCGTGGATGATGGCGTTTTCCACCAACGGCTGCAAGATGAGCTTGGGCACCACGCAGTGCTGAAAGCGCTCGTCCACGTCGAGCTCACACACGAAGCGGTCGCCGAAGCGGACCTCCTGAATGGCGAGGTAGCGCTCGATCAGCTCAAGCTCCTCCTCGAGCGTGATGAACTCGCTGCCGGAGATGCCCGCGCGCAGCAGCGCGGCGAGGTCGGCGGCCAGCTCCGCCACCTGCGGCACGCCGCCGGTCACGCCCAGCCACTTCATGCAGTCGAGCGTGTTGTAGAGAAAGTGCGGGTTGAGCTGGGACTGGAGCATCCGCAGGCGCGTTTCGTTCAGCTCGCGCTCGCGCTGCACGCTGCGCTCGAGGTTCTGACGGTACTCCGCTGTCATGCGGTCGAAGCTCGCCGCGAGGCGGCCCATTTCATCCTGCCGCGTGCTTTCGATGCGCACGTCGTAATCGCCGCCCTCGACGCGGCGCATCGCGCCGTCGAGCTCGTTGACCGGCTCGAAGAGACGGCGGCTGAGCCACCACGCGCACACAAGACAGAGCACCAGACACAGCGCACCCATCAGCGCGGCGACGAGGTAGATCGACCGGACGACCTGTGCGGTATAGGTCTGCGGCTGCTGCAGGATGAGCGAAAAGCCGCTTTCCGCGCAGGCGCCGACGTAGTAGCCGCGCTCGCCGTCCCCGTCGGAGAGGGACTTGCCGGAGAGCAGCTGCGCGCGCAGCAGGGCGAGGGTATCGCCCGCGCGCAGGGGCTGCGAAGCGTAGAGCAGCCGCCACGTTGGATCGACGAGCAGCAGATCGTCCGCGCCGCGCAGCAGGGGCGCAAAGAAGGCGTCGAAGTTGGCGTCGTCCATGCGGAACACGGCGTAGCCGAGCACCGCACCGCCGCGCGCGGTCACGGGACAGGCTCCGGCGAGCCCGCCGTTTTCGGCGCGCAGCACAACGCCGTCTGCCGCGCGGGCCGCGCTGAGCACGCCCCAGCCGGTGCTTTGCGCGGCGGGCCATACGTTCGCCGTGGTATAGAGACACTCGCCGTCCTCACCGTAGACCTCAAAGTCGGCGTATTCGCGCAGCGCGACCGTGCTGCGGTTCAAAAGCTGGTAGAGCGTGCGCGAGTCGCTGCCGCCGCGGCGCAGGGCGCTGCGCGTTACGGTGCTGTCGGCCAGGGCGCGCGTAACATCGCCGCAGTCGGCGAGCAGCGCGTCGAGCTGCGCAGTGAGCAGAGCCATCTCCTCCCGCGCGTCGGCGCGCAGGGTGTGCTCGCTGCGGGAGATCATCACCTGCGTCATCAGCACGTCGCACAGCAGCAGCGGCACGAGCGCGACGAGCAGGACGGTGAGAAAGATGCGGTTTCGGAAGGACCGCTCAAGCCATGCTCTCATGCTTCCGCCCCCCCGCACAGCGCCTGCCAGGCGTCAAAAAGCTCCTGCCGCCGCTCGTCCGCACGGCGCAGATCGTAGGGAAGGACGGTCAGCTCGGGCAGCGCGTCGGAGGCGGCATCCGCACGCACGCTGCGGCGGCTGAGCTCCGTGTCCAGCAGCTGCTGAACGTCGGGCGAGAGCAGAAAGTCGGTGAATTTCCGCGCGTTTTCCTCGTGCGCGCAGCCGCGGACGATGGCCGCGCCGTCCGGCAGGACGCTCGTGCCCTCGGCGGGGTAGACGATGGCGACGTCGAGCCCGTCGGCGATGGCCTTGCGGGCGTTTTCCTCCAGCGTCACGCCGACGTAGCAGCTGCCGTCCGCCACGGCGGGGACCACGCCGCCGCTGTCGGCGATGATGCGTCCGTCAAGATTGCGGAAGAACGCAGCGAGGGCGGCGTCGGTGTCGCCGCCGACGGCCTGCAGAAGGGTGCCGAGCGCGGTGCAGCTCGAGCCGGAAACGGTCGGGTCGGCAAAGGCGATGCGCCCGCGCCAGCCCGCGTCGAGCAGGTCGGCCCAGCGCTCGGGCGGGTTCTGCCGCACGAGCTTGGTGTTGTAGATCAGCACGACCGGCAGAGCGGAAAAGGGCGTCCATATACCGCCGCCGAGGTCGTATTCCGGCGCGACGGCGTCGGCGTATTCGCTCACATAGGGCGCGAAGCACGCGCTGTACGCGCTCAGGCTGTCCGCGCCGCCGCCAAACATCAGGTCGGCGCCGCTTTCCCCCGCGGCGATGCGCTCGAGGAGCGTCACGGTGCCGCCGGTCTCCAGCTCGACCCAAATGCCGGTGCGCTGTTCAAATTCCTTGAGGATGGGCTCGTAGATCGTTTCCTTGTGCGAGGTAAAAATGACCAGACGGTCCTCCTCGGCGGGTGCGAAGGAGGAAACGTCCTGCGTGTCCGCGCGGCCGCAGCCGGTGAGCAGAAGCAGGCAGACGAGCAGCAGACAGCAGCGGCGCATGGCGGGTATCCCTCCTGATCCGACGAATTTCTTTACCATTTTAACAGGAAAAAGCGTGCTTTGCAATCAATTCTTCTGGACGAAGCGGGCAAAGCGTGCTTTAATAAGGAAGAAAAATTTTCCGCGGGAGGAAGACGATGACTGCTCTGGACACTTACCGCAGCTGGCTCGCGCGCGTGGAGGACGGCGCGCTGCGCGCGGAGCTTTCCGCGCTCGATGAGGTGCGCGACGCCGCGCAGATCGAGGACCGCTTTTACCGTGACCTTGCCTTCGGCACCGGCGGACTGCGCGGCGTGCTCGGCGCGGGCACGAACCGGATGAACGTTTACGTTGTCCGCCGCGCGACGCAGGGGCTTGCCGCCTATCTCAAGGCGGCGGGTCTGCCTCTGCGCTGCGCGATCGCCTACGACAGCCGCACCGGCTCGGCGCGCTTCGCGCGCGAGACCGCGCGCGTGCTTGCCGCCAACGGCGTGACAGCCCATCTCTACCCGCGTCTGGAGCCGACACCCGCGCTGAGCTGGGCGGTGCGCTATTACGGCTGCGGGGCGGGCGTGTGCGTCACGGCGAGTCACAACCCCGCCGCCTACAACGGCTACAAGGTCTACGGTCCCGACGGCTGTCAGATCACGCTCGAGGCGGCGGATGCCGTGTCGAAGCACATCGGGACGGTGGATCATTTTGACGGCGTGCGTCTGTGCGGCTTTGCCGACGCGCTGGCGAACGGGACGATCCGCATGATCGGCGAGGACTGCCTGGAGGCCTTCCTCGACGCGGTGGAGCGCCGGAGCGTCTGGGACGGCGACAAATCCGTGCTGCGCGTGGTCTACACGCCGCTCAACGGCACGGGGCGCGAGTGCGTGACAAAGATCCTGCGCCGCATCGGTGTGACGGACGTGACGCTCGTGCCCGAGCAGGCGTGGCCTGACGGGAGCTTTCCGACCTGTCCCTACCCGAATCCCGAGGAGCGCGCGGCGCTGGAGCGCGGCCTCGCGCTCGCGCGCGAGACGCGCGCCGATCTGCTGCTCGGCACCGATCCCGACTGCGACCGCATGGGCGCGGCGGTGCCCGACGGCGGGGACTACCGCCTGCTCACGGGCAACGAGATGGGCGTGCTGCTGCTCGACTACCTCTGCCGCCGGCGGAGTGAAAACGGCACGATGCCCGCGCGCCCCGTGGCGGTGACGACCATCGTTTCTACCGATATGGCGGACGCGGTCGCCGCGCGTTACGGCGTTGAGCTGCGCCGCACGCTCACGGGCTTCAAATTCATCGGCGAGCAGATCGGTGAGCTGGAAAGGGCGGGGGAGACGGAACGCTATCTCTTCGGCTTTGAGGAGAGCTATGGCTATCTCTCCGGCCCGCACGTCCGCGACAAGGACGCGGTAAACGCCGCGATGCTCTGCTGCGAAATGGCTGCGTGGTACCGCACGCAGGGCATGACGCTCGCGCAGGCGATGGACGCGCTGTACGAGAAATTCGGGTATTACCGCAATGAGCTGCAAAGCATTGTCCTGCCCGGCGAGGACGGCATGGAGCGCATGAACGCCATTCTGGCGGCCCTGCGCGCGGCTCCGCCGCACACGCTCGCGGGCGAGCGCGTCGCGCGGGTGCGCGACTACCTCAGCGGTCTGGACGGCCTGCCGGCAAGCGACGTGCTGGAGCTGCGCACGGCGCACGCCAAGGTCATCGTTCGCCCGAGCGGTACGGAGCCGAAGCTCAAGCTCTACTACTCCACGCACGCGCGGACGATGGAGGAGACCGCGGCCCTCTGCGCTGCTGCGCGGCGGGATATGAGCGCAAAACTCGAATGAGTATAAGCGGTATGCGCGGGCGTTGAGTGCCCTGACCGCAGGATGACAAAAGAAGTCCGCTGCCGAGGGCAGCGGACTTCTTCCTTGGATATTGGGAATCCTTACAGGACGTGGACGGCGTCGGGCGCGAAGGTCAGGCCGCACTTCTCGCCCACGCGGTAGATGCGCTTGCTGCGCGGATCGTTCTCCGCGAGCTTGACGAGCGTATTGCCCACGCGGACGTGATAGTTCTGGTACGAGCCCATGAAGCAGGAGAGCTCGACGGTGCAGGGCAGCCCGCCCTCGTCGGAGAGCGCCGCGGACTCGGGACGCAGCACGACGGTGTATTCCTCGCCGACGGACATACCCTCGCGCGGGGCGACGGCCAGGCGCTCGCCCTCAATGTCGAGCACGGCCAAACCGTTCTCCGTGCCGGTCATTTTGCCGCGCAGGAAGTTCGCCTCGCCGATGAAGTCGGCGACGAACTCGCTCACGGGGTGATAGTAGATCTCCTGCGGTGTGCCGATTTGGGCGACGACACCCTTGTTCATAATGATAATCTGGTCCGAGAGCGCCATGGCCTCGCTCTGATCGTGCGTGACGTAGATGGCGGTGATGCCGACCTCCTGCTGGATGCGGCGGATCTCGGTGCGCATGGAAACGCGCAGCTTGGCGTCGAGGTTCGAGAGCGGCTCGTCGAAGAGCAGCACGCTCGGCTCGATGACCAGCGCGCGGGCAAGCGCCACGCGCTGCTGCTGGCCGCCGGAGAGCTGGTTGGTCATGCGGCCCTCCATGCCCGTCAGCTCGACGAGGTCGAGGATGTGCATGACGCGCTCGCGGATCTCGTCCTTCGGCACCTTGCGTAGCTTCAGACCGTAGGCCACGTTGTCGAACACGTTGTAGTGCGGCAGCAGGGCGTAGGACTGGAATACCATCGCGGTGTCGCGCTTGTTGGGCGTGAGGGCGTTGATGGGCTCGTCGCCGAGGTAGATCTCGCCCTCGTCGGGGCTTTCGAAGCCCGCGATCATGCGCAGCGTGGTGGTCTTGCCGCAGCCGGAGGGGCCGAGCAGCGTGACGAAGGAACCCGGCTCGATGGTCAGCGAGGTATCCTTGACGGCATAGAAGTCCTTGCCGGTCTTGGGGTCCTGATAGATTTTAGAGATATGGTCGAGGCGAACGCCCTTCTTGATCTTATCCATGGCTTAGTCCTCCTTCATTTTTTTGCTGGTGCCGAAATGGTTCATGAAGAGATTCATCAGCAGCACCGCGCCGTAGGTGATGACGATGAGGATCGTCGCAAACGCGCAGGCGAGGCTGTAGGAGCCCTTTTCGGCAAACTCGTTGATCTGCACTGTGATGAGCAGGAACTGCGGCGTCACGAGCAGGATGATGGCGGAAATTGCGGTGATGGAGCGCACGAACGCCGTCACAAGGCCGGAGAGGAAGGAGTCCTTGATGAGCGGTAGCGTGACGGTCATAAAGACCTTGAAGCTGTCCGCGCCCATGTCGTAGGCGGATTCCTCGATGGACTTGTCGATCTGACGCAGGGCGGAGATGCCGCTGCGCGTGCCGGTCGGCAGCGAACGCACGACAAAGACGATGATGAGGATCAGCCCCGTGCCGTAAAGCCCCTGCAGGAAGCCGGTGCGGAACACGCCGGCGGAGAAGCCGCGGATGTAGCCGACGCCGAGCACCGTGCCGGGCACGGCCATGGCGAGCATGGACACCGCCTCAATGAAACCCTTGGACTTAAAGCTCCGCTTGACGACGAGGTAGGAGATGATCATGCTCAGCAGCGCCGTGATGGGCGCGGAGATCAGGCTCAGACGGAAGGAATCCCAAAACGCCTGCAGACCGTGGTAGCGCGTAAAGATAAGCTTGAACCACTTGCCGGTGAGCGGGAAGAACTTGTAGCCCCAGGTGGGGAAGAACGCGCCGATGGGCACGCACAGGTACATGAGGATGACGAAGGTGGCGGCCAGACCGCAGAGAATGGTCAGCGGGACCTTGACGCTCTTATCCTCGATGAGCATACGGCCGCGGGAGGCCTTGCCGGTCAGGGTCGCGGCGGTCTTGCGCTCGAGGTAATACTTCTGCACCGCGAACATCGCCAGCGTGATGCACAGCAGCACGACTGCCATCGCCGCCGCGCCCGGCTTATCGTAGGAGCCGGTGATCTGCAGATAAATGGTGGTGGCGAGGGTATCGTACGAGCCGCCGATGAGCATGGGGTTGGCGAAGTCGGCGATGGACTCGATGAAGGTGACGAGGAAGGCGTTGCCGAGGCCGGGGAGCATCAGCGGCAGCGTGACGCTGGTGAAGACCTTCCAGCGGCTCGCGCCCATGTCGCGCGCGGCCTCCTCGAGCGAGGGGTCGATGTTCTTCAAAAGCCCCTTGAGCATCATGTAGCACACGGGAAAAAAGGTGAGCGTCTGCACAACGGCGATGCCCCAAAAGCCGTAGACGCTGTTGTCGTAGATGCCGAGCAGGAAGCGGGTGATGATGCCCGACTTGCCGAAGAGCATGATCATGGAAAGCGACAGCACGAACGGCGGGGAGACGACCGGCAGCATCGAGACGACCTTGAAAAGGCCGCCGACAAATTTACCGACGCGGACGTAGACCTCAACATAGGCGAAGAGCAGGCCGAGCAGCGCCGAGAGGATGCCGACGAGGAAGCCGACCTTGAGCGTGTTGGTGATGGCCTTGGTAAAGGTGGGCATGGCGAAGATGCGCTCGAAGATGCCGAAGCCGAAGCTGCCGTCGCCCACGAAGCTGTCCACCAGCAGGATCGCCAGCGGATAGAGAATGAACAGAGTCAGAAAGGTGATGAGCACGACGATGGTGGTGACCATGATGGGATCGGCCATCAGCTTTTTCCGGTCCAGCGCCGCGCTTTGAGAACGTGCCATAGGGAGCTCCTTTCTTGGTGGTTTGGAGGAAAACGCAGGCGGGGCAGCGGCTCATGCCGCCGCCCCGTCGGGATCGTTGGGTCGATGCGATAGACGATGTAGAGAGAATTACTTCACCTGGAAGCGGTTCTCGTCGCCGGTGTTCGCGCCGGAGGCGGCCAGAGCGTTCATGACCTCCTCAACGTAGGTCTTGATGTTCTTGGTGGCGTCGTCGAAGTCATAGTCCATGACGTTCTCGGGGTCCAGACCGAACTCCACGGCAGCCTCAGGCTGGGTGGCGTTGTCGATGACCAGGAACTGATAGGAGCCGTTCTGAGCGGCGAGGTTCACGCAGTCGGGAGACAGCGCGTACTCGATCCACAGCTTGGCGGCGTTGGGGTGAGCGGCGCCCTTGAAGATGGCGGTGGCGCCGATCTCGCAGGAGGTGCCGGAGGACGGGATGATCAGCTCGATGTTATCGTAGCCGTTGTCGATGATCTGGGTGATGCCGTCATGCAGGAAGCCGATGCCGATGACGCACTCGCCGGTGCCGACGTTCTTGCTCGGGCCGGAGCCGGACTTGGTGTAGACTTCGATGTTCTTATCGAGGTCGACGAGGTACTGGATGCCCTCGTCGTGGCCGTACTTCTGGATCATGGTGTTGATGACCAGCTTGGCGGTGCCGGCGGTGTTGTAGTTGGACAGCCAGATCAGGCCCTTATACTCGGGCTTGAGCAGGTCGGGCCAATCCTGAGGAGCCTCAAGACCCATGCGCTCGAGCTCGTCGGTGTTGACCATGAAGCCGAGGATGCCGGTGTAAATGCCGTACCAATAGCCGTCGGCGTTCTTGTACTGGGGCTTGGTGATGTGAGAGGCGTTCTCCGCCTGATAGGCCTCGAGCAGACCCTCGGCCGCGCAGACGTTGTAGGGATCGGTCGTGCCGCCGAACCAGACGTCGGCAGACGGATTGCCGTTCTCTTCCTCGATCTTGGCCTGCACCTCACCGGTGGACAGACGCTGATACTCGACCTCGATGCCGTACATCTTCTCGAAGTTCTCGCAGGCGGCGGCGAGGTACTCCTCCTCGCAGGAGCCGTAGACCACGAGCTTGCCCTCGGCCTTGGCGGCGTCGACGAGGCTGGTCTCTTCGGTGCCCTGCTGATCGTCAGCGGGGGTCTGGGTGTCGTCCTGCTTGCTGCCGCAGGCGACCAGGCTGAGCGCCATCACCAGGCAGAGGAGCAGAGCAATGAGCTTTTTCATGCAAATTTTCCTCCAATTCAAAATTTATCCGGGGGCGTCGGGAACGTTCCCGATCCCATCAGATTGCATAAATATTACAACCTGCGTGTAGAATTGGCAAGAAAATTTGAACAACTCAGCAGATTTACACGCAATTTATCAGATTTGTCCGGTGTTCTTGTCAGAATCGTCCCACATTGTCAAAAATGTGACAAAAGCGCCGGGGAAGGGAGAAGACGCGGGCGGGAAAGCGCCCGCGTCTCAAGCTTCCGCACCGGAGGCGTTCTGATAAAAAATGTCCTCCCGCGTGCGCATCGGATAGCGGATGAGCGCGACGGCGTCGAGGCCATCGCGGCGCAGCTCCACCGCCGAGATGCGGCGGTTGGTATAGGTCGTGTAGTAATAGATGCCGCGGTCGGCGTTCCAGCAGGAGGTATAGATGGTCCGCTCATACTCACCGGGACGGACCTCGCAGCAGCCGTTCTGCTGCTCGACCGCGCCGAGGATGTGGAAGAACTGTCCGACGCTGTCAGCCTCGCCTTCGCCGGAGACGGAATGGAGCCGCGTGAACGCCGCGCGCACGAAGCGCGAGGCGGAGGAGAGGTCGCCGGGCAGTCCCAGCGCGCCCATGCCGCGGCTGTAGAGCGTGAGCGGGAGCGTGTCGGAGAAGAGATTTTCCGGCTGCTTCGGCGAGAGGTGCATGAAGTTGTTGAGCGCGAACATCTGCTGCGGGAAGGGCGGATTGTTCGTCAGCACGCCCGCGGGATCGTCATAGACCTTCAGCCCATCCGCGACGGACTCGATCACGACCGCGCCGCTTTTATCGGCAAGGAGCCAATGGAGCTGCGAGGCGGGAAGGCGGTCGCTGAACGGCATGCCGGTGAGGTTCAGCGTGCGCAGGGCCTCGCGGGCCTCCGCGAGCGTCGCGCAGCGGCCCAGCAGCCGGGGGATGAACTCGAACTGCGCGACGTTCTCCCGCTCGGGGACGACCTCGGCGTAGTGCGCGCTGCCGACGAAGTTGAGCCCCGCCATGCCGAGCCCCTTTTCGTTCACCGCGTCGTAGTAAAGCGGGAAGCCGTCGGCGACGTGCGCCGTGCCGATGATGGCGTAATGCGTGTCCACCACGCCGCCGTGGCGCAGGGCGAGGGGGAAACGGCGCGGCGTGATGACGATCTCCTCACCGTAGGAAAACTCATAATCGAGCGTGCGGCCCATGTAAAAATCCTTGGTTTGGTACGTTGCTGCGGTACACATGGAAAACCTCCTGAAAAAAACTTTCTGTTAGTATGCCGCGCGGGAGAGAAATCAACT
>ERZ808259.415-NODE-415-length-19403-cov-62.565330_pt1 | contig 19403 bp, 12 predicted proteins | sample MGYA00521279_ERZ808259 | MGnify/ENA primary metagenome ERZ808259 (study PRJEB31516, sample SAMN03275586) | gut metagenome | biome: mammalia-associated habitat; material: feces | host: Papio cynocephalus | place: Kenya | collected 2012-07-27 ... | reverse complement strand
TCTTCAATTATTTTCACTAACTTTGCACAAAATTGCATTTGTTATTGGACAGTACTAAAATATGCACGCTATTGCGTGAATGCAGAAAAAGCACTATCTTTGCAACAACTTTTAAGCCGTCCTGTACATTAACATAGTTGCGCCTGCCAAATATCGCAACATTTTAGTACCTTATAAATAAATATGAACACAGATTCTAACCAAGTCATTCCTACTCATTTTGAGCACTTTGATCGTTTCCTCAACGGAGGACTTCCGGTCGGAAAACTGACATTTCTTGCCGGTCACTCTGCTATCGGCGTAACGCAGTTTGGACTGTCTCTGGCTGCTAATATCGCCGGAAGAGGGCAATATGTGGGATTTTTCTCTCAGACAATGCTAAAACATCTCTTGGAAAAGAGACTGCAAATAATGGAAGAAACAGACGTTGCTAAGTGTATTTTGCTGGATGATACTTTGTTCTACTATGCCCCGGATGAATGGATAAAACATATTATGGATATGGTTGAAAAGCCTTATGAGGTGAAATGTATTGTGGTTGACGATTTTTACGTGTTAGGACGGCGAGATTGCAAGACAACAGAACTTTGGAAAAAGCGTTCTGAAGGAATTATTTCTGAGGAAACCTATTGGCAGGAATATCCTGCTGCACGCAACTTTGATACGGCAGAGACGGCTTCTTTCTTGCAGAATTTAGCAAAAGAGTTGAATATCGCTATACTCGTGGGTTGCCATCATAACAGGTTTATTCAATCAGATACAACACATATACCAACGCTCAAAAAACTGTGGGATTCTTCAGCCATAATACCATTTGCAGACAGGATTCTGTATCTCTATCGCTCAGACTATTATCGGTCGCCTTCGGGCTATTATCGGTTGGATTGTGATAAGTTCCCGGATGAAGGATACGCTCAAATCGGCTACCTCTATCCGGAAAACCCGCAAATATGCGTATTCCACCACGATGCAAAACATCTCAAATTCACCGACAGATAATACGTCCTCTCTGGACGAAGCATAATCTGCCATCTCTCGTTGCGGGCTTGCCAAGCCCGCTTCCTGCTATCTCCTGCGGAATATGCACAACGATTATTTGTGCATTTCTTTATAGCCAAATATAACAACCACCCATATCACATCACTTATGAAAAGCGTACTCATCGACGGCATCAACTACGAGTTAGACTACCCCTCCTACCAAACCGCAACTGTCTGCTCTCTGGACAATGACATCAAATATCAAGGCAATATAGTCATCCCCTCTTCCGTATCTCATAATGGCAGATCATATCGCGTAATGAGTATAGGAAATTCCGCTTTCTATGGTTGCACGGGGCTTACCTCTATCACTATTCCCAATAGCGTAACGAGCATTGGAGATAGGGCTTTCTATGATTGCACCAGTCTTAAATCCGTCACTATTGGTAATAGTGTAACAGATATTGGTGATGCTGCTTTCTCTGGTTGCACGGGGCTTACGTCTATCACTATCCCTAATAGCGTAACGAGTATTGGGGGGAGTGCTCTCGAAGATTGCACGGGACTTACCTCTATCACTATCCCCAATAGCGTAACGAGTATTGGCTGGGGTGCTTTCTCTGGTTGTACGGGGCTTACGTCTATCACTATCCCGAATAGTGTAACGAGTATTGGCTGGGGTGCTTTCAAAGGTTGCACGGGGCTTACATCTATCACTATTCCCAATAGCGTTACTACTATTGAGTACAGTGCATTTGAAGGATGTACAAGTCTCGCCTCTGTCACTATTCCCAATAGCGTTACTACTATTGAGTACAGTGCATTTGATAATACACCATGGTATAATAACCTATCGGATGGTCCTGTCTATATTAATACTATCCTATACAAATACAAAGGTGAAATGCCACAAGGTACACATTTTGTAGTTAGAGAAGGAACAACTGCTATTACAGAGCAAGCACTAACACATTGCACAGGTCTTGTTTCTTTTAAAATACCTAGTAGTGTACAAAAAATAGGTAGAGATGGAAGAGACCAATGGGATACAGAAGAGACAGACATTATAAATCGTGCAAATCTTGTCTCAATAGTAGTGGATAAGGATAATAAAGTATTTGATAGCCGTGATAACTGTAATGCAATCATAGAAACGGCAACAAATAAATTGGTTGCAGGTTGCAAAAACACAATCATCCCCAATGGTACGACTTCTATAGGTCAGCGTGCTTTTTATGGCTGTACCGATCTTACTTCTATCAATATTCCTTCAAGTGTTGTCTCTATTTTGTATGAAGCGTTTGATGAGTGTACAAACCTTGTTTCTGTAACATTTCGGGATAGTTGCAACTTGCAATATATTGCATCTGTAGATGGTTCTGTTTTTGAGAATACGCCATATCTTAAATAACTATAGAGATCCTGATGGTATCTTTTATGTAGGAAATATCCTCTTATACGGATCGGATAATGACTTTTTAAAAACCTTTACGGTTAAAGAGGGTACAACGAGGATTGAAGAATTTGCTTTTGCTTATGATTGTAGAGACCTAACGTCTATTATATTACCCAACACATTACGTAGTATAGGTGAATGTGCGTTTAGCGGTTGTGAGAATCTCTCAACAATCACACTACCTAATAGTATAACAGAAATTGAACCTGATGCATTTGAGGAATGTACAGGACTGACATCCGTTACTTGTTATGCCCCAAACCCACCTTCTGTAGTTTTCCCAAAGAGGGAAACTTGCTGGGGAATACCAGAATATGTTTTAGAGGAAGATTACGATGATGAAATAAAGAATCCGTTTGATGGAATTGATGTTAGCAAAATTCCTTTATATGTTCCTGCTCAATCTATACCAAAGTATAGAGCAGCAAAATATTGGCAAGATTTCATCATATTGCCAGCAGCAGAAGATGCACTCCAGAATGTTTCCGTGAAACAAAACTCTTCGAAAATTATCCGTGATGGTCAAGTGCTGATACAACATAACGGCAAGACATATACCATCTCCGGCAATGAGGTAAAATAACAACCTTGCAGATGAATAAATATTATTGCTGTACGGTAAACACGCAGCCCAATAAAGAAAAATTCCTTCCAAATGCCCATAAAAAGGCATATAGGCATATATTTTTGCAAAAGCGAGTCCCCTACGCAAAAAGTACCGATTGCGGATTGCTTGTAGACATAGTTAAATTTTCCCCTTTAATCACTCATTTTAGAGCCATTTAGGGGCTCCAAGGAATATATATAAGTCAATATAGTACATCAGCATCCAGAGTGCCATCGCAACAACACTTTTACAGGACAGCAATAATTGTTAAAATGTTTGACGACATAGTAGAGATACCATCATAGATGTCTGTACTTTGTATTGCAACCTCGGTTTCCCATAGCGGATAACCGAGGTTGTTTGTTTCCTACGAAGAGCGATATGGGTTATATTGTAGGAAAATAAGTGCATTAGATTTACTTAAAAAGCGGAAAATAAGTGCATTAGAAAATAGCAAAAACAGGAAAATAAGTGCATTTGGTGCGCGTAATTCGTAATAAATCAGTGCTTTGTGGTTAAATGGTGTTTTGGCACTATCAAATAGTAAATAATAATACTGCAAGTGGTAGCCGACGGCATAGCAAACACGGGTGGATGTCGGGTGGATGTCAGGTGGATACCATATGGATAGGTACCCCGGCTCCTACAGTATCATCAGCAGTATCGGAACGGGTATCATACCGTCCATAGTGGACAATATGTTGCCCGAGTAGGTCGAGTTGCCGTTGTAGATATGTTTGCCGTCGCAGGTATAGAGTATGTTGCCGGAATAGGTCGAATTGCCCTTGTATATCTTGTCTCCGTCCCACGTGTATAGTATGTCGCCCGAATAGGTAGAACGCCCCTTATACACCTTTTGTCCGTCCCATGTATAGAGAATATCGCCCGAATAGGTAGAGTTTCCGCAATAGACATATTTGCCGTCCCACGTAAGCAATATATTGCCCGAATAAGTGGAGTTTCCCTTATATAGGTGTTTTCCGTCCCAAGTATAGAGTATATTGCCCGAATAGGTGGAATTGCCTTTGTAAAAATAGGTTTGTGCCATAGCCAAAGTGCTGAATAACAGCAATAACAGAGTTGGAAATATCTTTTTCATAATAATTCTTGAGTTGCTAACTATAAAGCACGGCTGCCTAACCTATCAGACAGCCGTGCGGTTCTATTTCTTTTATTTCTCTTGCCGCAAGGCGGCATAGGAGAACCTATCGTACGGCTGTCAGCCTGCGCACGTGTGCATTGTATTCATCCTTGGTGAGCAAATCCTCAAGGGTGATATGCATACGGTAGTTCCAGAAATGGTGCGGGTCGGCAGGCACGTTGATACGGTCGGCGTGCTGATCCTTTATGCGTATCTGTCCGTCAATGGCGAGCCAGTCCTGCAGCGGCAGAATCACCCACATGGCGGGGCTGTACATGTGCTGGTTGATGATAAACTCGGCTATCTCTGGCGACATCTCGCGCGGAGCCTCGCCTTGCCAGCCCATTTGCTCGTTGTAGAAACGTTGTGTTACAGCGCGGTCTTCCTCCCACCATGCACGCAGCGGGTTCATATCGTGTGTGCCTGTGGTGCATACGCTCAGATACGGCGCATTGGCAGGGTGTGCAAACGCTACATTCGGGTCTTTGGGCATACGCTGTATCTCAAGGCTCAGTATCTGCAGGCGGTGCATTACATCGGGTACGCAGGCGGGTACCATACCGAGGTCTTCGCCGCAGCAGAGCATGTGCGTGGCGTTGATGAGCGCCGGCAGTTTGCGCATTGCGCTCTCGCGCCAGAAATCGGTGTGGCGGTGGAAGAAATAGTCGTTGTATATCCGCATCAGCACTTGCTTCTGGTCGTCGTACAATTCGTTGAACGAGTGCGACTGATAGATCGAGATACGCGGGTGGAGCATCTCCGGACTGCGCTGGTCGCGCACAAAGAGTACCTCGCAATGCAGGTAGATCAACCCGTTGCAGAGGTTCTTTGCCTGTTCCTTGGTCAGCCCGGTCGCTTTCAGTTTTGCCTCGTCTGCTAATAGCGTATCGAAATAGTCCTGTATCTTTACCTGTGTGTCGAACTCGTCCTTGAAATAGTAGATATACCCGTCGTTGGTATTCAGGAAATGCTGTTTGGCGTACTCGGTATCGTAGCCGAAGACATCGCCGAGGAAGTTGGCACGGATATACGGCTTCGTCATACGGTCGATGTCAAGGCATACGCCCATATTCCACAGGTCTTGCGCACTGTACGGCAGGGCGGGGCAGAAATGTCCGCACAGTCCCCACACGTCGGTTTTGCGCATCTGCCAGATACGGAAGAATCCGAGGATATGGTCAATACGGTAGGCATCGAAATAGTCTTGCATCTTCCGGAAACGCTTGCGCCACCAGAGATATCCGTCTTTAGCCATTTCGTCCCAGTTGTAGGTCGGGAACCCCCAGTTCTGTCCGCTGATGGAGAAATCGTCGGGCGGTGCTCCCGCCGAGGCATCGAGGTTGAACAGTTGCGGATCGGTGTAGGCATCCACCGAGTCGGGCGAGATTCCGATTGGTATGTCCCCTTTCATCGCCACGCCTATCGAGTGGGCATACGCCACAGCGTCCGCCAACTGCTTGTCGGCATGGAACTGCAGATAGCAATAGAAGTCTTTCGGCTGCTTGTCGCGCTTCGAGAGAAATGCCGCATACGGCTCAAGCCATTCGCGGTTCTTTTGGTAGAAAGCCTTGTATTCTTCGCTGCTGAACAATGCCTCTTTGTCGGCTTTGTAGAGCAACTTGAAGTACTTCATCTTCTCGTCATATACGCACTGGTAATCCGCAATCGCTTTTTGGTTAAACTCTTCTTTGGTTGTCAGGTATTTCTTTTTTTGTGCGGGTGTCAGACGCCCCATTTTCTCTATGTTGATATAGATCGGGTGCAACGCAAACACACTCACGGCGTTGTACGGATACGAGTCGCGGTTGGTGTGCGTCAGCGTGGTATCGTTGATAGGCAGGGTTTGAATCATCTTCTGCCCCGTCTTGGCTGCCCAGTCCGCCATCTTCTTCAGGTCTTGAAACTCGCCGATACCGAAACCGTCTTCCGTGCGCAGCGAGAAAACGGGTATTGCTACACCTGCGCCCTTGAAACGCGGCTGTGTGCGGCGGAACGAGCGATCGTTCTGCTGGATGGTCAAGCCTTTTTGCAAACCCCATATCTTGCGGTTCTCGCCCCATTCCATATCTACTACATTGCCTGAATGGAGGTCGTAAACCACATACTTGTATTCGATGATTTGGTCGCTTGCGACTTCAATGTCGGCCCGCCATAGCGGGAACTCGGCATCGTTCATCACCACCTTCCGGTTGTTGTCCCAGTTGCCCAGTTCGGGAACATTGCCTACTATCGCTACGCCCTGTGCCGGCTCTATCTGCGGCAGATCGATAGAGAAGCGCACATTGCCTTTCGGTGCTTTGGGATGCATTGGTTTCCTGCGGCGGAAAAGGGATTTCACAAACGCCGTTGTATAGAACGATTTTTCGTAGTCTTCCACCTGCCATGCATCGCGTACCACAAGGTGTTTGTCCGTATTGCGCAGCGTAAGCGTGCGGGGCTCGCCTGCCTCGTAGATATAGCCGCCGTCCTGCAGACGGACAGCGTATTTGTAGGAGATCTCGCCCGCAAAATCGGAGACGGGCAGGGTTGCCGCCCAGAAGTCCTGCCCATGGCAGGAGAGTAGCAGCGGTTTTTCGGGTGTCCAGCCGAGGATAGAGGGTTTGGTCTCAATCACGCAGAGCGTCTGCCCGTATTCCGCACGATAATTGATTTGGAAAGTCAGAGTCATGGTATGTAATAATGTTGTTTGTGGTTATACATAAATCGGCACAAAGTTACAACATTTCCCACACATACACAAGTCCGGCACAAAAAAAGCCCGACCGGTCGTGGAAGCCGCATCAAAACAACAGATATACACTTTATGCGGTGTACAGAGTGCATAAAGTGTATAAAAGCACCGCATAAAAGCCTATCTCGTTGCCGTGTCGTTGCCGTCTTTTTGCCGTAAATGGTATTATAGGGTACAGGAACTGCATATTGTGTATATTTAATTTGACTCCGAACTCTCATTCGTTGCTGATGCGGTTGCCATAAACTCCGTCGGTAGAATAAAAACAGGGCGCGCATCCCTGCGCACCCTGTTCACTACAATTATATATTAAATCAAACTAATACTTTGTTCTATCGTTATCTTTAATTGACTCTGACACCCATGGCTGTGAATACTTGTCCCTGATGGCGTATGTAGAGTGTGCCATTGTGCAAGAACTTGGTTGCATTGGTCTGCTTAACAAGCGTATTCGTGATACCCGTTCCTACTTCATACACCTTTTCGGCAGTGACTACCAAGTAGTAGTCGCGGGCTTCGGTAACGGTGAAATCAGGGGTCTGCTTGCCGTTGTTACCGTTGTTGAAGATAAGGTTGTAGGAGCCCGCTTCGGTGATGTCGTAGGGGAATATCTTGTAGGTAACGCCTTCCACCTCGGTGGTGTTGATGGGATAGACACCGGGCCAATTGCCATAGAGTTCGTTTGTTCCCCACGTATAGAGTGCGAGCGACTCCCAGCCTGTTTGGTCGTCGGCATAGATATAGTAGGAGGCTTCGGGTATCTCGGCTTCGAGGACGGTCATTGAGACATTGTCGATGGCATATCCCGGTGCGCCTGCGCAGTTGTCGCCCGAAGTAACGGAGATATTCCATGCAAGATAGAGGTCGGTACCCGCCGTGAAGACAATATCCAGCGTGTCGTGTACGTTGGTAGTGTTTATCGGTACGACAGCCGCCCCGTTGGTGTCGGCATCAGGCGCATAAGAAGTTTTGAACTTGTCGCCTGCGCTCTGCCACGTATTGCCGTTGGTGGAATAGTAGAGTTGGACGGTAAAGCCTGCGGCGTTGTTACCATTGCGGTATTTCTCGATGTCGTAGGTCAGTTTGACGCCTTCGTAGTTGGTCTTGCCGTTGTTGGTAAGGTGTGCCATTACATTGATACCGCGGGTACCGCCGGCAACGCCCGTGGTAAGCCCACCGATAGCACGGTCGATATTGCCCGTTGCGCCAAAGTTCCACGTACCGTTGTATGCTTTTGATACCAGCGACTGACCGCCGATATACATTGTGCTGTCGGCAGCCGTACCATACATACCTACCTGACGCGGACCCGTGGTGTTGCGTTCGATGCGCCAACCTTCAGGCAAGCGGGAACCTTTGAGAATACCGGTCTTGGCATCGGTGGAAGGATCGACTTCCGCCCCACCAAGGGTATTGAAGTCCTGAACATATACCATAGCCTCCTCATTGAAAGCAATAGCGGGATAAGTGATAACCTCCGTTTTGGCAGCACCAACCGACACGGTAGCGGTGTATTGTTTGCCGTCGTACAGGGCTTTCACCATATGCTCCCCGGCAACAGTCAGTACGGTATCGCAGACGGTAGACAGTGCACCGACAGACAGCCCGTTGGCATCGAGTTGGTGCATTTCGAAATGTACGGAATGCTTGTGCTGATCAACGACTTGAGTAAACGAGTTGTAGGTGCCGGCGGCATAAGTGCGCATAGCGGCAGCCTCATCGGCAGTAAGCGTAGCAGGTGCCCACGAGATAGTAGCAGGCGATACACCAAAGATGGTGGCATACTCGAGACAGCAAGCCATATAGGTAGCGTTCTGCTTGGGGTGGCGGTCGTCTTTGAACCAGTTTTGGAGAATTGTAGCGTCTTTCTCGTAGGCTTGCTCGTAAGCCACTCCTACGGGGCAGAGTACGACACCGAACTCTTGTGCGACAGCACGATAGTTAGCCAGCATCTCGGCATTAGAAGCCGTGAAAGCCGCATCGGTGGCATATGCCCAGTTGACCGGCAGAATAATGACTGCATTAGGGTTGGGGCAATTTTCACGAATATACTCCACCCATGCTTTCACGCTGCTGCGGAAACCGCTGAAGTTGGTGCGCGGTTTGGCAGTCTGCTCCTGGAGAATAATATGCGTCCATGCCTGCGTGCGGACGAGCATACGTGCCGAGGGCGTACCTGCATCGGTCAGTCCCTCACCCTCATCGTAGTGGTATTGGAGCGACTTACCGAGATTGGTATGGGCAGTCCACGTAGCGTTCTTGCCCTCAGCGGCTGCCATCTGGTTGAACATATCGTCCTGCCACTCGTTCTCGTAGTGGATAAGCGAGTTGTTCATCGACAGTACCTTGACCTCGGCGGGTTGCTCGGTAAGGAGCGTGGTGTACGACGGCCAAAGTGCGATACCGCCCAAGACTGGATCGGGAATAGAGTCTTTGTGGGTAATCTCGCGTACTCCCTCTGCAGAAACAGCGAGATAGATGTCGCGGTTGATGGTGTAGGCAAAGTCTTTGAGTTGCGTACCACCATTGTTGTTATTGAATATAAGGCTCTCAGACTTACCTGTGTTGGCAGCCCCCATATCGAAATACTTGTATTCGATACCTTTGACGGTCTCGGTGCCGGTAACCTGCATACCTGGCCATGCGCCGTTGAGGCTATTGACATCGCCCCACATATAGAGGGCTATAGCGTCCCAACCCGTTTGGTCGAGAACAAAGACGGCATAGCCGTCGTGCTTTACCTCGTCAGCACGAGGCGCAGCGGTGGCAGTGCTCCAACCGAAAGAGAGCAGTGCCAAAGCAAAAAGAAAGAGTTTTTTCATGTCGTTTATTTAGAATAAATTATGTATTCGTAAGGTTGCAGCGATTGCGACTTGGGAGAATAGAGTTGCTCACCCGTAAGGGCGTTGGTGTATTTGTTGCGCTGCCAACGCATAGGCAGGGTTATCTCCTGTGCGGTGTCGGTTGTATTGACAACGACCAGTATCTCCTTACTGCCCTGCGAGCGGGAGAACATCGCCACATGGTCGGTGGAGTAGTCGGTAACAGCCCCGTAGCGTGCTTCGGCAGTAACCGTGTAGGCTTTCATCAGGGCAATATATGCCTGACGGGTAGCGTTGTCTTCAAACGATAAGATGTTGTAGTTGAAGAAATTGATTTTGTCCATATTGCCGATTTCCTGCGAGGAGTAAATCATCGGTACTCCCTCAAGGAAGAACGTGAGACACGCAGCCGAGAGTTGCCCTTGTGCATCGGTGTAGAACGTAGAGGGTGCATTCTCTGACGAGGCATCGTGCGTTGTGGTATAGCGCAGGCGGCACTTACCTGCAGGCGTGGAAGACATCTCTTTGTCGCTAATGGTGTAGATAGTGCTTGTGGCTTTCTGCTTTTGGTAGAGCGACTGGATACCCGAGAGGTAGTCCCAACTATAGAGCCAGTCGAAGCCTGCATCGAAATACGACACTTTGTGGGTTTCGGCGAGCATGATTGCATCGGCTTTGAGGTTGCGGATAGCAGCGATAGCCGTTTGCCAGAAGGCGGTCGGCACACCGTGAGCATAGTCGCAGCGGAAACCATCAATGCCGGCTTCGCGTACCCAATAGAGCATAGCGTCCTGCATAGCATCGCAGACAGCAGACTTGGTATAGTCGAGCGGCACCACATCATTCCAGTTCTTCTCATCGTCCACGGGAGTGGTGTACCACTCGGGGTGGTCTATATACCATTGATTATCCCATGCAGTGTGGTTAGCCACCCAATCGAGAATGACCTTGATGCCGCGCTGATGGCACGCATTGACCAGCGACTGCAGGTCAGCGAGTGTACCGAAAGCCGAATCAATGGCGTAGTAGTCCTTGACGCAATAGGGCGAATTGACGGTCTTTACCGTTCCGCGCGGATGAATGGGCATCAGCCAAAGGACATTCACTTGCATCTCTTGGAGCGTAGGCAGATAAGCCTCGATAGCACGGAAGGCATTCTGCTTGGCAAAGAGACGCTCGTTGCACTCGTACACCACGGTGGTGTTCGCTTTCTTCAAATCCTCGACGGGGTCAGGCATCGGGGTGGGCGTATTCTCCCCTCCCTTGCACCCAGTGAGGCACAAGAAAAGAGAAAACAGAGTTAATAGGGATTTATGCATAATAGAGATAGAGAGACCTCCCCACCCCCTCCTTCAAAGGAGGGGCTCAGGGCAGGATGATTATTTTTGTGTTGCACTTGTGGGGTCTGCGTGGAAATAGAAGACAGCGTCTTTGGCAACGGTAACAGCCGCAGCATCGTATTGTGTCTTGATGCCTTCTTCGGTTTCGCAGGCGTTGTTGTTGAAGATCAGATTGAGGGTATTGCCTTCGGGGGCGGTGATATGGAATACATAGTAGGTGATACCCTCTATCTCCTCGGTGGCATCGCCTGGCATACCAGGCCATCCGCCGAATGCCTCATAGTCGTTGCCCCAACTATAGACGCTAAAGCAGTTCCAGCCTGTGGCGTTTTCCACATAGACGGTACAAGACACTTCCTCTGCGGGTTCGGGCGTGGGTATAGGTTCTGCGTCCAAGCCGCGTGCGCCATTGGCGGTAAGAATAAGGAATGTATCACGGTCGATGGTATAGGCTACGTCTTTCAACTGTACCCCGCCTCCGTTGTTATTGAAGATCAGGTTCTCGGCTTTGCCGCGATTGGCTTCGCCCATATCGAAATACTTGTATTCCACGCCTTTGATTGTCTGCGTACCCGTAACAGGCATACCCGGCCAACCGCCATTGAGGTCGTTCACATCGCCCCACATATAGAGCGTGAGGGCGTCCCAGCCTGTAGAGTCGAGCACAAAGACCACAGGACCGTCGTGTTCAATTTCGGGTTCGTTGCTGATTTCCTCCACGCCATCGGAAGTAAGGCGGAGATAGAGGTCGCGGTCGATAGTGAAAGCAAAGTCGGACAACTGCGTACCGCCGCCGTTGTTGTTGAAGATAAGGTTCTCTGCCAAACCGGTATTGGCGGCACCCATATCGAAGTACTTGTAGGTAACACCGTTGATAGTCTGCGTACCCGTAACCGCCATACCGGGCCAACCGCCGTTGAGGTCGTTGACATCGCCCCACATATAGAGCGTGAGGGCATCCCAACCGGTCTCATCGAGAACAAAGACGGCATATCCGTCGTGCTCAATCTCGGGTTGCTGTGCGGCACCGCCCCAAGCGGCAATGCTTATCGTATAGCGGTTGCCTATTTCGCAGTTGTCCAAGATATGCGGGGTAGCGGGACTCTCGATACCCTGCAACTTGCTGACAAAGAGGAACCCGTCGGCAAGCGTCTTGCCGTCTTTGAAATCCTCGGGATAGAGGTAGATACCGTATTTGGCGTCCACTTTCTCGGCTTTCTGCAGGCAGAAGTCGGCATTGACGTAATTGATAGTGTCCTGTCCGTTGAACGCACCGACCATATAGATTTGGTCTTTGGCGGACGTACCGGCAGGGACAATGACCTCGAGGAGGATGGCATTTTCTTTGAGTTCGAACTGCGGTTTCTCGTGCTCAAACACGATTTCCTCTTTGCGGCAGCCGACGAAGAGTACCGGCAGCGCGAGCATAAGGCTCAAAAATATCTTTTTCATATTATATTTAACGTATTTTTCGTAGTTTACGTAGTTTGCGTAATGAATAGGTATTCTCTGCTGAATCACCTAAGAATCACCTAAGAATCACCTAAGAATCACCTATACTTTCTATACACTTAATTCATAAATCCTAATTATATGCAGGGTTTTGCACCAGACCGGGGTTGACGGAGAGGGCACTTTGGGGGAGAGGATACCACTCGTATTTGCGGTCGCGTTTGGCGGGGAAGACCTGTCCTGCATCGTCGGTAGCGCGTCCGAAGAACCACCATTGTCCCTGTGTAAATTGGTCGAAACGGCGGAGGTCGGTGCGGCGGCGTCTGCCCTCGTTGAGGAACTCGATACCCCACTGGTGGAGCATCCACTGCTCGGGTGTCCACGAAGCGGCTTTGTCGGTCATAGCGCCTGCGCCGGCGAAATAGCGTTGGCGGACATGGTTGACAAGGTCTTGTGCGCCGGCGAAATCGCCTGCACGCATCTTGCACTCGGCGAGGGTGTAATACACTTCCGCCCAGCGGAACTCGACCTCGGAGATGTCCTGATAGTCAATACCCGTAGCCGCGCGGTACATCGGGTATTTCATCAGGCGGTAGCCTGAGTTGGTCTGCCCCCAGCGGGGCGACTGGACGGTTTCGAGGGAGCGTCCGAGGTCGGAGGTGGTACCTGCGAACTGCCCTACCTGGTCGATATAGATAAGCGGTTGTCCGTCGCGGTCGGCATCGGCGGGGATGGGTTCGCCCGTAGTGATATTTTTCATCTCGCCTTTGAGGAAGATACCGCCGTTCCACTCGGTGTCAAACGTATAACTCTGCTTGCGGATGTCGCCGTCCTCAAAACGCTCATAGACAGCACCAAGACGGTCGTTGTAGTTGCCTTCGAGGAAGCAGACCGGGTTATCGGTACCGCCGTACATCTTGCCGTCGGGATAGACTTTTTCGTTGCCCGAGTTGTCGTAGGACGGTGTGAGGCAGACGCAGTTCCATGCCGACTGGTTGGTAGCGAAGACATCGAGGAAATCGTTGTAGTTATAGGGCAGAAATGGCACATTGCGCATCCACCCTGTGTTGAGTTGTCCCTGCTGCTCGGCGAAAGCGAAGACCACTTCGGGGCAGTCGGCGTTGTTGAGCGAGAAGATCTGACGATAGTCGGAAACGATGTCGTAGGTGCCATAGTCGCCATTGATGAGCGATTGTGCCAGTGCGGCGCAGTCGGTATAGTGATCCTCACCGATGAAGATCTGCGCATTGAGCAGCAGACGCATCTTGAGCATACGGTTCATAGCGGGGCTGACACGGTTGCCGCCTTTGTTCTGCAGGTCGGCAAGCGACTCATCCAATTCGGTAGCAATAAAGTCATACACTTTGCGGCAACCCGTGTTGAAGTCGGTGTCGGCACTGCCCGGCACCTCGGAGGAGACGGTTACACAAAGCGGAAGCGCACCGCCCCACAACTCGAAATTATTGTAGTACGCCCATGCACGGAGGGTACGTACCTCGGCGATATAACTGCGGACTGCCTCGTCGGTCATACCGATAGAAGAGGGGTCGATGGCTTGGAGGTCGGTGATGAGTTGGTTACACATACCGATGGTCGTCCACGCCGATTCCCATGCTTGGAGGACAATCTTTGATTCGGAAGTCCATGTCTGCGACGAGAGGACGAATTTCAGTCCTTCGTCCCAACCCCACTGACCGCCGTTCCATGTGCGCCATGCGATCTGGTCGGCAGAGAACTCCTGCAAGTAATAGAAATACTCGCAGAAACCATACGCCGCACGGGCATAGATAGCAGCCACTGCCCCTTTGACGCTGGACTCGTTCTGATAATAGATGTCGCGGTCGATATTGGAGTAGTTCTTCTCATTGAGGTCGCAACCGCTCAAAGAAAGTATGCCGATGGCAAGCGCCAAAGAATAGAATATCTTTTTCATAATCGAGTAATTTATTTGAGGTTAAGAGTAATACCGAGTGCGAGTTGGGTAGCCGTAGGATAGGCACTCGACGAATCCACGCCAGGGGTGATACCTGTCTGCGTTACAATTGCGGGGTCGTTGCCCGAGTACTTGGTAATGGTGGCGATGTTCTTTGCCGTAACATAGATACGCATATTTTGGAAATACTTCGCCGACGGTACGACTACATTGTAGCCGATGGTGATATTATCCAACTTGAAGTAGTCGCCGCGCTCGAGGAAGTAACTCGATATAACACCGCCGTGGCTCTTCACACCATCGTTGCTCAAGTAAGCAGAGCGGAGTACATTGTCGGTGCCGCAACCCTGCAAGCCCATACCGTATTTGCGGGCGTTGTAGATGTCGAAGTCGAACGCCCCGCGCCACATCATAGAGAAGTCCCAGTTCTTGTACGTCCATGTGTTGTTCCACGAGAGGAAATGCTTGGGTGCGCCGTTGCCGATATAGCGTTTCCAACTGAGGTCAGCCTGGCTGGCGAGTTGCGCATTGCCCTCGTTGTCCAATACCAGGAGGTTGCCGTTCTCGTCAGCACCGGCGGCTTCATAGCCGTAGAACTGACCGATCTCGCCGCCTTCCTCCACACGGAAATAGTACTCGTTGGTACCCACACCCGCTTTCTGATAGAGTTCGAGATAGTCGGCTTTATAGACATCGGAGGAGAGTTTGCTCAGCACGGTCTTGCCCCAACTGTAGTTGATATTCATATTCCAGAGGAAATCCTTACGCTTGATGACATCGCCGTTCAGCACCACCTCAACACCTTGGTTGGTAACCGTACCGACATTGACGAGAATCTTGTTATAGACAAAAGGCGGTTGGGGTGCAGTGTAGTTGTAGAGTAGGTCTTGCGACTGGCGGTTGTAGTATTCCACGCTACCGCGGAGGCGTCCCCACAGGTCGAAATCCACACCGACATTGAGTGCGGCATTCTTCTCCCATTGCAGGTTCGGGTTGCTGTTGGCGGTAGGCGCATAGCCCACTACCCATTCACCGTCCATAAAATAACTATCCTTGGTGCCGTAGGTAGCCATCGACTGATAGGGGTCGAAGTCGGAACGACCGGTCAGACCGTACGATACACGGGGTTTGAGGCTGCGTAGTGTCTCCTTGGCAGGTGCAGCGAAATCGCAACTCATAATCTCCCATGCCAGCGAAGCGGACGGGAAATTACCCCACTTGTTGTTTGCGCCGAACTTGGTGCTGCCCTCGCGGCGGTAACTGACCGACGCAAAGAGCATATCTTTATAATTATAGTTGATACGTCCGAAGAAACCGATCAGCGTCGCCTCATTCATATAACTACTCATGTTAGCCAGTCCTTTGGTCAAATACGAACCCGCACCGATATTGTTCCACAGGGTGTTGTCATAGGAGAAATCGCGGTTCTGCTCATACATCTGCTCATAGATACTGCGCTCCCAACTGTAGCCGACAACGGCTTTCAGGTCGTGGTCGCCATAGTGCATACCATAGTTGGCAAGCCATTCCACACGGTGGGTCTGCCATTTCTGGTATTGCAGCGTAGCCGTACCGCGCACGCCGTCCCAATAACTGCTGTTGGCCTTCGACGAAGCATAGGTGTCCGATTTGAGGTCGTTGTACTGCAGCGCATAATTGACGTTGGTCGAGATATTATGGTGCTCATTGTGCCAGATATTGTATTTCAAATCCACATTGCCGAGCAGGTACATACGCTTCCCCTGGCTTTTGGTCTCTTTCAACCGCGTTACGGGGTTCACTGCACCCGTTACATTCGTAGGCTGGTAGTACGACCCGTCCGCATTATATATAGGCATCGTGGGGTTGAGTTGCAGGGCATTGTCCACTTGGTCGTCTGCCCCCCATGTCTCGTTCACACGTCTGCCCGACAGGCTTCCGGACAACACCAAATGATCACCGAGGAACTTCTGCTCGGCTGCAAAACGACCGCCGTACTCACGGCGTGCGCTGACGATATCCAGACCTTTGGCATCCTTGAAGTTGAACGAAGCGGCATAATAGCCGTGGTTGGTAGCCCCGTTGATAGAGACATACTGGTTGATGTCGTAGGTGGCAGGTTTGATAATCTCGTCATACCAGTTGGTTTCTGCACCATAGTCCGTACCACGGCGGCTGCGGCGGAACTCGTCAGCAGAAAGCACGTCGGGGTGCGCATTGGCAATGTTGCAATCGAAATAGGAGTCGTAGGTAACGGTGAACTTGCCCGCCTCGTTGCCCGCACCTTTCTTGGTGGTAACGAGGATAACGCCGTTCGCGCCGCGCGTACCGTAGATAGCGGCGGAACCCGCATCTTTCAGTACGGTAATCGACTCGATGTCCTGTGCGGCAATGTTGCGGATGTCGCCGCCTGCGATACCATCAATCACCACAAGCGGACTATTGCTTGCCGTCAGACTACCCGCACCGCGGATCTGCAAGTCGCTGCTCGAGTTCGGGTTGGCGGCTGCGGAAGTAACCACATTCAGACCGGCCACCTTACCGTTGAGCATCTCCATCGGGTTGTTCATCGCACCGCGGTTAAAATCTTTGGCTTCCACCTGTACGATAGATGAGGAGACCTCTTTCTTCGAAAGGCTTCCATAGCCAATCACAACCACTTGGTCGAGCATATGGCTTTCGTCTTCGAGGGTAACATCTACTTTGCTACGCCCGTTGACAGCAACGGTTTGGGTGGTGTAGCCGACATACGAGAACACCAACTTGGCAGTAGTGGCTACGTTTTGGAGAAGATAATGCCCATTAAAATCGGTAATGGTACCCGTGTTGGTGCCTTCCACCATAACGGAGGCACCGATCAGAGGTTCGTTTTGGGCGTCTTTTACGATACCTTCAACGGCTTGCAAAGACTGCGCTGCTGCCCAAATCCGCGTGGGGGGGGTAGCGAATAATGCAAGCAAAATCAAAATACACACATTCGCAAGGAGAGCATGTTTTTTCATGTTGATTTGTTTTAGTAGGTTAGTAATTAGCGGTTACCGCTATACACGTCGGGTAACAGCAACCGGCTTGTTTCTAAAATCGGTTGCAAAATTACGGCAAATCGTATATACGCACAATGTATATAGATTTTTTCTAAATAATTATTGACTGAAATAAAAACAGAACAGACTAACAATCAGTTTGTTCTGTATTTTTATACGTATCGTTTTATCTAAACGATTTTATAGGTGTATTCAGCGTATTTTTATAGAAAATCAATACTTTTTGCCCGCTGCAAAAGAGGGGATAAGCATCAGGCGGCGGAAAAATTCGTCGTTGGAGAGATCGGAACGGCTCTTCACTTTGGTTTTGTAAGTATAGATGGTAGTGATGTTATGGTCTAATACCTGTGCAATGACCTCGCTATGGGTTACGCCGAGACGCAGCAGTGCAAATATACGCAGTTCGGTATTGAGAAGTTCGTTCTTCTTGACAACAATCTGCTCCCCCGGGCGCAGCAACGCATTGAAATCGGCGACGAAAGTGGGGAATATGCCGAGGAACATCTCGTCGAAACGCTTGTAGAACTCCTCACGCTGGCGGTGGGCATCGGCATTCTTCGGTATAGCAAGTATATCGTCGTACCGCTTCTCCTGAATACGCTTGCGCACCATCTGCTGATAGCGTTCCATCTCGCCCAAGTACTGCGACTGCCAACAGAGTGCCGTACCGATATACTCCTCTTTGAGGCGGTTCGCCACTAATAGACTGCTGTTCATCTCCTCGATAGTAGCACGCGCGGCGCGTATCTGGCGCATACGGCGGTAGAGCAGAAACACGGCTGCCAGCGTAATGAGCAGGAATACAAACGAGACAATCACCCACCCAAGGATACGGCGGTTCTGGCTCTGCAAGAGTTTGGCGTTCTCGGCATCGATGATAGGCAAGATCTGCATCAGTTCCATCTCGCGGTGGCGTGCACCGTAGAACTCGGCATCCTCTTTGGCTTCGCGTATATACCCGGCTGCCGGCGAGAGGTTGCCGTCCTCATAGAGCGTTTGCGCCACACGGCGGAGCGAGATAGTCTCTTTGGTACTGCTCCTGATGTCAGCAACGGCGGAAAGAATATTATAGTGCATCATCATATTGCGGTCGCCCATCTGTTGGTAGGCGAAGGCAATGGAAGAGTATGCCACAGCGGTATCATGCGGCGAAGCGGCACTGCTCTTCAGGGAACGCCGGTGGTGGGTGATAGAACCGGTCCAATCCCCCTCAAACTCGGCGACAGCAGCCATACAATAGTTGTAGAGAAACGTATCTTTCGGGGTAAGCAATGCGGTGGCTTGTTCGTAATTCCGCCGCTGCTCGGCGTGATAGGCGGTAGCGTACTTGTCGCCCGAATAGACCGCCAGATCCAACATCAAACGGGCGGAGATAATATAGTAATTGACACGCCCGAGAGTGTCTTCGGCGGGAATATGTATTGATTGCAGCAGGTCGTACCCCTCTTTGAATAGCCCCGCCGACAGGAGAGCAAAGACCTGGTCGCATTGGGCTTCATAGAGTTGGCGGGCGTCTCCGCTCTGCTCGGCATACTGCACCAGCATATCCGCATAGTGTTTACCCCTGTCATAGTTGTACGATTTGTACTCGTCGAACAACTGCTGCACCTCTGCAAACGTAAGCGGTTGCCGTGCTTCCAACGCGTGTATGCGTTCCTCTTTCTGCCGGTCGAATTGCTGTTTCTGCGCAAGGGCGTTGTCCAGCAAGCGCAAGTCGTCCTGCAATGCAGCGCACAGGGGCTGTACCGCAAGGCACAAAGCCGCACACAATACAGCAAAGATATGATTTTTCATAGGTTTTTCGTCAAATTATCTGCAAAGATACAAAGAATAAGCGAAATGTACAAACATGCAAAGAATATACCAGGGCAACCGCATCAAAATAGTAGCATAATTAGTTAATTTTGAAAGAATAAA
>ERZ808259.414-NODE-414-length-19420-cov-3.092538_pt1 | contig 19420 bp, 15 predicted proteins | sample MGYA00521279_ERZ808259 | MGnify/ENA primary metagenome ERZ808259 (study PRJEB31516, sample SAMN03275586) | gut metagenome | biome: mammalia-associated habitat; material: feces | host: Papio cynocephalus | place: Kenya | collected 2012-07-27 ... | reverse complement strand
GTTTCTCTGTTTGAAGTTGAAGTGAAACGGGTCACAAATGAGGCCCAGTTCGGTTTATCACCAACGGCTGCTTTTGCACCGAAAGCAGCTTGGAAACCAGTTAAAGTTCCAAACGTTTTCTCTGTTAGTTTGCCAGTTAAAGTTACGAAGTTTAAGAACCCCATGAAGACGGCGGCAATCCCTAGGATACTTCCAAAGAGTCCTAAAATCTGCCCTAATGTCGATTTTTTCTTTGATTTCTTTTTAGCCATAATGCCCTCCTTTATGAAATCGAAATGTGTTAAAACAATTCTAATTTTTTTCTTGTTAAAAAGAAATATTGACAAAACAAATTAAAACAAAAACGACGATTGCTCGTATGTATTTTCATCATTTGTTGCAAAGATGACGTTTTTCTTGCTGCCCATTGTTTTAAGAAAGGATTTCGCTGTTTTGATGAAGAAGACATTCTCATCTTTTTTAGCGGCTAGCAAGGGGATGACGAGGGTTTTCCCTGTTTGTTTCAAGAATGTTCTTAGCGCGTTTAAATAAGTTTCAGAGAAGGTTTCCACATCCTCGTTGGTTTTTAATTCATTCGGAAAAGAGCAATGAATGATTTCTTTGAAAGGGAGGGCGTATCCTTTTGTGATATGAATTTCTCCTTCCGACATTTCATGTCCTTGCTGACTGAGTTCTTCTAATAGTTCTTTGCGGATTTCGATTCCGCCATGGAAGATGATATCGTCACTAAGTTCTCTGCTCATGAAAGACTTAGGTTCATAGAAGGAAGAAAAGAGGGGATCCATTAAGGCGTCTGCTTTAATGAAAAGAGGATTCCCTAAGAAAAGAGCAACCCCATCTATGCAAATTAGACTCTTTGAATCCGCGATTTGAATTCGGGAATTCATATGGCGAATAAAATCCTGCTCCATTTCGAAAAAAGAAGAGTCTAAATCATTTGGCAAGGTGATTTTCAAAAGAAGACGAATGGTTTCTTCTTTGTTTGGGAAGAGATTCTTATAGTCTTTCGCAAAACCATTGTATTTTGCCAGATACTCGATCAATTCGTTTTCGTGCATGCCCCTATTATATAGGTTTCTTTTCTAGCGGAATATTCCGTTACAAAAAGAAGGAGAGACGAATATCGATTAAGCGAAAATCAGCATCGGTTTGTTTTTCGTTTGTGGCGCATCCCAAGAATCAAAACGAGCGGCGTTACAAAAATATCATGATGGGCAAAATGATTTCGAATGCTTCGCGTTATGAAGTCTTATTGAAATAGCCTTATAATGGTTGAAACCAGGAGAAAGACAATGAAAGAAACCAAATACATTCCTTATGAAGAAAGGACCGGAAATGAGTCTATCGTCTATTTCACAAGAGATTTATCCGAAAAGGGCTTGGAAAAAGCCTATCGCAAAATTTGCGGCAACCTGAAAGGGAGGGTTGCTGTCAAACTCCATACTGGCGAAGCCCATGGGCCAAATATCCTTCCTCGTGAATGGGTTAAGAAACTTATGAAGGAAGACTTGGAAGGCGCCAGCATTGTCGAAACGAACACCTACTATGAAGGAGACCGTTATACTACGGAAGAACATCGCAAAACCCTAGCTATAAATGGCTGGGATTTCGCCCCTGTGGATATCATGGATGAGGATGGGACCATTCTTCTTCCTGTTAAAGGAGGGAAATATTTCACTGCGATGTCTGTTGGGTCTCATGAGACGAATTATGATTCCATGCTGGTGCTAACCCATTTTAAGGGACATGTCATGGGTGGCTTTGGCGGCTCCAATAAGAATATCGGCATTGGTTGCGCGGATGGGCGAATCGGCAAGAAAATGATTCACACCAAGGAAAATAGTTCCGACATGTGGTCGATTGGGAAAGAGGAACTCATGGAAAGAATCACGGAATCAAGCAAAGCGACGGTGGATTTCTTTGGGAGTCATATCGCCTATATCAACGTTATGAGAAATATGTCTGTCGATTGCGATTGCGAAGGCCTCTCTGCAGCCCCTGTTGTCACTCCGAACGTCGGAATTCTCTCTTCCTTGGACATTTGTGCGATAGATACTGCTTCCGTTGACATCGTCTATGCCATGAAAAAAGAAGAAAATCATGACCTTGTTGAAAGAATCGAAACCCGCAAAGGCTTCCGTCAGCTTACCTATATGCATGAGCTTGGAATGGGCAATATGAAATACGTCCTTATCGATTTGGATCACGATGAAAAACGTATTTATCCGGCTGACTGTGTGAAAGATTTGAAGCCTTTCGCAAAATAAAAACAAAGGTTTATAACAACCCTTGTTTCTCCAGATAATGTTTGGCATAGGAACAGGATGCCGTAACCCGGTATCCTTTTTCTTTGGCGATTTCTAATACCTTTTCCACCAGTTTTCTCGCAATTCCTTGTCCTTGAAGGGAAGGAGATACGATCGTATGGGTGATTTCCAATACGCCATCCTTCACCATCGGAAAATCGATTTCCGCTAGAATCTCGTTGTTTTCTCCCATTAGGAGATATTGGTTTTCGTTTAATTGCTCTTTCATGTTATCTATGCTCCGTGATGCGAATGGATGCCCCTTCCGTGGAAAGAGAGGAAACTTCGATTTTGTAGGGGAATTCATTTCCGTTATTTAAATGATAGGAGTTGGCGAAATATTTAGCAAATTTGCTAGATGAAGCGGAATCAAGCAAAGAAAACGTCTCTCCCTCATGAAATAAATCTCTGTTGCTTGAAAGACTTTCGGTTGTAAATTTGCTCCCTTTCGAAGAAATGAGAGTTAAAGAATCGAATCCCTTGCCTTGAGAAACCTCCAAATCCTTTTCTTCCCCGTTTCCAGAAGCGACAAGGGGATAGTAATCCTCATCAAAGGATCCGCTTTTGATTTCTTCGTCGCTATAGTATTGGGAAGCTTCATTTGTTTCGACGTTTACCTTAGCCAAGCGATTGTCGACGTGCCAGATACGGACGCCCGCTTCGCTTTCACCTTGAATTTGGTTTGACCCATATGGTGTTTTGGCATCTAATTCATTCAAACCGGTAGGGGTGTAGTATTCAATCAGCACATATTCATCGAATGCCGTGCCATTCCAGCCATTCTTATCAGCTAAGAGAATGCAATCCCCGCTAGATTCAAATGGGCGAATGCTTATCTCGCATGAGCCAAAGGCATAAGCAGGCTCCACCCAGTTATATTGAAGCTTATTGAAAGCATCATGGTCAGAGATATTATAAGCCATCATGATTTTGCCACCCGTCGCCTCCGAAGTGGCGTCCGTATCAGAATTATAATAGTCGTCCGCACCGAGCATATGGCCGAATTCATGAACCAGAGTGTGAGAATCCACCCCGGTATGGGAATTTCTCGTTCCCGTCCCTTCATAAAAGAAGCTTAAGGATGCCCAAAAATAAGAATTGCCAATAGGGGAAGAAGCGTTTCCTTCCGGAGCGTAGCCTAATAGCCGATTGCTTTCATCGTATATATCCCAATAACGATAAGCCCAGAAAACATCACCGTTTTTATCGAAAGAGGGCGTTTCGTTTTCGGCGTAAATCATGATAACCGAATCAATATAGCCATCACCATCGGTATCGAATTTCTTGGTAGAGGAATCCCCATTCTTTTTCTTATAGGCTTTGACGCCTTCCTTTAAGGCAATGGCTGCAGCCTTTCCGCTATTCACATCATTTTCCGTTTTTGCGTATTTGTTTTTGAAGGTTCTCGAATCCATGCCCATGGATACCGGATCGGAATAAGTGAATTCCAGATGAAGCTTCCCATAGGAAGATTTTTCGTAATAAGATTTCAAAGATTCCCAGTATTTTGTGTCTTCTCTTGTTCCGCCAGTTAGCGTTTTGATGTCTTCTAGTTCCGCCTCGGTAAATGTTTTATTTGTGAAAGTCACCGGAATTACGAGGATAGGCTGGGTTCCAATAGATGGCGTATTGTAATCGATATCGGCCAAAGTGAAATTGGGATTGGCCTTATATTTTGCGACATAATTCTTATCGGAATAGTTTGTATCCCATTCGTTGTCTTCCTGAATCGTGGATGATTTTGTTTCGGAAGAAGGCTTTTCTTCTTCCGAATTTAAACTTGAGGAATAATTTGAAGAAAAAGCGTCATTTGAAGCTGAAAAAGATGGCAGACCCTCTTTTTTACAAGACGAAATAAAAAGCAAGCAAAGAGAAGAAAGAGCTAAGACAACGATGTTTTTCTTCATAAAAGTCCTCCAAATAGGTAACCATTCTAACGGAAATATGCCCAAAATACACGAGACGTGCATAAATATTTAAAACTAACCTAAACAAAAGGTAACAAAAAATGTTGAAATAAACTATAGAAACGGAAATTTAAAAAATCGATGTAAATTCTGAGAATGGAAAGTTTCTTCTTTTAGAAAGAAGAACTTATTCCTTTCTTTTCCGTGATTAAAAAAAGAGTTTTTGCTATGATTTTAGAAAAGGAGCAACTTATGATCCATTTTGATTCCGAAGACAACATATTTCACCTTTTTAACCGCGATGTTTCTTATGTTATTCATTTGAACGGATTCGGAAGATTGGAAACTTTGTATTTCGGGGAAAAGCTGAATGATCTAACCGATATTCTTAAAAGCCGCATCGTTTACCAAGATAACGCTTATTTAGATAAAAAAATGTCTATCATGACCCCCTCTCCGGCTTATTTTTATCCAGAGAGCCTACAAGAGATATCATCTCACGCTCAAGCCGATAAACGGGACGCACCGATTATCATTCAACATGAAAACGGCTCTTATCTCACCGATTTCGAATATGTGAAACATAAAATCTATCATGGCATTAAACCTTTAGACGCCTTGCCTTCTTTGGATGCTCCTTTGGAAAGAAAAGAAACCCTCTATAACAAAGAAAACGTCGACACATTGGAAATCCTTTTGAAGGATATCACCGCAAACGTTTACCTTTATGAATACATTTCGATTTATCGCGACAAGGATATCATTGCCAAATCTTTTAAGATCGAAAACAAGAGCAAAAAGAAAATCCGTCTCCTTCGCGCTATGTCGATGCAGCTTGATTTGCCTAGCTCGGATTATTATTTCCATCATTTTTCCGGCGCCTGGGCAAGAGAAAGGCAAGAGGAAATCAATCTTGTGCATGATGGGGTGCAAGAAATTAGCTCCAATCGCGGGAAAAGCTCTCACCAGGAGAACCCTTTCTTTTTCTTAAGCAAGGAAGAGAATAACTACGTATCTGGAGAGTGCATCGGCTTCAACCTTTTGTATTCCGGCAACTGGAAAATGAGAATGGAGAAGACGATGTATGGCACCCTTCATCTCGTGTATGGTCTTAACGATGAAGATTTTGCCTTTCTTTTAGGAAAGAACGAATCCTTTCAAACGCCGCAAGCCATCATTTCTTACTCTTCTCACGGAATCGATAAGATGTCACAAACCTTTCATTCTTTGATAAAGGAAGATATTCAAACGGATAAGAGAAAAAATATCCGCCCTCTCATCTTTAATTCCTGGGAAGGAACGTATTTCCAATTCAGCACGGATTCTTTGATTGCTTATTCCGATGAGGCAAGGAAATTGGGAGTGGATTTATTTGTTTTGGATGACGGTTGGTTTGGAAAAAGAGAAAACGATTCCTCTTCCTTGGGGGATTGGACGGTCAATTCCTCCAAGGTTGATCTTCACCGTTTTACGAAGCACCTGGAAGAAATCGGCATGGAATTCGGCATTTGGTTCGAGCCAGAAATGGTTAGCTCGGATTCGGATTTATTCCGTGAGCATCCCGAATATGCTTTAGGATATAACGAAAACAAAGACTGGTCCTCCTTGGAAAGACACCAGCTCTTGCTTGATTTCTCAAACGATGACGTGGTGGATTATGTTTTCCAAAGCATGTCTAAAATCCTTGATGAATACCCTGTGAAATACATTAAATGGGACCATAACCGCAATATGGCGGAGCACTTTTCTTCTTTCTTAAGCGTGGAAAAACAGGGAGAAGTATATCATCGTAATACCTTAGGATATTACAAACTTCTAACTAAATTGCGTTTGAAATACCCCGATATCCTTTTTGAAGGATGTTCTGCCGGTGGAGCTCGTTTTGATTTGGGCACTCTTTATTTCGTTCCTCAGATTTGGGCGTCTGATGAAACGGACGGGGCTTCTAGGGCAAACATCCAGTATTTCACTTCCCTCGGATATCCTCTTTCCTCTATCTCTTCACATGTGTCCGCTTCCTTGCAAACAAGTTACAAAACGAAAGTGGATGTCGCTCTTTTTGGGACATACGGATACGAGATGAATCCAACGGCATTAAGCGACAATGATCGGGAGCTTCTCCAAAAAGGCAGCGATATCTATCATCAATATCATAACGAGACCGTAATGAATGGGGTGCTTTATCACCTTGCAAATCCTCTGGATCATGATGAAATGTCGATGATTTCTGTTTCCCAGGATAAGAAGACGGCCATCGCCATTTTCTTTGAGAAGAGCAATTACACCTGGCATTTGGATTATTGGAAACTCAAAGGATTGGATCCTAAGAAACGTTATCTTGCTCGTTTAGATGACGAAGAAAAAGGAACTTTCTCAGGCGAATATCTTATGAAGGTTGGCTTCTTTTTGATGGATTTCTTTAAGAGGCAGAATAAGACCCACCTTTTGTTACTTACGGAAGCGAATTACTGATTCTTCTAAGAAGCGCAAAGAAAGAATGGAATCATGCTTATGAAAAAGAACATTCTCGCAATTGATTTAGGAAAAGGCTCTATCGGCCTAGCAATATCTCGTAGCGGTTTTTTTGTTTCACCGTTGCCAGAGGTTCGTTTTAAGGCAACACATTATGAAGACGCCTTGCAAGCTGTGAAAGATGCCTTTCAAAAAGAAAAAGTGGATCATATTGTTATCGGCTATCCTCTTTTCCCAAGTGGAGATGACTGCGAAATGACGCCTATCGTAAAGGATTTCATTCTTGTTTTGGAAAAAGAATTCCCGAATATTCCAATCCATCCTCAAGACGAAAGAAATACGACCGTCGAAGCGGCCGCCATCTTTCATCAAAACGGATTGAATTCTAAGAAACAAAGGAAAAAGATCGATTCTGGCGCGGCCATGGTCATCCTTGAAAGATATTTGAAAGCCATAGGGCAGTTATAGTTCTCTTTTGATTAGAGGCCTTTTAAACGGCACTATAGGCCATCTTAAAGGGGGTGGCCTCTTTAACGGTGAGCCCGTGTTCGTAAACGCGCATGCCTATCTAATTTTTCTTCTCTTTAGCCATGTTTCTTTTTTTGGCTTCCTTGTTTAAATTCAAGGCCAATTTGCCAAGTGTTTTATATGGAATGCCTACTTCAAGGCCACCGGTGCAACTTAAAGTTAAAAGGTGCAATCAAAAACACAAAATACCTTTCTGATTTCCTTAAAAAGCATATTGATGTCACGAATCTGAAACACTCTAAGAGAGTGGACGAAGATTTCGAGAATTGCTATAAGAAAACCGAAGAATATTTACAATACATCATGAAACTACATCATGAAACATAACATAAGGCACTGATTTGCGTTTCCTGTTTCATTCGGTATTCCGTTCTTTTTTTATCATGTAAGCGTTATCAATAATTTTTTACCTAATATAATCCGTATAATGCTGTCGGTAAGAAAATACCGATTGGATTATTCCAAAATAGAAAGGATACCCCTTATGGCAGAAAAGAAAGAACTTACACCGAAAGAAATGGCAGAGGCGGAAGTTGACGCCCTTGTCAAAAAAGGCTTAAAAGCCCTTGATGATTTCGCCTCTTACGATCAAGAAAAAATCGACTACATCGTCGCAAAGATGTCCGTAGCTGGCCTTGATAATCACGGAATCTTAGCAAGAAAGGCCATTGAAGAAACCCATCGTGGCTGTTTTGAAGACAAAGCGACAAAGAATTTGTTCGCCTGCGAATATGTCGTGAATCATATGCGTCATGCAAAGACTGTCGGAATCATCGATTCTGACCCAGTTACAGGCATTACCGAAATTGCGGAGCCAGTTGGCGTTATCGCTGGCATCACCCCAGTTACCAACCCAACTTCCACCGTTATCTTCAAATCTTTAATCAGCATCAAGACCCGAAATCCGATCATCTTTGCTTTCCATCCAAATGCGCAAGAGTCTTCCAAGGCAGCGGCCATTGTCATGCGTGATGCCGCTGTTGCTGCTGGAGCTCCTGAAAATTGCATTCAATGGATTGAGCATCCTTCGATGGATGCCACAACCGCATTAATGCAACATCCTGGCATCGCAACCATCTTAGCCACCGGCGGAAACGCCATGGTCAAAGCCGCTTATAGCTGCGGAAAGCCAGCTCTCGGCGTTGGCGCAGGTAACGTCCCTTGCTATATTTGCAAAGATTGCGATCAAGACGAAACCGTCAATGACGTCGTTCTTTCCAAATCCTTTGATAACGGAATGATTTGCGCTTCTGAATCCGCTATCTTCGTGGATCATGACATTTACGATGACATCAAGAAAAAATTGCAACGTTTCCATGTTTATTTCGCTTCGAAAGAAGAAAAAGAAAAGCTTGAGAAGTTCATGTTCGGGGTCACCGCCAAAGATGCCAATGTCGCTGAAGCGAGATTGAATGCGGCTGTTGCCGGCATGAGCCCACAATGGATTGCTGAAAAAGCTGGCTTCAAGATTCCAGCCGACATTTCGATTATCGCTGTCGAATGTAAAGAAGTCGGGGTTAAAGAGCCGATGTCGAGAGAAAAACTCTCCCCTGTGCTTGCTGTCTATAAGGTCAAAGACTATCAAGAAGGATTCGATCTTTGCGAAAAGATGCTCGAATTCGGTGGTTTAGGACATTCTGCCGCAATTCATTGCAAAACTCAGGAAATGGCTGATCAGTTTGGCGATAAAGTCAAAGCCATCCGTATCATTTGGAATTCTCCAAGCACCTTTGGTGGCATTGGCAACGTTTATAACTCCTTTACTCCATCCCTTACGTTAGGATGCGGTAGCTATGGCCATAACTCCGTAGCGGGAAACGTGAGCGCAATCAATTTGCTTAACATTAAGAAAGTCGGAAAAAGGAGAAACACCATGCAATGGTTCAAAGTCCCACAAAAGATCTATTTCGAGCGTAACTCCATTCAATATTTACGTTCTTGCAAAGATATTCAAAAAGTCTTCATCGTCACCGATCATTCTATGGTCCAACTTGGATTCCTTAACAAGATCATCGATGAATTAAATCAAAGAAGAAACCCTGTTACTTATCAGCTCTTCGCCGATGTTGAGCCAGATCCAGATATCACAACAATCAAACGCGGCGTCGATTTGATGAGAGAATTCCAACCGGATACCATCATCGCTTTAGGCGGAGGCTCTCCAATGGATGCCGCAAAAGGCATGTGGATCTTCTATGAGCATCCAGAAGTCAACTTCGATGATTTGAAACAAAAATTCATGGATATCCGCAAACGCGCTTTCAAATATCCAGAACTTGGAAGAAAGAGCAAATTGATCGCCATCCCAACCACCTCCGGAACGGGGTCCGAAGTTTCTCCGTTTGCTGTCATTTCCGATAAGGCAAATCAAAAGAAATATCCATTAACGGACTATTCTTTAACCCCATCTATTGCCATTGTTGATCCTGAATTCACGACGAACCTCCCTGCTAAGAGCACCGCGGAAACCGGCCTTGATGTCTTAACGCACGCGATTGAGGCTTATACCTCCGTAATGGCCAGTGATTTTACCGATGGCCTTTGCTTAGAAGCCATTCAGCTTGTCTTCAAATACCTCCCAAGAGCCGTCAAAGATGGCAAACACGATCTAGTGGCAAGAGAAAAGATGCACAATGCCGCTACCATTGCTGGTATGGCCTTCGCCAATAGCTTCTTAGGTTTGGTTCACTCTTTGGCTCATAAGGTGGGCGGAGAATTCCATACGGTCCATGGAAGAACCTGCGCTATCCTTCTTCCACACGTTGTCCGCTATAACGGAACTGCTCCAACCAAGCTCTCTGTTTGGCCAAAGTATGAAGAATATTGCTGCGATGAAAAGTATCAAAACATCCTTCGTTATCTAGGCATCGAATGCAAGGATAAAACCGAAGCGGGAGAAAAGCTTGCGCAAGCAATTCTCGCTCTTGAAAGAGAAGTCGGAATCGATCCAAACTTCGCTTCTGTCGTCCCTGATGAGAAAAACTATATGAGCAAACTGGAAGAGGTCGCATATCTTGCTTATGAAGATCAATGCACCCCAGCTAACCCACGCGTTCCTCTCATCCCAGATATGGTTCAAATCTTAAAGGATGCCTATAAAGGCAACTAATTCTTAGAGACGGATTCGAGGCTCAGAAATGAGCCTCTTTTCTTTTTACTAGGTAAGTTCCGCTTTATAAGGAAGACGTTCAAGCGAAAAACGATAGTTTTAAAGCCTCAAGAAAAAGATAAAACAAAAAACTTTCCTTGAAGGAGACGTCACCGTTTTTAGATTCGCTCTACGTTTGGATTTCATAGCTGTTTTCTCTAAATTTAAGGAAACTTTCTAGGGACAACCGATATGGAATCAAGGATTTTTCGGTAACGCCTGGGAAACATTTGTTAATCTTCAAGAAGTTCAAAAGGATTTTGAGGGACGCGCGTCTGCTAGATCGGGAAGGCGATTAAGGCATTTGTCCTCGCTCTTTATCAAGACAAGACTTGTTGTCGTTCCCTTGGGTGTTAATAAAAAAGGATTTCGCTAGGATGTTTCATGAAATTGATTCATTTTTGAATAAGTGAAAGGGAATTGAAAAGTACGTAAGGAAAAACGGGAGATTTTCATTACTTTATATGACGAGGAAAAGCCTGAATATAGCGAAAGATGCCTTTGCTCTCCGTTTAGAGGCTAAGAGAAGAATATTTAGCGTCTTCTTTTCGTATGGAGACAAGAGAATATAACCTGAAGTGGGTTTCGGGAACGTCCGTCTTTTGTCGGTCACGAAACGCGATTATTTACTTTCGATGAGAAGGTAAAAAATGAAACGAGGGAACAAACAATGATTTTAAACGGAATCAAAGTTGCCTCAGTTTTTCAATAAGCTAAAGTAAGGAAAAATGAGCAATGGATTAATATCAGGAAATTTTTGTTTTTGATAAAACAGCAAAATATTTTTATGTTGATATAAAATTAACAAAATAGCGGTAACATAAAAATATGATGGAATGACTAAAAATTAATAGGAAATAAATTGTTCCATCTTTCATTAAAATAATATTCATATTGACTGAATAAACACAAAAAGAAAAAACCGATTAAGAAAGGAATGATTACTTTTATTGAAAAAAACACTAAAATAAAATCAAATTTCGGAAAAGGTGACTTTATGAGCATTTTAATTACAATTGGTCGTGAGTTTGGATCAGGCGGAAGAGAATTAGGGCGTCGTTTGGCAGACGAACTAGGTATCGCCTATTATGACAACGAAATTCTCGAAGAGATAATCAAAGAAACGCCTTATAGCAAAGCGTATGTTCAAGAGATTTCCGAATCTCGCCCGACCGCCTTGTATCCAATCCATTTTGGTGTTAGCTGGGCACACTCCAATGCCCCTCTTAATCAAACAATGGATGTCTATGCGAAGCAAAATGAAGTCCTTCATAAACTTGCTTCGGCTTCTTCTTGCGTGATTATCGGCCGAGCCGCTGACTATATTCTTAAGGAATATCATCCATTTCGTATTTTTGTGTATGCTGACTTGGAATCTAAAATAAAACGGTGCCGTGAGAGAAATGCGGATAAAACTATTACGGATAAGGAAATCGTCAAGCATATTAAGAAAATAGAAAAAGGGAGACGCTCTTTCTATGATTTCTATACGAATTCTAAATGGGGCGATAGGAACAATTACGATTTGTTGATTAACACGACAAATCAAAACATCAAAAAAATTGCCCACATTTTGGCTTTAAGCATCAAAGACGCGGAAAAATAAAAATGGTTTTATTATGACCGATAAAGAGATCGACGCCCTTATACCAGGATTCGAATTGAAGGGAAGCTCAGAGGAATGCATTTTCATGGTTCATGGCTTCACCGGATCCGCCCCAGAACTTTATCCATTGGCCAAGCTTCTTCAAGAAAAAGGCTATTCCGTAGTGGTTCATGCCCTCCCTGGGCATGGAACATCTAGCATTAAAGCCTTAAGAAAAACAAGTGCCAAAGATTGGATGGAATCCGTGAAGAAAGCTTATGAAGAAGTGGCCAAAAAGTACAAAAGGGTATACGTTTTCGGCTATTCCATGGGCGGAACGCTGGCGATCACTTTGACGGAAGAACATCATCTTGACGGTCTGATTCTTTGTGAACCGGCTTTGATGCCAAGCAATCAATTCGCTTGGGCAGCGAAGTTATTTCGTTTTACTCATTTGAAAGTGAGATGGGAAGGGCCTGATTTAGAATTTCCCGATCACTCCGAAAGATATTGGAGAGGCCAAAAAGGCTTTTATGTGAAATCTGCAGCGGATTTGCTGACAGTGGCCTCAAAAGCAAAGAAACTCCTTCCTAAAATCGTTTGTCCAATCATGATGACCTGGGCTGGAAAAGATACGTCCATTTTGAAAAAAGGCGTGGATACGATTGAAAAAATAACCCCGGCAAACATCAAAACTTATAAAATCTATCCGAACAATACTCATCACCTTCCGAGTGAACCGGAAAAAGAACAACTCGCAAAAGATATTGACTTGTTTATAAAGAAAACAATACCTCAAAAATAAGTTGTTATTTTTGAGATATTGCATATATGGGTCAATTATTTTAGATAAAATAAACAAGAATTGTTAAAACAACGATGGTTAAAGTGACTCCTCCCGATATAATCCAATTTTTGGAATTAAAATGAAATCCACCATTGATTAAGACGATAGAGAAATAATACGTTGCAGCCCAAAGAATAAAGAAGATAGGCGCGATAATAACAATGCCATAGGTTGCTCCTGTCCCAATGAAAGTAGCCATGAAGAAACCTACTACGGCAGCGAAAAAGTGAGGGTATAGAGAGGTATAGAAATTAATTGGGCTCCCTTTTCCAGCGTATTCGCCAGATGGATCTTTCTTGCCGAAGAGCATATACCATCCCAAGAATGATCCAAGGGAGAGGAAACATGTACAGGAAACGATGCGTACGATAGTTTCTAAGACAGTGATTTGGAAATTTCTGAAAGCTAAAGAAGCAAACAAATACGTGACACACATGGGTTCTATGAAGGAAGGGGATGGCATAGCCGCCATTAATTCGGAAAGAGTGCTATTTTCGTTAGAAAGAGACGTTATTAGAAGTATCAAAGAGAAAATCGTCAGCCCTAAAACGAATTGCCCGAAAATCAAATAGAAAACGGAATCGAGCGTTCTTGTGCCCAGGGAAACGAAATAGGAAGAAATAAAATAATTGCAAGCAAAAGAGAAAAGCAACACCAGATAATAAGGCAGGAAATATATGTAGCTATAGAAAAAAGGGTTGTCTTTAAAATATTCGTTTTGATTGTTTAGGGAAGTTTGTCTCAAATAAATAAGGAGAATGCCAATCCAATAGACAACAGTAATGATTATTAAAGCAATTGCCAAATTGAGCAAAAGGCGAAGCCTTCTTAACTCTTTTTCTTTTAAAGGAATTTGGTAATAGAAATCAGAACGAACATGGCTCGTTTGGTAAGAGAAAGTCCCAAAAGGAAGAACGAAAGAAAGCAAAATAACCGGGACCCCTATAGCATAAATGGGCGGAAAAGCATTGTAATATTGCAAATGAGGAACGCCTTGATAATCTTCATAGACATTAGGCAATAAGCTTGAATTTAAAACGCTAAACCAAAAAACAACGGCCAGAATAGCGAAGGAAATGATATAAACGGGCAAGAGCTCTTTGATTTGCCACTTCACGAAAGCTTTCTTATTCATGCAAAACTCCTTTCTTGGCGAACAATAGTTCCAAAGAGATGATTTCGCTTGTTTCCAATGGGCATTGTTCGATGAGGGTTGGCGAATATGCTCTACGGATAATGTCTTCTATTTTTGGGGTTTTCAAGAAAACTATTGTGGTTATAGAACCGATCTTTTTTAAAGAAATAACGACTAGTCCCAGCCCTTCCAAAACCTCTTTTTTAATAGGTTCGCGGGTTATGAGCTGATATTTCACGAATTCTTTTCCTATATCGTTTTTTTGCTCTTTTTCGGATAAAGAACCACGGTAGAGAATCATGATGGAGTCCGCTATTTTTTGAATAGAAGACGCATTGTGAGAAGAGAGAACGATCGTCTTTTTCTCATCTGCGGTAAGTTTGACGATTTCCTCTCCGATCAAATCCAAAACAAGAGGATCTAATCCATCAAAGGCCTCATCAAGGAGGATGTTTTTGCATGTCATCGAGAAAGCGATCAAGAGAAATAACTGCCTTCTCATTCCTTTGGAAAAAGTGGAGATTTTGCGTTCTTCTGGCAAAGAGACTTTTTGGAGGAGCTCTTTGAATTTGTCCATATTCATGTCATAGAAAATATGGTAGAAATTAGCGACTTCCTTTACCGTGTAACGAGCAGGCGCATATGGCTCATCGGGTAAGAAGAAGAGCCTGGATTTCGCTTCTTTCGTGGTGTTAGCATACCCATCGATAAGAATTTTTCCGTTGTTTTTCTCCTCAATGCCGGCGATTAAACGGAAAAGCGTGGATTTGCCCGCCCCGTTTTCTCCAACTAAGCCAGTGACTCCTTCTTTAAACGAAACGGTGAGATTCTTCACGGCATGAACGGGCATGTCTTTTTTGCCGAATGTCTTATCCAAATTAACTATCTCAATCATTTTTCTCCTCCAATTCAGATAATGCTTCGCGTATTTCCTCAGCCTTATAGCCTTCTGATAACAATGCGGATATCGCTGTCTTTAATCTTTTTTCTTTGCTTATCGGATGGCTTCTTTCCAAGACAAAAAAGCCTTTTTTCGGAATGTTTTTTAAATAGCCTTCTTTCACTAGGATGGTGAAGGCTTTTTCCACGGTATTTGGATTAATTTTCTCTTCAATCGCCACTTCTCGGACGGATGGCATTATCTCACCAGCTTTCAGAGCGCCTCTGTCTATTAAATCCTCATAAAAAGAAACAATCTCTTGATAAATAGGCTTGCTTCCATTGAAATCAATCATAAAGTTCCTTTAAAACTGTCTTAATTGTATTACTTCAAGATAAAACGTTCAAGGAAGTGTTCAATTTCATGGTGGTAAAGTTGTAAAATCTTCATTGTCTCTTTTGGAGACGATTATGAAACAGAACAATCCTTATTTTGGAATCCTATTGCCCATCTTTTCCTTACCTTCCCCCCATGGGATTGGAACGCTGGGAAAGAGCGCTTTTCGTTTTGTTGATTTTTTGAAGAGAAGCGGTGCGAGAATCTGGCAAATGCTGCCACTCAATGTCACAAGTTATGGCGATTCACCATACCAATCTCCTTCAAGCAAGGGCCTGAATTATTATTTCATTGATTTAGATACGCTTGTGGAAGAAGGCCTCCTTTTGAAAGAGGAAATCGACGATTCATTGCTATATCATGAAGAAAGGCGCGTAAATTATCAAATGCTCTTTTACGCTCGCTTGCCAATTTTGAAGAAGGCTTTTTCCCGTTTTAACAAGAATGATCCTTCTTTTATAAAATTCTTAGAGAAAAAGGAATATCACGATTTCGCTTTCTACACGCTTTTAAAAGAAATTCATAACTATCAGCCTTTTTCTTCTTGGAAGGACGCGGATAAAAACTATTCCCTTGAAGGCGAAAATGAATCGATATCAAAGCATTACAACCTCTATCTATTTTATATATGGACGCAATTCGAATTTTTGAAGCAGTATAAAGCGTTAAAAAAATACGCGAACGAAAACGGCATAAAAATCATGGGCGATATGCCTATTTATGTCGCTTATGATTCAGTGGAATCGTATAAATATCCTGAATTATTCCTTTTTGATAGAGAACATAAGCCAACCTTTGTAGCGGGCGTTCCACCGGATGCTTTTTCGGAATCGGGGCAACTATGGGGAAATCCTATTTATAATTGGGATTATCAAAAGAAGACAGGATACCAATGGTTCAATAAACGCATATCGGACAATCTCCAAATATTCGATTTGCTTCGCATTGACCATTTTAGGGGTTTCAGCGCTTTTTATGAGATTCCCTTTGGAAGAGAAGACGCAAAAATCGGTGAATGGCGCGACGGACCTAAATTCGATCTTTTCAAAGACAAAAAAGAACTTCCGATTATCGCGGAAAATCTTGGCGTGATCGATCAAGGCGTCATCGATCTGCTTACGGAAACGGGCTATCCCGGGATGGAAGTGGTTCTTTTTGCTATCAATAACGATTATTATCCAGATAGCAATAAACCATGGAATGCGCCAAAACATTCCGTGACTTATGTAGGAACTCACGATAATGAAACGGTGATGGGCTTTTTGAAAGAAGCCGATGAAGAGCATCTTGCCCTATATAAGAAAGTAATTCGCGAATGCGCAACCTATCTTCATGTCGATTATGCGGATGAAACGTTAGATGAATTAACCAATACCGTGAATCGAATTGCGCTTGCCTACCCCTCAGAGGGTTGTTTCATAAGCATGCAAGATCTATTGCACCTTGATAACGAAGCACGAATCAATTATCCGTCTACGCTCTCTGATAAGAATTGGTCTTATCGTTTCAAAAATGATGATTTTACGTTGGAAGGAGCCGCAAAAATATACGATATGGTTCATTCAAGCGGACGCTAGAACCGTAAATATTGCAATAAATTCTCCCAGTTCGGTAAAAAAAGGAAAATAAACGAAGCGCACTTGATTTTTTGTTTTCCTCCATTGCAAAAACCGGTTAAAAAGGCAAAGACAGTTGACAGAATGTCACTAGATTATAGAATTTTTTAGGAGATTAAAAATGAAGAAATTTTATTCAAGAGAAAAAGTGCTCGAAATCCGCAAGGACATCATGAAAGCGGCAGAGCATCTCTACAAGAAAAATGGCTATGAATACGTTAATCTCTTACGTATTTCCGGCTTGACACATCTGTCTCGTCCATCCATTTATAATTATTATCACTCGAAGGAAGAAATCTTTTTGGATATTCTTTTAAGAGAATACAACTCCCTAGGAAGCGATATTAAAAAAACCATCGGAAAAAAGAAAATCGGCCAAGAAGAGATCGCAAATCAACTGAGCGAAGTTGTCTTAAAACATCTTTACCTTTTAAAGCTTATTTCTTCCTATGAAAACGCGATTGAAGAAAATTCATCTCTAGAGCGTCTAAAGGAATATCGACAAGAATGGGAAAAAGGCTATTACAACGATTTCATCGAAGCCTTAAACGTTCAATTTCCTGAAACGAACGAACAAGAAAAAGATTACTTCATCAATCTTTTTACGACGGCGCTTTATGGAATATATCCGATGATTTGCCCATCAGAAGAAAGAATTGCGTCCATGAAAGAAAGAGGCACTTACAAAGAAATGGACCGTCATAAATTTGTAAGCAAAGCGATTAAACTTCTTTTAAGCAATATTGATTGACTAAAATAATAAAATAACACCTGAGTGAACAGGTGTTATTTCATGCCAAATAAAAATGATAAAGTGACTATTATAAACAATGTAATAAAAAATAGCATGCTTTATCAAATTATTGAAAAATGATATTACAAAACCTATAGTATAAACATGCCAAGCAAATTAACCGATCATTTAGAAGAAGAGCTTGAAAAAGGAAAACGGGCCGAAAATTCAAATGGGTTCCTATATCACGGCTTTTACTTTTTCTATTCTTTGGACTACTTAGGAAAAATCTTTAATTTATTGTCAGAGGCATGCTCATTACAAAAATCTTTCGATGAAATGGACCCTTTTGCTAAAAAATGTTTTTTAAGAGAACAAGCCATTGATGAATTGGAGCTTGTTTTCAAAGAACATTTCATTCCGCTTAAAAGAGAAAGCGTATTCGCTGCTTGGGTTTATGAAAAAGAAGATGCGAACGCTTATTTCATCGAAGCGTATAAACAAATACTTGATAGAAAAAGGAAAGCCCCTAGAAACGTTCAAGAACTAAACCGCGTTTATGAAGAAGTGGTTTATAAAAGAAACGCTGCTTTTCACCGAAAAAACATCCAACGTTTTCATCTTTTTCGAACGGACGCTCTTTCTCTTGACGAAACTACAAATTTTGTTTCTAACTACCCAGGATTGCCTTCAGAGACGGATATCATTCAAGAGCTGAGCTTTGCTTTTCAATTCTTGGATTCCTCTTTTGATGTTTTCACGAAAATAAGCCTGTTTTTGTTTTTCTTTCTTCGTTCAATGCCTTATTACAATGAAAACTTCTTTCTTTGCAAATACATTCTTTCGACATATTTATTCGAAAAAGGCTACTCTTTGATGTCTTTGACAATGGGACAGCTCATAGAAAGAAACAAGGCGGAATTAAAAACAAAGCTTTCAAAGATCCTGCAAGAGGGAAAAGGAAACCTTTTTGATTTGGCATCCTTTTGCGTCGATTTTCTTCATGATGGAATTTCTTCTTTGTCCTTCGAATTGGCAAAAAAGAAATACAGCATTCCAAAAAATAGTCAACCAAAAATTAAAAATGACGAAAAATTAAATTATTATCTTTCGCTTGGGAACGTTTTTGCTTCCTATGGGCTAAACATTTTCGAAATTGAAAAAGAAACGGAAATCTCAATACCGACAATCAACCGCTTTTTAAAAAGAATGAGAGAGGAGGGGCGCCTTCAGCAAAAGAGGATCGGGAGACGAGATTTCTTTTCTTTGAAATGACTCCTCCGGAAATAAAGCCGTTTTTTGCGATTGAGCTTATGATGGTATGCGATTGGAGAAAAGAATTCCGCTTTTAATGAAAAACATAAAAAAGCCCCAATGAAGGGCTTTATCTTTTAAACTAGGTGTCAAATTGCTAAAAGAGGGGAACTTTTCGCCAATTTAATGGCAAACAATTTGGCACAAGCAAATATTATTGCCTTTAACTAAAAATAACTTAAAAAAATAAAGTTTTTTTGAAGAATTTGAAAAACCAAGTCTATTTGACAATAATGGAGCTATTGTCTCACGCTTGATGAAAAACGGGAATGGCGGTTTTCGAATCGAATTTAACTATCTATGGATGTCGCCTTTGAGCGTGTGCAAGAGGAATAGGGGATAATTTTCTATTATTCTGATCTCGATAGATGTTCTAAACTTCGAAAAGAGTGAAAACCGTCTCGAAAATAGGGAGCTTCAAATGCAAATGGGACGATAACGACGCTCTTTTCAAGAAAAAGCAATGTCAGTGAACCTGCTTCGCGCCCAAAATTTTGCAAACGTTTCTATAAAACTTTCTTTTTTACGGGAATGCATTCACAATTATGCTTAT
>ERZ808259.413-NODE-413-length-19425-cov-3.476045_pt1 | contig 19425 bp, 15 predicted proteins | sample MGYA00521279_ERZ808259 | MGnify/ENA primary metagenome ERZ808259 (study PRJEB31516, sample SAMN03275586) | gut metagenome | biome: mammalia-associated habitat; material: feces | host: Papio cynocephalus | place: Kenya | collected 2012-07-27 ... | reverse complement strand
CTCATTTCTGTGTCGTAAGATTTAGCTCGCTCATAATAAGAGGACATTTCTTGTTTGGTGTCATACCACTCATCTTTCTTGGTTGGATCAAATTCACGTCCGTTGCACCAGCCCATTCTTTCGCAATATTCAAGAAGGCTATTATATTCTGACATGGCCTCGTCATAACCCTGTTTGGCTTCATCGTAGTTGCTTTGCACTTCCTCTCTTTGACTCTCCAAAGCATCGATCTGTTCTTGGCAAGAAGATATTTCTTCATCGAGGTTTTCTACGATAAGGGTGATTTTGTTGCTCTCGATGCTATTGTATTTGGCATAGAAAATGATTTGAGATTCGTTTGGCGCATCTCTACCAACAGTAATTTCATTTCCTTCAAAGGAAGCGTTGTTCTTTCCTTTTTCAAAACACCAAGTGACCTGGATGTTTTTAGATGGATTTGAAGTTACAAGAACTTTCTTTGTTTGGGTAGCATATATTGCACTAAACCCATCTTCCATAGAAATATTTAAAGAATCGATATGCTCTTTAGAAGGCAACACAATATGAGTATCGGATTCGTCTCCATTTCCATTTGTTGAGTTGTTTCCTTTTACGGAACAACCGCCTAGGATTAGGAGCGAAACTGCGAGTAAGGATAATGTTTGAATGTGTTTCATATCAACGTTTTCTCCTGAAACGACACCAATTGTAGTTAGGGAGAATGGCTAAAAGTGATAGGAATGCAATGAATCGGTCTCTTCTTTAAAGTTAATTTTTCCGAGTTAACGTTTTGTCTGCGTTCCCTTTTCGCGTTCTGACCGTTTTGCACTAGTCAACGATAGGTAGCCAGCAATTATACAGGAAGTTGAAGACAAATCGTCGACCCCTTGGGCTGCCCACCAGCTATCTTGAAGATCTCATCCATGTGCCGCTTCGAGGCCGGTTATCCGAGGCGGCATATGGGCATTTTCTCGTGAAAGTCTTATGTTTTCTTTATTTAAGAGGACATTCCCGCAGTCCTTAGGACCGATTTCTATGCAAAATTAGGTTATTCAATTTTTAACATTAAAAACGTTGTTAGCAACAAACAGCCATGCAATAAACGACTCCGCCCCTATCAACGCTAAAACGAAGCTCTTTTCTACATGTTTATATTCACATACTATTTTCTAGAGAAACACATTTTCCAAAAACGAATTAAGCTTTGGAAAATGTGATTGTCAAAGCATATTCAGGGAACTGTTTATCACCGCTATCCCAGTCTGAGAACCATCCATTTTGGCCATTCAAAAAATTGGGTGTAGAGGATATTTTTGTTCCGTTGCCAAGCCAATAACCAGGTATTTTTGCCGAAATTTTCTCCCCAGAAGGAACATAGCTATTCACAAGATTCTTTCCCACGGTTCCAAATTCCTTACTTCCATCCCATAAATAAGGGCATGTAATTTGTCCATTTTTCTCCCCCGAGCCGTCGACGTTTACGATCAAATGATATGACCACCACGCATTAATGGAGAAGTCGTTTTTGTTTTTGTCGTTATTGAGCAAAGAAACCACTTTAGATTCAGAATCCGCGCTATCAAAGGAATCATTATTGTATTTCCACTTATAGAAATGACGATCGTTGTTATTATGGATGGTTGCATCACTTAGGATTGGCGAACCTTCCACGACTCCGGTGGAGTTTCTTGTGTAGTATTTCTTTTCGATGGTATTGTTATCGAAAACATAGGAAACGTAGTATTTGTCCGTTTTGGATAGAGTTAAAGTTGTGTTTTCGTTAAAGACATAGTTTTTAAGGTCATCAAGGCTAGTGGATGTATCCCCATTTATGAAGCCACTTATGTATTGTGATTTATCGCAATCGGTACGAATCTCACTGAGACGTTGACTGATAGAGACAATCACATCAGAAGGAAGTTTGCCATCTTCCCCAACGGTGAATACGTTTGTTATTCCCTCAAAATAAGGGTCATCAATCGTTACTTTCGGACGAATCTTGATAAATCTTCCATAGAGAAGGTAACTCTTGCATTCCGAGATGATATTGCCATCAAGCTTATTGGCAGCGGAATAATCTTGTGATGTGTACCACCCATCGAACATGATTTGATCTGGTTTGTTGGATGTGGCATCTAAGAGAGTGTAGCTTCCGACAGAGGAAAGATCTTTTTGGGTGAAGGAAGTAAGTTTTTCGTTAGGGTTCGTGATGATGACATCTTCGATTCCCGATTGGTTTTCAATGGAATATTCAACGGTGTATTTTTCATATGAGTATTTGGCGTATAAATCAAGATGAGTTCCGTTTTTCACCTCAAATCCGGATTTAAGAGGGAGGGAAAGTGCTTCGTCTCTATACCAACCATCAAAGACAAAGTATTGTTTGCTTGGGTCAGCAACGGACGCGGAATATAAGACTTTTGAGGTTCCTTGCTTGAGATAGGAAGTCTTTGTCTCCCCGTCTTTCACCTCTGCTGTGCCCCCATTGAGGTGATAGGTGATGGTGTAGGAATCTAGATTGGTCGCTTCTTTCCAACCGCTGCTGTTATTTTCGGAAGTGTAAATATAAATTTTCTTGCCCAAATCGGAGTTCATCACGCCAGAGCTTGTAAAAAGAGGACCATTCGCATTAGCGGAAATGTCTTTATTTTGGTATGTTATGTTAAACTTTGGCATATCCATCTCTCCTTTTGCGGCTTCTTTGTAAGAAACGCTTAAGGCTTTCGCTTCGCTTAAATTCAGGGTGGAATCCAAATTGGAGGAATATATTTTGCCTGCAAGAGACCCGTTAGAGCCGACATTGACGGTGCCGTTATTGATTAAAGCATTACGCAATTCATTAGGATTGGCGCTTTGATTGTAGATGGTCGGATATTTATACGATTTCGTCGCGCCATTCGCCGCCTCATCAAAATTCTCGACGAAGATGACGGGGGCATTGATGTCCAAAACCCCTCCCTTCATCACCGTGATTTTGCTTCCTGGCAAAACCTTTTGGCTGGTGGTCACATTTAAATTTCCCCATATTTCGCAATCATAATAATGGTTGACGCTGAAAAAGAAATTAGAAGTATCAACGTCATCGATTTCTACGTTAGTGAGAAAACTAAAAGCGGAAAGCTCTGGCATTGGATTTGGGATAATCATTTTGCCGATTTCACAATTGCCTTCGAAACGAATTTTCATTTTTTTATTGACGATGCCATTTGTCATGACTGTTTTGGAATAATCGTTCGTAGATGTGCTGATCGTCGCTTTTCCGCCTTTCGAAAGAAGGATGACGGAATTGCTGCTTCCGATAAGATCGACTTTCCCAATCTTATGTCCTTTTTTAATCGTGATGCCGAATTCGCTAATATATTGCGAATTGTACGCATCATAATATCCATATAAGGCAGACTTATATTGATAGGTTTGTCTTGCTTGAATATTGCAAACGAGCCATTCGTTAAATGGCATAACCTTCTGGTTCTTTTTCTGGTTGCAGGAAACCGAGTAAGAACCACCATTAAAATCCCGTATGATTAAAGGAACAAAAACCTTCGAACCTCCAAGATGATTCACCTGGGCTTGGCTTGCGTTTTGATCTTTGAGTTTGATATAACCGCAACAATCGATTGTTCCGCTATTTTGTATGGAGGCAACCCCGCTTTTCATCACGATTTCGCAATAATCGCCGGATGTGGCTCCAGAAAGCCCCCATCCTTCACATCCTAAACGTCCGGCGATATTGAGCGTGCCACCAGATTGAATGGTCAGTATCGCATTCAAAGAAACGCTGTTCTGGCAATAATAATCCGGGTTAGAGTCGCCAAAATTGTTGGTTGTAAAATGAGGGCCTCTGTTTTCGGCGGTATTTTCATTCGAAGATGCATCGTTTTCATTCTCAACTCCTCGATCTTTGTAAGCGTACATCCCCGTATCGGTGTAGGTATATTTTCCCTCTGAATCTAAGAAAAGGTATTTCCTGACGTTGTTTTCTATTCTTGTAAGACCGCCAAGGGTTAAAGTGACTCCGCTTTTGATGGTGCAATTGTATTTAATTGTCGGATTGGTCTTTGGGATAACATATACCGTATCCCCGCTATTGGCTTTGTTCAGAGCCGCTTCAATCGCATAGTATTGGTTCCCTTTTTCATTGGTATTGATATAGCAAACGGGTTTGGCGTCGCTCTCATTGATCGCCTCTTCTATCGTGAGCCCGCTAATAAACCAAGCGGCATACGCCGTAGGCACTAAAAGAAAAAGAGAAAAAAGAACAGGAAAGATATAATGAGCTCTTTTCATCAATAACCTCCCATTCCGAAGGAGACACGGAACTTGCCGTTCTTTAAGTGAGGATAAACATCCGTCTCAAAGTTAAGCTTGGTGAAATCGATCTTGAAATCATAGGAAATCGTTATCGTAGCAGAGTGGTTTTTCTCTTGGAAAAGAGAGGATAAGAAGCCATTGAAGGAACTAGAAAGAACCCCTTTATCAATAGAGTTGCTAGAAGAAAGATATTTCGATGCGGTTTCTCCATCCGCAATATAGCTTGCTTGAATGCCGCATATTTTGTTGCCTGAGGTGGCATAAGGATAGATATAGTTCTCATCGATGAGAGAGAAACCCCCGCCGTCACCAGGAGAAAAAGATAAGTTCACATTGATGAAAAGAGACGTATATACATTGATATCATCACTAGGCCCATAAGCCTTTCTAATCGCGTCAAGGTCGAGTTTGGCATACACATAAAGGAAACCGTTATTCAGGTCTACCTCTCCATCATTTACGAAGCCATCCTTGCAATAGTCAAAACAAGTGATGCCCGTGTTGTTCTCGCCTTTGCTATTATCAAGTCGAATAATTTCGCCTATATCGAAAACACGATCTGCGTCAATATTGAAATTAAGGTTGGTTTCTTTATTTCCGATATTCCAGCTGGCGAAACCAACGCTGATAAGGGATAGGCTACTTAGAAATAAAAACCCCCCCCTCAATATTCGGGAGCCGGTCTTTTTCTTCGCTAGAGCCTTAGGATTCATAGGGATAGTTTAGCACAAAAACTCTTGAGGCAAAAAACGGAAAGAAAAATGACAAAGTGGAACATTTCAAAAAAACCACATCAAGAAACGAGCTGAAATTTGATAAATGACCGTTTTTATCATTCTTGAAAAATGAAGTGCATTGCACTACATTAATGGTACCAAGAAGGAGGGAGAAAAAATGAACGTAACCATCAGAATGACAGACGAGCAGAGAAAGATTGCTGATTCCTATGCTAAATGTGAGGGTATCAGTCTATCCGAAGCCATAAAAAGGGCATTTTTCGAGGCCATTGAGGACGAATATGATTTAGCCGAAGCCAAAGAGGTTTCCGAAAGAATCAAGAATGGGACCGAGAAGACGTATTCGCTAGATGAAGCCGAAAGGCTAATGGGCCTATGACCGTAAGAAAATATCACCCAAGATACACCGACAAAGCCATCAAGGAGATGAATAAATTAGATCGATACACAAAAACGATAATAGCGAATTGGATCAGAAGAAACCTTGATGGAATAGACAATCCAAGAAGGACGGGCAAGCCACTCAAAGGAGGGCTTGACCGCTATTGGAGATATCGCATAGGAGACTATAGAATAGTCGCTGAAATAGTCGATGCCGAGCTTATCATCGAAATAGTGAAAGTCGGCCACAGAAGAGATGTATATGAATGAAAACCGGGACAATCCCGGTTTTCTTTTTTTGCCATTTTGCAAGAACGTATAACAGTAGCGAACATGTGATCGCTTATAAGATTGTAGTTTGTGTTAATAGGTTTCAAAAAGCCAAAGCAATAAAGGCTATCTTAAGAATAAGTATCATCTTCAGCAAATCGATTTGAGTGACATAATAAACCATATGGTCCTTATATTTTCTTCTTGAAAAGTTTGGCAAAAGGAGAGTGAACATCAAGGTTTTCGCAAACAGTTCAAGGCACTCATCAGTCATGCTTATAAGAGAGGGACGTGCACATCAAGCATTTCAGGTTTTGATTTCGTCTATATCTTGCATCAATCTCTTGAACTTCCCAAGTCCACTCCATTCGGGGAAAACTATCCCTCTCTTTTTCTCTTATAACGCCCATAAATCATCTTTTGCATTCGAAAATGTCATGAGCAAGACGTTTTTTCTTTGACACGGATCCCTTAAGGTTTAAAAGAAAAAAGGGCTACCTACCGATTTTGTTTCACATCATTTGAAATAGAACATTTAAAAAGGAAAGAAAAAGGGTAACTTTAAAGTGGGTAGGACATTGGAGATTATTTGGATAGGCAGTTTGGCATTCCTTTCAAGGAGAAATGGTCTATTCGAGATTTTCCAAAGGCTTTGGATTTTTTCGACTAATGTTTCCTATGTAAATGATGTGTGAGTGGATTTTATCGAATCTTCAAATACCTGATAAAAAGAAAATATAGCGTAAACAAAAACCATTGATTCGTGTTGATAACGATTCAATGGCTTCTAGAAAACGAATTAGGAACGGATTCCGTTGCTATCCCAAATCTGATTGGCGTATTCTGGGTGATCAACAAAGGGATTGCGGCCATATCCTTGGGTGGAAAGATAATTATTGATTTGTTTTTCCATCTCTGTGACCGGATATTTCGCATTCCATAGGAGAAGTTCTTTTAAAGTGCCCATGGTATGGTCATCTTTGTTATCGTTGGGGTTGTTGGAAAGCTCAAGAGGGGCATTTCCATTGCTACTCCCACCTGTCCCACACGTTCCATAATATGCCGTTGCAGTATAGAACATGATGCGGGCAGACTCCCCTCTTGCCGCCTCATATCCATAAGAGGCAGGGTCCCAAGCTCCTCCCGAACTGCCATAGAAAGAATTCCCTCGATCGGAATTCTCTTTGGATATGGTTGGACGAATGATGAAAGGATCTGCGGCAGGACCGCTATTTTTGCCACATCCACGGGAATTTGGCCAGGTATGTTCGCGGTTCACCCCGCCACCGCTTTTCCTTAAGACGCAAGCACCGTTTCCACTCACCCCTTCGGTGACATTCGTTGCGGCATGGTAGAAAGGGACAAAGGTATTAGAACCAGCAGGATAGGTTGCGGCTTCCTTGCCGATTTCCAAGCAACTGGAATAACTTGTCGTCTTCGTTTTGTAGTTCTTTATGAGTTTTTGCAAAGAAGCGCGGAAGGTGTTGCCATAGGTGCTGAAATCCAAGCCTTTCCAGCCACTGTCATCTGTAGTCGTCCCTAAAGAAGAGCCTCCGCTCTCCTCTCCAGAAGAACCAGAAGAAGACGATGAATTTTCTTGCTCAATGGAGATTTTAGCGGGCGTATAGAAATAGACATAGGCATTGTCTTTGTATTTCGGTGCCACACCGCAGAAAGAGCTTTTATAGTATTGCAAATAGACGTTTTTAGAAGAAACGGCTTGAGCTTTGCCCGTTTCATCCATGCTGATTTTCCAATCGGTCACTTCTTTTCCGGAAGCGTATCCGATGCTATAGTGCTCCCCATCAATATAGCTATATAGGTTTTTCCCATTTAGGCTGAACTTGAAAGAATCGCCTGTTTTGCTTATCTCCCAAACGGCCGTGTTAGTTATGTTTTGAACGTCTTTGTGCGCATTTGCTTCCTTTAATGTTTCTCCAACTAGATACCATGGGAGGCTTTCGGATTTGCTAGCCGAAGTTAAGCCATAAAGGGTGTTTCCGCTATAAGCGCCGATGAAAGCTTTTTTGACGTTGGATAGCTCTTCTAAGCTTGTGATTCGACGATACCCGTCGATTAATCCGGAATTTTCCTCACTAGATGAAGAGGCACTATTTTGAGAGCCATCCGTTTTGGATGAGGAAGAATTCGAAGAGTTTTCTTCGAAAGAAGAACGGCTGTTATTCGTCTCTTCCGTGACCTTACAAGCGCCAAGCGCCATGGGAAGAAGAGATAAGAGGAATATGATACGGGCTTTTTTGGATTTCATTCTGTGTTTGTTCTTTCGCTAAGAAGCCTTAGCCATATAGAATACTCTCTTTCAAGGATTCCTAGAAGACTTTTAAGAAATTACCGCCCATGAAATCGGGCATAGCAGGATGTTTTTTTCCTTTGAGGAGTCTGCTTATCATTGCCGAAGTTTGGAATGTTTTTTCCAAAAATTCAATTATTCTTCCAAAAGATTCTGGAAGAAAAAGAAAAACGAGTCACAAAACGAAGAAAATAATTAGGCATCTAAGAATTGCCCATGGATTTATTTTGCAATCAGCTTTTTTGACCAGCGTGGATTCATGAAAGAGAGGCTTGTCTTTTTAGTTCCAACTAAAAAAGCAAGCAACATTCAAGGTTGCTTGCTAAAGAATCAGGAACGTCAATTAAGCGTTCTCTATTTTTGTTTTTGTTGAGCCGAAGTAAATATCCAGGGTTGTCGATTGACTGTCGGAGCTTGCGAATCGGATACGCACTTCTATGGCATAATTCACCTTTTGGGAATCCGAGGTTCCATCGGTTACCTCCTCAGTGACTTGGTAGGTTTTCGTATAGTATTCCAATTTCCCTAAAGTAGCGTTCTCAACGGTCTTGATTTCATATCCGTTTTGCAAAAGAAGAGCTTTGTAATCTTTGACAAATTCATCGTCTTTTGTCGTGTTATAAAGCATTTGGTCGTTACTTCCGTCATAGTTTGGAGTCAATTCCCATTTTTTGGAAATGCCCGTTTTGGCTAAATATGGAATCTGTTTGGCCACTTCTTCGCCATAAAGCTTAACCATGATCTTGGCGACATTGCCTTGTTCGCCAAGCCAGGTCGAAGGCAATTCGGTGCTGAGCTTATTAAAGGAGTCTTCATTGACGACAGCGGATGGGAATTCCACCTTTTTCTCATCCTCATAGGTGAATTTGATTTCTTCTTTTCCGGAGTAGATGCCGCCATAAACATAGTTATAGTTGATCTTGCTAAGCCTCCCTTTGGCGTCCAGAGTGAGCTTATAGCTTTTATCAACCAAGGAATCGACACGAACGCTTCCCATGGTATATGGGGCGATATTCTTAACGCCGTCTTTCAAAACGTAGGTGTTTTCTTCCTCGCCTTTTTCGAAGACTTTTGCGTCAAAATCAAAGCCAAAATAGTCATAGAGATGATGCGTCGTATCAATTTCGGTGGCCGTTGTTACCGCATCCCCAGGGTTGGCCACACCACTTGTGTTGGAGGCTTTGGTGATGCTAAAAGGAATAATCCCTCCTTCGACTTGTTTGTAACCTTGTCGGTTATAGATGGTGCCATTTAAGGAGCCACGGGTGCGGTTCGCCCAATCTTGGATGTAATATTCATCCTTTTTGTAGTAATAGTTGGTCGTTGGAAGATGTTGGGAGGCCAATCCCGTGGAAGGGCTTATGGCATATCCATTCGCCGTCCAGGATTCTTCTTTGAGATGATCGATAGCCGAAGAGACTTTTTTAGAATCTTCCGTCTCCTCGGTAAAGGAGGAAGGCATAGAGATGCTCGCCTCTTCTTTTAAGGTTGAGGTGACTAAGAGCTTGAGTTCTGTCTCATCTCCCTCAGGAGAAGCAACATAGCCGTTGACATAGGAATTGATGACGAGGCTATTGTTAACGATATTGAGGGTGATTTTAAAGCATTCGCGAATGATGATGTCGGTTAAAACGGTAAGCGCTGAATAGGATTCGAGCAAACGATCCGCATTCAAACCATAATAAAGGAAATTATTGCCGTCATCCCCTAAGAAAGATTCCGCATCCATCTCATCTTGGAAGGAGAAGATGCCATTTCCCCAAGAGAAATTCCCTTTTTGGAAATCGGCGGTTTTTTCTTGGTTTTTCCCATCGACATAATGATCGATCGCGGAAAGTCCGCCGATAGATAAATCCAAAGCGCCTTTGCTTAACACATAAGAATATTTCTCATCGTTGACTTCATCTTCAACATCGTAGGAAATGATGTCGTTCTTGCGATTGTCTTTGTCGATTGAGGAAGTAACGCTAACCTTCCCGTATTCATTCCATTTGTTGCTGGAGTAGTATTTCAAAACGCTGTCAAAGCCGACGACATCTTTGCTTAAAAGATTCTTAACGGTATCGGATAGCGTCTTCGAAGGAAGCTCATAGTCAGCGACAAATTTCGCCAGCTTCTCATCTTTCGTATTATTCAAAGAGACGATTTTGCCAGTTAAAAGCAAACTTGTGGCGCTGGAATCGGAATCAGGCTGGTAATAGAAATTGAAATTTAAGGTGTCCCCATCCAAAAAGAAAGAGACATCGGCAATCCTCGTTTCGCTATCGCCGTATTGGTAGCCCATAAAGCGGCACATATAGGCAAGGACGTCTTCATCTAAAACATAGACTTCTTCCCCATCGCACTCAAAGTCATCTTCTTGCAAACCTTGGCCTTCGTTAAGGCTTGTGTTTCCCTTTTTCAAAAGAGTCAGGAAATTCATATCGGAGACGCTATTGACGCCGACCAAGTTATCATTATTATCGTAATACGTCACGGCATTTCCGACTTGGACGTTCCCTTTTTCGTCATAAGAGAAGTTATAGACGAGCTTATCGCCTAATTTCTTATTGTAGCTATCAAGAAGAAGGTAGCCTTCTTGGCTATAGCCAAAGAAAGCGTATTCCGGAGTGTAGATATCTTTTAGAGAAACTTCATTGTCGTTTGAGTCTTTTTCAACATATTCCACCGTAAGGCTATTTGCCTCAGAGGCTTCGTTTATCTTTGAAATGACATCGCGTATTTTCTCCTCATTGGCGAGGGAAGAATCCTCCGTTCCGGAAGAGTTTTCAGAATCGGCTACATCGCTAGAATATCCTGATTGGCTTTCGCTAGAAGCCGTTCCATTCTGACAGGCATTCAAAAGTAAGACGCTCGAAAAGAGCAAAAGGATTTTTTTGTTTTTCATTTTTTCTCCGTTTAGTTTATTGTTTTGTGCATCTAAGTAGGGTTAATCCCCTACTTGTTTTTACATTGGTGATGATTAAGGTCTTGCCATCCTTACTGATAGTATTTGGTTCTCGAGAGCTTTTCCCTGTCCCTGTTTGAAGTTGATATTTATCATCATTTATGGATGAGGTTGGGGTGACGCTATCGATAGAGAAAACAAAATCCCCACTTTGTTCGATAAGATGGTAGGTAAAGGTGTATTCGTTACCGCCGGAAAGGCTTGCTGTGCCATTTGTGCCATCTTTGATAATAAGCGTTCCAAGAGAGTTTTTATAAGTTGAGCCAATCATCAAGGCTTTAACGGCATCGATGCCGGTTTCCTCGGCTTTGGCTTTGACGGTGACTTCAATAGAAGCGCCAACTTCTGGATTCGAAACGGATTTGACAATTATTTTCACCTTTCCGCCGCTTAATCCCTCAAGAATGAATTTGGAGTTATCTTGATCAATGGTCAGGGAGGCGACATTCTTCATTTCCTCGTTTTCGAATTCGGCCGTCCAGCTCCTATCCCCGGCATTAACTGGGGAAACCTCAACCTTGTATTCGGCTTTTTGGCCAACATCGATTTCCTTTTGGACGTTGGCGCCAAATTCGATTTTGCTCACAGGGATGTCAATTACTTTGACTTTCAATGAGGCTGTTTTAAGCATGGAAGTTTCCACTTCAATGGTTGCTTCCCCACTCTTAAGGGCGGTGATATAGGTGGCTTTGCCTTGCTTGGAGGTCGATAAAACGCTTGTGTCAGAGATGCTTTTCACGGTGAATGTGTCTTCGAGATAGATGGCTGGAAGAACGTTCTTCACTTCAAGAGGCTCTTGATCGCCAACATAGAGAAGGGCTTCCCCTTCCCCTAGGTTTCGAAAGCCCGATGTGTCAATTTCAAAGCTTTGAATCAGGTAATCCGATTTGTCTAAAGCTTCATCATCCTCCTCGCCTCTTCTTCCGTAAGCAAGAGAAAAGGAAGAAGATAGATTTTTACGAGGCGTTGCGGATGCGGTCAGTTTCTTATTCTCCGCATCATAATCAGAAGCGTCGTATTCCTTGATGTCATATTGCCCAGCCGTCAATTGATCGTTATTGTCGAATGTGAAGCTCAAAGCGTTCTCGTAATATTTTTTATCGTAGGAAACAGAATCATCCAAATATTTCGTCTCAAAAGAGTATTTGGTTAAATCGTCTTCTTTTGCGATGCTCGCTTGCATTCCTTCTTTAGCGCTATCGAAGCCATAGAAATACTTGCCCTTTATAATCTCTTTTACAAGGTTTGAAAAACCATAGACAACGTTGTTGTTCCAATCGTAGCGGGCAAGTTTGAGGTAATTATCGACTTTTTCTTGCTCTAAGTCTTCGCCTACCACTCCTATTTCCGTATCCGTAACTTTCTTATCCGTCAAAAGGAGGTCTCGCAAAGTGTTTCCTTCCATATAGAATTTTTCTTTGTTCGTTTCGGAATAATTGATCTGCAAAGAATCCTTATAGACTTTGAAGGTCGACGTATCGAAACTTCCACCGACAGCGTTTTCTTTTTCCATGGCTAAAGACGTTTCCAAAGCGGTAGCCGCTCTAGAAAGATAATATTCATCGGCCGTGACCACGTGGAAGGAAACGGAGTCTTTCAGTTCCGTCCCTGCAAGAGTGGCGGTGATTTTCGCTTCGCCTTTCTTAAACGCTTTGACAAGCCCGCTTGCGCTTACGCTAAGAACCTCTTCATTATCGCTTTCAAAGGAGACCGTTGCTTCCTCGAAATTCGTTTCATAGGTCAATTGCAGGCTATCTCCGACTTTTAGTTCGGTAACTTCCTTATGCAAATTGAACGTGTATTCTTTGGAGGAAGAGGAGGAAGAGCTCTCTTTCTCAGATGAGGAGGCCTGCTCGCTAGAAACCTCGCTTACGCTAGGCTCCACGCTTGTCTTTTCGTTTTCGCTTACGCATGAGGGCAAGAGGGCGCCTGTTGATAAGAGCATGCTAAGTAATATCAGTTTGTTTTTCATAAAAACCTCTTTTAAATGGGCATATTGTAATACCCTTTTGAAAAAAGGAAATCTTTATTTTAAAAGAAAGGCGGAAATATTCATTTAATTGACGATTTTTGTTTCGTCATCTAAAAATGAAAATAGACACATAATCATTTAGTTTAACTTTATTTTAGATATGTTTTATAAAATTTTATTTCCTTATTTTGACTACAAACATTTGAGTAGAAATGACATTGCAATTTCGGACATGGATCGCGATGCTTTGCGTTTAAAGAAGCTAAGCGCATGTTTGAAACTTTCTTCAAAGCCGTCCGCTTATCGTTGAATTGCGTGTTATTCTTCCAAAAGATTATAAAAGAATGGGATGGCTCAAATTAAAAACCGCTCTCATAAAAAAGAAAAGTTATCTTGTTTTGCTCAAAAAACTTTGAAGTCTTTCACTTTGAGGATGGTTGATGATTTCTTTAGGATTCCCCGATTCGACGATAAGGCCTTTGTCCATGAAGATGACTTTATTGGCAACGTTTTTGGCGAAGTTCATCTCATGGGTGACGACGATCATCGTCTTTCCTTCGTTCGCAAGCTTTCTCATCACGTTTAAAACTTCTTCAACCATTTCTGGGTCGAGGGCGCTTGTCGGTTCATCGAATAAGATGATTTCGGGGTTTATGGCTAAGGCTCTGGCGATGGCGACACGCTGCTTCTGACCACCGCTAAGCTCATTGACCCGATAATTCATGCGGTCTTGCATATTCACGAGGGTGAGATATTGGATGGCGATTTCTTTCGCTTCGGCTTTTTTGCGTTTCAAAATCAGTTTCTGAGCAAGCATGACGTTGTCTAAGACATTCATATTGTTAAACAGGTTGAAAGATTGAAAAACCATCGTGATTTTGCTTCTTAGCGCGTTAAGCTCTTTGTTATTCGGGATGATTGGATGATCATTTTTAATAGACGCCTGGTATTTTTCATTATCAAGATAATCAAGCTTGCTGAGCCCTTTCTTTCTAACCGCGTCATATTCTTTTTTGGCCTCTTTGATGAGTTTCTTTAAGCTTTTGTCCGATTTATCTTCAATATATTTGTTTTCATATATGGCTAAATTGTCTTCCGTCTCAATCAGCTTTTCTTTGTATTTCTCTTTATCTTCTTGATATCGAAGGGTATCGATGAAATCATCTTTGCATCTTGAGATATTGAAATAAGTCTTTCCTTTATAGGTCAGGCTCCCACGTGTGGGCTCTTCTAAAAGATTGATGCAGCGAAGAAAAGTAGACTTACCACTGCCACTAGGGCCAATAATCGCGATGACATCCCCTTTATAGACGTCTAAGGAGATATCTTTCAGGATTTTATTGGTATCGAAGAATTTCGCGATGTTTTTGATGCTAAGAATCAGTTCTTTGTCATTTTCCATAGATGTATCTCCTCAAAAGCCTGAAAGGATTCAAGGAGAATTTCACTCCATTTAGCTTTTTCTCGATGATTTTTAAGATGAATGAAGCGAGCAAAGTCATAATCAAATAAACGATGGCAAGAATCAAATAGGCTTCCATAAACGCGTACGTCGAACCGGCAATGAGGTTCAAGCGATAATAGAGTTCCGTAACGGAAATGACATTCAAAACGCTAGAATCCTTGATATTGACGATCAATTCATTTCCGATGGTTGGCAAAGCGTTCTTAAGGGCTTGTGGCAAAATCACATGAATGCTTGTTAAGGAAGAACTTAAGCCTAGGCTTCTGGCTCCTTCGATTTGGCCGATATCCACTCCGTTTAACCCACTGCGGATGATTTCGCCCATATAAGCTGCCGTATTGAAGGTGATGACGATAAGGCCCGCAAACATCCATCCATTGAAGACATTGTTGATCTCGCCTTCAAAATAAATGTTTCCCCAATTGATTCCGATAGCGGAGCAGCCGAACTTAAAAAGCAAAGCCTGAACCATCATCGGAGTGCCTCTAAGAAGGACGGAATAGACGTTGCAAAAGGCTAGGCAAACCCCTTTGAGAATCTTGATGATGAGCTTGTCGCTTTTTTTGATTTTGACATTTTTCCCATAAGCTAAAAAAACACCGAGAATCAGCCCAAAAATCGTTCCTAATAGGGAAAGAACCAGGGTGGAGAGAAGCCCATAGCCAATCAAGGCGAAATTCTCTCCCCAAAGCCTGCCTAATTTTTCAAAATCGATCATAATGCGCTTTCGCTGGATCTTGTGGCAGCCTTTGCCATCATAGAAGAGCGCTCTTCGGCACTTAATTTCGCTAGGGAGGCGTTTAGCTCTTCTTTTAGCTCCGAATTTCCTTTTTTGACGCCGATGGAAACGCTCAAGCCATTTTGATCTTCGCTGGATAAGAAGCCTTTATAATCGCAATAAAGGACCCTTAATTCGTTTTTGTTTAAATTCGTCATCGCCTCAACGACGGGAAGTTCAGCAGGCATGGCAAAGCTGATTCCGCCAAGGACGTCATTTGCAGCCAAAGGATAGGTCGCCTGGGCTGGGGAGTGACGGATTGCTTTATTTTGCTTATTGTGGACAAAGTAGGTTTCGATGAAATCATCCCCCACGACATTGGATTGGCAAACAAGAGATTTCCCATCGAATAAATTCAAGAGCTCATCATAGGACATGGGCTTTTCTTTAGTGCCTAAAGACTCGTCTACGTCGCTTGTTTTGATTAAGAAAGCAAGATCGCTTGTTAGATACGGGTCAGTGAAGTCGATGGATTCCCTTCTTTCATGGGTGTCGGTCATCCCAGCAAGAATCATATTGATTTCGTCATTATTCAAACTGGGTATCAAACTCCCCCATTCCAAGCGTTTGATGACGACTTCCTTTTTCAGATCTTGGCTCAGATATTTGGCGATGGCGATATCATATCCATCCGCAAATTCATTGGTTTTGTCAATCGGCAAAGTGTCCTCCGTGTTTTTGCTTGTCGTCCAGTTAAAAGGCTGGTAATTGCACTCCATGCCAATGACTAACACATCATTGCTCACGCTGGAGTGGTTGCAAGAAGTCATCATCGATAAGCCAGATAAAGCGATGATGCCCAACATGATTTTCTTTTTCATGCGAATTGTACCTCCTAAAAAAGATAGGATTGCATCGCTCGATGCAATCCTATTCCAATTTATAAGATATAACACCGATAGCGCCTCTAGATAATCTAGGAGTCTATGGGATTTTCTCTCATAGCCCAACCCAACTTAATGCCTTAAATTGGTTTCGGCGATTTTACCTTTCATTAGCTTCGTTAGATGCCTCTTCCGCTAATTACTCTTATGAATCGCGCCTCTATCAATCCGAGTTGAATTCTAAAACTCAAAGGCATATTGTCAATAAGAATTTCAACGAACCGGCTTTTTCTCCATTCATTGAATTTGCGCCCGCAAGTTTCCCTCATATGGAAGTCACTTTTCAAAAAGATGTTTTTTAAATTATGTTTCTGATTTATAATTAAATAAAGATTGGGGGAATTTACATGAAAATCTTTTACATCATCAAAAAAGTCATTTTGGTTTTGGCTTTTGTTCTGGCATCGTTCGCTTTCATCTTAGGAGGAATCACTTTAGCCTCTTCGGACACCGCTTTCAGTGTCGCAATGATTTCGTTTATCTTATTCGGCTTCATCGGATTTATGCTCTTTGATTCCAAAAACGACATCGCAAGAAGGATTGGCCTTGGCTTGACAACCGCCTTTATGTTGATTCAGCTTTATTTTGCCATCATGAGCATTGGAACATCGACTTCCGCTATTTTCGCTTTGGTTTCCGTTATTCTTTATGCAGTCTATTTCTTGATTGCTTTCATCGGCTTTATCGCTTTAGGCTCTCAGAAAACCGATGACCCTGAAACCGATCCAAGAGTCAAAAAGATTCTTGGTTGGAAGAATCTGCAAAAGGAAGGCATCATTTCCGCTGAAGAATTTGAAGCCAAGCGTCTTGAAATCCTTGGCATCAAAGCAAAAGATCAAATTAAGAAATAAGATAGAGAAGTCAGAAAAGTCACGGGAACGTGACTTTTTTTCTTTATTTAGAGAAGTTTTTAAATTTCTTCAGATGGAAATTGCCTAAAACCTTTTCCCAAGCAGAGAAACTTCTCCGCTCGGGAATTCGTTTAATAAGAGCGTCTCTCTAAAACGCCCATCTAAAAACGAAAGGAGTCTCTTCTTCTATTCAAAGGCCTTTGGGATGCTATAATTCGGGAGTATGAAAGAAATAAGAGTCAAATTAAACGATCAGAAAACAAACAAGAAAGCCTTTTCCCAAGCTCTCAAAGCCGTCTCTCTTGATAAGAAAGAAGAAATCTATTACATCGATGGGGATGACAGCGATGTGTCTCTTTTTTCTTCTTATTCCGACGAAATCAAGCTATTGGAAGAGAAAACAAAGGCTTTTCAATACGAAATCCTTGATGAAGGGAAGGAGGAAGACAAAATCGTTTTCCATTTGTATTCCTCTTTTCAGAAGAAATTCATTCTCCTTACGTCGAAAAACGATTCTTTCGACGAATTTTTCTCTTTGAATGAGCGATATCAAAAAGATTTCGTCTGTTTTCAAAATGATAAATGGCTTGATAGAAAAAGCATCGGCACAAACCCTTTCTACAAAGGGGAAAAGAAAATAGAAGACATCTTCTGCGACGCTACAACGCTTGTCTTGGTCTCTTCTTCTTTTCTTGCCTTATTCAATGAATTCATCCTTTCGATCTCGAATTATTTCTTGAAACGGTTCGAGAGAAGAAACAAATCCAAGAACTCTTTTTTCTCGAATCTAAGCAAGAATTTATTTGCGTGGGGATCCTCTAAAGAAGAAAAGCCTTCGACGTTATTCGACGATTTGGTTTCCAAATTCGAAGTCGAATACCATCAAGGGCATTTCTCTTTGATATTAAAAGAAGGCAATGACGCTTCCTCTTTCATGTTCGCCATTCGTTTCTTCATTTCGCTCATCGATGATGAGCTGATTTTGATCCGATAAAAACAAAGATTAAATCCCTAAAAGGTCAACAGCTGGAAATAGCAACACAAGAAGTATTTGCAAAACGCTCAAAACGATTCCGGAAATCAAATAGAGATAATGGTGAAGGGCGTCTTCCTCTCTTATTTCTCGGAACATATAAGTAATAAGCAACGCCGGTCCTCCGAATAAAACGCAAAGAAGGATAACTTGATAATGCTTAAGCCCTTTTTCATCTCCGTTACGGAGCTTTTTCACATAAGAAATGCAAGATCCGTAGCAAATAATGAAGAGAACGATGGCAATCGGAAAAAATACGATGAATCTCATAATGGAATTATAAACAAAATAAAGTGGCCCGAAAGCCACTTTATGATAGGACTCATAGCTTATTTCTTCTTGAGATATTTCATGCTGTCTAAGCAGACGGCAGCCATGATGATGATACCTTTGAAGAGATATTGGATATTCACATCAAAGCCAAGGAAGGTTAAGCAATAAGTCATGCCTTGGAAGATGATTGTTCCCAATACAACGCCAGAAATCTTACCAATACCGCCAGAGAAGGAAACTCCGCCGATAACGCAAGCGGCAATGGCGTCTAGTTCGGTTCCATAACCTGTATTAGGGTTGGCACCTGCTCCTTGAAGAGCGGTTGCCGCACCACCCAAGCCATATAAAACACCGGCCATAGCGAAGACGATAAGAGTTGTCCAGAAAACCGAAACGCCACTGACGGAAGCTGCTTCTGAGTTGCCTCCGACAGCATACATGTTTTTGCCGAATTTCGTCTTGTTCCAGATAAACCATACAATCGCGATTACGATAACGGCGGCAATAATGATATTTAAATAGTTGTTGCCTTTTAGCTTTTTCGCAATGGATAGATCGGCATTGAAAGCCGGGTAAGAACCGTATCCAATCATGAATAAACCGTAAATCAGCAACTGGGTCGACAAGGTAGTGATGAATGGATGCATCTTAAATTTAGCGGTAAAGAAGCCTGCGATTGAAGAGAAGATGGTACAAAGAATGATCGGGACTAAGAAAGCCAAGATGACTTTAGGCACGATTGGCCAAGAAACGACATCAATGGTGAAACCAAAAGCGGATTTATATACCTCTCGGGCAAGAATCATATTGAAGAATCCTGCGCCTAATCCCGTCATACGGCCTACAGAAAGATCTGTGCCGCCTAGCAAGATAAGGCCCGCAACCCCTAACGAATAGAAAATCTTAACCGAGCTTTGTCCGAGAATGGACATGATGTTTTTGCTAGTGAAGAGATTTTTGCCAATTCCTAAACCATAGAAAACAGAGAAAAGGAAGAAGGCTACGACAATGAGGTTCAAAGCGTTTCTTAATAACCATGTCGATAGTTTGAATTCATAGGCATAACTACGAAGTTTATTTTCGAGAGTGCCCACAATGCTACGATGGCCATTTCTCGCCTTGAGCAGGAATCCGTCTTTTTCAAGATAAGCATCGTATTGGCGATTCTTGATTTCTTGAATCTTGCCCTCATATTCGTTTTTCGCTTCCTCTAAAGCGGAATGATAGGAGACT
>ERZ808259.412-NODE-412-length-19469-cov-51.957556_pt1 | contig 19469 bp, 18 predicted proteins | sample MGYA00521279_ERZ808259 | MGnify/ENA primary metagenome ERZ808259 (study PRJEB31516, sample SAMN03275586) | gut metagenome | biome: mammalia-associated habitat; material: feces | host: Papio cynocephalus | place: Kenya | collected 2012-07-27 ... | reverse complement strand
AATGCATAATGCACAATGAATTATTTACATCTCTTTTCCCTGAGTACTTTCGTACTCTCTTGTACTACATCTTGTATGATTGACAATCTTTCAAAGAACGTTTGCTTCCGCCAAGAGAACCTCTCTCTTCCTCGAAAGCGGGTGCAAAATTACTGCTTTTTTGCGAACTGACCAAATATCACAAACGTTTTTTTGTACTTTCTTCGTAAGTAACTGATTTTCAATACACGTATTTTTAGGGCATTTCTGAGTGCTTGGATGAAAAATGTTAATGATCGTATAAGTAGGCGTTAATGATTTCTGCACCTATGCGCACTTTTTTCCAGAAAACATATAATTAACCATTTATCAGCCATTAATTCTTGCTGTAGTCGATAGCGACATATATATATTGTATAGCATTGCACAAAGTGAATAAAATATTGCATAGACTGCATAAAAAAGCGGCTTAAAAGCCGCTTAAACACCAATTCTTTCTACGTCCTTTCTACGTCTTTTCTACGTAATTGCTATACGGAGGTATAGGAAGTGCATAATCTGTATATTTTCTGCATAATTATCTTTCTCACATCTGCATTCACACGGAAAGACTATCCCAAAACGAACGGGGAAGGCTGATATTGGGCAAAGAAACAGATTGGAGAAACAACGGGGCAACGGCCTTAATCCTTGTTTGAATGGAAGAGGGGTTGTGAGAAGGCCATTGCGGTCTCCAGTGCTGCATATGAAGTACGTCTTAATCCTTGTTTGAATGGAAGAGGGGTTGTGAGATTCGATTTATTGGAACAAAGGGTCGAAAACTAGACCGTCTTAATCCTTGTTTGAATGGAAGAGGGGTTGTGAGGACGGCATACGTTTCGTAGGGAGCAAGACGGGGCGGTCTTAATCCTTGTTTGAATGGAAGAGGGGTTGTGAGCTTGCAGTAGAAGATTATGCTAAATACAAAGCGTAATGTGGTCTTAATCCTTGTTTGAATGGAAGAGGGGTTGTGAGACCTTTTGAGTGGTCATGAGACCCAGCTCGGTAAGAGTCTTAATCCTTGTTTGAATGGAAGAGGGGTTGTGAGAGTATCTGAACAGGCGTATGGAGTCTTGAGTAAGGACTGTCTTAATCCTTGTTTGAATGGAAGAGGGGTTGTGAGAGCCATTGCAGTATCTGAGAAGGCATTCGAGGTGTTGTCTTAATCCTTGTTTGAATGGAAGAGGGGTTGTGAGCAGAGCGTCACCCTCGATACGGAGATTGTCGTCGTAGTCTTAATCCTTGTTTGAATGGAAGAGGGGTTGTGAGAAAAGTAGCAAAGGGCGAAAAGGCTGCAAAGTAAAAAGTCTTAATCCTTGTTTGAATGGAAGAGGGGTTGTGAGAAACTGTAAGTTATCCCAAGAAAAATCTCCTGCGAGGGTCTTAATCCTTGTTTGAATGGAAGAGGGGTTGTGAGATTCGTGGCAGGTACTAACAATGAGACTCGTGCGGCGTCTTAATCCTTGTTTGAATGGAAGAGGGGTTGTGAGTCCTGCGAGGACAGGAGATTGTGGACCACCTTTTGCGTGTCTTAATCCTTGTTTGAATGGAAGAGGGGTTGTGAGGTATCTGAACAGGCATATACAGTGCTGGAGAAGGACGTCTTAATCCTTGTTTGAATGGAAGAGGGGTTGTGAGAGTGCAATATAACAGACGAGCAGGCACTCGCGCTATGTCTTAATCCTTGTTTGAATGGAAGAGGGGTTGTGAGTGCGAGGGCAGGAGATCGTGGACCACTTATTGAAGGGGTCTTAATCCTTGTTTGAATGGAAGAGGGGTTGTGAGAACTGCGCAGAGTGCGCGGTCAAAGTTCATGCCTCGTCTTAATCCTTGTTTGAATGGAAGAGGGGTTGTGAGCTCTGTGGAGGGTCTCCAATACTTCGAATTCCAGGTGGTCTTAATCCTTGTTTGAATGGAAGAGGGGTTGTGAGCGGGAGGGTTGCAGAATGCTCACACTCACACTTGGGTCTTAATCCTTGTTTGAATGGAAGAGGGGTTGTGAGAAATGTATTGCTATACCTTTAATAATGATTAATTTAAGTCTTAATCCTTGTTTGAATGGAAGAGGGGTTGTGAGTGCGAGGGCAGGAGATTGTGGATGCCCTTCTTAAGGGGTCTTAATCCTTGTTTGAATGGAAGAGGGGTTGTGAGTTTATGAAAAATGTAAATGCAAACAACGCAAAGGCAGTCTTAATCCTTGTTTGAATGGAAGAGGGGTTGTGAGACTCCAGAATCTTTTAAGGAATCGGTTATTCAAAATGTCTTAATCCTTGTTTGAATGGAAGAGGGGTTGTGAGTTTGAAATCACCTGCTCCGGGGACGAGATTCGGACTGTCTTAATCCTTGTTTGAATGGAAGAGGGGTTGTGAGAGCATAGTACATAACTCGATATATGTCAATACATTAGCCTAAAGAACACGTGTTTTTGCGTCAAAAAAACGTACCAAAAACGATGCAAAGGTAATACAAAAAATTGAATGATACAAGTATCTACCAGGGCAACCGCATCAAAATAATTCATAATTAGTGTTATTATGAAAGAATGAGTGTAGTATGATACTATTTCCAAGGCAAAATGTTATTCGTAACTTAACGACGCGAGACGATAAGGAGTTCTTACTCAGCCCACAGGGCTTCGTTTTCGCTACGGCACTCAATGTGCTGCGCACACCTGCCTTACGCTTCACGTCTCCACAAACACTGCAAATTCATTCAGTTTGTGCCAAACTGCCCGCGGACGAGGGCGTCCGCGTCCCCGGCGATACCATTTTATAATAAAATTCCAATAATGCGTTTGTGCAATGCATAAATGTGTTAATGTTTGATGCGGTTGCCCAGAGTATCTACTTATTAATTTTCCAAAGCAACCACAACAAAATAACCGTTGTACTGTCCAATAACAAATGCAATTTTGTGCAAAGTTAGGGAAAATAATTGAAGAAGCAATCTTTCGGAGTGGAAAAGTTCAATTTTTCTCGTGGAATAGTATTATGTATTGTGTGCTATCCGTCGATTTTGACCGCGGCAAAGCCCCATTGATTTTTCTTTTTGTCGAACCGTTTTTCCGCAAGACCACTGATAGTATCCCCATTGCGTTGACAAGTGAGCAGTCGGGCAGGGATATAGACCTCTTTGACAAAGCCGAACCCTTTGACATTGAGGCGGAGCGTACCGGAGAACGGCATTGTTTCGGCAGGGGGTGTCGTTGCGGTTTTCTTTTTGAGGTGCGGTATATGGGTTTCTGCTTCTGCTGCTTTCTGCTCTACCCAGCGTTGGTCGATGTGCGATTGCGCCGCCGCATACCAAGGTTGCCGCATCATAGAAAGCAGAGGTTGCGTAAGTGCCCAATGGTGGTTCTGCCGAATACGACTTGCTTTGTCAATGAGATAGCGAGCCGCATCATACAGTCTGGCGTTGGCAAAGAAGGTTGCAGCATTTTGCAACAAACTGACATTCATCCCTTCACGCGTTTTGCAAAGCAGAGCCTTACAGAAAAAAGCCATTTGCATCTCCACATCCGTTGCTGCTTCCGCCAACAGTTCCCATACCCAGAACTCATTCGGTTTCTTGCGCACAAAAGGCAGCAACAGCGACAGGGCTTTGTCCGAATTGCCAAGACAGAGATACATCTTCGCCAGATAGTAGGGCGGATAGACATAGTTTGGGTGCTGCAGGCAAAGCGTTTCCTGCTGCGGGATAAATGTGCGGATACGCTGTTGGTCATTGGTGTCGAGCAACGCCTTCGCAATTTTGCAATCGAGTTGCTCTGCCAAAGCCATCAAGCGTTTGCCCTCTTTGGTAAGGAAAGGCTGAAAATCCTCGTCTCGCAGACAATCGAACCCACACCAATAGGCAAACTCCCCTACTCCGTTCCACCTAGAGCCCTTGTGCAATACTGCACTGACCAGCAGCGAAAAGGGCGCACAGGGTCGGCGTATCGGCATATCGCGAATGACATCGAAAAGGGCGGTTAGATATTGCGGCAGTTGGTCGGCAGATTTATGTTCGTCCAAGACAAAAGCACGGATATTCCAAAGCAGACTGTCGTAGAGACGTGTTTCCGAAGCAGGTATAGCCGCTTGGCGAAAATCGCGGAGTTGGTCGATAAAGAGTGCGGGGGAGGACGTTGCCGACAGTTTCAGCCGGTCGCATAGGATAAAGCCGAGCAAGCGTTTGAGTTCGATACTATCGGGATTGGCTGCGAGAGATTGGCAAACCGCAGCATAGGCTTCGTCCAATTGCCCTTTGACACGCAAAGTGGCTATTTCGTAGGGAGCGAGCATAAGCGGTATTCAGAAAAACAAGGTGGAGCGGGTGTGGGTAATGATATCGATGTCGATGTTCTGCCCGATGACTTTCATGGAACGCAGATAGTCGGTGGTAATCGGTACGATGAGGATACTATCCTGATTGTCGTAGGCTGCTTGCACTTCAGCCAAATCGTTGCGGATATCCTGATACTTCTCCATACTGAGACTTGCCAAAAAGATAGACTTTTGGACACGCATACACCCTTTCCGCTCCAGGTACTTCACGACATAGCGTCGCACTTTGTTACTCTCGATGTCGTACATAACAAAAAACAGCATATCGGTTGATTTTTTCTTTTGCTTAGCCAAATCCAAGATAGCCTGCACCCGTTGCTCCATATCGGGGAGTGTCTCCCAGTCCACGCAGCGGCGATTGGGGGCAGTATGGGGCAGTTGCCCTGTCTCTGTAAGACGGCGCAGAACGAGCAGATAATCTTTGGCATTGCGTGTGCGCGGCATAGGTATCAGGAAATAGACAGATAGGCGTATATCAGTTCTTGGAGCATGGCATTGAGTTCGGCGTCAGTGCCGGAGCGCGGCGATTGGACGGCGGTGAAGCCGCGTTTGCCATAAAACAGGTTGCACTCGGCACGCTTATGCCCGAGCGAGGCTTTGATTTTTTTGCCATAGTTGATGTCGGCAACCTCAGTGATAGTGATATCGACCTCAGCGAGAAAGTTCTGCAGACCTTCCATCACGGCATTCAGTTGCTCGGGGACAAAGACTTTAGGTGTTTCTTTTTGCGCACGATAGAGTCCTAACACCTCTTTGATTTTGCGTATAGAATCATCATCCGGTTCGTTGGCGGAAGGTTCGGGATGGGGTGTACTATCTTTGCCGGCACGGTCGGTAGCGCGTTTTTGGTCGAAGAGCGAAGTGACGTCCGAGCGGTTTACAAAGGCATTGAGGTCGATGTCTTCAGCCAAAGGATTGTAGTGTGCGTCGGGGTCAAAACTCAGGAAGCACGCCCGCGTAACATCGCAGGTTTTGGCATCGATGACCTGCTCAATACGGTATTGTGCAGCAAAAGCGTGTGCAAAAGTGCGATAGAAAAGAGAAAAGAGACCTGCATCGTAACAACGCTCGCGGAGGCGAAAGAGCAGTTTGAAACCGTCTTGACTCGGAGAAACAAAGAACAGGCGCACCCGGTTATCGGAAAGGATGGTTTGGCGCAGTTGCTCCCTGTTTAATCCCTTGTCGGAGATATGGTCGATGTCGAGCACGAAACAGGAGCAGTAGGCAAAATTATCGGTTCGGCGGAAGGCGGGATTGAACGTACTGCCAACAAAATAAGGCAGGCACTTTTTTAATTCGTTATAGCGTTTGGCATCGACAGTACGGATTGTGCGCAGTTGTGCGATTTGCGCACGAAAGCCGTCAGACGGATTGACGATACGGTCTAACAATTGTTCTTCACCGATAGGCTGCAACGTATCATTAGCAGCCGTGATGTTTTCTCCAAGGTATAGCATAAGCGTTGTTTATTTGGTATTGTACGTACGAAAAGTTTGTGCAAGGTTTTGTGCATAGAGCAGGATATGCGTTTCGCGGGAGCGGGACAATCCGTTGATTTCTACTATCTCATCCATATAATCGTTGACCGACTGAATGATGATACGCCGTCCGAGTGTTTCCAACCAGCAGGAGCCGTCGGGGTGCAGGGAATAGTAGTCGTCGGTAAGCACGTTTTGGCACGCCAAGTGATAGACGACATAGTCCACCCAAAGGCGGTATATCTCGATGACATCGTACACCAAGACGGGACGGTTGTACTCGTCCCGATGAAGGATACCGATGTAAGGGTCGATACCGGCTTTGATGAGTGCGCCCTCCACTTTGCCGTAGAGGATGCCGTAACCATAATTGAGGAAGGCATTGACGGGGTCTTGCGCAGGGTGCTGTGTACGCTCGTCAAACCGCAAATGGTCGGGCAGATAGCGATTGAGTGCTGCAAAATAGATACGAGCGGCAGCCCCCTCCCAGCCACGCAGTTCGGCAGCGATGTCCGGCACCCTTTCGGCATTGCTATTGAGGATTTTCGTGCGATAGACCTCAAGGCGATGTATGTCCCGCTCGGCGTCGGGTTGGGTATCGGGCGATTGGTTCATAGCCATAATCAGTGCTTGCTGATTGGATATTTTGCGCTCTAAGATGCCTTTTATCCACGCAACCGCCCCCTTGGAAGAGGTGAAATTGAGTTGCCCCTTGCGGATGGTGGAGATAGAACCGTATTGCGGGCTCCAGACCCGCCCTTTGGGGTGCCCGTTTCTGTCCACAAAAAGTATGGGTATTTCGTTGCTGACGGCGAGCAAGGCGGCATCGGACGTGATACTTGCGCCTTTGCTGATTTGTATACCGGTCACACTATCTGCGGGAATGCGCTGACGCTCTTTACCTTGCGTAACGACAAAGCCGTTGTTGTCGATATTGAGGTTGGTGCCAAAGGTAGAGAGGACGAGTTCCATGGTCGGAGAGTTTAATGCGGTGGCTGTTCTTAATAGTCGCGGAAGCGCACAAATTGGAATATGACGGTCTTTTTGCCGGGTTGCTCCTCATAGACCTCGCGCACGGTGGTGGAGGCGACACAGCGATAGCCCGCAGTCTTGAGCAGGTTGACCAAAGCATACGTGAGCGTCATCTCGCCCATGATATGGACAACGGCTTCGGACGGCGGAGCGATTTTGCTTATATGTGTCAGTTCTGTCTCTGCCAAATGCGCGATGTCTTTTTCATCAGCATCGGGAGCCACGGAGGGGAACGGCACATCTACAATTTCTCCGAACAGATTATGAGCAGCCGAAAGTTGACTGGACTGCCACTTGACAGACGGATGATTTGATAAATTGATAAGCATAACATTATTGAATATAAAAATCTCGAACAAAATATGCGGTCTTTTTAGCACGCGTCAAAGCCGTGTATATCCACTGATAACTTGCCTTGATGGGATTGAGCATGATATTACGTTGCGGAACGATATATACCGAATCCCATTCTCCACCTTGCGCCTTATGACAGGTGATGGCATAGCCATACGAGCAACGCAGAGCATTGAGATATGGGTCTGTTTGCATAACTTTGTCAAATTGTTCTTTGTCTTTCTTTTGAGTAATATTTTTTCGTTTCATTCGCATAATGAAATCCAAGAATAGTCCCGTTTGTTGTCGGGAATCCAGATTTGGCATTGTACTATTGAGCAATGACTCCAACAATAATGTGGTATATGTACGCTGTGAAAACAGTTCTCTGACAGTAACCTCTACAAAGTAGAGTTCGGAGCGGTGGTGATCAGGAGAATCCACCATCACACGTTCGTGAGTCTTATTCACACTAACCACCTCTACCATATCCCCATTCATCAGCCCTGTGGTCTGTTGATTTTGCGTAACCAATAGTAAGTCATGTGGTTGTACATTGCCCGAGAAGCCTAATCTACTACGGACTTCGTTTGCCATACTATGGCAATCCTTATTACTTTGGCATATAAGGGTGGAAGAGTTGTATCCGTATTGCCGGATGGTATTTACATACTTGCATATCATAGTCTCTGCTGATGGCAAAAGGCAGATATCCGCATACATAGAAAACAATAGTTTTCCCCAAACCTTAACCGGATAGTGCGTATTCGAATCGGGCGCATTACTCCATAACTTACGAACTGCATCTGCGGCTCGAATGATACTACTCTCACCGCTTTGACGCATTATCTCAGTCAGCATAACTTTTTTTGCAGCATAATTGAAAGTTCCCTGCAAGTAGGTAGGCGACAAAGCGGGAGATATCGTTTCTGATATAGGGGGCAACTGACATGGGTCTCCCACAAAGATATACTTTGCACCAGGACGTTTGTCATAATCGAACAAGTCTTTCAACAACCGCCCGGAACCAAATAGTGCCTGAATAACCACAGAACTTGCCTTATCGGCAATCATTGATGCTTCGTCTATGATATAGATAGTAGTATCCATATTTTCCTCATCGCACGAAGATAGTCCAAAATTCAGATATAGTTGCCCCACTTCATCCACGGTTACATTCTCCTTGGCGTCAGACAAGTCTTTATTGAAGCCATGAAAAGAATAAATAAGGTGGTGAATAGTATTTGCCTCCTCTCCTGTATAATTGGAGAGTATCTTGGCAGCACGTCCGGTAGAAGAGAGCAACTTATAACAAAGTTTTTGCTCCTTGAGGTATTGTATCAGAGTATGCATCAGGGTCGTTTTGCCTGTACCTGCGTAACCGGTTAGAATAAAGCAACGGTCGGACGAATGCACAAAAGCCTTCATCTGCTGCAATGCGCGTTGCTGAGAAGAGGTGAGTTGGATAGTTTTCATAAGATTACAATAAACTACACATATTTTCTGCTTGGATCAAAAGTGTCCTATCCACAATCTTGATATTAGACAAAGAAGCACGCTTGAGCAAATCAGACATTTTTTTTGCTTTATTGCTATCGTTTGCAACCCATTGCTTAAGGTTAGACAATGTAAATATATACGATTTAGCAAAAAGTCCAAATTTGGTTCTGAGAGCATCTGATTTATATATAGTTTCCCCAAGTATATCATCTTCTTTTATAGTGTTGTCCATTAGTTGTTGCCCTTTTTCATCGTACATAAACTCTCCTTTTTTATTTCGCCGAGGTTTAGATATTATACGCTGACCTGCAATAATTGAGGTTTTACACTCTATCACATAAAATCTATTATCCTTGACAAACATAACATCTATTTCATTCTCAGGTCCCATATCCTCATCCTCCAAGCCCAATAGAATTGGCACTGAGTTTAACTCTTGCCTTAATGGGACATCCTTCCGAATTGTAGTTCCTACCAAAATTTGATTGTCAGTCAATTCTAAATCAGATTTAATTTTTGCACCGATATATTCCTCGAACCATTCTCCTGTAAGATATTTGGTCTCGGACCTTGACAAAATTCCTTCCTGAGCAGGATAATACTCTATGGCTTCTAAGAAATCTTTTACATTAACAAAATCAGTATCTGTAATAACTTTTCCTCTGCGTTCTCTCAAAAAATTGAGCGAATCAGGATAACGTAAGAAATCGCCATTTATATAATGGTTGTATATTTTTTCTGTTTGCTCCAATGAGACACCACTTGGTTTGGCTTTTTTAATACTAAATCCATAGGACCTAAGATATTCCTCTAAAGAGATGGAACATGAGAATAGTTTTTGTTCACAACCTCTATCAACAATTTTCTGATACGCATTTCCTATTCCTGTCACATAATACATTTCGGTATTACGCTTATTTCTAAAGAAATCGAATACTGACAACACCATCATTTTGGTTCCACCTGTCAAGTTTACAATGATTCGAGAGTATTCCAAATAATCAATTTTATGCAGTTCATTCTCAATATCTGCAACGGAATATTCATCTACAAAAATATCCTGAAAACCTTTTATTTGAGTTGCATCAACAATCCACTGAACGACCCCCTTGCGTTGCATTCCTTTTGTAAGAAGGAACTTATAGTCTGTTTCTGAATTTCCAAACTCTTTTATTATTTGTACATTTGGAATAGTCTGGTCACTTACGAGACTAATCAACAATTGTTTTTCCATAATTATTTGGTGTTTATATTGAACAATTCTTGTTCCAATAGTTTGAATAGTTCTTGCTCTTTATCGGGGGCAAGAGATTTATCTTGTAAAGAAAAATGGATAATACCAGATTCATTACATTTTTCTATCTGCAAAGCATTCATCATATTATCAGTAATAAAGATAGCCTTACTTCCCATTCCCCCATAGTTTTTCACTGCAGTACGAAACTTATCGATATCTGTAGAGTTATTGATTTGCGTTTTGCATTCGACAAATAAAATTTTAGTACCCGTATTAACGATAATATCTATCTCGTTTTTAGGGAATTGAGTAGATTTGATATTTCCTTGAGACGGAAATACACAATTCAGCCGAATGTCCTTAGCATATTTCCAATGGGACAACATAGAAGCGATTTTGTATTCAAACCAATGTGTGTGAAATGCCAAACTAACTGCATGAGGGGATTCCATTGTAAACTCTTGCGTACCATAACTTTTTGTACTCAAGACAATCCTAACAAAATCAGGTTTTTCCCACTCTACATAGTTTGAGTCGGATAGGGTCAAGCAACCCACATTTTGCAGAATTTTATTCTCCCATTCCTTAGTCAGTATAGTGGTCAATTTATTGAAATTTCCACAATTATACTTACGTGCTGTAATCAATTTTTTCAGTACTTCATTATCTTTTTCTGCATATTCAGAAAATGGAGTAAAATGTGTCAATGGGTTACCCAGTAGCCTAAAAATCACATCCATATCGAACTCAAAATTATGCTGAGATTGCATCGTTCTATAATTCCAAAGCACATTGTTTTGATCCATATAGACAACAGAAGCATTAGGTATAGCATCAAACACTTTGCAGAATAATACAGTCCACGACTTCAAACCACTGGAGACATTTAACGTGATCTCATCGTCTTTGTATGTTGACAATAGTTGATTTGCACGTTCGGTTATCAACAGAGGATCCGTTTCGCTTAATGGTTCTTGTTCATCAATAGAGATATGGATTTCCCTTTTCAGTTTATCAACAACTGTAGCCGTACTTTTTGAGTAAATAAAGACGACTCTGTCCGGTTGTGTCGCAATGATTCCATGATAAACGGGGACAGGTTGCCCACCGACCAATGTTATATGTATTTTTGCCATAATGTGGTCAATTAAAGGTTAGTTTTATGAATCCCATGAGGGAGAAGGATTTACTACCGCTAACTGCAATTTTGCGGGATTTGGGGAGTTCTCCGCCTTGTTTTCTATTCAGATAATGACCAGATGCCTCTGTATAGTCTGTGTATTGCCAATCACCTGTAATAGAATGGAAACCTGAACCGGCGGACATTTTGAGGATACACTCATTTGAGTTACAATTATCAATCTCGTCCATAACAGCATTAATTGCATCGCGAATTTTAGTAGAGTTACTCCCCTGCCAGTACTCAGTAAAGAAATCTAATTCCTTGTTTAGATAATCAAAAGTTGCATCCTTGACAATTTCGCATAGTTTTTCTATAGCATCATTGCCTCTCATTAACTCACGCTTCTTGGTGAAATAAAGTTGTTGTGGTATTTGGTCAAAGAGTGTATCTGCAAACATAATTGCCCCTTGGGCTGTGGCACCAGGCAATAGACATTCGTAAATGGTATTAAAGCCTATCGGGTCAAAATCAGAAGTTGTATTGTTTCCACTGTGTTTCCAACCACCTTCCCACTCCTGCCCCACTCGGTGAAGGTTGAATATTTTGGTATTTACGAGACCTGTTTTTTCAAACTCGAAGTCGCCCACACGGATAAAGCGCATAAAATCAGTGCCCTTTGTCATATCACCAAAGTATCTAATATTGAGATTAATGTTGCCCTGGGCAAACTTGAGTTCCTGTCGAAGTCGCTTTTTATCCTCCTCGTCTCCTACCAAATAAGTAAACAGAATAGAGCGCAAGGCACCTTTCAACGAACTGCCTGCCAAGACCGGTCGATTTGTCAGTTGATTGTGAAGAAATGTCTTGATTGGATTGCTCAATGCTTTTTCCTCTTCTACAGACGATACGGGTAGCCGCATTTTGCAATCGCTGACTTTTTCTAACTTAGGACCGACCAATAAGTTTACAGCACCTGGGTTGCCACCGGCAAATGTCTGTGCCATTTTATCCACATCCACACCGGCAGTGACCATTTTGCTCAGGTCTAGATGATATAGCCAAAGATTACCATATTCGTCTTCCTTTGTTAGATAGTCTATGCCATACACCCAATCCTTTTCTGCGCCTTGTCCGATAGAGAGAGGTGTAAGTACTTGGGCGGTTACATTATATTTTTTGTTAATCATGACTATGCCATTTTAATGGGTAATACCAATGTCTTGCCACAGCGCCATATAGGATGCTGCAGGACCAGTCCTTGGGATGCCAAATCAACTATCTTACCGACACCCGACTGAATGCCAGAGAACACACTGCCTACAGCAAACGCATAGATGACATTCTTGCGGATGGAGTTGTAAGGCGGAGTAGTTATCCATCCGCCTCGACGCTGCAGTTCATACGAACTATGAGTTGATAACAATGAGGTCAGTTGCTCCTTGCTATCGGGAATGAATGTAGAAAGCGATATGCCATACTCAGTGTCATGCGGTAGTGAGATTACAAGTGAATCTTTCTCATATTCAAAAAAGCCATTGCCCACATTGCGATCCGTACCGATACCCTCCAACGCCAATAAAGGAAGTGCTTTATCAATCATTGCGGAGTCACCTTCCGCAATAAAGAATAAGCCCGAATCGCCCTCAAAACAGACTCTATCCATATAGAACGGTTTGCTATCCTCGGAATAATCACGAGACACCGACACACGTTCCGACACGTTTGATTTGATAAAGTCGGGGTTTTTGCAGACCTCAACCGGTTGCCCATAGAGTGCTTTTTCAAACTGCGGAAGGTCAAGCCATTGCATTTTCTTGGCTTTTTTGAAGTCTTCGGGTTTCAAGTCTTTTGGATATCGTACGCCTAATGGCTTCGGGAAATAATAAGTAGGATCTGCATCCCACGTATCTTTGCGAAAAGGGAACAAACTACTTATTACACACCCCAAATCGCCATCATCGGGGATGTTTTCCCCCATCTTTGCCAACGTAGCAGTAAGGGCGGCATAGAGTGTGTCTGAAGACAGGGTCTTCAAACTTATGCCATAATCCTCACGCACATCACCGATATGAAGCGGACTTATGAAATGAAGGCGATAGACAGTAAATTGTTTTTTAGCCATCACTCTTATTTTTCGGGATAAACAACTTTGTAGTTCACATCTTCAAATTTCACCTGACCATAGCCACGCGAACCGCTACCGCCGAGATAATCATTTTCTATAAGACGGATACCTTCTTCCAGCATAGCCATGAGTTCCTTTTCGTTGTCGTCATCCCAAATGTTCAGTATCATTTCGACCGCGAACTCTGCACCTGCAGGGACGCGTTCTTGCTGGCGCGGATGTTCTGCCTTGCCAGCCACACGGTCGATAGTATTCTCAAATTTATTCTCTGTATAAGGCATATCCAAAGCATCACATGCCTCCAAGTCAGTTACAGATTTATCTGTCAAATAGGCATCTCTCACTATCAATTTCGAAGGCAATGTATTATCTTTGTTTGCGGTGCCAAACATATTGTTTACTTTTTCATTAGCACCAACTTTGGTAGCCCCTGCCACCTGCTCCAACAGGCAACGCATCTTACCTTTGAGGGAACTTCCCGGGATATAAGGCTGATTTTTGCGCGTAGCCACTTTAATAACGGGGCAATCAATACCCCCGATTTCTACGTTTTCTTTACTGCCACCAATATGGAGACCGGTGAGCACATGTAAACGGCAAGATATCTTGATTTTCTTAACTAATTTTTCCATAATTATGATGTTTTATTTGGTTTTACATTCGTTGTTCTTCCGCTGCTTTATGATAAGCCACTATAGCCTCAAAGACTTGAATAAAGTTCTTGAAGGTTTTCTCGTCTTTTACCAAGTCCATCAACTTTGCAATAGTTAGATAGAAATCCTTGATTTTGGAGTTTTTGTCCGCCCGTCCTACAGCATAAGCCAATTTTGGCTTTAGTAGGACGAAAGCCGTCTCATTATATCCTTCCATTTGTTGGCGTTTGACTTCGCCAAAAAATTTACGTAGTTGAGATGTTGTCAACTTGGGCGCAACAATTCTGTCTTTCCCTGTTTTGGGGTCTTTTGTCTTTGTATCTGTGCCGAGGAAATTTCCAAAATCTTCGGCAAATTCCACTGTAGCGCGAGTCACCTTGTCGGTAATCTCCGTTGCCGGTAATTGTTTGTTGTAACTCATATTTGTATAGATTTAGTTGTTCCTTAATTCTAATTCTGCCCAGCGGGCTGCCAGTGCGGTTAATTGGTATTGGCGTACGCCCTTGGTGAGGCGTTGGTTCCGCAGTTCTGTCACAAAGGTTTTGGCATCCGGCGGACAACGGTCGGTAAGCCGGGTAAGGTAGTAAGCCGAATGCCACAAGTAACTGAATGACTGCCCCCCTGTTGCCATTGCTGCGTATTTCATCAGTTGGTGCAAAATTCCCTGCGAGAGATTATTGTCTTTAATCTGATGGCAGAACTCCTCTTTAAGCGTACGCACCTTGTCAAACTCGTTATCCCATCCGACGGTTTCACCTAAGAAACAAATGGCATTTTTTGCGCCATTGTTGTATTCTTTTGCTTGGCCTTCGGCATCGCCCGCCATCTCTGCGGCTTTTGCAATCGGAAACTTTGCACCCACGATAGCAATCCCCCCAGAGATAGACAGGTTTTCACCTGCCGTATATTTCATAAAAGCGGTATGCACATCGGCTGCAAAATCGATAACCTTATCCCAACGCCCAACCACAAAGAGGTCATCTCCACCTGCGTAGATAATGTTGAGATGGTTTTTGTAGTACGGTTTCTGTTGGATGCTAGAAACAATGGTATCAAAGAACTCTTTTAGATGTTCCGAGAACCGAGTATATGATTGCAGACTATCAAAACCATTGCAGAACCGAACTCCTAACTTATCTACGTCCATGCGGAGAATGCCTAGATAGGTTCCGTCTGCATATTCTTCAAAGGTTTTGAAATTCTCCTCGGCACGTAACTTGATACCAAGTTCCACTTGTTCTTTTACGGACGGCAGCACCCAGATACTATCAGCGTCTTTATCCAATTTCACGCACTTATTGCTCTCTATACCCGTGATGGCACAGACTTGCACATCACCGCCCACATTTTGTACTTCGAAGAAAGAAGCGTATTCATCTGTTAAGATATGGTGGAACCTATGGTTTTTCTTGGCAGTAAACAACGCTGTCATTTCCGTCCAAAGCAGACCTATCTTGTCTTCTTTTCCTTTGACGATGACCCGTGTTTCCTCACTGCTTGTGAAACGGAAAGGCACATACGCAATGGCTATGCCCAATTGCCCATAGTGGTCGTGCCAAAGGTCGGTTTCCACGCTGTCAGCATACGACTCTATAGCAGAGCGTATTTCGGGTGTATCTTCCACCAATGCATAGAATTTTCCGCCGGAGCAGTAGATTTTTTCCTTTCTCTGACAAGATGCAATGGGCGGCAGTTTCAATAATTTTTGGCAAATAGTATCTGTATATTCCACCAAATATGCACTTCGCCCCTTGAGACTCACCGCCGCTTTCTTAGAGGAGATGTTGTAGATAAACTTCTGTATGCCACTTAAGTCTCCTCCGACAAAAAGTAATGATTGATTTGTTTGCATATATTGCTTAGTTTTCGTTATCGTTCTTATGTTCATTCATACGTTTGACCATACCAAAGCCCAGACTCACTCCTTTGCCAAGCCCCACAAAATCAGCCAAGGAGATGTTGGTTCGGAAAACAACATCCATCCCCTGCATACGCACATTCTTGTAGTTGTACAGCCGTTCGTTCTCTATCTGCAGGATTTTGCAAGAGACTTGTTTCTCCATGTGCACACCTAATCCGGTACAAAGCGAGAGTATATTGCCCGTCAAGATATTCTCCAAGAAGGCAGTCTTTTCTACTATCCCCTCCAACTGCCGGTATTTGGCATAATTGGTTTCACTGAATGGGAGCCATTTGCGGAGGGTGTAGGGGAAGTCGGATTCCCAGAGTTGAAGGAGCCAGCGGTTGGCGGTGATGGAGTCGATTTCAAAACGCTCTTTGCGGCCACTGATTTCCATATCAAGATTTTGGTTGGCAAAGAAATTACCGATGTCTTCGGTGCCCTCCCCCACACAGACAATGGCCGCCTTGCCGTTGATACGCTTGTACTGTATGAGCGGATAACGGTAACGGAACTTGTCCTCTATATGATTGTGGAAAAGCGTCAGCGAAGCAGGCACTTTGTGTATCACTGCGCCACGAAAAGCAGGCACCTCGTACGATGCCAATTCGTTGCGGAAACGAACAAGCAAGTATGGTATTGGGGTTAAGATATTCATAAATGCAGCCTTAGGATTCGGTGTTTTTACAATAGATTGCAAAGATAGTTATTATTTCTAAAACAAGCAAACGTCACCAGTTTTTTTATTTTTTATTAACACAAAGCAGCGCATACACAAAATATGTGCTGCGCTGCAAGGTTTCCAAATAGCAATGCGTAATAAAAGAGGGGGGCTATAAGCGAATCAAAAGCGATGTATAGAACACTCCCGAAATGCTAATTATTGATGGCGGAGAAGAATTGGTTGAGTTGGTCGCGGGTGGTGGTGTCGCGGGGGATGACGAGGATGGTATCGTCACCGGCGATGGTACCGAGGATGAGTTCTTCGGCACGGCTGTCAATGTCGTAGGCTACGGCATTGGCAAAACCGGGGCGGGTTTTCACCACTGCAAACTGCCCGCAGAAATCCACGCTGTTGATAGACATCTTTGCTAAATTACGGTCGATACCCAGCACTTTCTGCTCCACCAGAGGATTGACAGGAATGACATACTTGAACGAGCCGTCGGGCAGGACTTTCTTCTCGGCACGCAGGTCGTGAAGGTCGCGGCTGAGCGTAGCCTGAGTAGTCTGATAACCCTGTTTGAGCAGGGCTGCACTGAGTTGTTCCTGACTGGTAATAACTTGCGCATTGAGCAAATTGACGATCACGCGCATACGCGCCATACGGACATTCATAATTTATACAGTTTATGCGGTTTTTACACTGCAAAAATAGTATATTTTATGCATATATGCAAGAAATCATTGCATATATACAAGAGAAACTGCATAATAGGACATTGGAATAATATCTCCCACGCACCTGTGGTGCGAGAGAAATAAAAGAAATCAAAGAAAAAAAGAGAGTGTCTAATGAGTCTAAAAAACAGCAAAAAACAAACAAGTCTACCGACTTGACCGCGGACGAGGGCATCCACGTCCCCGACCATGCTATATAATTTTACGGAAAAACGACATTAAAAAGAGGCTGCCTACACTTGTTAGACAGCCTCCATTATTTATATAAGCGAAATGACTTATACGAAAAACAGGATTACTCCTCGTCTTTCTTAACGTCTTTCTTAACAGCCTTCTTGGCTTTGGGAGCCTCTTTCTCAGCGTCCATCGAAGCCTTCAGGTTAGCCAATACGCTCAAATCACCGAGAGTGGTTTTCTCAACTTTCGGCATTTCGGGAGCAGCCTCACGTTTCTGAGATTTGTTCTCCTTACCTGTCTCTTTGCGCTCTTCCCACGTGCGGAGGTGAGAAAGAAGGATGCGTTTCGCATCGCTGTTGAACTCGATCACCTTGAAGTTCATCACATCACCGACAGCAACCGGACTCTTGTCCTCTTTCTGGAGGTGGCGGGTGGTGCAGAAGCCTTCTACGCCGTCCTCAAGTGCGATAACGGCACCCTTGTCGTTGATTTCGGTAACTTTACCCTCAACGATGGTGTCCAACCCGTACTTAGCCTCAAGTTCTTTCCAAGGATTCTCCTCAAGTTGCTTATGACCGAGAGAGAGACGACGGTTGTCCTTATCGATTTCGAGAACCACAACGTCGATATTGTCACCGATGTGGGTAAACTCATTCGGGTGTTTCACTTTCTTCGTCCAACTGAGGTCGCTGATGTGGATCAAGCCCTCAACGCCTTCTTCCAACTCAACGAATACGCCGAAGTTGGTGAAATTGCGTACCTTGGCGGTGTGGCGGCTTCCGATAGGATAGCGGGTCTCGATGTCAGCCCAAGGATCAGCCTTGAGTTGTTTGAGACCGAGCGACATCTTGCGCTCTGCGCGGTCGAGAGTGAGAATAACAGCCTCTACCTCGTCGCCCACTTTGAGGAAGTCGTTAGCCGAACGGAGGTGCTGGCTCCAAGACATCTCGCTGACGTGGATAAGTCCCTCAACGCCCTCTGCGATTTCTACGAATGCTCCGTAGTCGGTCATAACCACTACTTTACCTTTGACCTTGTCTCCTACTTTGAGGTTCGGGTCAAGTGCATCCCACGGGTGCGGAGTGAGTTGTTTCAAGCCGAGAGCGATGCGTTTCTTATCCTCATCGAAATCGAGGATAACGACGTTGATTTTCTGGTCAAGCGAAACAATCTCGTGCGGGTCGGAAACACGTCCCCAACTGAGGTCTGTGATATGGATAAGACCGTCAACACCCCCGAGGTCGATGAATACGCCATAGGAAGTGATATTCTTAACGGTACCCTCAAGCACCTGACCCTTTTCGAGTTTGCTGATGATCTCCTGACGTTGTGCTTCGAGTTCAGCCTCGATAAGTGCCTTGTGCGAAACAACGACATTGCGGAACTCTGGATTGAGTTTGACAATCTTGAACTCCATTGTCTTGCCAACGAATACATCGTAGTCGCGAACGGGTTTAACGTCGATCTGGCTGCCCGGCAAGAATGCTTCCATACCGAGAACGTCCACGATCATACCGCCCTTGGAACGCCATTTGATGTAGCCGGTAACGATTTCACCTTTGTCGTAAGCCTCGTTAACGCGCTCCCAAGCCTGAGCGGCGCGAGCCTCTTTGTGGGAGAGAACGAGTTGACCTTTTTTGTCCTCCTGGCTTTCGATATACACCTCTACTTTATCGCCTACTTTCAGATCCGGATTGTAACGGAATTCTGCTGCGGGAACGATACCGTCCGATTTGTAACCGACATTAACGACTACCTCACGTTTGTTGATAGAGATAACCGTACCTTCAACAACCTCATTGTCCTTGATTGCGCTCAAAGTGTTGTTGTACTTTTGGATTTCCGCTTCGTTTTTTGTGCCTTTTTGTTCTTTCTCGTAGGCATCCCAGTCGAAGTTCTGGAGAGAGAGATTTTCTGCCATACCGGTAGATAAATTTGTGTACGCCTCGTGCTTATTTTGGGGCAGTCGGTCGTACAATTAAGGGTTAAACATGTTGTGCTTTTCCAATACAGCATCCCCGATGCTGCAAAAAGCGCGCAAAGGTACGACTTTTTTTTGACATATACAAGGGGTGTTGAAAAAATACAACTCCACCGCCTCAAAATCGGATAGTGTACTGTCCAATAACAAATGCAATTTTGTGCAAAGTTAGTGAAAATAATTGAA
>ERZ808259.410-NODE-410-length-19515-cov-8.586023_pt1 | contig 19515 bp, 17 predicted proteins | sample MGYA00521279_ERZ808259 | MGnify/ENA primary metagenome ERZ808259 (study PRJEB31516, sample SAMN03275586) | gut metagenome | biome: mammalia-associated habitat; material: feces | host: Papio cynocephalus | place: Kenya | collected 2012-07-27 ... | reverse complement strand
GGTTGAGGCTCTTCGCCAAGGCACCACGCTCCATAAGATTATCATGCAGTTCAAGAGCTGGGAATTAGCAAGGATGGAAGAAGTGGAATGAGTGGATGAATAAGGTCAAGTTCAATAGGTCCTTTTTGTCTGCTTCAACCATGCAGGTAGAATTTATTCCAAGTTTCAAAAGAATTACTCCGAGAGATAGAAAATTTACTCCGAGAGATAGGAATTTTACTCCGAGATATAGGACGGCTGTTTGACTAAGACAGGGAACTGTCGGTACTATGACAGTTCCCTGTCGGTGCTATGACAGCCTCAGTCATTCAGTCATTTAGTTTCATGCGAAATCGAATTGGATTATGAAAATACCCTTCACCTTTCACCTTTTGGGCTGAAATGCCGATAAACATTGGGGAATACGAGGTGAAGGGTTGTCTCAGCCCTTCACTCACATTTCACTCAATTTTGATTCTCTGAAAGCTAACTCTGAAGAGGAGGAATGAAAATGAGGGTGTGTCATAAGTTCATGACACACCCTCATTTTCATTTTTACTTATTTTTTTACTTCCTCGCATTCCACCATATCTGTTCCTCGGTATATTACAACGAGCTTGTGGAGCTGCGTTGTCTTCACCGATTCTTGCACAATGTCACTATCGGCATATCGGCAAATTTGGTCAGAGGCTTCATAGAAAAGTTTTTTAACTTGCTCGTCTGAAGTGTTCGACTTGCAGTACTTCAGTTCCACAATATAGGAATCTGTCATATCCTTATAGATGTCGCAAAATGGAGAGAGAAAAATGTCAGCATAGCCACCAGCGTTGTCCAACTCGGAGATAGGGCGATAGAACTGGCATTGGCTGGTCATCGCCAAGGTGAATCCATGTACGAAAGCTTCCCCCTTTTGCTTGTCTCGCTGTGAAGCATAACGTTTGAGACAGTCGGCTTAGTCGAAATATGGTTTGTAATCACTATGATATGCCAATTGGCTTTCCAACTCGCTTTTTCCGTAAGAGTCGTATGTGAGGTCGTTTTCCTTGTAAGTGTCCAAGAGATAGGTATATATCTGGTCTCGAACCACTTCGTTAGGAATGACGAATTTTGTCTTGCCATCAAGTGTGCCGTCTATTGTTACCATGCCGAAATAGAATAGCAGACTCAGAAAATTATCTGGGTCGTTGATGCGCTCGGCTGGGAAATTCTCCACAAGTTTGCCTGTGACGTACCCTTTGGTTACGAGGTCCTGTATGATGCTGGCATCGTTAGCAAAGTCCTTGTCGTGGCGGATGAGCATACGTATTTTATCGTAGTCAATGCGGATGTTTGGCTCGATCATTTTGTCAGGAATGTCGTAGTCATTGCGTATGTAATTGCCTATGAAGTTGAGCACCATGATAGAATTATACATGGTTGTTCTCCCATACGATTCTTCTGCAAAACAGTAGTTGTCGAACCATGGCTTCATCACTTGAATGAGCTGGTCTATCGTATGGTTGAAAGGCAAGAGGTTAGCATAATACTCCAACATTTCTCTCACTTCTTCCTCAGTGAATCCTGTCATCTCATTAAACTCTGGAGCCAATGAGTAATTGGTGCCGATGTTGAACCCACTTGTCAAGTCATCCATTGTGACGGGGCTTACACCTGTAACGAACACACGTCCAAGAGAATTGCCAGCCGCTCCCTTGATAGTATCGAAGAAAAGGCGCAAGTAACCCTCGCCGTAAGTTTGTTCACGGTATCTGGTCTCATGTTCCTTGTGGGCAAGTATTTGGTTGGTGAAGTGGTCGTATTCATCGATGAATAGATATATCTTCAGGTCAACTTCGGCACAACGCTCGCAAAGGTAGGTAAGTTGTGCCACGGCACCTTCCTTTTGGTTCATCTCTTCCTTGGTGTTCGGTGGCAACAAGGAGGCGTATCTGTTACAGAAACTTTCAAACTTGATGTTGCAATGTGAGTCCAGTCCTTTCTTGTAGTCATCCAATCCTGCCGAAATCATGGCAAAGTTGAGGTGTATGACAAGATAAGAGTTACGTTCAGGAGTAGGATTCTCCCCGATGTAGAGGCCGCCGAAGATTTTCTCAAATTGGTCTTTCTTGTTGATGTCATAGTAAGTTTCGAGCATGGAGAGGGTGATGCTCTTGCCGAAACGGCGAGGGCGGATAAAGAAGAAATACTTGTTCGATTCTTCTATTTCCTCTATAAAGGGAGTCTTATCTACATAGTAGCAGTCTTCCTTGATGACATCCTCGAAGTTTTGCATTCCGTAAGGTATGCGTTTGCGATAGATTCTCTTTTTCTTTATAATTGCCATGGCTCAAATATTAATCTGATGATTTGTAGGTGCAAATTTACGATAAATATTTGGTAACGCCATCAATATTCTTGTTTTTTTTATTTCAAGAATCTCAAAAATGTTGTTTTGCTGTCAAACATTTGGTCGTTATGGATATTTGTTGTACTTTTGCAGCTGAAAGAATAAGTTATGATAGATCGTTGCTATATAGAAATCACGAATACTTGCAATCTCAACTGCGACTTCTGTCCGAAACACCATCGGAAGAAACGGCAGTTGACGGCTGAGGAATTCGACCTGCTCACGGACAGAATACGAGGGAAGGTCTGCTTCCTCTATTTCCATCTGATGGGCGAGCCGTTGCTGCATCCTCTTCTGCCTCTGTTTATTACCATGGCAAGGGAGAAGGGGTTCAAGACCGTGCTCACGTCGAATGGCACCTTGCTGCATCGTGCCATGGACTTGCTCGATACGCTTCCGCATAAGGTACAACTTTCCCTCCATTCCCATGAGAGCAATGAGCGAGGAGAACTTGCTGGATATATGGACGAGGTGATGCGATTTTCTACAGAAGCGGCAAAGCGTGGCGCTTGCATAGTCTTGCGACTTTGGAACCAAGGGGGAAGGGATTTGGAGAACGAGGAGGTGATGAGGCTTGTCGAAAAGTATGTGCCGAAGCCTTGGAAGGAACGCTCTGATGGCTTTCGCCTCTGCGACAACCTCTATCTGGAGTTTGACAGGAAATTCTCCTGGCCCGATGCTCATGCTAACCAAAAGGATGCTCATGTCAAGAAGCAGCTCTTCTGCAAGGCGTTGCTCAAGCAGATAGGGGTGTTGGCGGATGGCAGTTTGGTGCCATGTTGTCTCGATCATGATGGGGATGTGGTGCTCGGTAATCTTTTTCATCAGTCGCTCGAAGAGATTTTGGCTTCGCCAAGGGCGCAGGCTTTAGTCGAGGGATTCAAGCATCATACTGCCACAGAGGCTCTTTGCCAAAACTGTGAGTCAGCATTGGCGAGGAATAGTTTCCGAGGTAAGGCAAGGAAACCGCTGGGAGAAATATAAAGAATATCTGAAATGACCAAGCCGTTATGCAAAATTTTCTTGATTTCTTTTGCATAACGACTTTTTTTGTGTACTTTTGCAGAAATTATCAATAAAAGTAAAATGAGAAAACGTTTTGTACATATATTATGGGGGCTTCTTGCGGCGGGTGTTCTTAGCGTCGTGGCTGGTTTCTTCGCCATTTGGTTTGGCTTGATTGGCTATATGCCCGACATAGAGGATCTTCAGAATCCTATCAACCGTTTTGCCACGCAGGTATATTCTGCCGATGGCAAGGTGCTGGGTACATGGAACCTCAACAAGGAGAATCGTATCGTGATACCTTATAGTAAGATGTCACCTTACTTGGTCAAGGCGCTTGTCGCTACGGAGGATGAGCGATTTTATGAGCATTCGGGCATCGACTTCCGTGCGCTCGGTCGTGCCATTGTCAAGAGAGGCATTCTTGGACAAGCTAATGCCGGAGGCGGCTCTACCATCACACAGCAGTTGGCGAAGCAGTTGTATAGCAGCACTGCCCAGAGCGCTACCCAACGTTTGTTCCAGAAACCGATAGAGTGGGTGATAGCCATCAAACTTGAGCGTTATTACACCAAGGAGGAAATCATCGCCCTCTATCTCAACTACTTCGATTTCTTGCACAATGCGGTCGGCATCAAAACGGCTGCCAATACCTATTTTAATAAGGAACCTAAGGACTTGACCGTCTGTGAGGCAGCTACGCTTATCGGTTTGTGCAAGAACCCTTCGCTGTTCAATCCTGTACGCTATCCCGATCGTGCCAAGGAGCGCCGCAACGTGGTGCTTTCGCAGATGGTGAAGGCGGGATATATGGATCGTTATGATTATGAGGATTATGCGAGTCAACCATTGACGCTCAACTTCCATCGTACGGACCATAAGGATGGCAGTGCCACTTATCTCCGTGAGTTCCTTCGCCAGTATATGATGGCGAAGCGTCCTGAGCGTTCCAACTATCCTTCTTGGAACAACGTCCAGTTTGTCATTGATTCCATTGCTTGGGATACAGACCCTCTGTATGGTTGGTGCAACAAAAACTTTAAGAAGGATGGTTCCCCTTACAATGTCTATGCCGATGGCTTGAAGGTGTTTACCACGATAGACAGTCATATGCAGAAGTATGCCGAGGAGGCAGTCTATCAGCATGTGGCTCGTTATCTGCAACCAGCTTTCGACAAGGAGAACAAGCAGAAACCGAGCTCACCATTCTCAGATAAGTTGACACCTCAACAGATTCGTAGCATCCTCAATCGCTCCATTACCCAGAGCGAGCGTTGGCGCAGCATGAAGGCGGCAGGTTACACACCAGAGGAAATCAAGCAGGCTTTCAGACAGAAGACGGAGATGACGGTGTTTACCTATCATGGTGACATCGATACCTTGATGAGTCCGCTCGACTCCATTCGATATTACAAGGGCTTCTTGCGCAGTGGCTTCATGAGCATGGATCCGAAGACGGGTGCTGTCAAGGCATACGTGGGTGGTTTGGATTATACCCATTTCATGTATGACATGGTGAGCCTCGGCCGTCGCCAGGTGGGTTCTACCATCAAGCCTTTCCTCTACAGTCTTGCGATGGAGAATGGCTTTACTCCTTGCGACTATGCGCCTAACCGTCAGCAGACTTACATCGTGGCAGGTCAGCGTTGGACTCCTCGTAATGCCAGCCATGCGCGCTATGGTCAGATGGTTCCGTTGAAGTGGGGACTGGCTCAGAGTAACAACTGGATCAGTGCTTATTTGATGAGCAAGTTGAATCCTCAGCAGTTTGTGCAAATGCTTCGTGATTACGGTATCAACAATCCTGACATCCATGCTTCGATGAGCCTCTGTCTCGGTCCTTGCGAGGTCAGCGTAGCTGAGATGGTGAGTGCGTACACCGTGTTTGCCAACCATGGCATCCGTACAGCCGCGATGTTCGTGAGTCGCATAGAGGATAATGAGGGCAATACGATAGCTACCTTCCAACCTCGTATGAATGAGGTGATTAGTGCTGATAATGCGATGAAGATGCTCACCATGTTGATGGGCGTTGTCGATAATGGTACGGCGGGTCGCTTGCGCTATCGCTATAACTTCGAGGGAGAGATTGGCGCCAAGACGGGTACGACGAATAACAATAGCGATGGATGGTTCATCGGATTCACACCACAGCTGGTCACAGGCTGTTGGGTGGGTGGCGAGGACCGTGACATCCACTTCGACCATTCTAGTATGGGGCAAGGTGCCACGATGGCTCTTCCTATCTGGGCTATCTTCATGAAGAAGGTGTATGCCGACCCATCATTGGGCATTGATCCGATGGCGAAGTTCGACTTGCCGGAAGGCTACAATCCTTGTGGCAAGAAAGCCGATGAAGATGACTTCAGCGAGAATGGAATCGACGAAGTCTTCGAATAAGTATATATCCCACAACTATGCTGAAGTAGAGGAGGCAGAGTTGTGGGATATTTAGTTTTATCCCCTCGATGCTGGCTCCTGGCAGCATGGTCGTGAGTTTCAGGGCTGTATTGCAAGCTTGGGTGATGCTGACGAGGCAACTCGCCACGAACTGCAAGAGGGGAGTGGTGAGAAACGTGATGTATGGGATAGATGTGAAAAGGGCGATAAGCATGGCTGAGGCTGACAGATAGAGAATGGCAGTTGCAGCGGGGATGGCGATGAATCCTGTGAGAAGCGAATAGCAAGAGATGCGTCCGAAATAATAAACGATGAGTGGCATCGTGCCAATTTGGGCTGCCAACGACATGCAAGACATTCCTTTCAACCATTTGAAGATACGCCCGTCGTTACTCCCAGTGAAGCAATCTTGTATGCCCGGGGCGAAAAGCATAATAGAGAAGACGGCAAGGAAGGACATCTGAAAACTGATGTCGAAGAGATAGAGCGGATTGCAGAGGAGCATGAGAACGTAGGCAAAGCAAAGATTGTTGACCGACAAGGCTTCACGATGGGCTAGCATGGCAAAGCAACAGATGCTAATCATCGTCGCCGAGCGCATGGCACTGGCCGGCATCCCGATAAACAATACGTATGTCCAGATGGCTATCATCGACAGGGATAAGGTGAGGACGGACCGTCTTCTTCCCCCTAGCAATAGGACGAACAGTTGGAAGATGATGCCGATGTGCAATCCGCTGACAGCCAATACATGACTGGCTCCTGATATGGAATAAATCTCCTTTGTCTCTTTTGTCAATGCCGTCTTCTCTCCTAAGGTCATGGCTGAGATGACGGCGAAGTCTTGGTCCTTGATACCGAGGCTTTGCATCTTTTGTGAAACATTGTTTCGGAAAGTTTGAACGCTCATGAGTGTGCGGTCGAGCGAAGACAACTCTTCCTGACTGATGACTTGAATGCTTTCTTGCATCTTGTCTTCTTGATGGGAAACCAGCAATCCTCCCATGCAGAAGATGCAGAAATAGAGGGAGAGACATTGCTTTATGGAGCCATGTACAGGGAAGTGGATTCGGTGAAGTACGAATGAAATACCCCATGACAAGAGACTTGCCATGAGCCAATAAAGCGTGTCGAAATGCCCATGTCCGAGTTTGCCTACAACGATTCCTAACGTCAGCGGAATACTGATGTTCATCAACGGCGTAAAATGTGAAGATTCTAACTTTCGCATATACTTTTTCCTCTAAAATCCTACTTAAACTTTTAATAAGTGCAAATATACGAATAATTTTTCGTCTAAATCTAGTTTTTTTTGTATTTTTGCAAAGTTTTAGAGAAAACAATACAAATGTTTCGAAGAAACAGCCGAAAATCGAGGAAGATAACTCGGTTAGAGACAAATAGAAAATACAATAAAAATCATTATAATGAACGTTTCTTACAAATGGCTTAAAGAATACGTCGATTTCGACTTGACTCCTCAGGAAGTTGCGGACGCGCTGACCTCCTGCGGACTCGAAGTTGACGCTTTGGAAGAAGTTCAATCCATCAAGGGTGGGTTGAAAGGTCTTTACGTAGGTAAAGTATTGACTTGCGAGATGCATCCTAATAGCGATCACCTCCATGTTACTACCGTTGACCTTGGCAAGGGCGAGCCTCAGCAGATTGTCTGCGGTGCTCCTAACGTTGCCGCTGGTCAGAAGGTCATCGTAGCCGACTTGGGCTGCGTGCTTTACGACGGCGACCAGAGTTTTACAATCAAGAAGAGCAAGCTCCGTGGTGTGGAGAGCATGGGCATGATTTGTGCCGAGGATGAGATCGGTGTCGGTACCGACCATGCGGGTATCATCGTCCTCCCTGAGGATGCTCCTGTGGGTCAGCCTGCCGCTGAATACTATCACTTGGAGAGCGACTGGCTCATCGAGATTGACATCACTGCCAACCGTGCCGATGCGCTCGGTCACTATGGCGTGGCTCGCGACCTCTATGCTTGGTTGAAGCAGAATGGCTACAAGACCAGCTTGCATCGCCCTTCTTGCGATGAGTTCAAGGTGGATAACGAGGAACTTCCTATCGAGGTGGAGATTCAGAACCACGAGGCTTGCAAGCGTTATGCTTGTGTCAGCATCACCGACTGCGAGGTGAAGGAGAGCCCTAAGTGGTTGCAGGATAAGTTGAACATCATCGGCTTGCGTCCTATCAACAACATCGTGGATATCACCAACTACATCATGATGGCTTACGGTCAGCCTTTGCACTGCTTCGATGCCGACATGGTGACAGGTCACAAGATTGTGGTTCGTACCCAGCCAGAGGGTACGAAGTTCATTACCCTCGATGGTGAGGAGCATACCCTTGGTGAGCACGACTTGAGCATCTGCAATGCCGAGGAGCCTATGTGTATCGCCGGTATCTTCGGTGGCAAGGGCTCTGGTACCTACGAGACAACCAAGAACGTGGTTTTGGAGAGTGCTTACTTCCACCCAACTTGGATTCGCAAGAGCGCACGTCGCCATGGATTGAGCACCGATGCCAGCTATCGTTTCGAGCGTGGTGTCGATCCTAATGGTCAGATTTACGCCTTGAAGCAGGCTGCCATCCTCTGCAAGCAACTCGCTGGTGGTAAGATCAGCATGCAAATCAAGGATGTATATCCAGAGCCTATCCAGGACTTCCCTGTTCGCTTAAACTATGAGTACGCTCATCGTCTCATCGGCAAGGAGATTGGTGCCGAGACCATCAAGAATATTGCTACTTCCTTGGAGATGAAGATTGTGAAGGAAGATGCCGAGGGTATCGACCTCCTCGTTCCTCCTTATCGTGTGGATGTGCAGCGTCCTTGCGACGTGGTGGAGGATATCCTCCGTATCTATGGATACAACAATGTGGAGATTCCTACCCAGTTGAAGAGTTCCCTGACTGTCCAGGGTGATGAGGACAAGGCTTATCACACCCAGAATATCGTGGCTGAGCAGTTGGTAGGCGAGGGCTTCATGGAAATCTTGAACAACTCCCTCACCAAGGCAAGCTACTATACGGATTTCGACCTCAACAAGTATCCTGATGAGCATACGGTGAAGGTGATGAACCCATTGAGCGCCGACCTCGGTGTGATGCGTCAGACCATGCTCTTCGGTGGTTTGGAGAGTGTATCTCGCAACATCAACCACAAGAGCCAGAACTTGAAGTTCTTCGAGGTAGGTAACACCTATATATATAATAAGGAGAAATGGGTGGCTGAGAATCCTATCAAGGGTTACACTCAGGAAGGTCACATCTCTCTCTTCATCACCGGTAAGCGAGTAGAAGGCAACTGGGCTCATGCTGATGAGCAGAGCAGCATCTACGAGTTGAAGGCTGTGGTAGAGAACATCCTCCGTCGTGTGGGTATGCCAGCCAATAATGTGGTGGTTAAGCACAGCGACAACAATATCTTCGCCAAGGGTGTGCAGTATGAGACACGTCCAGGCAAGGTGTTGGTAGAACTCGGTATCTTGAGCCACAAGTTGAAGAAGGCGTTCGACATCGAGCAGGATGTGTTCTATGCAGATGTTCACTGGGACAACTTGATGAAGGCCATCAAGAAGGTGAACCTCACCTATACCGACATCAGCAAGTATCCATCAGTAAGCCGTGACTTGGCGTTGCTCGTGGATAAGAACGTGGAGTTCGAGCAGATCGAGCAGATTGCCCGTCAGACCGAGAAGAAACTCCTCAAGAGTGTCGTTCTCTTCGATGTCTATGAGGGTAAGAACTTGCCAGAGGGTAAGAAGAGCTATGCCGTCAACTTCATCCTTCAGGATGAGGAAAAGACGCTGAATGACAAGCAGATTGATGCCATCATGAAGAAGCTCATCGCCAACTTGACAGGAAAGTTGAAGGCAGAATTGAGATAATAAGTATAACAATAAATAAAAATTAAATTCCAATGGGAAGAGCATTTGAATATCGTAAAGCTACAAAGCTGAAAAGATGGGGCCACATGGCCAAGACATTTACAAAGTTAGGTAAGCAGATTGCAATTGCAGTAAAGGCTGGCGGTCCAGAGCCTGAGAACAACCCAACATTGCGTGCCATCATCGCTAACTGTAAGCGTGAGAACATGCCTAAGGATAACATCACTCGTGCCATCAAGAACGCTTGTGGTAAGGACACCAGTGATTACAAGGAGGTAACTTACGAGGGATATGGCCCTCACGGAGTGGCAGTGTTCGTTGATACCTTGACCGATAACACCACTCGTACCGTTGCCGATGTTCGTTCTGTATTCAACAAGTTCAGCGGTAACCTTGGTAATACAGGTTCTTTGTCATTCCTCTTCGACCACAAGGCAGTGTTCACATTCAAGAAGAAGGATGGCTTGGATATGGACGAGTTGATTCTCGACTTGATCGACTATGGCGTAGAGGACGAGTACGATGAGGATGAGGAAACCAACGAGGTAACTATCTATGGTGCTCCTACAAGTTTCGGCGAAATCCAGAAGCACTTGGAGGCTGAGGGCTTCGAGGTAACAGGTGCTGAGTTCACCTACATCCCTAACGACTTGAAGGATGTTACAGCCGAGGAGCGTGAGACTATCGACAAGATGGTGGAGAAGTTGGAGGAGTTTGATGACGTTCAGACTGTCTATACCAACATGAAGCCAGAGATTCCTGCTGACGCAGAGTAATATGGCTATTCAAGAAACCAAAAAGGACACCTTGAAAAAGGTGACCTATCAGACCCATGGCACTTGCTCCAAGTATATTTGCATCAGTGTCGATGATGATGGAGTAGTAAGAGATGCTCAGTTCATCGGTGGTTGCGATGGTAATACACAAGGAGTCTGTGCCTTGATACGTGATATGAAGGCGAAGGAGGTTATCGCTCGCTTGAAGGGTATCAAGTGTGGTAACAAACCTACGAGCTGCCCAGACCAATTGGCTACGGCCTTGGAACAAATGGGATATTAATATTCTGATTATAGAATTCAATATCACAACTTATAGTATTCAATATCCCTTACTTTGGGGATTCATTTAAAACGCCATATAGGAAAAGGCTCTCCTATATGGCGTTTCATTTTTCTATAGTCTTGGATGTATTTATCTTTATAACCTCTTGTAATTGTCTTCGCAAGGGAAAGAAATCTCCGTTCCGTGTCACGGAACGGCCGTTCAAAGACTTGGAATGTACATTCCGTGACACGGAATGGAGAATTATTAAGGAAGCAATGACAAATACTTCAGGAAGCAATGACAATTATTTCAGGAAGTAAAGACAAATATATCAAGAAGCAAAGACAACTTCTTTTGGGTGCGAAGAGATTAATACTTAAATGAGAATAAAGCTTTTGCCCTTTCAGGGCGCATTGGGTATGACTTTTGACACACTCTCCTTGTTGCTATTGCCTTTTAGGGCGATTCTTGATTACTTGTGAAAGTTCTGTAGCTTATTACATTATTATGTCTTTTAATACTTAAAAGTATCATCCAGCAAAACTTCCTTTGGATTCTTAGCCGAATGGTAGATGAATCTAAAGGAGAAATGTGCCTCCTTGTATTTCTTCAGTCCAGGATTGTTGTCGAGCGATTGTTTCTGCGCATCATAGAGCTTCTTGTGGTTTTGCTTGATGAGCAGGGCGTTGTCAGCCTTTCCACGCAAAGTCATATAATAAATATAGGTATGTGATGCCTTGTCAAAGGTGGCACTGTCCGTTCTACCGTCATTGACAAACGGGGTAGGGCACACCTTCTCCGTGTATTCCTTCGCCTCGCGAGCTGCCTTGTCTTCGATGCTCTCGGTGCATGATGCCATGAATGCGAGAGCCATGATGCTATAAATAATCTTTTTCATTCAATATTTTTTTTCAGTCTTTATCAAATAGTTTTTATCTGCTGCAAAGTTATGAAAAATTGGTGATTAAACAAAAAAACTGATGATACTTTAGCCAAGTTTGCTACTTTTTTAGTATTTTTGTACCCGAAAAATAACAAAAAGTCTATCCCAAGATGATGAATGAACTATTCCTCTTGCAGTTCTCTTGCTGCATGATTACTACGATATTGGCGTTGATGCTTATCGTATCACGCTTCCAAATCAGATGGCTCAACCATAACTACGAGGTTTCTCGCTGGCTGATATGTGGAGCCATGCTATTCCTTTCAACGCATTATGTGTTGCAGATGGCATACGGCATCCGTGCGCAGAGCGACTCGATGGGCGCCTTGGTCAATATCCTCTTCTATACGCCCATTGCCCTGGTCATCTCTTATGGCACCTTCAATGTCATCTGTTTCCGTGAGGGGCGAAAGCGGATGAAGCGGGTGAGTGCCTTGGGTTACCTGCTCATCCTTGCCGTCTTTGCCATCGGCGTGTGGCAGAAGGGGAGCTTGGAGATAGGCTTCTGGCTGTATGTCATGTTGGGCTTGTTCGTGGCATGTATGTTCTATTGCATTGGTACGACGGTAAGGGAGATACGTCATCATCGCAAGATTATCGAGGAGGAGTCGGCGACCGACATGCTGCCATACGACCGATATACGTGGGCGAGCTATATCCTGATGGCGGCTTCCGTGTTGGTGTTGGTGGGAGGCATCGCCTATCGACCTTTCCTTTTCATCATCGGACCCTTCATGCTTCTGTCTCTCTTTATCTTTACGATGAGTTTCATCGGGTATGGTTTTAACATCATGCCAGTGGATGAGCTGATGGAGGAAGATGAGTTGACGGAGGAAGAGAAGATGACGAAGAAGGATAAGATGACGAAGGAGGATGATACGGAAACTTCCGATTCTTTGACTGATTCTACTTGCGGATTGTCGGCGGACCAAATCGTGAAGTTAGAGCAAGTATTGCATGATTGGTGTAAGAAGGGCGGCTTCTGCGACAGTACGATGAACATGCCGCTGCTGTCAGCCAAGTTGAAGATACCACGTGATTTACTCAGCAAGTATTTCGAAAGTTATCTGAAGAGTACGTTCAGAGTATGGCTCAGCGACATCCGATTCCAGGAGGCACAAAGGATGCTCCGAGAAAACCCACATTACAACAACGACACGATTTCTGCTGAGTGTGGCTTCTCCAGCCATGCCCATCTCTATAAGATTTTCAAGGCGAAGACGGGTATGACTCCAGGGCAATGGAAGGAATCTTTGTCTTATGTAGTTTGTGAGGTGACTCTTTAAACGATTAGTAGCTTTTGTCAGGAAGTGTCCTGAAAACAGCATAAAATCATACGTTTAGGTGTTTCATTCGTAGGAATGAAACACCTTTTTTGTAGGAATGAAACTATTTTCTTGAGGAATGAAACACACACATTGGATGAAAAACACTAAATTTGCCATCGTAAACTTAAAACGCAACTTATGAGAGAAAACCCATTTGCGCTTTCTCATCATGCAGGAGACTTAGTAGGAGTAATCTTGATATTGGTTATTGCTGTCGGCGTGTCTTGCTTGATGTGGATAGACTATCGGAAATATCTGGATGAGCATACGAAGAAGCAATTCAGATTCCTGGACTTCATCAAGAGGGAACAGTTGTTTCTTTTCCTCTTCCTGATGTTCTTCTTTCTGATAGTGGGGCAGTTGGTACTCTATTCCAATATGTAAGCCGTCAGTTACTTATTAATAGAATATGATATAAAATAAACCTTGAATGATGATGAAATATTTTAACAAGAAAATGGTGGTGTTCATTGCTCTGTTTCTCGCAATGATACACCTTCCTTCAGGATTGAAGGCTCAGAATGTGCTTTCTAATCAGAGTACCTGTAAGGATGCGGGCTGGTATCTCGGAGTGGAGGGTGGTCCTGCCTTCGGTGTCGGTACGCTAAGTAGTTTCGGAGCCGACAAGACACGTGCGGGTTATATCGTAGGCGTATTTACAGGTTATCAGTTTAATCCGATTCTTTCCTTGGAACTTAACGCCAAGTGGGGCAATCTGCAGATGTCTGCTCGCCAATGCTGTATCGACTCCAACGACTGGCTTTCTGCCGATGGCACTCGCTATGTGGCTGAGGTCTTGGGTGAGGATGGTGCTTACTATGGCAATCTGAAGAGCGATGTGTACTGGCAGAACTATGCGTTGAGGCTCAATGTCAATGTGTTGGGCTTCGTTCCTTCGCTCAAAGACAGTCCTTGGAAGGTGGAAGTTTCTCCGCAAGTTTCGCTCGTGGGTAGTTGGGCGAAGAACAAGCGTCTCGACAGCGATGAGACCTTCCGCGTCTCTTCCGAAGACAAGTGGAAGTTGGGCTATGGTGGTAACATTCAGGCATCCTACGGCTTCCCTTGTGGATTGACCCTCGGTGTGTTCTCGGGTATGACCTTCGTCAGTGGTGGTCGCATAGATGCCCTCCCAAAGACATTCCATAAGAACAATTTTGTTTGGGAGAGTGGCGCCAGAATCAGTTTTAACATCCATAAATAATCGTGATATGAATAAAGAATATAAAATTCCATTGTTAGCATTGTTCTTTGGTTTGTGCCTCTCTTTCATCCTGATTTCTTGTCAGGAGGAGAAGCATGACGAGGAGAACGGTCTCTCCATCGCCCTCACTTGGCAAGACGAGGCAGACAAGAATATAGATGTGAAGGATGTCCATCTCTGGATCTTCGATGCGGACAACGGTTCGCTGGTCGAAGAAAAACGTTATGCCTCGGCTCAGGAAGTGGCAAGCCAACGCTTCTATCTTGACAAGGGAAACTATCGCATCTTGGCAACTGCCAATCTTACAGAGCCTTTCTATGTCAGCGAGGCAACGAGGGCTTATACTTTGGACAATGTACTGATAGGTCTGACTGCCCCCAAGAATGTAAAGAACAATGCCTATTTCGGCGTGGTAGATGCAAAGGTCGATTTGTCGGTGGGCAATTGCATCGTTTGTAATCCCATGAAGAATGTCCTTCCCGAGCTGACCATCGTCATCGAGAATGTACCTAAAGGAACAGAGATGAGTGGCAAGGCGTTGGATTGTGCTTGGTGTCTGTTCCCTACACAGAAGAATGGTGATGGCGACTATGGATTGCCGAGTATAGATCCCACGGAAGTGGAAATGCCTACTATCTTGGCTACTGAGTCAACTTTGCAATCAGAAGTCATCCGGCTGATGCCGACCATACAGGGAAGCCCCGCCTCTCATGTTTATCTCCGCTTCTTGCTGCCTAACGAGATCTTGCAAGAGTTTGACATCACCGCTCCTGCGATGAAGGTTGGAGGAAAGTATGAGTTGCGACTCAACTACAACCAAATGCAGCCAAAGATGAATCTTGATGCAACCATCAATAATTGGAAAGACCTCAACGATGAAGTAGAAATCAAATAGTCCTAACACTTTCATACAGGACTATTCTAAGAATCATAGATAATATTAACTTTTAAAACGTTTATAGATATGAAAAAGATGACTAAGTTTTTCGCCCTCGCACTCTTGGCTGGCGCAATGGTATCATGCGGTACAGAAGACACAACTCCTTCTACCCAAAGCGGCAAGGTCGCCGCACAGTTTAATGGAGGTATCAATATAACCCGTGTGGTAGATGCCAACTGGACAGCCAATGACAAAATCGGTATATTTATGGTAAGTGCTAATAAAGAGTTGGCTGTTGACTATATCCTGGAAGCCGTTGACAATGTGGCTTATGTGACAGACGGTAGTTCTGCTTTCAAGCCTATCAGTGGTGGTAAGACCATTTACTTCCCTATTGATGGTGATGTGGATTTCTATTCTTACTATCCACAGACCACTGTCAATGACTACAAGGTGGCACTCAATGTAGCAGACCAGGGCAATCAGGAGGCAATCGACTTCATGTATGCTACCAAGAAAGGTTGCAACAAGTCTGTTCCTCAGGTTACATTGAACTTCAGCCATCAGTTGAGTAAGCTTGTCCTTGACGTTCAACCTGGTAACGGACTTACGGAAGATGATTTGGACAAGTTGACAATCAAGGTGAAAGACCAGAACAGCACAGCGACCTATAATCTTGTAGATGGACTTATCTCTAATGAAGGTACTCCTACAGACATTACATTGAAACGCACAGTAGCAGGTAAGAAGTATGAGGCTATCTTGCTTCCTACTACAGAAGAGAAACGTGTATTAGAGTTTGACCTCAACAATGGTTACGACGCTCCTTTCGTATGGACAATGCCTGTAAAACTTAAGGGTGGTAGCAAGTATCACTATACCAAGGTGAAGCTGAGCCGCACCGCAGCAGAAGTTTTTGGTACAATCGAGCCTTGGAACGAGGTGAAGGATGATAACGAGCATGTCGCAAAATAAAAACTCTTAAATATTTGAAGAATATGAAGGCTTTTAAATTATTATACATCGCTGCCGCAGCATTGCTGTTCGCAGCTTGCGCTAACGAAGAAGACGGTATTGGCAACAGTGGTCCTGTTGCAGCCACCGTACAGGCGGACATTTTCAAAACCGTCACACGCGCCACCACTGGCAATACTTGGTCAGAGAACGATGCCATAGGCGTGTATGTCACATCACCTGGCTATACAATAGGAGACAACGTGGAATACACAACTACAGGAGACGGAAATTTTTCGTCAGACAAACCAATTTACTTTGCAGATGCAACAGAATCCGTATCTTTCAGTGCCTATTATCCATATCAAGAAAATGTTGATGGTAACGGCATTGTAAATAATTGGAATATGGCAGAGGTAGAGGATGGTGTTCCATGTCCTGCAGATTTTCTCTTTGCAACTGGTGCAACCGCCAGCAAAACTTCTCCTCAGGTTAAGTTTACTGGAGACAACAACTTCAAGCATTGCATGAGTATGATACGGTTGACTTTCAAGGCTGGCGATGGTATTGATGCGAGAGAAGCATATCTTAAGGGGAAATTAAAATTTAAAGACATCTACACTACAGGTTCTGTCAATGCAAGGAATGGTGCAGTTGATGTTCAAGGAAACAGGGTAAGCTATGAATCCGATGTGGATGATAAAAGTTTGAAAGACAATGTCACCTGTGAGTTCATCGTGTTCCCTCAACCTTTGGAAAATAATAAGATGGATATTGAACTAAGTGTGGCAGCGAATGGTACAATCAACACTTATGCGGCATCATTGACTTCGTCAACAAACAACGAGTTTAAAGGTGGCAATATGTACACATATACAATACGTATCAACAATAGCAGTATAACTATCGAAGATGCAGACATTATGCCATGGCAGACAATTGATCAAGGGATTCTCTGCGCAGAACAGCAATAATAGGAATACAGGGTTAGTGAGTTTGGTCACTCACTAACTCACTAACAATAAAAATGAGATGATTTATGAAGAAGTTAAACAATAATTCCTATAACACTATGAGTATAAGAAGAATTATCTATGCAGGATTAGCCATTATTACTATGGGCTTTACAGCATGTACGCAAAATGAAGATTTGGCTCCAACGCTGAAAGGACAGGAAATCAATGCCACCTTCTCTGTTGGAGGCATGCAAACTCGTGTCAATACATTAGGAGATGGTAACAATTGGGAGGACAAAGATAAACTGAAAGTAAGTATATTTACGGATTCTGATCCTGGTAATACGGCTTTTCTTTCTTTTAATGGGGAAACAAAAGAATGGTCTCGAAGTGGTAGTTTCCGTTGGTTAAATGAATACGAACGACATACTATTTTGGCTGTATATCCATCTGACATGGATTTTGGGAAAAATAATCTACAGTATGATTTACAGACAGACCAAAGCAGCGAAGGTAAATTGAAAAACGCTGATCTCATAACTGGATATTGGTACGATATTCCTTGGAACGATATAAGCATTCCTATGAAGCATCGCATGTCTATGGTTACAATAGTATATCATGTTGGAACTGCAGATTATCCTAATATGGATATTAGTGAACCACAAGTGTATTCTAAACACACCAGTGTTGATTTTAGTAGAGACGACCGGGGGCAATTTGTCATGAGTACACCTACTGGTAATCCTGATTGGGTACAAGCCTGTAAGCATGACGATGGTATGTTTTCAGCAATCGTTATCCCTGGTTCATACATTAAAGATGAAAGATTCTTGAAATTCAAGATAGGCGATAAAAACTTCTATGCAAAAATGAAGATCGATACGGAATTTCAAGAGGGCTATCGCTACACCTATGAACTCAATGTAGGAAAAGATAAAGTGGAACTGACCCGAATCAGTGTAGGTGATTTGAAAGGTTGGGACAGTAACAACGAAGAAGAACTCAAATAAACAATGGAGGATATAACTATGCGCAAGATATTTCAATACATCATGCTGGCAGTCGTTACTATAGTAATGGCGTCATGCACAAGTGATATAGAAGAAACAACCGCAACAACAGGCAAGAACAACGTACAGTTGGTTGTTGGTGAATTTCCAGCATTCGGAGATTCACAGACTCGTGCTATTGGTACACCTGATGAAGGCAAGACTTCATGGGCTGAAGGAGATGAGTTGCTTCTGGAGATGACTAGTAAAACTTTAGGGACTAAGTATGCTGCTTTTACATATAATGGCAGTAATTGGGAATTGGCAAGTGGCGAGCTGTCTTATAAAGAAGACGAATATCCAACCTTTCCTCATGTATATTATGCCCCTAATTACAAATGGGATGCCGGCAAATTAGTTTTGAAAGAAGGTAAGGTTGCAGGAACCGATGAATACATCGAGGGAAAAGCCAATATCACCCCTAATGGTGAGGGTATAAATGTATCTTTTGCCGATGCAACACGCAACTATTCACGCTTGCGTATTGCAACTATGCCAAATAAGCCAATAACAGTTAGCATCAATAGATACACTCCTGCGGGCAGCAGCAAAATGGAATGGTTTCAAGATATTGCCCTTACTTCTGATGAAAAGGGCAATGCCTATTTATATGGTACTTTTGGTAATTATTTCAATTTCAGTGTGAAATATGGGGAAGCTATTTTGGCAACTCACACAATTGAGGCAGCAGAAAACGCTAAGAGTTATGCACTGGATGCTACTGTTGTCTCGCTGACTGACGAAGGTATCACTTACGATCAAATTGTGGAAGACGTCAAGAAGGAATTGGATGCGGGCAAGACTTACATCAATCTCGTTCTTCCTCCCGATGCAGATGAAAATACATTGGATGCAATACATTACGGACTTCAAGATGCAAGGTATGGGAGTATAAACCTTACTTTGATAGGATGTAAGAAGATTCCTTCAAGAGGATTTATGCATTTTGACATGCTGAAATCCATAGCCCTCCCAGATGTTACAGAAATCGAGGGAAAAGCTTTTTCAGATTGTACAAAACTTCAAAAAGTAGTTTTAGGCAATCTTACAAAAGTATATGGCAATGTCGGAAAGAATGGTATCTTTGATGGTTGCAGAACCAAAGACATCGACTTGGTTTTGTCAAAAGACCAGAAAGTTATGAATGGTGGCGAAATCGAAGGTAGGTATTGTTGGACTGCTGATATTATTAAAGATTATAGTGGTAGTGACGAACATAATGGAATAGTATTCCTCGATTATGACTTCAAGTCTATTACATGTGACTATCGAGTTCCATAATAAATACAGATTAATTCTTTTACTCCTAAGCTGTGCAGGAGTATAAGGTGCTCAGCAAACATTTATTCACCCACACTTCAAGGGAAACGACAAGGGTCTATATGCCACGATGATAGGTGGGCGTATAGACCCTTGCTAATTCTTACAGACTTTCTATCCAACGTTTTCCTGACTTTGTGTTTGTCCAAAGTGCGATACCTACTGCTATAA
>ERZ808259.408-NODE-408-length-19539-cov-9.946110_pt1 | contig 19539 bp, 16 predicted proteins | sample MGYA00521279_ERZ808259 | MGnify/ENA primary metagenome ERZ808259 (study PRJEB31516, sample SAMN03275586) | gut metagenome | biome: mammalia-associated habitat; material: feces | host: Papio cynocephalus | place: Kenya | collected 2012-07-27 ... | reverse complement strand
TATGTGCAACTTTTTACTCATAAATATTTTTAAAATTTAATTCCGCCAACGAGTATTATTTAATATAATAAGGTGTAAACCGAGTAAGCAAGAAAAAATCAACTGTTGACTGTTGACTCTGTTGCATTCTTGTTCGATGCAGATACACCCTTGTTGACTCTGTTGCATTCTTTGTATCCGCTTCTCATAATCTATGGCGCTCCCTTCCCTTGTCTTTATATTTACGATGGCCTCTTTTTATGCACTGATTTTGCGAAATGTTAATGGGAAAATTAGAGATGCGTGTAAATGATTGATTTTAAGATAAAAGCAAAAAGCTAAATGTTAAATGAGCCCTTATCGCACTCTGAAATTTGGAGATTTGAAATATTTGTTGTATATTTGCACCCAGTTAAGATGACAAGACAAATTAACCACTAAAAAAAACATTTTTTTAACCACATTATAAAAACTAAAAATGAAAGAAGTACTTAATTATGATCAGTGCAAGCAGATGAGCCGCCGTCTCATCGCCATGAACAGCAATCGTAACGGCAACAAGGGGCAGATTTCCACCTACCTCCTCGACTACTACGCCGAGTTGACCAAGCAGCCTTGGCTCGCACAGCTCGTGGGTCAGATTCGTGACCTCACCCAGAAGCAAGAAGCCATCAAGCAGGCAGATGCCGCCAAGCAGAGTGATGTCAATCCGACTGATGTCGTGCAGACCGATGCCTACAAACAGCTCTCCAAGCAAATCGAGAGTCTGAAGAAGCAACTGCCTTTCCGCTCGCCTCATTACTTCCACTTCCTGGACAACCACCGTGCTCAGAAGAGCATCGATGCTGAGGCTTTCACCTTCCAGACCACCGTCGATATCGACAATCCCGACGAGGTGGAGACGGCGGTGAAGAGAGCATTGCTCCTGAATGGCGTGAATCTTTCTTCCGATGACGAAAGACGGCGCAAGGAAAACTTCGCAGAGGAAGTATGTGCTTTGTGGCAAGGCAAGGTGCTCCACATCGAACGCTCGGCTCGCAACAAGGCGCACATCGACATCCGAATCCCTGTGGGCATGACCATTGCCGAGGCTCAGAACCTGTTCTGCAAAGCCTTGGGGGTGACGGAGGATGCGAGTTGCGTTACCCCGGAGCGCATCATCTTCATTACCCATGCAGGCAGCGAGATTTACACTGCGCCTGATTGGTATCAGCGTCTCTCTGACGAGGAGGTGGCTGAGCGCCAAGAGGCTTACAAGAGGAGAGGTCTCGATTTCGACGGTCGCCCGATGGCAATAGATGCTTCCGGCATCAAGTTGATGAGTGGAAATGATATTTTCGAGATGCTGAAGAACTCGTTCAAGAAGAATCATCCTGAGTTGCCTGACAGTGTGGTGGAGAAAATGCCGAATATCTTTGCTTCTTCTGAAACTTCAACCGGAGTCTCATCCCAGAGTGCTTCAATCGACGATTCATCCAATAGTACTCCAACCGACGATTCATCCCATAGTGCCACAACTGTCGATTTCGAACCCATAGAGAGCGAGGAGGAGAAGGCTCGCAAGGCAGCGCAGCAAGCTCAGTATGAGCAAACCTACGACGGAGTGCCCTACGATGAAATCGTGAAGTCGCTCGTCGAAATGATGGGAGGTGCTCCTGCCCATGGCTCTCGCAACAACTTCATCTATCGCGAGGCTTGTCTCTTGCGCTACATCTGCAATAGCGACCCGGCATGGATCAAGCAGGTCGTCGATATCTTCGGCGAGGACGAGTCAAAGGCGTTCGCCACCGTGGAGAGCGCTTGCAAGGCAAACCAGTCTGCCGTCATGCCCGAGTTGGTGAGACATGCGATAGAGTTGGCTCGCAAGCGATTCCTCACCCAGCAAGCTACCGAGAAGGCGGGTATCTACGCCGACGTGCCTCCCGAGATGCCTGCTCGCTTGCCTAAGCTCGTCAAGTTGCTCACGAGCAAGGTGCCTGCCGACTTCAAGCCAGCCGTGGCGATGGCTGTCTTCCCTCCGCTTGCAGCCCATCTGAAGGGTGTGAGCTTCCGCTACATCGACAACCAGATGCACGAGGCGGCGATGATGAACTTGATCGTGGCTCCGATGTCCTCAGGCAAGTCGCTCGTCAACGGTCCCATCGACTGCATCATCAAGGACTTGGTGCAGCTCGACGAGGTGAGCCGTCAGAAGGAACAGGAGTGGAAGGACGAGGTCAACACCCTGGGCGACAACAAGAAGAAGCCTGTGCGCCCCGATGGCATCTGCATCCACATCGTTTCGCCCGACTTGACTCGTGCCGCTTACATCCAGCGTCTCGACGAGGCTCAGAAGGCAGGCGGCGCTTACCTCTACTGCAAGATGGATGAGGTCGATATGCTCAAGAAGTTCAACGACCCAAGCCAGCTCATCCGTCTCTGTTGGGACAACTCCGAGGACGGTCAGGAGCGCGTGGGCACCAAGAGTGTGACCGCCCGTGTGAAGACTCGCTTCAACTGGAACGCCAGTTCTACCATCGCCGTGACCCAGAAGTTCTTTTCGTTGAGGGAGGTGGCTGACGGAGCCGTGAGCCGTCTGTCGCTCGCCACCATCATCCGTCCCGACTTCGCCCCACGTCCTGTGGTGGGCGAGTACGACGCAGAGTTTAAGTCTCAGCTCCATACCTATATACATCAGTTGAACGGCGCACATGGATTCGTGGATTGCAAGAAGGCGCGTCAGATGGCAGAGCGTCTGGAGTCGAACATCATGGAGACCGCCCAGCTTGCCGACAACAAGGCCTACGCCGAGTTTGCCAAGCGTGCCTTGGCGAATGGCTATCGCAGGGCGATGGTGCTCTATCTGGCCAATGGCGAGAAGTGGGAGAAGTCGATGGAGGAGTTCATCGAGTGGAGCGTGAAGTATGACCTGTGGTGCAAGATGCGCTTCTTCGGCGCTCAGATGCAGGAGGCGATAGATAGCGACAAGCGTATGGTTTCGCATTGTGGAACGAGCAATATGCTCGTCTTCGTGCCAGATACTTTCACGACGCTCGACATCCAGCAGGTATATCTGGCGCATGGCAAGAAAGGTCGCCTCGTTAGCTTGCTCTCCATGTGGGTGAAGCGTGGACATATCGTAAGGAACCCTGACGGCTCTTATTCGAAGACCGAACGCTTCTTGGCGAAGTATGGTCACTATGGTGCGCCTGTTGTGGCGGCATAAATTGACCGAAACGGCATGCTTCGTGTAGAAAGCCTACCTTGATAGGGGGAGAGAACTGCCAAAATGTCTAATGAAAGGGCATCTTTGGCAGTTCTTTCTGGTTTGTTCTTGACCTGCGTCAAGAAATGAATGCTTTTTGAAAGAAAGTGCTTAAAATATTTGTGTGCGCACACAAAAGGTATTACCTTTGCAGTCGAAAAGAAGAAAGAAGGATAAAAGATTAGTAATAAGGATAACTTCTGAGACGGATGCGAGGATGGAACGAAGATGAGAAACGAGCAATCGATGCTCTGATTCGAGACGGACTTGAGGAAGTCGAGGAAAAGGTATTAAAGTTAGAAGAAAGGAAAAAGATTATGGCAATGTTTGGGATAATGACAATGGCTGTTGTAGCTTTCGCAGCAATCGCTTTCGCAGGTATCAACCTCGGAATCAACAGTTGCAAGTAAGCTCTGCAGACTTGGGATGAAAGGAGAAAGCTCTTATATACGGAGCAAAGCATAGAAAGCCTCTTCGGAGGCAAGGATATATAAGGTAAAGATTACTGAAGGATAACAAAAGACAATTGAAAAGATTGTAAGTATTTAGGTAACAATTTAAATTTAAGAAAGGGAAAGATTATGTTAGTATTAGGAATGATTTTCGCAGTAGTAGTAGCTTTGGCAGCTGAGGTTGGTGTTGTAAGCAACAAGCTCGCTTAAGTAAAGCAACAAAGTTCGCTTAAGTAAATCTTAAGTTAAGCCAAGCAAACGAAAGGTCTTTATAGGTAGGACCTTGCGAACGGAGACCTCTCTTGACACGGATGAGGCTTCGAGATGAAAATTAGTTTTGAAAACAAGAGGAAGCCAAATGGGCTTCCGAGATGTGGAGGGGAGCGGATGATGCTCCTTTTTCTGTTTTATAGGGTTGTGTTCTAATCGTTATAAGGTATGCTCAAGCTTTTATCAGGTTATGTTCGACCCTTATGGGATAAGATTCAAACAACAGTTATTAATTCAATAGGTAGAATACGAAAGGCAATTGCAAGGGGTTTGTAGGTTCCCTGGCAGTTGCCTTTTTTTGTTATGAGTCAACAGTGTCAACAGTTAACAGTTGTTTTTGTGTTATTTGAAAATCAGTGTAATGAGCCTGTCTTTGTCGAACAGTTCCTTGGCTACGGCTTGCATCTGCTCGGCTGTGATTTCATCCACCTGCTCGTAGAGTCTATCTACATTTTTCTCCCAGCCATAGTGGAGGAAGCTCTTGCCGAAGTCGAGGGCGAAGTTCTCTCGGTTGTCGCACGCCACGCCTATCTGCCCCTTTATCTGCTTCTTGGCGGCTTTCAATTGCGATTCGCTCAGTGGCTTCTCCATCAGTTTGTCCAGTTCTCGTCGCACCAGTCTGAGGCATCGCTTCACATCGTGCTCGTCGCATCCGAAGTAGATGCTCCATGTACCGGTGTCGCCATAAGCCACCATCGTGCTCTCCACGGTATAGACCAGTCCGTTGTGCTCACGCAGGGCGAGGTTGAGCTTGGCGTTCATGCCGGGACCTCCGAGGATATTGTTCAATAAATAGAGCGGCATGCGTCGGTCGTCGTGAACGTCGTAGGCACGAGTGCCAATCATCACGTGCGCCTGATGCGTGTTCTTCTGCATCACGATGGTCTGGCCCTCGATATCGCCCACAGATGAATCCGTAGGCGTTTCGGCGGATTTGCAATCCGCCGAGCAAAGAGCTCTGAGGGTGGCAATGTTGCTTACTGCGGATTGCAAATCCGCAGAGCCCCCTTTGGGGAGCAAGCTTGCCGATGCCTTTTCCAAGAGTTTTACGAGCTTCTTGAAGTCGATGTCGCCGTAGGCGAAGAATATCGCATTGTCAGGGCGATAGAGCTTCTTGGTAAACCTCAGGGCATCCTCGGTCTTGAAGGCTCTCACCTGTTCGGCAGTGCCCAGGATATTATGTCCGAGCGGACTCCCCTTGAAGAGAAGATTCTCGAATTCATCGTATATCAGTTCGGCTGGCGAGTCATTGTAACTCTCTATCTCATCGCAGATTACCTCCACCTCCTTGTCTATTTCCGCTTGCGGATAGACGGAGTGGAAGACGATGTCGCTGAGCAAATCTACGGCTCGTGCGATGTGCTCCTTGAGAATGGCGGCGTAATACACCGTGCCCTCCTTGTTGGTGTAAGCATTGAGGTCGCCTCCCACGCTCTCCAGACAGTTGAGGATGTGCCAGGCCTTGCGACGCTCGGTGCCCTTGAAGGTGACGTGCTCGCAGAAGTGAGCCAATCCCTCCTCGCCCGGCATCTCGTCTCGGGTGCCAGCGTTAATCTGATAGCCGCAGTACACCACCTTGCTATCCGATGGTAGGTGGATGATGCGGAGTCCGTTGTCGAGTGTATAAGTATTGTATTTCATCTGTAATTTCTAGAATTATTTTCCAAGGTGCAAAGTTACTGCAAAAAGAATATATCGCAAAAGAAATGGAGGATTTTTTCTGCGAAACTTTTGCAGCGCCTTCCTATGGTGTCTGAAACTTTGCCTTCTGGTTGATAAAACTTATCGCTCGTTATCACCAAAACTTGTCGCTCGTTATCACCAAAACTTATCGCTCGTTATAATAAAAAAGATAAAATCTTTGATATTCTTTTTGCGTTGTCGTTCCTTTTCCTTATCTTTGTCGCATAAAAAAATCAATAGAAAGATTAAAATAAAAAATCTATATAGATATACACAAATGCGCAAAGTAATAGGAATAGGAGAGACCGTGCTTGACATCATCTTCAAGAACGGCAAGCCGATAGAGGCGGTACCGGGTGGCTCGTCGTTCAACGCAGTCATCTCGTTGGGACGTTCGGGTGTGCCAGCTTCGTTCATCAGCGAGGCAGGCAACGACCGTATCGGTGAATATGTGATTCAGTTTTTAAGAGACAATGGAGTGAACGCCGACAACGTGAGCATCTTCCCTGAGTCGAAGTCGCCGCTCTCGTTGGCTTTCCTCGACGAGAACAACAATGCCGACTATATCTTTTACAAGGACCATCCTCACGACCAACTGGAGTTCGCCACACCGGAAATCAACCCTGGCGACATCGTGCTCTTCGGCTCGTTCTTCGCCCTCAACCCAGTGGTGCGCCCACAGGTGGCTGGTTTCCTGGAGTATGCCAAGGAGCATGGGGCCATCCTCTACTACGACGTGAACTTCCGTTCTTCGCATCAGAATGAAATCATGAAGATTACGCCTAACCTGATAGAGAACTTGGAGATGGCGGACTTTGTGCGTGGAAGCGATGAGGACTTCGGCATCCTCTACAAGAAACCAGAGGCCGACAAGGTTTATAACGCCGAGATTAGTTTCTACTGCAAGAAGTTTATCTGTACCCAGGGTGCGGAGCCTGTGGAGGTGCGTGCCGAGAACGGCTTCGCCAAGAGCTATCCTTCGGAGAAGATGAAGACCGTGAGCACCATCGGCGCTGGCGATAACTTCAATGCTGGCTTCGTGTTCGGACTCATCAAGGACGGCATCACCCGCGAGGACATCGACCGAGGATTGACCGAGGCGCAGTGGGACAGCCTCTTGAAATCAGCCCAGGAGTTCTCCGCCGAGTGCTGCAAGGACATCTACAACTATGTGTCGAAGGACTTCGGTGAGAAAAAGAAGAAAAAATTATGAATTTGGGAATTTATAGAAGTTAAGAGAAGTTAGAGGGAAGCTCTCGTAGAGAGCGATAACTTCCCTTAACTCCTCTTAACTCCCCCATAAAATAATAAAACTATGACAGAAATTACAAACAAGATTTATTACGTAGGCGTGAACGACCGCAACAAGCATCGTTTCGAGGGCCTCTGGCCTTTGCCTAACGGAGTGAGCTACAACTCCTATATCATCGACGATGAGAAGGTGGCCTTGGTGGATACTGTAGAGGTGGATTTCTTCACCCAGTTCCTGGAGAACATCCAGGAAGTCATCGGCGACCGTCCTATCGACTACCTCATCATCAACCACATGGAGCCAGACCACAGCGGCTCTATCGCCCTCATCAAGAAGTATTATCCTAACATCAAGATTGTGGGCAACAAGAAGACGCTCGGCATGCTCCAGGGTTTCTATGGCGTTACCGACGACGTGGTGGAGGTGAAGAATGGCGAGACTTTGAGCCTCGGCGACCATGAGCTGAGTTTCGTGCTCATCCCGATGGTTCACTGGCCAGAGACGATGGTGACGCTCGATGCCAAGAACAAGGTGCTTTTCTCGGGCGATGCCTTCGGGTGCTTCGGTGCCTTGAATGGTGGTGTCATCGACTCTGAAATCAACTGCGAGGGCTTCTGGTTGGAGATGGTGCGCTACTATTCCAACATCGTAGGCAAGTATGGCGTGCCTGTTCAGAATGCCTTGAAGAAGTTGGCTGGCGTGGAGCTGGATTACATCTGTTCTACCCACGGACCTGTATGGCACGAGTACATCGAGAAGGTAATCGGCATGTACGATAAGATGTCGAAGTATGAGACCGAGCCAGGTCTCGTCATTTGTTACGGCACGATGTACGGCAACACCGAGCGCATGGCTGAGATGATCGCCCGTGCGGCAAGCAAGGCTGGTGTGAAGAATATCGTGATGTATAATATCTCGAAGACTCACCACAGTTACATCCTCCGCGACATCTTCCGCTACAAGGGCTTGATAGTGGGTGCTCCTACCTACAACGCAGGTCTTTACCACGAGATGGAAACCTTCCTCTCCGAGCTCGCCAACAAGGACATCAAGAACCACCTCCTCGGTTGGTTTGGCTCTCACTGCTGGGCAAGCAAGGCGGTGGCAAAGATTCAGGAGTGGAACGACACGAGATTGCACTTCGAGCCAGTGGGCGAGCCAGTGGATATGAAGCAGGCGATAACGCCAGAGGTCAAGGCACAGTGCGAGGCACTGGGCAAGGCGATGGCAGAGAAGTTGCTGGAGAAATAGAAAGGTCTATTTACCGCAAATTTTTGTGTCTGACACAGAATTTAGTAATAAAAACGATAAAATATCAAAACCTTTCATTCCGAATGAAAGGTTTTGTGCGAATCTTTTCGTTCTGAATGAAAGATTTTTAAGGAATTGTTCGTTCTGAATGAAAAGATTCTTTGTTTTTCCTTGCTTCTTTCAGATATTTTTCTTATTTTTGCCCACGATAACAAATGTATTTGTTGAATAACAATACTTGTCGATAGCAAAATATGATAGCAATGAAAGAATTATTGAAGCAAATTATATTCGAGCAACAAGAGAACTGCAAGCATCTCATGCAAAATGCTATACCTCGGTACATAGATGAGGAATGGCTTACCACCACGGAAATCTTGATTGTAACAGGTGTAAGGAGATGCGGTAAGTCGGTCTTGTTACAGCAACTGCGTGGTAAGTTGGAGGAGAAGGATTTCTTCTTCAACTTTGATGACGAGCGTCTCGTAAACTTTAAGTTAGAGGATTTTGCCACCTTGCAGGAATGCTTCTTCGAGCTTTTCGGCGAGCAGCACACTTATTATTTTGATGAGATTCAAAACATAGAGGGATGGGAGACCTTTGTGAGGAGACTTTACAATGAAGGCAATAAGGTGATAGTAACAGGTTCGAATGCTCGAATGTTGAGCAAGGAGATGGGCACCCATCTTACTGGGCGGTATATCTCGGTGGAAGTTTATCCATTCTCGTTTGCTGAGTATTTGCAGTTGGCTCATATTGAAGTTTCCCAAAAAGACTTCTATCTGATGGCAAGCCGTTCCAAACTGTTGGGACATTTCCAAGCCTATTTGGAAAAAGGTGGCTTCCCGAAATATCTTCAAACAGGCTCTGTGCGTTATCTCTCCTCACTTTACGAGAGCATCATCTTCCGTGACGTGATGGCTCGCAATGGTTTGACGAACGACAAGGAAATCCAAGAACTTGCATTTTATCTTGCCAGCAATGCCACCAAGCGTGTTACCTATAACTCTCTGGGCAAGATTGTGGGCATTCGCCATCCTGAGACCATCAAGAACTATTTGGAATATATCCAGCAAACTTATATGATATTCCAGTTGTTGAAGTATGCTCCATCAGTGAAGACCCAGATGCTGAGTCCGAAGAAAATCTATTTTATAGACAATGCCATTGTGAGCAGAATGGGTTTCAATGCGACCGACAATGTAGGTGTGAAATTGGAGAATGTGGTTTTCATCGAATTGAAGAGAAGAGGATGCGATGTGTTTTATCATGCCGACAAGAAAGAATGTGATTTCGTGGTAAGGGAAGGAATCAGAATCACTCAGGCTTACCAAGTTACGGTAAAGATGGATGATGAGAAGACTCGCAAGCGTGAAATAGAAGGCTTGCAGGAGGCTATGGATGCCTATAATTTGTTTGAGGGTTGCATCATTACAATGAATGAGAGAGAAGAACTGACTGTAGGAGGTAAGGCAATCCATGTTGTTCCGGCATGGGAATGGATGCTGAAATAATAGAAAGAGCGGAAAAGCAAACTGTGGTGCAACAGTGTCAACAGTCAACAGTTTGTTTTTCCGCTCTTTTTCTTTCTTGTGTGTTGTTTTATGAACTTGTGTGCCCTCACATTCAGCTTTTTTGTCCTTTTTGATAAAAAAGTAATTGAAAACGATGCGACTTATCAAATATTTTATTTACCTTTGCACACAGATACCGTTCTGCTCACGCCGAGTTTTGGCTTTCCCTTGTCTTTTTGGGGGATATGCTGAGACGAGGACTTGGGAGGGAGCTGGTGTCCTTACATAATATAAAAGTGCGTTTACTGCGCTTAGTTCTTGATGAACAGAAACCTGGCAGTTTCAAAATCTTATCAAAGACTATGCAACGGTAGATGCTCTCGGGATGTGTATATCCACATCCCTTATCGGTATGGCACCCTACGCAAAGTAGGGTGTCCAAATCGGTATAGGGAAAGTGTATCCATATCGGCGTGAGCTTCAAAGTTGTTCGTTTCGATAAGATGGGCTTGCCAGGGCCTCTGTTCGTGAAACGAGCAACGGGCAAGTTCACGCTTTCTTTTTGTTGTGTTATTAACTGATAGTTTCACATTAAAAGTTAGGAGTATGGTACAACAACAATTATCTTTTATGATGTGAGTGAGGTAATGGAGGAATAGTACATTAATCATGTGTCACTTCATGGGAGTAAGGCAATATTGTGTCAAGTTATTTTTATTATTACATAATTTGTTGAATTATGAAACATTTATTGATAGTTGGAGCAAGAGGATTTGGGCGTGAAGCATTGCGTACATTTTTTAAATCTGATGCTTACAAGAATGGAGAGGTTGAGATTAAAGGTTTTCTGGATAGCGATTCACATATTCTAGATGGCCTGAAAGGCAACTTTCCTAAGATTATTTGTGCTCCAGAGGATTATGTTATTGAGGAAGATGATGTGTTCTTTGTTGCAATGGGATTTCCTAAATGGAGAAAGCATTATGCGGATATGTTGGAAGCGAAAGGTGCTAAGTTCTTTACGATTATAAGCGAAAATGCTACCGTCTTTGAAACTGCCACTATAGGTGATGGCTGTTTTATTGGAAATTCTTCTATAGTTTCTGATAATGTAAAATTAGGTAAACACGTTTTGGTCCTTGATTTATGTACATTAGGGCATGATGCGCAGATTGGGGATTGTTCGACAATGGAGGCATATTCGTTTGTTGGTGGCTATTCTAGTGTTGGTGAGCAATCTGTGATGCATGTTCACTCGACATTAATTCGGCATAAATCTATAGGAAACAATGTGGAAGTTGGCTCCAGTAGTGTTGTTATTCGCAATGTAAAGGATGATTGCCATGTATTTGGTAATCCTGCAAAAAAAATAGATTTATAGTTATATTAAAGTAAAGCCCATTGGTAGAATTAAGTTCGCACAAAAGTAATCTTGCCAATGGACAAAAGAATGATAATATTTTACAACTATGGAAATAAAAGAATTTATTGCAAATTTTGCTGAACAGTTTGACGAGACTCCTGCAACAGAGATTACTCCTGCAACTCGTCATCATGAAATGAATGAATGGTCGTCGTTGATTGCACTTTCAGTGATGGCTATGATCGATGAGGAATATGGTGTGCAAATTAAAGCTGACGAAATGCGTAATTCGCAGACTGTACAGGAACTTTACGACATAGTTCAATCTTATTTAGACAAGTGATGGGCGACTTGATTGGAAAGCATATACTGGTAACAGGTGCTTCCTCGGGTATGGGCAGAGTGTTTTGTCAGATGATAGCCAAAGAAGGCGCATCCGTCAGTCTCATTGCTCGTAATGAGGAACGTTTGAAGGAGACGCTATGCAAAATGGAGGGTGGAGGGCATCAGTATTATGTGTGTGATCTCACAGACATGGAGCAACTGAAGACTACCATTGGTGAACTGAAACCTGTGGATGGTGTCGTATTCTGTGCAGGCATCAATGACTTTGTGCCCTTAAAGTTTGTAAAGCAAGAGAAACTGGAGAAAATTTTCCAGACCAACTATTTCTCGCAGGTGATTCTGACGCAGATGTTGGCCAAGAAAAAACTTATCAACAAGAATGCTTCTTTGGTTTATATATCTTCGCTGAGTTCTGTGCTTGGTGTTGCAGGAACCCTTCTGTACGCTTCGTCGAAAGCTGCATTGAATAGTGCAGTACGTGTGATTGCTGCAGAAATGGCACCACAAGGTGTACGTGCAAATGCTATCTGTCCAGGCATAGTGAGAACAGAAATGTTGAGTGCAACCAATATCGACGAAGACACCTTCACCAAACAGGCTGTTGATTATCCTCTAGGTTTGGGTACTCCAGAGGACGTTGGCAATGCTGTATTGTATCATCTGAGTGATGGCAGTCGTTGGCTTACGGGTAACTGTATGATTATCGATGGTGGTTACTCATTAAATTAATTAAGAATGGCTACAATAAAATATCATAAAGTGGGTATTACGGCCATGAGTGCTTGTGTACCCAGTAAAGTGGTTAGTAATCGTGACCTCGGTTATTTAATTCCTGAGGAGGAGATAGAGAAGACCATCAATAATATTGGAATTGAGGAAAGACGTGTAGTAGATGATGGGGTATGTGCTTCTGATCTCTGCTATAAGGCAGCTAAACGACTGATGGAGGACAACAACATTGATCCTAACAGTATTGATGTATTACTCTTCATGAGTCAGACAAGTGACTATCGCATTCCTGCAACTGCACCTATTCTTCAGCATCGATTGGGTTTAGGCAAGGATACTTGTTGCCTTGATCTCTCGTTAGGGTGCTCAGGATTCGTTTTTGCGCTATCTACTGCCTTTGCCTATGCAAGTATGGAAGGTGTGAATAGGGTACTTCTGTTGGATGGTGAGACTTTCTCTAAAATCTGTAATAAGAAAGATAAGGTTGACTGGCCGTTATATGGTGATGGAGCAACTGCAACTCTTGTTGAGAAAGGTGACTTTGAAGAGAGCACATTTATCCTGAAGAGTGATGGTAGTGGTGCGGATGCTGTTATCGTTCCTGGTGGTGGTATGCGCAATCCCATTACGGCAGAAGGTCTTGTTGAGACCATTCGCGAGGAAGGCAATATCCGTAACGACCTTCAAATCTATATGGATGGTATGGCTGTATTCAATTTCGCTATGAGTGTAGTGCCTAAGAGCGTCAAGGAGATAGCTAAGAAAACCGAAACTACTCTCGAAGACATCGACTGGCTTGTGTTCCATCAGGCTAATAAGTTCATGACTGACTTTTTTGCAAAGCGTCTGAAGTTCAATATGGACAAGGTTCCTTATTGCATACAGAAGTACGGTAATACAAGTTCAACATCGGTTCCGTTGACCATCGTCAGCGAACTTTACCGCAAACTGAAGAAGGGCGATCGTGTCGTCATGTGTGGATTTGGTGCTGGTCTATCATGGGGTACGGCTCGTGTGGTCTTTGGCGATTGCAAAATTTCACCTGTAATAGAATACTGAGCAATGTTAGAATCAATGAAATTTCACCATATAGGTGTGGCTGTCAAGTCTATTGAGGCAACTGCTGTCATTTATGTGGCTGGGGGTTACAAACAGTCAGCGACAACATTCGATCCTAAGCAGAACGTTAATATCTGTTGGCTTACGAAGGAAGGTATGCCTATAGTAGAACTTTTGGAGCCTGTAGATGAGACCTCACCTGTCAGCAAGACTTTGGAGAAGAATGGTGTGACTCCATATCATACATGCTACATTGTGGATGATATAGAGCAGGCGGTAAAAGACCTTCGTAAGATGAAATATGTTGTTGTGAGCAAGCCGATAGAGGCTGTGGCTATCCATGGCTGCAAGGTGAGCTTCCTTTTCAACAAGAATGTCGGACTCATAGAGCTTGTAGAGGCTCCTGCAAATATTTAAGTCATGGCAAAGTTCGTATTCAGAAATAATACCATAGAACGTTTTTTCGGCAAGGAGTATTCCTTCTCCGGATATGATGACATCTCCAACATACCTCAGAATGTCGAAAGTTACGTTTGGTGGTATCAAGTACCTATCAAGTTTAAACAGGATGTGCTTGCAGACGAGATTCGTGGGTATGCTCAGAAACTTGGGCTTGTTCTCAGTCAGATAGATGAGAAAAAGCAGTTTGTTGCACTCACCATGGATGTGCTGTATGCCGTTTTTTTCACGGATGATGACTTCCAACTGCAGTCGGCTGTTGCAGAATACAACAATGCACTTTATGTTATAGCGGCAAGTCATAAGAATGTGAAGGTGATTGACATAACAGAGTTCACTCGTAAGTATAATGCTGCCGAACTCTTCGACTGGAAGTTCTATTTTATCAGTCAGATGGGCATGAATCCAAAACTCAACAAGGACTTCAGGGTATGGTGGACGAAGAAGATGAACTCTATCTTGTTGAAGCGCAAGAAATGTCTCGTACTCGACCTTGATAACACCCTCTGGGGTGGCGTGCTTGGTGAGGAAGGCATTGAGGGCATTAAGATTGGAGGAGACTACCCAGGCAAGGCCTTTCTTTATTGGCAGGAGGCATTGTTGGAGCTATCGAAAACTGGTGTGATATTGACCGTGTGCTCGAAGAACAACGAGCAGGACGTGCTAGATGCATGGGAGAAGAATCCATTCATGGTGCTGAGGAAGGAGCATTTTGCAGCTTATCGCATCAATTGGGCGGATAAAGCCACTAACGTTAAGGAGCTCGCAACTGAGCTTAATATCGGTCTCGACAGCTTTGTGTTTGTAGATGACAATCCAACAGAGCGCGAACTGATTAAGCAGATGCTGCCAATGGTAGAAGTCCCGAAATTTCCAGATCAGCCATACGAGTTGATGCCATTTTTCAAGCAATTGGTGGAGGCCTACTTCAAGGTATATTCCGTAACCGATGAGGACAAAAAAAAGACCGAGCAATATAAGCAGAATGCTGCTCGTGCTCAGGCTCAGGCTTCATTTACCGATTTTAATTCGTTTTTGGAGTCGCTTCACATTCAGATTACTATTGAAGTTGCCAACGAATTCAATATTCAGCGTATTGCTCAGATGACTCAGAAGACCAACCAATTCAATTTGACAACCCGCAGATATACGGATGCTGATATTCGTAGATTTGTTGATGCAGATTGGAAGGTTTGGTGTATTAGTGTGGCAGATAAGTTTGGTGACAATGGTATCACAGGCGCAATAATGGTGAAGCCTGATGGTGAAATTGACACTTTCCTGTTGAGCTGCCGAATCCTCGGTAAGGGCATTGAGATTGCTTTCGCAAAGAAAATTCTCTCTTTGCTTGCTGCTGACGGAATAGAGACTTTGACTGCCAAGTATCTGCCAACAACCAAGAATGCTCAGGTAAGGGAGTTCTGGGAGAAGGTGGGCTTTACTTGTACTCATGAAACAGATGAAGGTAAGGACTATGCTCTTGACTTGAAGTCTGCCGATTTAAGCATTAAAGATTTTTATCACATAACAATTAAATAACAATTTAATCATGGAAGAGAAAGTTTTGGAAATTCTGAAGGAAACCTTCGAGTTGGAAACGGTAGATGCAACTTGCAGCCAGGCAACTTGTGAAGCATGGGACTCAATGGGGCAACTTAATCTCGTGGCAGAACTTGAGGATGCCTTTGATGTAAGCCTTGAGCCCGAGGAAATTGGTACGATGAGGTCTTTTGATGATGTTGTACGTATTTTGAAAGATAAGGGTATAAAGTAAATATCTATATGGATAAGCAGAGAGGCATCCTTTTTGTTGCCTAAAATCGTATAAATTGCAAATTAAGCATAAAAAATAATGCTTAACTTACATAAAACTTGCAAAATAAGAGGAATCTCCTTATATTTGCACTCTAAAATGACAAAGTTATGGAATATACAGCACTTTTAGAGAAGCAGATATTGGGTAGATTGAAAGTCGATAACCCTTGGTGGACAGAGGGAAAGATACCTTCTTACTATCAAGCGATGAGCCCTCGCCTCTATCTCGGCATATTCTACCCCCTGGTAAGGGACATTAGTATTCAGCGTGCGCTCATCTTGATGGGACCTCGCCGAGTGGGTAAGACGGTAATGCTCTATCATACCATCCAGCGATTGATAGATGAGGGAGTGTCGCCACAGAACATCATCTATGTTTCCGTGGAGACCCCTATTTATAATGGCATCCTCTTGGAACAGCTCTTTAACTTGGCTAAGCAAGTGCTGGGCAAGGAGGACAGTAAGGAGCAATTCTATGTGTTCTTCGACGAGATACAATACCTAAAGGAGTGGGAGATAGGACTCAAATCGCTGGTAGATACTTATCATGATGTGAAGTTTATCGCTTCGGGGTCTGCTGCGGCAGCACTCCGAAAGAGTAGCAATGAGAGTGGTGCTGGACGATTTACGGATTTCAATCTTCCTCCTTTGTTGTTCTTCGAATACATCCATCTCAAAGGATACGATCATCTGATGCGCCAATCCCATGTGGAGTGGGATGGAATCGAGAGCGATGTGTATAGCACGATAGACATCGATAGACTGAACGAACTTTTTCTCGATTATATCAATTATGGTGGTTATCCAGAGGTGGCTTTCTCTTCTCGCATACAAGAAGACCCAGGTCAGTTTGTGCGCCACGACATTGTGGATAAGGTGTTGTTGAGAGACTTGCCAAGCCTTTATGGAATATCAGACGTGCAAGAGTTGAACTCGCTCTTTACGATGATAGCTTATCATAGTGGCATGGAGTTCTCGTATGAAGGATTGTCGAAAGAATCGGGTGTGAAGAAGGAGACTATCCGTAAATACATCCAATATTTGGAGGCAGCATTCCTTATCAAGGTTATCACACGAACTGATGATACTGCGAAGAGATTCCAACGACAGACGACCTTCAAGATGTATCTTACCAATCCTTCGCTGAGGTGTGCCCTCTTCGAGCCTATCAAGATGATCGATGGCAATATCGGTGACATGATAGAGACTGCCATCTATTCACAGTGGATTCCTCGAAAGGAGCATATTTCCTATGCTAATTGGAAAATAGGACGCACTCAGGGAGAGGTCGATTTGGTGGGCATCAATGACGCCTTCCAGAAGCCTTACTGGGCAGTGGAGATAAAATGGTCTGATCGTTTTTTCGAAAAGCCAACCGAGCTTTCTTCCCTGCAATATTATATGGAGAAAAACCATTTGTCGCAAGCTCTGGTTACCTCTATCAGTCAAGTTGGATTGAAAGATATGGATTTCGGTAAGCTACATTTCATCCCTTGTGCTTGCTATGCTTATACTGTGGGAGAGAATACGTTGAGGCAAGCTAAGAGGAGCTTCGGATTGTAAATTAGAAGGGAAGGATTCATAGAACATAGAAATAAGTAAGAGCGGAAAAGCAAGCTGTGGTTAACAGAGTCAACAGTTAACAGTTTGTTTTTCCGCCTTTTTTTAGAATAAGTCGATGTTTATGTATAATTAATATTAAAAATGTGCAAGTTTGCCACTTTCTCATATTAAAAATGTGTATATTTGCCGAAAAATCATATTAAGGATAAGATAATGGCAGAGATACAAAGAGATATAATCGAAAGTCTGAAGGCTTGGAAGGAGAATCCTCGCCGCAAGCCATTGGTGTTGCAAGGCGCACGTCAAGTGGGCAAGTCATGGACATTGAAGAAGTTTGGAAAGGAGTGTTTCGAGGATGTGGTTTACATCAATTTCGATACAATGCCAGCCGTCAAGGAAGATTTCAAGCGAACCAAGGAACCGCTGAAGCTCATCAAATCCATGGAGATGATGGTGGGGAAAGCGATTTCTCCTTCTTCTACACTCATCATCCTGGATGAGATACAAGAGTGTAATGAGGCACTGAATAGTTTGAAGTACTTTTGCGAGGATGCACCGGAGTATGCGGTCGTGTGCGCTGGCTCGCTCTTGGGGGTGGCTCTCAATCGAACGGGAGCGTCTTTCCCAGTGGGTAAGGTCGATTTCATGACGCTTTATCCAGTGTCATTTACGGAGTATCTCAGGGCGAGTGACGAGCGGCTTTATCGCTCCTACCAGATGATAGATAGGGTGATGGCTGTGCCCGAGGTGCTGCATCAGCAGTTGATAGATGCCTATAAGTTGTACCTTGTGTTAGGGGGAATGCCTGAGGCGGTGAGCACTTATATAGATACTCGTTCGTGGGAAGAAGTAAAGGTAGTGCAAGATGCCGTCCTTCTGTCTTATTCCTTGGATTTCGCCAAGCACATCAGCAACAAGGACATTCCACGTGTATTCCAGGTTTGGGGAAACTTGCAAGACCAGTTGGCTCGTGAAGACAAAAAGTTCCGTTATAGTGATGTACAGAAAGGTGGCAGGGCTCGTGAGTATGAGGGAGCTATCGAGTGGTTGTGCTTGGTGGGATTGGTACATCGAGTCTCAGCGATAGAAACACCTCGCTTGCCTTTGTCTGCCTATAAGAAGAGCAATGCTTTCAAACTATATCTTAATGATGTGGGATTGCTGGGGCGCAAGTTTGGTTTGGATGCCTCGACGATACTGATGGGCGATAACCTCTTTACGGAGTTCAAGGGGGTGATGGCGGAGAATTACGTGTTGCAAGCTTTGGTGCGTCAGTATGGCCATCATCATTATTATTGGACTTCTGGCAATACGGCGGAGGTGGAGTTCGTATTGCAAGATGCAGGGCGCATTATTCCTGTAGAATTGAAGGCAGACAAGAATGTCACGGCGAAGAGCTTGGCATATTATCGCAAGCAATATGTTCCCCAACTTTCCATCCGCTTATCCACGCTTAATATGCGGAAGGATGATGATTTGCTCAATCTCCCTTTGTATTTGGTGGACAAGCTGAAGGAATTTGTGTTTTCCTCCTTATGTAACGTCCGTTAATTTAACGGCGGTTAAATTAATCGGGAATGGGTTCAAGCTGTACGGTTGACACGGGCTGAAAGCCCAAAAAGCACCTAGCCCAGGGCAACGCCCTGGGTATATGTCGGGAATAAATGCGCCCTGTAAGGGCAAAAGCATAAAATTCCTTATAAATATAACGCTTTTGCCCTTACAGGGCGCCATTCTTGCATGTATATTACCTAGGGCGTTGCCCTAGGCTAGGGGCTTCTGCCCCTTCGGGGCGTGTTGGACTAATTCAACAATACAGGTGGAATGCTTTTTTGGATTCTGCTTTTTTGAGAGATTCTGATGTCTTATGCCAGTTCCTATATTTATGTCAGTTCCTTGATTTATGCAGTCTTCGATTTATGCGAGCTCTGTAATTTCCTTCTTCAGCTCCTCGAAGTCGTTGGCTACTTCTATCTCCTCGTGCCAGTCGCCACGAATCATGCCCTTGTCAGCCATGTCGTTGAGCAGGGCTATGGTAGAGTTCCAGAAGCCCTTCATGTTGTAGAGTATCACTTTCTTCTTGTGATAGCCGATGCAATGGGAGGCTGCTACGGTAAAGATTTCGTCGAGGGTTCCGATGCCGCCAGGCAGGGCCACAACCACGTCGCTCTGTGCGAGCAACAGGTCCTTGCGGTCGCTCAGGTTATCGCATGGAATCTCCACGTCGAGGCCATCGAAGGTCTTGCCCCCTTTCTCCACGATGGTAGGCACGATGCCGATGGCTCTTCCGCCATTCGCCTTCACCGCCTTGCCGATGCAATCCATCAAGCCGATGTTGCATCCGCCGAACACCACGTCGTGACCATTCTCACCCATCCACTTGCCCAGTTCTTCCGTCATCGTGAAGAAGTCTGGGTCTATATTCTTGTTTGCCGAACAAAATACTGCTATTTTCATATCTGGTTCTCCTAATTTTTCTACAAAGGTACGCAAAAACTTCGAGATAAGCTTCATCTTTTGCAGATATTTTCTTAATTTTGCACGCAATAACTAATCTCAAA
>ERZ808259.400-NODE-400-length-19722-cov-3.787207_pt1 | contig 19722 bp, 20 predicted proteins | sample MGYA00521279_ERZ808259 | MGnify/ENA primary metagenome ERZ808259 (study PRJEB31516, sample SAMN03275586) | gut metagenome | biome: mammalia-associated habitat; material: feces | host: Papio cynocephalus | place: Kenya | collected 2012-07-27 ... | reverse complement strand
GTCCGCCGTTGGAGAACGGAGGGCCGTCGTGCAGGGAGAAGCGGGGCTTGCCCTCATTCTTCTTGAGCATGAGGTTGTAGAGGTCCATTTCCTCCCAATGCTTGAGCATCTCCGGCTCACGCTTGGGAAGCCCCGCGCGCATCGGGAAGCCGGACTTCGGCATATTCAGCGTCGCTTTGTAATCCATGTTGTGTCTCCTTTATGTGAATTTTTTTGTTTGCTGCAAAATAAAAATGCTCTGTCTCTCGGATAAAGAGACAAAGCATGACTATACTCTGCGGTACCACTCTTCTTGCTGCCGTTCCGGCAGCCGCTCAAATGCCGCGATGTAACGGTCGCACCCGGGCTGTCCTACTGCGGTTTCAGACGCCTGCTCCGAGGTGATATTCGCTCTCCGCGCCCCGCTGCCTCGCACCGGCCGGCAGCTCTCTTTGCGGGCGGACGGGGAGCTACTTGTCCTCATCTGCACAATTCCACATATTATGGTCATAATACCCGCATTTCTTCGCTTTGTCAAGGCTGAAAATGCTTGCGAAAGCGGCAAAAATAGGCTATACTATCGGCGAAAAATACGCGAAAGCGACAAATTCCCGGAGGCCGCGCCATGATCCACGATATTGAGCCGAAGCATTTATACAACGAATGGAAGCCGAACGCCGTGCCGAAGAGGTCGAGCGCCGTCGTGCAGTTCTGCGGAAGAAACCTCCTCTGCCGCATCGACGACAACGGGCTCAGGCTCCCGAGCCGCGCCATGTTTCCCGACGGTGACGAGGCGTTCACCTATCTTTTTGAGCTGGACGGCAGGGAATATTACCTCCTGCGCGACGAAACGCCGCGCGAGATAGACGGCTGGACCTACCGAGACATCAACATTTTCCGCACCGAGCAGCCGAAGGAGACCGCCTTCGCCGCGGTCAGCGCGTGGCACCTGTGCTGCTGGTACCGCGACACAAGGTTCTGCGGCCGCTGCGGCACGCCGCTCGAGCACGATGTCAACGAGCGCATGATGCACTGTCCCAAGTGCGGCAATATGATCTTCCCGCGCATCAACCCCTCGGTCATCGTGGCAGTGACGCACGGCGACTACCTGCTGCTCACACAGTACGCGAATCGCCCCGGCGCGACGCGCACGGCGCTCATCGCGGGCTTCACCGAGTTCGGCGAGACCGCCGAGCAGACCGTCCGCCGCGAGGTAATGGAGGAGGTCGGTCTCAAGGTCAAAAACCTGCGCTACTATAAGTCCCAGCCATGGGGCATCTCCGGCGGCGGGCTGCTGCTCGGCTACTGGTGCGAGCTGGACGGCGACGAGACCATCCATCTCGACAACTTCGAGCTGGCGGACGGCGCGTGGGTCAGCCGCGAGGAGCTGCGCCGTGACTACCGCGACAACGGCATCGCCCTCACGAGCGAGATGATCGCCCGCTTTGCCGCGGGACGGGAGTACGAGCCGGTAGCGGAATAAGATGAAAAAGCGCGGAGCAGAAGGCTCCGCGCTTTCCTTATGCAAGGGCTGCGGCGATCCATTTCCCGAGCAGCTGCAAAAGAAGAAAGTGCGCGGGATAGAAAATGTAAAAGAAATATTTTCCGCCGCGCCGCCCGCGCTCGCCGCTGTAGAGCAGCAGGAGCGGTGCGCACAGCAGCACCCACGGCGAGGCGATGAGCAGCGGGAGCAATCCCGCGAGCCGCCACGCGCCCGCCGAGCGCAGCAGGTAGAAAAGCGCTGCGGAGAGCGTGCCGAGGAAAACGTATTCGCTGCGGACGGCAAACGCCGCCGCGCCGAAGGCAAGGCAGGTCAGCGCATAGAGCGCGACGCGCTTTCCGAGGGGACTTACTTCGGCCTCGATGCGCGCGAGGACCATCAGCTCCAGACAGGAGAGTGAGAGCGTAAAGAGCACGTTTTGCAGCTGCGGACCCGTCCACCGCTCATAGTGCGCGAGGTTGAAGACCGGCTCGCTGACAAGGGCGAAGGCCAGCAGCGTGAGGAAATACTTTTTCCGGTCCCGCGTGTGCGTGAAGCCCTCGGCGAGCAGGAAGACATAAAGCGGAAAAGCGAGATGGCCCAGCACATCAAACACGCGGTAAACGCCCTGCACGGCGCCGAGCCATGCGGGCGCGTCCTGCGGGATGAGCGTGCTTCCGTCCTCGCCGCGGAACGGCGCGAAAAAGCCGCGCCGGATCACAAGCATATTCGCATGGTCGCAGAGCATGGAGACCATGGCGATGTATTTGAGCGCGAAGCCGCTCAGCTTTTTGGGGATCTGTTTCATGAGGGGTTCTCCTGTGTGCGCGCCGCGCCGAGGGCGGAATGGAAGTCCTCCCACGCCTCGGGATGGTCGACGTAGTATTTGGGGCAGATCTTGCCCGTCACGTCGTAGTGGCGGATGACGTCGGCGGGAGCGAGGTCAAATTCCTCACACAGCCACGCGGCCAGCCGCAGGAGGCTCGTCATCGTTGCGGCGGAGAACTCTCCCGTCTCGTCGGCGTGGCAGACCTCGATGGAAACGGTATGATCGTTTGCCTGCGAGGAGCAGTAGGCGACCTCCGAGAGCGGGACGCATTGGAGGACCTCGCCCTCCAGCCCCACGACGAAGTGCGCGCTGGCATAGGTCTCATGCGTGACGGCGAGATTGGCGAAGAAGCTGCGGTTCGCCGCCGCCGAGGTGCCGGGGTTGCCGACGTAGTGGACCACCACGCCGTCGATCGTTTCCAGCGGCGTGCCGGGGCGCGAGTATGGGTTGAGCGGCAGGGTGTCCTGCTCCACCCATTCCGGCACGGACGCGTCCGCGCCGGGGACGCCGCGGTGGCGGAACCGGTAGACCAGCTCCGCGCCGATACAGAGAATGAGCACGGCGATGACCGCCCGCTCCAGCCGGACGCGGCCGCGCTTTTTTCGTGCAGCCATGCGTCAGAAGCCGCGCGCGGTCACGGGCGTATCGATGTCCATGCCGGCAAGCGCCTCGAGCGTATCGGTCATCTCCGGCGTAACGATCACATAGACGCTGCCGCTCGAGGTCGTGTCGGCCGACTGCCTGGTCGGTTTCTCGTCCGTCCGGATGCTGTACCACAGCTCCAACTCGACGTAGAAGCTGCCGCCGTAGCGCGTGCTCTCAAAGAGCGAGGCGTTGGAAGCATGACCCGCCTCGTAGTCGCGGCGCAGCGCGGAGACGAGCGTGTTGGCCTGCGCGGCGGTCAGGTCGCCGTAGTTCTCGCCGTAGGCGCCGTCGCTGACGACGTCATAGTAGCCGCCGGTGAGATAGGCACTGCTCTTGTCGTCCGCCAGCTCGCCGAGCACGCGGTCGAGCGCGGCCTCGGGACAGTTGAGCAGCGCCGTCATCGTCTGCGCGACGGAGCCGGGCTCGTTCAGCTCGGCGGAAAAGGCGCGGCAGTCGTCATAGCTGCGGCGCACGACGCGCCCGTCCTTGAGCGTGTAGGTGACGGTGAAATAGAGATAGCTGCTGTACGGAGCGTCCGCGGGCGTTTCATAGGTGGTCCGCGCGTAGCTGAGCTGACGGTCCTTGTCGGCGATCATCGCGCGGTGCGCGGCAAGGACATATTCGATGCTCTCCGGCTCGTCGAGCTTGCAGGAGAGGTTGTCGCCGCCGGAGGAGAGGTGTACATTGACGGATTTGATCTTGTCCGCCTCGGGCGTATAGCCCTCGTAGCCGGTGAGGTCGAGCGACATGGCGACGCCGAAGCACACGAGTACGGCGGAGAACACCAGCGCGCCGGCGCGGCCCGTGCGCCAGACGCGGAAGCTCTTGTGCAGCAGCATTTCCGCGGCGAAGTAGCCGAGCAGACCGGCGAAGAGCATACAGGCGACGGTGCCGGGGAGGGAGTATTGGCCGTTATAGAGGTTGAGGCCGAAGACAAGGAAGTAGATGAGCTGCCCGAGCGAGAACGCGGCGCAGACCGCCACGCCGTATTTGAAGACCGGACGCATCCACGGCACGGTGACGATGGAACCGGTCGCCTCGCTCGCGCGGCGGCGGTAGACGAGCAGGCCGAGCACGGCGAACACGATGCCGACGGCGGCATAGATGCCGAGCACGCCGAGGCCGCCGAGCGCATACTCGTCGCCCTGAATGACCTGGTGCGTCCCATCGCTGAGGATGCGGTCCACACGGGCGACATTGCTCACATCCAGCACGCAGACAAGCTCCCAGGCGGGCGAGAGGAAGGCGAAGGTCTCCGGAGCGGAATAACCGCTGTAGCCGTAAAGGAAGTTGCCGGCAAAGGTGCGCACGAGCCACTCCATGCCCGCGGCAAGGACGTTCAAAATCCCATAGAACACGGGAGCCGCTAAGATCTGGCCGGTGAACATCATGCACAGCACGCCGAAGGAGTAGAAAAACAGCACCGAGAGCACGGCGGCGAGCAGCGCGGTGCCGAGCGCAGCGAGGTCCAAAGCGCCGAAGCAGGCGGCGGTGACGCCGGTGAGGGCGAAGGCGAGCACGAGCGCGGAGACCATGCACACAAGACCGGTGAGGTAATTGGTCGCGTACAGCGTCTCGCGCCGCACGGGCATGGAATGGAAGCCCTGCGTGGCGCGGGGATTGGTGAGGTAGGCGAACATCGCCATGGCGAAGAAGATGCCGAACACGGCCCCCATCACGAGCCCGCCGTAGGCGCCGATCTGCAGCAGGTAATACGAGGCGTCGGCTACGTTCGAGGCGCCGCGGTAGTCGGCCAGCTCGTTGAGCAGCGGCAGCGGCAGGAGCAGCAGCCAGATCAGGGTGTAGCCCAGCCACAGCGGCCAGAAGCGCTGCAGGTTCTTGCGGAAAAGCGCGCGGTTAAAGAACGATGTCGCGGACTGCATAGTCGGCACCTCCCAGCTCATAGATGAAAATTTCCTCCAGCGTCAGCGGCACGGCCTCCATGTACACGGGGTCCAGCGCGGCGAGCCGCTCAGTGATCTGCTGCGTATTGCCGCGGAAGATGATGGTGAACACGCGCCCGAGATGGCTCTCGTGCAGCAGCTTCAGCCCCGCGGGGAGCTCCGGCGCACCCTCGCCCCGGAAGACGATCTGCATTTTGACCGTGTTCTCCTGCAGTTCGGAAAGGCTGCGCTCGAGCAGGACCCTGCCGCGATTCATGATGCCGACGTGGTCGCACACGTCCTCCAGCTCGCGCAGGTTGTGGCTGGAGACGAGCACCGTCGTGCCGCGCTCGGCGACATCCTGCATAATGAGGCTCCACACCTGGCGGCGCATCACGGGGTCAAGACCGTCCACCGGCTCATCTAAAATGAGGTAGTCCGGCATACAGCACATGGCGATCCAGAACGCCGCCTGCTTCTGCATTCCCTTGGAAAGGCGGCGGATGAGCTGTTTTTCGTCCAGCGAAAAGACGCCGCGCAGCTTCTCGTAGCGCTCCATATTGAACTGCGGATAAAAGCCGCGGTAGAATTTCATCATGTCGCGGATGCTCGACTGCATAAAATAGTGCCAGTCATCGGGAATGGAGGCAATGCGCCGCTTGACCGCCACGTTCTCCCACACGTCCGCGCCGTCCGCCGTGACGGTGCCGGAGTCCTGCCGGTACACGCCGGTCAGATGGCGCAGCAGCGTGGATTTGCCTGCGCCGTTCGGCCCCACGAGACCGTAGATCGCGCCCTGCGGCACGGTCAGGCTCGCGCCGTCGAGCGCGGCAAAGCCGTCAAAGGTCTTCACCAGCTCACGAATTTCGATCATTTCTCTTCCTCCTCCCGGTAAATGGCGTCCAGCTCGGCGGTCGTCATGCCGAGCGCGCGCAGCTCGCGCAGCGTTTCGCGCAGGGTCTCGGTCAGCGCAAGGCGGCGTCCGTCGTCCTCGGCGCGCTCGCGGCGCACGGCGAAGCTGCCCTTGCCGGGCACGGATGCGGCGTAGCCCTCCGATTCCAGCTCGCTGTAAGCGCGCTGAATGGTGTTCGGGTTGATGGCGAGCTGACTGGCCAGCGCGCGCACCGAGGGGAGCTTTTCCCCGTCGGCGATCGCGCCGGAGACGATCAGCCGCCGCAGCCCGTCGCGCACCTGCTCATAGATCGGGCGCGCGTCGCGGTAATTCAAGGTGATCATAGCGGTGCCTCCTGTTTGCTTATCGGCTGAGAAGTACGACGACGGCGACGAGCAGCGCCACAAGGATCGCGCCTACGCCGACCGTCAGAACACTGAAGGAAACCATGCTGCCATCCCTCCTGACTGTATTAAGCGTATTAGTACGGTTAGGATAGCATGAGAGCGTCGCCCTGTCAAGCATTTTTCGGAAATTGGCGAAACCTCACAGAAGAATGATAAGACATTGTTAAGAATTTATCTATTGTACCAAATCGTCATATTGACGAAATTTAATAATTTTAAAGTACCAATTTAACAAAAATGGAGAAAGTGCCGTCGGACGGTTGCTTTTGCGCGTGGAATCTGCTATCTTAATACCGTAGCAGAAAGGGCGGGAAGACCCAATATGCCCTTTTGAAAGCAATGCAATTTAATAGGAGAGGGGAAATCACATGGATAAGATCATAGAAATCAACAGTGCGGTAAACGGCTTTGTATGGGGTCCCATCATGCTGGCACTGCTGGTCGGCACGGGCATTTACCTGAGCTTCCGCGTCGGCTTCATTCAGTTCTCCCGGATCGGCTACTGGTGGAAGAACACCATCGGCAAGATCTTCAAGAAGACCGAGGCGGGCGAGGGCGAGATCACGCCGCTGCAGGCGGTCTCCACGGCGCTGGCATCCACGGTCGGCACGGGCAACATCGCCGGCGTTACCGGCGCGATCATTCTCGGCGGCCCCGGCGCCGTGTTCTGGATGTGGATCTCCGCTCTGTTCGGCATGGTCACCAAGTTCGCCGAAGTCACCCTCGCGGTCAAGTACCGTGAGCGCAACGAAAAGGGCGACTGGTGCGGCGGCCCGATGTACTACATCAAGAACGGTCTCGGCCCCAAGTGGAAGTGGCTGGGCGTCATCTTCTCCGTGTTCGGCGCGCTTGCCGCGTTCGGCATCGGCAACATCTCCCAGATCAACTCCATCGCCTCCTCCGTCAACTCCGTCGCGGTCGCGTTCCATGAGAACGCCAAGGAGTTTGACACGATCATCGGCCTCGTCACCGGCATCGTCATCGCCATCTTCGTGGCGCTCGTGCTCATTGGCGGCGTCAAGCGCATCGGTCAGGTCACCGAGAAGCTCGTCCCCGGCATGGCGGCCATCTACATCGTCTGCGCGCTCGTGGTCGTCATCGCGCACGCGGGCGCGATCCCCGGCGTGTTTGCCAGCATCTTCCAGGGCGCCTTCAACCCCTCCGCCGTCGTCGGCGGCGCGGTGGGCGTGACCATGAAGCTCGCCATCACCAAGGGCGTCGGCCGCGGCGTCTTCTCCAATGAGGCCGGTCTCGGCTCCGCGCCCATCGCGCACGCCGCCACCTCCGAGAAGAATCCCGTCAAGCAGGGCCTCTACGGCATCTTCGAGGTCTTCATGGATACCATCGTCATCTGCACGCTGACCTCCCTCGTCGTTCTCTGCTCCGGCGTTGCCACCGGCAACTACGGCAACAACGATCTCGCGGGTGTGCCTACCGCGGTCGCGGGCTTTGCCACCGTATTCGGCGACAAGATCGGCTCTCTGATCCTTGCCGTCGGTCTGCTGCTCTTCGCCACCTCCACCATCCTCGGCTGGGCGCTCTACGGCACCCGCTGCGCGGAGTTCCTCTTCGGCAGCAAGATCATCCGCCCCTATCAGGTCCTCTTCTGCCTGGTCGTCATTGCCGGCTCCGTGGCCGATCTCAAGCTGGCGTGGGATATCTCCGATACCCTCAACGGCCTCATGGCGATCCCCAACCTGATCGCGGTGCTGCTCCTCAGCCCCGTGGTCATCAAGCTGACGAAGGAGCACTTCGACGGCGTGAAGGCGGGCAGGCTCGAATAAGCGAATATCCGCTCACCTGCGGCGGGACGGACGATGCGGTCCGTCCCGCTTTTCGCTCCCGCGGCGAAAAAAGAGGGGAAAACGCGGAATATTTTCGCAGATTTCCCTTTACAATAGAAAAAAGCCGTGGTATGATATCAAAGCGCGTGAAGGCGCGCAAAGAGCATACCCGGGCTTAGGACGCGGATCATCACCTGTCCCGCCGCTCAGCCCTGGGTGAATTTGATCGAAAGGTGGAAACACAACTATGATGCTCAAAGACCAGAAGACTGCCATTATCGAAGCCAACCGCACCCACGAGAGCGACACCGGTTCTCCCGAGGTCCAGATCGCCATTCTCACCGAGCGCATCAACCAGCTCACCGAACACCTCAAGCAGCACCCGCAGGACAATCACTCCCGCCGCGGCCTGTACAAGATGATCGGTAAGCGCCGCAGCCTGCTCGACTACCTTATGAAGAAGGACATCGAGCGCTACCGTGCCATCATCGCCAAGCTCGGCATCCGTAAGTAAGAGACAATATGCGCGGGGGAAGGATGTTCTTTCCCCGCGTGTTTTGCTATCTTGCACCCCTGATTTTCCCGCAAAAGCCCGCAAAACAGGGAGCCGACGCCCGCATTTTAGCAGTTGATCTTGTCCGCGAGACCTTCGCGGCTGAGCTCAAGTGCTAAAGGGTCGGACAAGGCTCCCGACAAAAATCTGAAAAGGAGTATGATCATGTCCACCATCATCACCCACCGTCAATTCCCCGGCTACCACAAGTATGAAATGGAGCTCGCCGGCCGTCCGCTGACCCTCGAGGTCGGCAAGCTCGCCGAGCTCGCCAACGCCGCCGTCATGGTCGGCTACGGCGACACCCGCGTGCTGGTCTGCGCCACCGCGTCCGCCCGCCCCCGCGATGGCATCGACTTCTTCCCCCTCTCCGTCGACTTTGAGGAGAAGATGTACTCCGTCGGCCGCATCCCCGGCAGCTTCAACCGCCGCGAGGGCCGCCCCGGCGAGAAGGGCATCCTGACCAGCCGCGTCATCGACCGCCCCATCCGCCCGCTCTTCCCCTACGATTTCCGCAACGATGTTTCCATCATGGCGACCGTCATGGCCGTCGATCACGACTGCTCTCCCGAGATCGCCGCGCTCATCGGCACCTCCGCCGCCCTCGCCATCTCCGACATTCCCTGGAACGGCCCCGTCGGCGCGCTGAAGGTCGGTCTCGTCAATGGCGAGCTGGTCCTCAACCCCACGAGCGAGCAGCGCAAGATCTCTGACCTTGATGTGACCGTCGTCTCCACCGGCAAGAAGGTCGTTATGATCGAGGCGGGCGCGAACGAGGTCGATAACGACACGATGTACCGTGCCATCGAGCTGGCGCACAACGAAAATCAGAAGCAGATCGAGCTCATTGACCGCATGGTCGCCGAGATCGGCAAGCCCAAGTTCGACTATCCCCACGCGAACTTCAATCAGGAGCTCTTCGACAAGATCGTTGCCGACTTCATGGACGAGGCCAAGGCCGCCATGGATACCGACGATAAGAACGTCCGCGAGGCCCGCTGGAACGAGATGATCGAGCACTGGCACGAGAAGTACCTCGAGGAGTATCCCGACATGGATCAGTACCTCGACGAGTTCACCTATAAGTTCCAGAAGAAGATCGTCAAGGCGTGGCTGCTCGAGGGCCACCGCGTCGACGGCCGTCAGAAGAACGAGATCCGTCCGCTTGCCGCCGAGGTCGGCGTGCTGCCCCGCGTCCACGGCTCGGGCCTGTTCACCCGCGGTCAGACGCAGGTGCTCTCCGTCTGCACTCTCGATACCCTCAGCGCCAATCAGAAGCTCGACACCATTTGGGAAGAGACTGAGAAGCGCTATATGCACCACTATAACTTCCCCGGCTACTCCGTCGGCGAGGCCAAGCCCGCCCGCAGCCCCGGCCGCCGCGAGATCGGTCACGGCGCTCTCGCCGAGCGCGCTCTGCTGCCCGTCATTCCGCCCGTTGAGGAGTTCCCCTACGCCATCCGCGTGGTGAGCGAGGTCGTCTCCTCCAACGGCTCCACCTCTCAGGGCTCCATCTGCGGCTCCACGCTCGCGCTGATGGACGCCGGCGTGCCCATCAAGGCGCCCGTCGCCGGCATCTCCTGCGGCCTCATTCAGGACGGCGACGATTTCACCACCTTCATCGACATTCAGGGCGTTGAGGACTTCCACGGCGAGATGGACTTCAAGGTCGCCGGTACGAAGAAGGGCATCACCGCCATCCAGATGGACCTCAAGAACGACGGCCTGACCATGGCGATCATCAGGAACGCGCTGGACATTACCTACGACGCGCGCGTGCAGATCCTTGATCAGATCATGCTGCCCTGCATCGCCGAGCCGCGTCCCGAGGTCAGCCCCTACGCGCCCAAAATGATCACCATGAAGATCGATCCCGACCGCATCCGCGAGGTCATCGGCAAGGGCGGCTCCGTCATCCAGAAGATCGTCGCCGATACCGGCGCGAAGATCGACATCGACGACGACGGCACCATCCACATCGCCTCTGCCGACGCCGCCGCCTGCGACGCCGCGAAGAAGTGCATCGACGACATCGTGTTTGTCCCCGAGGTCGGCAAGCTGTACTACGGCCGCGTCGTGCGCCTGATGCAGTTCGGCGCCTTTGTGGAGATCGCCCCGGGCAAGGACGGCCTGGTTCACATCTCCAAGCTCGACAAGAAGCGCGTCGAGAAGGTCGAGGACGTGGTCACCGTCGGCGACATGATCTGGGTCAAGTTCATGGAGATCGACGAAAAGGGCCGCTGGAACCTCTCCCGCAAGGACGCTCTCCTCGAGATCGAGGCTCAGCAGGCCGAGGCTGCCAAGGAGCAGTAAGCGGCAAACCGAAATTTACAGGGAAAGTGCGTTGACTGCTGCCGATGGTCAACGCACTTTCCCTGCACTTGCGCAAAGAAGAGAGACGTGATATCATAAAAACGATACGATCGGACGGTTATGGAGGCGAATATCATGTGGCTTACATTTGCGCTGCTGTCGGCGGTGTTTGCATCGCTCACATCAATACTGGCAAAGGTGGGCATTGATGGGGTCAACTCAAATCTTGCAACGGCTATTCGAACTGCAGTCGTTCTTGTCATGGCATGGGGAATGGTTTTTCTTACCAATACACAGGGCGGGATCACAGAGATCAGCAAAAGAAGCTGGCTGTTTTTGATCCTTTCGGGCCTGGCGACAGGAGCCTCCTGGCTGTGCTACTATCGAGCGCTGCAAATTGGAGAGGCATCTAAGGTTGTGCCGATCGATAAGCTGAGCGTTGTGATCACGTTGGTGATGGCGTTTGTTTTCCTGCATGAGCAGTTTACGGCAAAATCCCTTCTGGGCTGTGCCCTGATCGGTGCAGGGACATTGTTGATGGTCCTGTAGTCGCCGATTCACGGAACAGGGAAAAAGAGGGCGCGGATATTCCGTGCCCCTTTTCATTTTTCCTGTTTTGTGGTATCATACAGGCAAATACAGGCTATCATCAAGGAGGACACCCTATGCCCGACACCATTGCTGCCATCGCCACCGCGCCCGCGGCCGCCGCGGTCGGTATCGTGCGCCTCAGCGGCGCAGAGACGCGGCGTGTGCTCGCGGCGCTGTTTACGCCGGTGGATGGTCGTTCGGCTGCGGAGCTTCCGCCGCGGCGCATGACCTACGGCACGGTGCGCGACGCCGAGGGCCGCACGCTCGACCACGCGCTGGCGGTGGTGTTCTCCGCCGGACACAGCTACACGGGCGAGGAGAGTGCGGAGCTGCACTGCCACGGCTCGCCGGTCGTTTTGCAGGAGGTCCTGCGCGCCGCGTTTGCTGTGGGCGCGCGGCAGGCGCGGGCGGGAGAGTTTACCGAGCGCGCGTTCCTGAACGGCAAAATGGACCTCACCGAGGCAGAGGCGGTCATCGACCTCATCGACGCCGAGACCGCCGAGGCGGCGCGGAACGCTGCCGCACAGGTGGACGGCGCGCTGCGCCGTCCGGTCGAACAGGTCTACGACGCGCTGCTGGGCATCACCAGCCGCTTCTACGCCGTGGTGGACTATCCCGATGAGGACATCGAGGACCTGACGCTTGCCGAGACGGAGCAAACGCTCACGGAGAGCGAGCGGACGCTCACGGCTCTGCTCGGCACCTTTGCGCGCGGTCGCGTGCTCAAAAGCGGCGCGGTGACCGCCATCGTCGGCGCGCCGAACGCGGGCAAAAGCTCGCTGCTCAACGCGCTCGTGGGCTACGACCGCGCCATCGTCACCGACCTTCCCGGCACGACGCGCGACACCGTGGAGGAAAAGGCGGTGGTCGGCGGCGTGCTGCTGCGGCTGATCGACACGGCGGGCATCCGCGAGACGGACGACGCCGTGGAGCGGCTCGGTGTGGAGCGCTCGCGCCGCGCGGTCGAGAGCGCCGACCTGGTGATCGTCGTAGCGGACGGCAGCCAAATACCGCTCGCTGTGGAACCGGATATCCTTGCGCTTGCGGCCAAAGCACCGCATTGGATCCTGGCCGTCAGCAAGGACGATCGGAACCCCGCCGTAAAGACCGCCGTTTGGAGACTGCCGGACGGCGCGCCTGCGCCGGAGCATCTGGTCTCCTTTAATTCCGTAACGCCCGGCGGGCTGGATGTGCTGATCGACGCGATCCGAGACTGCTTTCCCGCCGGCGCTCCCGCAGGCGGTACGCTGCTCACCAACGCGCGGCAGGCCGAGGCCGTCCGCCGTGCGCTCGAGAGCGTCCGCGCGGCGCGCGAGGCGCTCACCGCCGGGCTGACGCCCGACGTGGTGCTCACCGAGGCCGAGGGTGCGCTCGACGCGCTCGGCGAGCTGACCGGACGCACGGCGCGCGAGGACATGGTGGCGCGCATTTTTGAGCGCTTCTGCGTTGGAAAGTGAGAAAAACCGCATTGTTTACAGAAAATTCTTGATATTATCTTAACGTTCTGCTACAATACTGCCATTCTCTGGAAAATTGATCCTATCCCCCAAAAGGGGCCGCTTGTCTGCGGCCCGGAAAGGAACGCCATGCGTGACTATATTATCATGACCGACAGCTGCTGCGACCTGAACCGGCAGGAGGTCGACGAGCTCGGACTTACCGTTCTGCCGCTTTCCTTTACGATCGAGGGCAAAACCTATCTCAATACGCCCGACCATGCCGATATGTCCCCCGAGGAATTTTTTGCGAAGATCGCCGCGGGCGAGAACAGCACCACCGCCGCCGCCAACGTCGGTCAGTTTGACGAGGCGATGCGCAGGGCGCTCGACGCGGGCAAGGATATCCTGTGCATCTGCTTCTCCAGTGCGCTGTCCACCACCTATCAGTCTGCCTGCATCGCGGCGGAGGACCTGAGAAGCGAGTATCCCGACGCGAAGATCCTCGTCATCGACTCCCTCTCCGCCTCGCGCGGACAGGGGATGCTGCTCTACCGCACGGTGCAGGAGCGCCGGAAGAGCAGCCCCGATATTGAGACGCTGGCGGCGTATGTGAAGAGCATCCTTCAGACCCAGTGCCATTGGTTCATCGTGGACGATCTCAACCACCTCAAGCGCGGCGGCCGCGTGAGCGCCACGGCGGCCTTCGTCGGCACGATGCTGGGCATCAAGCCCGTTATGCATACCGACAGCGAGGGCAGGCTCATTCCCATGAGCAAGGCGCGCGGCACCAAAGCCGCGCTCAAGGCGCTGGTCGACAAGGTGGAGGAGCTGGGCGTCGAGCCGGACAAGAACCAGCCCATGTTCATCTGCCATGCCAACTGTCCCGACTCCGTGGCATACGTCAAGGAGATGCTGGAGGAGCGCTTCGGCGTGACGGACGTCCGCGCGGACTTCATCGGCCCCGTGATCGGCGCGCACACCGGCTGCGGCACGCTGGGCCTGTTCTTCGTGGGCACGCAGCGATGAAGTGGCTGGAGCTGCACATCGACACCGCCCGCGCCGGTCTGGAGCCGGTCAGCGAGCTGCTGCGCGAGCAGGGTGTTGAGGGCCTCGTCATCGACGACGAGGCGGACTTCAAGGACTTTCTCGAAAACAACCACCAGTATTGGGACTATGTGGACGACGAGCTGCTGGCGGAGAAGCACGGCAAGTGCCGCGTGACCTTCTACCTTGAGGAGAGCGAGACCGGCTTTTCCACGCTGGCACAGGTCCGCATCGCGCTTTCGGCGCTCAAGAAGCAGCATCCCGAATACGCGCCGCTGCTCCTCACGATGGAAAACGTGGAGGACGCCGACTGGGAGAACAACTGGAAGCAGTTCTATAAGCCCATGGAGATCGGCGAGCGCCTGCTGGTCATTCCCGAGTGGGAGCAGACAAAGCCGACGGAGCGCGTGAAGCTCATCCTGAATCCCGGGCTGACCTTCGGCACGGGCAGCCACGCGACCACACGCCTGTGCCTTCAGGCGCTCGAAAAGCACATTCACGGCGGCGAAAAGGTGCTCGACCTCGGCTGCGGCAGCGGCATCCTCTCCATCGCGGCACTGCTGCTGGGCGCGGAGGACGCCTTCGCCTGCGACATCGACGATAAGTGCGTGGGCGTTGCCTACGAAAACGCCGCGCTCAACGGCATCGGACGGGAGCACTACACCGTCCGCGCGGGCGACGTGCTCAGCGACAAAAGGCTCGCGCGCGAGTTCGGCGGGGACTATGACATCGTCGTGGCGAACATTGTGGCGGACGTCATCCTCGCGCTCGCGCCGCAGGTGCGGCCGCTGCTGAAAAAGGACGGATGGTTCCTCTGCTCCGGCATCATCGACGACCGCGCGGTCGAGGTCGCGGACGCGCTGCGTCTTGCGGGCTGGGCGATCATGGAGGCCCGCGAGAGCGAGGGCTGGTTCTCGTATTTGTGCAAATAACAGCAAAGGGGAGCGTTCTCTGCCATAGAGAGCGCTCCCCCTGTTTGGTGCCGTATCGCGTGCAATTTATTTCCCGATTTTTTGCAGCATCCTTGTAAATTCCTCCGGCAGAGGACAGGAAAGCTCCACGACCTCGTGCGTGCGCGGATGGAGAAAGCGCAGACCGACCGCGTGCAGGCATTGCCCCGTCAGGCCGGGGACTTCCTTTTTTGCGCCGTACACCGTGTCGCCGAGAATGGGATGCCCGATGTAGGCCATGTGGACGCGGATCTGGTGCGTGCGCCCCGTTTCGAGCCGGCAGCGGACGTGGGTATAGCCCGGATAGCGGGCGATGACCTCCCAATGCGTGACCGCCTCGCGTCCGCCGGCGACCACCGCCATGCGCTTGCGGTCGGTCGGGTGGCGCGCGATGGGCGCGTCCACCGTGCCGCGATCCTCGCGCAGCTTGCCCACAACGATGCACTCGTAGGTGCGTGCGAGCGTGTGGTCGGCGAGCTGCGCGGAGAGATATTGGTGCGCCGCGTCGTTCTTCGCCGCGATGATGAGACCGCTCGTGTCGCGGTCGATGCGGTGGACGATGCCCGGACGCAGCGCGCCGCCGATGCCCGAGAGCGTTCCCGCACAATGGTACAGCAGCGCGTTGACGAGCGTGCCGTCCGGGTGCCCCGGCGCGGGGTGAACGACCATGCCGCTGGGCTTGTTGACCACGATCACGTCCGCGTCCTCGTACACCACGTCGAGCGGAATGTCCTGCGGCACGGCCTCGACCGGCTCCGGTTCGGGCAGCGTTACGGCGACGGCCTCGCCGCCCGCGAGCTTATAGCTTTTGCTGACGGTCTTTCCGTTCACCGCGACCTCGCCGCTCTCAATGAGCCGCGTCGCCTGCGAGCGGGTCAAGCCGTCAAGGCTCGACGCAAGAAATGCGTCGAGCCTTTGATTTCTGTTTTCTTCACTTACCCTGAGCAGGATCGGTCCCATGGTCCTTCTCCCAATTCTTTGCGTCGGTGTTCGGGTAGATCCAAATGTAGTAAACGAGCGCCGCGGCGGTGCCGCAGACCACAAAGCAGTCCGCAACGTTGAAAACCGGAAACTCGATGAACGCGCAGTCGAGCATATCCACCACATAACCGAGGCGGACGCGGTCAATGAGATTGCCCACGCCGCCGCCGATCACGGCGGTCAGCGACCACACGCCGAGCGGGTGCCGCACGATCCGCGCGAGCAGCCACGCGAGCGCGAGCATCCCCACGCCCGTCACGCCGATGAGCAGCCAGCGCTCACCGGAAAAGCTCGACCACGCCGCGCCGAAATTGCGCACATAGTGCAGCCGCAGCAGCCGCGGGATAAACTCCGCGCTCTCGCCCACGGCGAAATGCGCCACGATATAGGCCTTCACCCACTGGTCCAGCGCGACGATGGCCGCGATGGCCAAGGGACAGAGCCACAGCGAACGCTTCTTCATGGCTGCGGCGCCTCGCTGTCGTCATCGGGGCAGACGATCACCCACTCCGCGTCCGCGGGGGCAAGTGCGAGCGTTTCTGCCTGTGCGTCCGTCATGGCAAGGTTCTCCGGCAATTCGCGCAGCGCACCGATGGGGACATAGTAGGCGCCCGCGTCGTCGGCCTTCACGCCGCCGTTTTCCGTCACATAGTCCGTCGCGCCCGCGCCGTACAGCTCAAGCACCACAGGACCGTACCATGCGGCAAGCAGGCTGCCCTCCTCGCCGCTCTCGCCGATGGCAGCCGTCTCGCAGCCGTATTCGGTTTCCTGACCGTCCGCGGTCTTGGCCATGCCGGAGCCTGTTGTCGAACTGTCGAGCGCGGCGTAGTAGGGGCTGGACTGCACCGTTTCGCAGCGCTGCTCGGCAGGCTCCTCCTCGGCATCGGGCGCCGAAGCGTCGGCCGTCGCATCGAAGGTATCCGCCGCGTACATCTGCGCGTTCTCCGGCGCGGCGGGCGCGGCACTGTCCGAGCCCGTTTTCTGATCCATCTGCGGGATCGTTACCGCCGCCGCGAGCGCGATGATCGCCGCGCAGGCCGCCATCGGCATCCACCGCCGCCATGCGCTCCGCTTTTTCGCCTGCGGCTTCGCCGCCGCCTTTTCCGCGCGCACCGCTGCCATCACGCCCTCCGTGAAGCCCGCGGGCACGTCCTCGTCCTCCAGCTCGCCGAGGGCGGCGTGCAGGGCCGTCAGCTCGCCGAGCAGCCTTCCGCATTCCTCGCATTCGCTCACATGAGCGAGCACCTCCGCGCGCTCCTCCTCCGTCAGCTCTCCGTCAACAAAGGCCGAGAGCAGCGGCGCAAATTCTTCACAATTCTTCATATTGCGTTCCTCTCCCCTCCGACAGTCTGATTACATTCTGTAACCTTTGACGCTGGCTTTTCAAAAAAGTTCCCGTCTGCCGCCAAATAATTTCGCAGCAGCAGCCGCGCGCGGTTGATGCGGCTTTTCACCGTGCCGAGCTCCAGCTCCGTGACCTCGCAGATCTCCGCGTAGCTGAGCTGGTGCAGCTCGCGCAGCACGAGCACGCGCCGGTAATCCTCCGGCAGGGCGGCAAGCCCCTCGCGCACCAGCCGCTGCGTCTCCCGACCCTCGACGTGCTCCTCCGGCGTGGGCGCGCGGTCGCGCACCTCGAGGTGTACATCCTCGTCGTCGAGCGATACGCCGTCCACCGCGCGCTTGTTGCGCCGCAGCAGGTCGATGCAGGCGTTGCTCGCCAGACGGTAGAGCCAGGTGGACAGCGCTGCGTCCTCGCGGAAGCCCTCCAGTCCCCGCCAGAGGGCGAGGAAGGTATCCTGCGCGGCCTCCGCCGCGTCCTCGCTGCTGCCGCACATGCGCAGGCAGAGGTTGTATATTTTCTTTTCATGCAGCCGGACGAGCTGTTCAAAGGCTGCCTCGTCGCCGCCTCGCGCGGCTTGGATCAGTTCACTTTCGTTCATGTCCGCTCCGTAGGTTCAGTCGCTCAGATCGCGCTTGATGCCCGCCGTGACGCGGTAAAGATCCTCAAGCGTCTCCATGCGGTTGATCTGGTCTTTATAGTAGTTGGCGTATTTCACGCCCTTGAGATACCAGCAGTAGTGCCGCCGCGCCTCGAGCAGCGCGACCTTTTCATTGCGGAATTCCGCGCTGCGCTCGATCTGGCGCACCAGCGCGTCGCAGCGCTCGGCAAGCGGCGGCAGCGGCGGGATCGGCTCGCCCGCGAGCGCGGCCCTGCACTGCTGAAAGAGCCACGGATTGCCGAAGCAGCCGCGCCCGATCATCACCGCGTCCGCGCCGGTGAGCTTCAGAGCTTTTATCGCATTTTCCGGGGTAAAAACATCGCCGTTGGCGATAACGGGAATGTTCACCGCTTCCTTCACCTCGCGGATGGTCGACCAGTCCGCCTGCCCGCCGTACATCTGCACGCGGGTGCGCCCGTGGACGGTGATGCCCGCGACGCCGGCGGACTCGAGCAGCGCGGCCAGCTCCGGCGCGTTGATGCTGCCCTTGTCCCAGCCGCGGCGCATCTTCACCGTGACCGGAACCTTTACCGCCCTGACCACCGCCTCGGCGATACGCGCCGCCTTTTCGGGGTCGCGCATCAGCGCCGAGCCGTCGCCGTTGTTGACGATCTTGCCGACCGGACAGCCCATGTTGATGTCCAGAATGTCCGCGCCGCTCGCCTCAATGGCGATCTGCGCCGCCTCGGCCATGCAGACCGGGTCGCTGCCGAAGATCTGCGCCTGCATCGGGTGCTCGCCCGGAAAGGGCGCGAGCAGCGTGCGGCTCTTTTTATCCTGATAGCACAGCGCCTTCGAGCTCACGAGCTCCGTACACGTCAGCCCCGCGCCGAGGGACGCGCACAGCTCGCGGAAGGCCGCGTCGGTCACGCCCGCCATCGGCGCGAGCGCGAGCTGCGAGTTGATCTCCACCGTACCGATGCGCATGGACGTTCCCTCCTTCACCGTGTTTTCATAGAAGAAAATTATACCACAGCTTTCCCAAAAGCGGAAGTCCTTATTTTTGCGCGGCAAAAGCCCGTTAACATAGATACCGCTTTCAGCTGTGTAGACCGCCCCGCGCTTTATGCTCATGGTCGAGGCGTTTTCGTCGATGTCCTCCCACTTCAAGCCGACCAATTCGCTGCGACGCAAACCGGTCATAACAAAAAACATCAGCATACAGTGAAAATCGAGTGGTAGCGTCGGGAGCAGGTGGAAAATCTTACGGCTTCTTCATCGTCCAACGCATCGACAGGCTTTCTCTCCTTTCTTGGCGCTTCGACTTGACGCAAGGGATTTTTGCTGATGACCTCCTGCCTTTCGGCGTAGTTGAATATCAGCCCCAACGTCGCGTAGAGATGGCAGACCGTCTTTGCCGCGAGAGACTTTCCCCTTGTGCTCCTGTATTCCGTGCGGAGATAGGTCAGATACCGCTGAATGTCTATCGCTGTGATTTCCTGCATGGAGCGTCCTTTGAAATACTCAGTCAGCCGTTTGGTGTTGTTCCGATAGAACGAGACGGTGACTGGTTTATTGCTCCCATTTTGCACCTGCAGCGGCAGCCAGACATTGTTGACGAAATCCGTAAAATCATAGCGAGGTATGGGAGCGGCAATGGGAGCTTCTGCTTCAAGCGGTCCGAATTTCAGATTCTCCTCCCATTCGTCTGCGGCTCGCTGTGCAGCTCTTTCTGCACGGACTGAAGATAAGCCTTGCGGTACCTGCCATGTTCGGTATCGTCTGATTTGCCGGCCGTTTTCGTCCTTGCCAAGACAGGCGGTAAAGCGGTACAGAAAAATTTTCCCGTTTTTCTCAACTGCGCGAATATTTGCCATGATATACCTCCGATTTTCGGCATATCATGGGGTGTTTTCCATCAGCTTTTTTCGGCCTGTGCGTTTTTTGTGTGTAATTTTGTGTTAGCGCCGGGCGGAATTAGCCATTCCGGGCCGGGCGGAAATCGCCAATTT
>ERZ808259.399-NODE-399-length-19772-cov-53.916164_pt1 | contig 19772 bp, 13 predicted proteins | sample MGYA00521279_ERZ808259 | MGnify/ENA primary metagenome ERZ808259 (study PRJEB31516, sample SAMN03275586) | gut metagenome | biome: mammalia-associated habitat; material: feces | host: Papio cynocephalus | place: Kenya | collected 2012-07-27 ... | reverse complement strand
TTTTTCGTGCACCTTTCGTTTTGCAAAAAGTGCACCTTTCGTTTTGCCGATTATACAGAGATAGGATATACATAAAAAGAGATTGCCTGCACTTGTCAGACAGCCTCCTTATACTCAGAATTTAATGGTTAATTATATGTTCCTAAAACATAATTAACGTCTAATTACACGATAATTAATGTTCCATAAACACTATTTTGCCACTACCATATAGTAGTTTTTCTTGCCTTTTTGGAACACGATATACTTGTCGTTGAGCAATGCCGCAGTGGTGATAGGCGTTTGCGGGTCGGTCAGTTTCTCTTTGTTCATCGAGAAACCGTTTGCCTGTATCATCTTGCGTGCCTCGCCCTTACTGGGGAATATAGCGGTTTTCTCTGCCAACAGATCCAGCGGTGCAATACCCGCAGCCAGTTCGTCGCGGCTCACCTCAAACTGCGTTACGCCGTCAAACACCTGCAGGAAAGTCTCTTCGTCCAACTTGTGCAGAGCCTCTGCCGTCGCATTGCCAAAGAGGATATTGCTTGCCTCTACAGCGGCATTATAGTCCTCCTCGCTGTGCACCATTATCGTAACCTCTTTTGCCAGACGTTTCTGCAACGTGCGCAGGTGCGGTGCCTGCTCGTGCTCGGCAATCAGGGCATCAATCTCGTCTTTTTCAAGCGAAGTAAAGATTTTGATATAGCGTTTCGCATCTTCGTCGCCCACATTCATCCAGAACTGATAGAACTTGTACGGCGATGTGTAGCGGCGGTCAAGCCAGATGTTGCCGCTTTCGGTCTTGCCAAACTTACCGCCGTCGGCTTTGGTAATCAGCGGACAAGTGAGGGCATACGCCTCACCACCGCCCATCTTCTTGATGAGTTCGGTACCGGTGGTGATGTTGCCCCATTGGTCGCTGCCGCCCATCTGCAGTTTGCAGCCTTTGTGCTTGTTGAGATATACGTAGTCGTAGCCTTGTAGAAGTTGGTAGGTAAACTCCGTGAACGACATACCCTGCGAGAACTCACCGTTGAAGCGTTTCTTCACCGAGTCTTTCGCCATCATATAGTTCACCGTAATGAGTTTGCCCACGTTGCGTGCAAAATCAAGGAACGTGTAATTCTTCATCCAGTCGTAGTTGTTCACCAGTTCTGCCGCATTGGGTGCCGTGGAATGGAAATCAAGGAATTTCTCCAACTGGCGTTGGATGCACTCCTGGTTGTGGCGCAGGGTCGGTTCATCAAGCAGGTTGCGCTCTGCCGACTTGCCGCTCGGGTCGCCGATCATACCCGTCGCACCGCCGATAAGGGCGATCGGTTTGTGTCCGCAGCGTTGCAAGTGGCGCAGCATCATGATACCGCACAGATGCCCGATATGCAGACTGTCTGCCGTCGGGTCAATCCCCACATACGCCGCAGTAACCTCTTTATTGAGTTGTTCTTCAGTCCCGGGCATGATGTCCTGAAGCATGCCCCTCCATCGTAGTTCTTCTACAAAATTCTTCATCGATTCATATTATATGTACTTGTTATAGTTCTGCACCAAGTATATTATACGTTTTGTGTCCCTTTATAATCAAGATTTGTCCGTCCTTGAAAACCTTATGCGTATCCATATTTTCTGCATTGTCAGTTACATTATCAATATCTGTCCAATTAGGCGGGAATATATTATACACCATTGTACACCCATAACCGGAATAAGACTCATCCGACGGTTTTAGGTTATGAATTAGGTAATACCCGTTCATAGAACCATCCCACCCCCAATTAACGTGATAATAATACACACCATCAATCGTCTTATATCCATCAATCACAAAGCAATGACCAGATTTTCCGGAAGATGGAAATCCTGCAAAAATAACAGGATGCCCTTTTTGACATTCTTCACGAATAACATACACACCATCATAATCAAGATAATCAGGATTTTGCGTATAATCCAAAAAACCTACACTCGAATCAAAAGCAAAGTTCTTTCTCAATACTTCGGGTACAAACTTGGTATTGATACCGCTACCATCAGCACTATACTGCATATTCAGTGCAGCACCGCAAGCCAACATCAATGATGCCACCGCATCACCTTGTACTTTGGTATAGGATTGCCTGCTGTAATCATTCAGTATATTACTCCAATCAAACGGATAATCTGCCAGATTGATTGTCTTCGCACCACTATCGCCACCGGTATAAGTTACATTACCCGTGCCTACTTTCGGATACGAATAGTATCGCATAATCTGCGCCATAGATGTTGCCACACAGCCCGTTACTGCACGAGCGTTATTGATAATTGGACATTTATTATTATAAGGGCTATTCTGTCCATAGTTAATGTCCTTGAGCAATGGTGATACGGCATCATCTGCTATTTCTGATTCTACAACAAAAAAATCAGCAGCATCTTGTCCGGCAGCAATCTGTTTCTCTGCCATATCATAATACTCAAACAAATCCCTTTGTTCTGCAGTCATCTTTGAACGTGAACGATAAGCATCTGTTGGATTATCAAAATACACAGTCTTGATCTGTGCATGACTAATATTGGATGTTACCAACAATGGCAATGCCAACATACATCTCAAAATCGTTTTCATAGACTAATAAATATTTTTTCAAATTAATAATATATCATTTTTCCTTTTGCAGCCTTTCGAGTCATCTTATTTTTGAATAGTTTTAGCAAATACAAATTTGATGCTGTCATATTTTCTGTAGAAATAATGAATTGTATTGTTCCATAGGGAATGGATTGTACATCTACCAATTGCCCCATAGCATTGTAAATATATACAAATGAAGTGCCATCTGCAGGCTCAGGTAGTATTGCCATATACACACCATTATCATCACGCTGAATTTTCAATATCAAATCTCCGGTAAGAGCAGGTGAGGTTGTTACCTTATATGGTTTTGACAAATATGAGAAATGTTCTTCGCATCCCTTATCCTCATAGGCTTGTACTTGACAATAATATATTGTATTCGCAACAAGACCGGAAAATATAACCCGATCTGCCGGAGCATATAATTCATAATCTGTACCTTGATATATGTAATTGACCGTTTGAGGAAGGTATGCCGTAAAATTATCCAATGCCATTCCGCCCTCTCCTGCAATATGATCATATGTCAGTCTGAACTGGACATAATTACTATCAGCAGGTAACTCATACTCTTTCTCCAAATTCTTAGTAGTACGCAATACAGATACTACGGCTATTGTATCCCACTTTCCCCCATATGCTGTTGCTTCTATTGTTAACACTCCCTCTGCCTTTTCCGTATCTACCGACACATACTGATTAGACAGCCAAAAATGTATTTTATCAGGCGATATCGCATACTCTTTGCTGACGATTTGTTGTCCGCTTTTAGTAAAATAAAGCGCACGTCCACTTTGGGAAACTAACGTAGTTGTTTCTGCAAAATTAGCCGTCCAATTCTCTTGTTCTATTTTCTCTATAGATGTAAAATTCTCAAAACTCTGTGTATCAACCGATGGAGTAGGAGATACAGAATACAACGTTACATAATAGAATTCTGCATCATCCTGTTCTTCCCATAGGATAGTAAATGAGGAAGACGACACATCTTCCACTTCAGTAATAATAGGTGTAGTGATGTAAGTAGGACGTGGAGCATTCCCTTGTAATTGGATCTGATTGACAAATTGTTGATCATTACTTTCTACAAACAGATAAGCCGTCTGTACTGCACAATTCTGCCGTCGTGGCATATAACATACCAACACCTCTATATCATAAACGCTATCTTGTACAACCTTTACTACATTAGGCGCAGTCCCTGTACTCCAGATGCGTCCTCCATCTGCACTAAAAGAGAAATTGCCATTTGAAACATAGAGCGAAATGCTATCAGTCGTCACATTTTTCACGCTCAGCATAATATGTGCCGTATCATACCGTACCGGTTGATTATCAAATGTAGTCTCCAATACATCTATAGTTTGCGGCTCAAAAAATAATCCTTTATCGGTTTGCATTCCATACCGAAAGGAAATGGTGCCATCTGCTAATTGAATGATATTACTAATTGTCTGCTCCACTAGTTGCGTACCGTTGTTCAGCATCGGTTTCCACATACGAACATTACCGGTTCCGGGGAAAACATCTGCCGGTGAACTATAAGTTTGTGAAGAAAACATTGCACTTTCTATAGCATAACCTAATATGGAACTATTATTAAATGTATTAAAATTCCACGCACTGTTGGAGAATGTGATATGTGATATTAACAACCCTGTTCCCACCAATGCATCTTCATTTGCATCCCAACCATCACGTTGGCGATTTTCAATCAAAAAATACTCTGTGGGATTTGGAGACAATGGACGCATATTATGGATGGTATCTGCAACAAGATACGCCTTATTAGATTGCTCCAAGGATGGCAATAAATAATTGTTGTTATTTTGTAATTGTTCGGGAACAAGCCAACCCATTGCAAAACGCTCAAAAGCACTATATTCCGGTGGAGTAGAACCATTATTATTATAACTACCTGAAGCCATTATGTCCCACGTTCCTACGGTATAACGACTGCTATTCTGAGTGTCATACAAATCCGGAAGCCCCAAAGCGTGTCCAAACTCATGGCAATATGTGCCTATTCCTGCCTGAACTTGCCCGCCGCTACTACGATATTCCGAAATCATCAGATACCCCTTGACTCTTTTCCCTGAGAAAGTAGTTAAAGAATACACCTCACTATAATGAGGCCAAACGGCATCTTCCGGACCACCTTCCGCTTCATTATATCCTGCTACCACTATGGAAAGATTATCTATGCTGCCATCTCCATCATTATCATATTTTGCAAAATCGACCCCGTCTTTGCTTGCCAAAGTTGCTGCTTCTACCACCAGTTTGTCGGCATTTTTCATACTTGAAGTGGAAGTATTGCCCCCATAGTATGCCATCGTATTGCTAAGATCATACGGACCAAATACATCAAATACCAAATTCAATGTGCTATCAGAAGATGCTGCATAGTAACCACTCACCGAACCGGTCGCATTGGGATTGCTCCCTCCTGTGGTATTAAAGAATTGGTAGAATTGCTGCTGTGGGTTGGACAAAGAGAACCGAACATCTGTAAAATTAACCAATACAACAGGAATATGTACTGTTCCCTTGGCAGGAACATATACATTACGCATATAGCGTAAGGGAGCGTTTTGATGTAAATGGTCATTTATGAACAATGCGCTATCACCAACAGCCGTATTGACTATACGTTTCCCCGACAAAGTAGTGAGATAGTGAAAATGTTCGTCGCCATATAAATAGACTTCTTGTTTACTACCATTCGGCAATGTACGCACAATAGGATACGGTGTTGCCGGCACGGCAAAGACAGACGATAGCATGTTTGTACATAGAGCAAACAAGCAAAGTATTTTTTGTTTAGTAGTTAGCATATTATGTATTCCCGCTGCAAAGTTACAAAAAAAATGATATATGCACAACATCTACCTCAATAAACAAGCAGGAATACTGTATTTGTCCGAGGTCATCTTAAAATGCAGAGACGTTGCTGCCCACAATCGTGCAACAACGCCTCTGCTAAAGATAGAGCCTAAATCTTATTTTTTCTGCAACTGCGTGTTGCTATGATGTAATTGTTTTTGAATGTTCTGATATACCTCAGGATAATCAATTGACAAGACAGGAGCATTCATCTGAACCAAACCGGCTGCCTTCTCGGTAGGAATTTCACCTGTTTGATAAGTAATCTCGTCTCCATAGTGTACAGTTTTATCAACCCAGACAAACTGATTGTCCTCTATATTCAAACGACAACCCCAATAATAATTAACAAAGTCGTTCAAGATAGGTTTAACTTTAATCACAGAATAATCCAATCCCATCATATACTTAGACGCAGAGTAATTGTCATTAGCAGAAAATAATGCTTCAGTAGCGATAGCATCACTCACATATTGCGAATAATAACCACCTCGTCCCGATTCATCGGTATCATAAGTATAAACCGTCAGTGTTGCACCGGATACAGCTTTCCCCGCTGCCTGCAAATAAGCATCATAAGTATCGTCATCATTATTGAGGGCATCAACGGCTTTCTCTACATTGCTAATAAGAACACTTTCATCTACACTACCGGGTGTACCTACGTGAGGAGTATTTGCCTCATAACCGGAAAGGATACCCCATTGTCCCAATGAGAATACAATACCACCATTTCCGCCATTATTATAATTGGAAACATAGTACATCGGGGCTGTGAATTCAACCATAGCACCTTTTGTCTCTCCGTCCAAATAACCGGAATTATTAACATAGAAGCCTTCCGAAAATACCCCCACATTGGCCTCTGCTAAATATGCCTTGTAAGTCTTTCCATCGCTTGATTCTATCTCATGAATCTTTCCTCCATCTATTTTCAGCGTGTCTAGCGATATATATGTAAATCCATTGAAACTCAATGTCTCAAGATATGATTTTACGGTAACCACGCAAGTATCGCTGTATTTGCCGCACGTTGCGCTGATTTTAGTGGTACCAATAGCACCTGTGGGAGTTACATAACCTTTGCTGTTAACTGTAGCAATAGTGGTATCTGCAGAAGCCCAAACAACATCTGCTTTCACACCACTTGGAGTAAGATTCACTGTCAAACGAGTACCCTCATCATCAACAGAGAAAGTCAGTTCCTTCGGATTTACTGTAACTCCTGTAACAGCACCTTCTCCTTCACCACCATTTTTGTTGGGATCTTCACAACCGGGTAAAGTAATTAATAAGCCAAACAGCAAAATTGCTGTACCAAATAGATTCTTTCTCATAACCATATAAATTTAGTTAGTGAATATTATAAGTTTATTTTATCTTTTATTATTTCTACAGGATAGTTCCGCCTTTCAAATTATTCCAACGGAGTAGTTTCTCCTCTCAAATTCGGATTGTAAGAAGTCTCACTACTTGGAATAGCAAATGTGAATTTCGTAGCCGTAGCATCAATTTCAGAGCCTGCTTCAGAAGCATGGTTCGAACCACGGCGGCGCTTTGTATCTGCCGAAGTTTCCGGACTTAAACGGCGGAACGTTTGCAACCCGTATCCTTCGCCCCAAAGTTCAACACGCCAGTTATACTCAATAGCCGACAACAAGTTTGTATTATTAAGACCGGACATATAGGTTGCATATTCAGCAGCAGCCGTACTTGCCGTATCTACACGTTGATCCATTATTCCCTGCAAATAAGATTTTGCCTGCTCATACTCACCTAAACGATATTCCGCCTCTGCGGCAATAAGATACATAGCCTCTACACGCATAAATACATTATCCGATAGCCATTCACGATCAATATCGTCTTGCTTCGTTGATATAGGGCATTTGGCAGAGAAGAATTTCTTATCCGGACAATACTTAAATTTAGCCAAAGCCGTTCCATCGTTAAACCAACGTTTACGCGCATCAAAAGCGGGAATTGCATTGTACAAGTTCTCATCTATGGCTTTGGTATCGCCTGCCCATGCATACGAATAGGTGTGAATATCCACCTGCCCGAAGAAAGAAGCCAAACCTGTTGCTGTTTCCGTTGTAACATCCTGCCCCCAAATCCAGCATGTGCTGTTTACATCGTTGAATCCATCAGTCCATATTTCCCTATTAGGAAGAACAGAATATGTGCCGGATTCAATCACATCTTTGGCATACTTAAGTGCATTGGTATAAGCAGCACGATAAACATCGCTTGAGGAAGAGGCATTCGGGTTCGCCTTGTTGAGATAGGAGTAAGCCAACAAACCACGCGCAACATCTATATTGGCTTCCAACTTAGAAACACGTGTCAATGCCTGACCAAAGGCATCAAAATAATCAATTGCAGTAGTCAGATCACTTTCCAATTGTGTATAAACTTCAGACAAGGCAGAATATCCCTGCGAGTTATCCATATTGTTTTCAGTATAAACGGGAAAAGCCTTGGTATTCTTTAAATCTCCGTTCAACTGCGCAGTAGTATATGTATAAAGAGGAACTAACCCCGTAAGCACATACCCGCGCATTGTCAACGCTTGTGCATAATAACCTGCTTCCAATATCTCATTCTCAGTGTAAGCATAAAGTGTGTCTTTACCATTAATGACATATAACAAACCTGTTGATGCATTATATGTATTAGGGAAACCGTACTCTGCTACTTTTTTAGTCACCTCGCTTTGAGTTGCAATAACCCGAAGAACAGCATTGGTATTATGTAGCATTTTGTAGTAGTAAGACCATACCGTTCCTGTGCGGGATGTACTGGTCATTCCACGTTCATCCGTATAAAACCAACCATAACTATAACTGGTCAGTGCCATATCACCGCACAATAAGTCCGTGTAGAGATCTATCGCACGCTTTCCAAAAGCATCATGATCCGATGCAGAAGTGTTAGTGTACATCAATGCATAGATACCACGCATCGAACCTGCAAGCGTATTATCCAACTGTTCGTATTGTTTCTGCGTAATGGTGCTTCCGTGAGGCTCTCTATCCAAGAAACTACCGGCACAAGAACTCAATGCCACAACGGCTGCCACCGCGATTATTTTATTGAATGCTTTCATTTGTATTTCCTTTCTAAATTAAGCGGTACTTGATTAGAATTGCAACTTTATCCCTCCCATAATAGTAGAGAGTGGCGTATATTGATAAGAATCTGACGACCCCGAGTAACTTACCATTGGGTTGTATCCCTTACGTGCAGATGCAATAGCCAAGTTGTCTGCAGTAAGATAGATATTCAGCGAATTGAGTTTTATCTTCTCCATCCATTTCTTAGGGAAATTATATCCCAAACGAATATTATTAAGTGCCAAATACGAATTGGATGTCAAGAAACGCGTAGAAGCCATATTTGCATACAAGTCCTGCCCATTAGAGAGACGCGGAATGCCTGCAGTTCCAAGATCGGCAACTGCCTGTTTCTCCGCATCCGTCATCATCGCATTCCATGCGCCACGCATATCTACATGCCAGTTGCTGGAACCCACCTTATCAGAGTTCATCAACGAAGCATACGTGTTATCATAACCATACCCTCCTATTCCATACGAACAAGTAACCGACAATGTAACACCATACGCCTCAAAATCAATACCGAAACCGCCGGCAAAATCCGCAATAGCAGACTTCCCTACATAGTCAGAACCGGCATAAGCCGCCTCGTTGCCATATACATATTTCTGTTGTATGTTGGCATTAGGGTACTGGAGTTTATACTCATTCACATTACTGATATAGTTATTACCCGTCTGCCCTTTGGATTGGAGAGAAGCAGCACTAGCACTAGTTCCCCACGACCCAAGATCGGCATCATAATAACCTATATACTGAGCCTGTCCTGTAGCAGCATCTACCCCCGCATAAGTCGGCAAATACCAATCATACAATCCATGTCCGACAGACATAGAGCCATTCATCAGCATCTCGGTTTCCGTTTCAATATATGTAGGTAATTCTTTTACTTTATTGGCATAGTGAGCACCATTGAGACGAATATCCAACTTTATATTACGAGTATCTACAGCATGTATATTGAACTGCATTTCAACACCTTGGTTTTCCAACTTTCCGGAATTGACATAAGTGTAGGTATAACCCAACGAAGGAGCCACATAGCGAGGGAACAACAGATTGTCCGTCAATTTGTAAAAATAATCAATTTCCGCACTCAGATACTTCGAAATATCGAACTCTAATCCCAAGTCTACGATTTGGCTACGCTCCCATGTTAAATCAGGGTTGCCTTTATACTCCCATACATACGCTACGTTACCATCCACATACTCTATTGAGTACTGATCCTGATATAAGTTTGCATTAATACCATCTTGGCTACCAAGTACGCCCCAACTCAAACGCAGTTTACCATTCTTTATCCAATCTTTGACCGGTTCCATAAACTGCTCATTTGTAAACGTCCACATTCCACCGACAGAGCCAAAATGTCCCCACCGATGTCCTTTAGCAAATTTAGAAGAACCATCCGCACGATAGTTAGCCGTAATACCATAACGCTCACCATACGTATATGACACTGTGGCCAAATACGATTCCAAAGCAGAATTAGCCGTTGCTGAAGTCAGTGCTGCCATTTGTGCGGCATTACCCCATTCCAAAACACTTTCTCCCGTTTTGGCTGCCACATAATTCTTTCCGCCATACATTTGCGAATTCCGCGTAAACTGGCTTTCGTGTCCGATCATTGCGCGAATCGTATGTTCTCCAACAATTTTATTATATTCGAGCAATTGGTTCGCCATAAAATAAAGATAGTTGGTTTGTGTCTTATAAGTACGACCTATATTTGCAGCATCACCATAAAAAGCATTAGTAAATTCAGAATTAGTACGTCCCACATATTGGACACCAGCGTTAACCGTCAGTTTAAGATCCTTATAGAATTTCACCTCCAACATACCCGTACCGGAGAACTGGTGTTGTACAGTATTGTCGCGATCATAAAGCAACGACCCTGCAGGGTTGATACCGGCACCGAACCAACGTCCGGATCCCTCAGACATACCATAGTCGAATGCATAGCCCCCTGTCTTCGAATCTGTTTTAATGGTACCATCTTCATTATACAGATAAACAGGATAAATTGGGGGAATGCTATTCACATAGTTGAAACCATTATTCATATTATCACCTTGTCCCACTGCATTCTGATTGGAATAGGTATATGCCATATTCAAACTTCCCTTAAGCCATTTCTTAGCCTGATGAGTTACGTTGCTACGCAGTGTAAATCGGTCATAGTCGGAACCTATATAATATCCCTCATCTTTGAGGTAGCCCAAAGACGTATAGTATGTGGTTTTATCCGTACCACCTGAAATTTTAACCGAAGCCTCAGCCTTTTGACCGATACGGAAAATAGCATCTTCCCAAGATGTCATATTTTTATAACCGCTTTTCATCTGCACATCCGAATAGAAATGTCCATCATTTCCAATCAGTGCATTTCCCTGAGCATCCCACAAATTATAAGCAGCCGGCAATCCTTTTCCCGTTTCGCTAAACAATGTATTATTTACCAGACGCACCAAACGCGTATCATCACTAATGGCATCACGCTGGCTATTATAGATTGACATCCATGACATTTCCACATACTCTTGTGGATCCGAAATAACCTGATACAACGGCAGTAAGTGCATATTCGCACCATACTTAACATCCACATCTATTTTCCCTTGCTCGCCCGAATTACCACGTTTGGTTGTAATCAAGATAACGCCATTCGCGCCACGACTACCATAAAGCGAGGTAGCGGTAGCATCTTTCAAAATGGTGGTAGAAGCAATATCACCCGGATCTATTGCCGACACATCTCCATCATAAGGAATACCATCTACGACATACAGAGGAGCCGTACTACTATTAATAGATCCGATACCACGAATACGAATACTGGCAGACGAACCCGGCTGACCGGAAGTAGTAACCACTTGTACACCGGCGACTTCCCCTGCAAGAGCCTTAGATATCTCGGAAGGACTCTTTTTCTCGATAGCGTCGGCATCTACAGCCGCTGCAGAGCCCGCAAAACTACCCTTGGAAACATTACCATAACCAGTAACGACAATCTCCTGCACGACCTCCGAGGATTCGTGCAAGGTAACACGCACATTTTTACTGATTGCCACCTCCTGGGTCTGCATACCCACAAAACTAACCAAAAGAGTGGTAGCATCATCGGGAGCAGAGAGAGTAAACTCACCATCAAAATCAGAGATAGTACCTATGGAAGTACCTTTCACTTGCACACTGGCACCAATCACAGGCTCACCTTTCTCATCAAGAACCACACCGCTCACGTGTTTCTCTGCCATAACGGCAAAACTCACAAAGCAGAGCACTAAAAGTGTAAAGATCTTTTTCATATCGTATAAGTAATCATTTTCTGTACCTAAAAAGTTCGGCAAACAACAGTTTTTCTTGCACAGAACTCCAATTAAGTGCGCAAAGGTACTGCTTATTTTTGATACGTGCAAACATTCTGTCGCTTTTTTATGTTAAAAAGCAGCAAAATGTGTATTTTTTGTAATTTTTATGCAAAATTTTGATGTTTATGCACTACCATCAACCACAATCAGTCAGTAAAATATGTTTTACAGCATAAAAAACGAGACTTAACACCCGCTCAAGCATGGCTCTCGTTGCCGTAAATGCCAATGCGACGAATTGGACCCATTAGACTAATTGGACTAATTGGACTAATAAGTGCGCAAAACGCCATTCTACAGATAGGTAAGAAGGAACAGCGAGTCGGGGGAGAGGGTTTCGCAGGCAACGGATTGGAGAATAGCAGGAGTGGTTTGCGAGATACGGGCAAAAGTTTCCTCCCACGTAGGGGCATAGCCGTAATAGAGTACGGATTTTGCCATAGCGAGGGCATTATTTTCCTGATTTTCCGCTGATATAGCCATTTGCCCGCGCAGTTGCGTGAGGGCATTGAGCAGAGCGGTGTCGGTAAGCGGCTTGTCGCACAAGTGTGCCAATTCCTGCTTGGCAAGGTCGAGACAATGCCCCAAATACTCGGGTTCGCAAGCAAAATAAATGCACCAATAGCCCGTATCAGACAGGGGTGTATAGGCGGATTCGATGGTATAAACCAGTCCGCGTGCCTCACGGAGACTGATATTCAGGTGCGAATTGAGACTGCCGCCGCCCAATATATTATTAAGGAGATAGAGCGGCAGTTGGTATTCGTGCCCCAATGGATAGGCACGGTTGCCCAGCATCACGTGGGTCTGGTGGGTATGTTTGCGAAAAGACGTTTCCGCCACCGGGATAAGCGCAGGAGCGGTACGCCGGACGGTTTCCAACGATGGCTGCACACCGCCGAACTCGCGCTCCGCCAGACGGAAAAACCGCTCGGGCGAGAGATTGCCTTGACAAAAGACGACCATCCTGTCGGGGCGATAATGCTGCGCCATCCACGCCAACGGGTTGGCAGGCGAACTGCTGATATGACGGAGCGTTTTCTTTGTTCCGAGAATGGGCATTGCCAGCGAATGCCCTTGAAAAACAAGATTTTCAAAGTCGTCGTATATCAGTTCGCTCGGAGAATCATTATAGCCCTCTATCTCATCGTAGATGACGGTGCGTTCTTTGTCGGTCTCGTGTTGCGGGAACGTGGGGCAAAGCACCATCTCGGCAATGAGATGGAGCGTGCGAGTGATATGTTCGGTGAGTGTGGCGGCATAAAAGGTGGTTTCTTCCTTGGTGGTGTAGGCATTGATTTCGCCGCCGATACCCTCTATACTGTTGATAATCTGACGGGCGGTATGGTGGGCAGTACCCTTGAAGACACAATGCTCAATATAGTGCGCCATACCGTTTTCGGCAGGTTGCTCGTCGCGCGTACCCGTGCCGACCATAACACCGACATACGCCACAGCCGATGGCGTTTGGCGGTGAACAACACGAATACCGTTGGGCAGAGTATGATAAAAAGTTTGGTTCATTGTTTGCGTAATCCGATTATTTGTCGTACCTTTGCAACCGCTTTTCCGACAGACAGCAAGCGGCATTGGCGGAATTGGTAGACGCGCCAGACTTAGGATCTGGTTCCTGACAGAGTGAAGGTTCGAGTCCTTTATGCCGCACAGACGAGCCAATTGGCTCGTTTTTTGTAGGTGGTAGAACGTTAATGAAGCATCCATAAATTAGCACAAAAGCTTCTGAAGACTCCGTTAATTGCCGTTAATTAATCGTTAATTCTATATCCTTATGTATAATATGAAACGTATTGTATTTTTTACAGCCATAGCCATCGGAGTGATGATGGCATCGTGTTCGTTGGAGCAGCAGGCGCAGGTAACACCGCGAATGGGGATCTCTTATCCGGTTTGTTCACACGTAGAATCCAACTCTACCGATACTCTGAAAGCCATATTAAATGAAAACGGGATTTACAAGATTGATTCGATACATCAAGGCGATACTGTGCGTTTTATGGTCGCACTAAACGCCTCCCCGAACAGTCTTACCGCTTTCCTTATAGGATACGATTCTACCATATTGTCCGTTAGGATTGATTCTACTGAAAAACTGCAATCCGGATTGCTTGATACGTCCGACCCTGAACATGGCAAACTCTATTTCACCCCCACTTGTATCGGGGCACAATTCCCGGTCCGCTACATTCCGCTCAAAGCAGGTTCTGCAGATATCAAACTGACCGTTGAGTCGGATTCAAAATACTCACCATATAGCATTTCTCTGACACAACCTGTTGAATAATGCGTAATGCGCAATGAACGACCCTCGGTTAACCGATGGTCGTTTTTGCTTCGTTCCACAGAGCATCCATCTCGGCAAGGGACATATCTTGCAGGTTTTTTCCCAGTTCGGAGGCTTTCTGCTCTATATAGTTGAAACGGCGGATAAACTTGAGGTTGGTCATCTCCAGCGCATTGTCGGGGCGAATCTTGTAGAGCCGCGCGGCATTCACTAATGCGAACAGCACATCGCCAAACTCGGCCGTCGCCTTTTGGTTGTCCATATTCTTCACCTCCGCCTCAAACTCCGCAATCTCTTCTTTCACTTTCTGCCACACATCTTCGGGCTGCTCCCAGTCGAAACCCGCATTGGCGGCTTTGTCCTGAATACGATACGCCTTCACCAGCGACGGCAGCGCATCGGGAATACCGGCAAGGACGGTTTTGTTGCCGCCTTTCTCTTTCAGTTTCACCTGCTCCCAGAGGTGGCTCACCTCCTCGGCGTTCTTTGCCGCCGCCTCGCCATAGACGTGCGGGTGGCGGAAAATGAGTTTGTCGCACAAGCGGTTGCAGACATCGGCAATATCAAAATCGCCCGTCTCGCTGCCCAACTTGGCATAGAAAACGATATGCAGAAGTACATCGCCGAGTTCTTTGCTGATCTCCGTTTTGTCGCCTTTGACGATAGCCGATGTGAGTTCATAGACCTCTTCTATTGTGTTCTGGCGCAGGCTCTCGAAAGTCTGCTTTCTGTCCCACGGACATTTTTCGCGCAGGGTGTCCATCACGGTCAGCAGGCGGTCGAATGCCGCCAACTGTTCCTCGCGGGTATGTAGTTGTTTCTCCATATAATTGCTGTTTTTATTCTCCATTAAAGCCCGTTAATTAACCATTAAAAATAAAAAGCATTATTGGGTATTTTAGGACGTTAATTATCGTATAATTGGACGTTAATTTGTTTTCGGGGAACATATAATTATGCATTATGCATTGAAAGCGTCCCTTGCGGGGTAAGGGCTGCATACGTCCATTGCCGGAAACAGTCGCCGAGGATCAGCACGCGGCTGTTGCGGGTAATCTGCAGGTCGAGTTCGATATGCCTATGCCCGAATATATAATAGTCGTGATGGTTGCCTATCCGCTCCTGCTCTTTGGCAAACAGCACCAGTTCTTCTCGGTTCTCGCCCTTATAGGGGCATGGTGCTGCCAACTCTTTGCGGCGGCTTTTTGCCGCCCAGTTGTAACCAAACGCATTGCCCCACGCAGGCGGAACAAGACGGAACAGACATTGCAACGGACGTGAATGAAACACTCGGCGCAGAAACATAAACCGCCTGATTTTCTTCAGGACAAACGGCGGATAGAGGGTCTGCCAATCGGACGGCATCACCCCGTCGCCATGCCCGAGGAAGACAGTCTTGCCATAGCAGGTAACGGTTTCGGGCTTTCTATGCACAATCACCCCCGTGCGGCGGGCGAGCCAGCCGAATGTCCATAGATCATGATTGCCGACAAAGTAATGTATTTTGATACCCTTGCGGGTCATCGATTGCAGTTGGTCCAAGAACGGGGTATATTCCGCTTTGGAGGGGTCTTGCCACAGGTATTCGTACCAGAAGTCGAACATATCGCCCAGCATATACACAGCCTCGGCATCCTGCTCCATACGGCGCAGCAACCCGACCACTTTGCGCTGATTGTCCGCCGCATCGGGCAACGCCCGCGAACCGAGATGTGCATCGCTCAAAAAATAAATCATACCTGCTTCATTACGCATTACGCATTGTGGCTCACATCATTCCGAGTTCCAGTTTGGCTTCTTCGCTCATCATATCTTTGTTCCATTCTGGTTCGAAGACGATGTTCACATTCACCTGTTTGATCCCCTCCACGCTGCCTACTTTCTGGCGGATATCCTCCACAAGGAAATCGCCCGCCGGACAACTGGGGGCGGTAAGGGTCATATCGATGTTGCAGATGCCGTCGTCGGTGATATCAATCTTGTAGATCAGTCCGAGGTCGTATATATTCACGGGTATCTCCGGGTCGAAAACCGTCTTGAGCATACGGAGTACCGCTTCTTCTTTTTGTAAAAATTCGTTCATATCAGTATTGTCGGTAATGCCAAACAGACTGCAAAATTACTGCAAAAAAGTGAGATAGCCAAACGTTAACTGATAATTATCAGGGCAACCGCATCAAAATAACAACATCAATAGTATGATTTTGAAAGAATAAGTGTAACATTATACTATTTTCTATGCAAAATGTTATTCGTACTTAACGACGCGGGACGATAAGGAGTTCTACTCAGCCCACAGGGCTTCTTATCTCGCCGTAGGCTCGAACGATTATTCCGTGTTGCTACGGCACTCAGTGTGTTGCGCACACCTGCCTTACGCTTCACGTCTCCATAAGCACAGCAAATCCATTCAGTTTGTGCCAAACTGCCCGCGGACGAGGAGAGTACCCCGCCACGCCCACGGACTTGCGGGGACCCCGCAGGGCGTCCGCGTCCCTAGCGATGCTACTTTATGGTAAAAATCCTAATAATGTATTCTTGCAATGTATAAATGTGTTAATGTTTGATGCGGTTGCCCTGCGGCTTTTGCCAATCTTGCTACAGGGATGTCCTATGCCGTATGCGGCTATAGAGATAAAAAACAGAGACTGCCTTTGTGGCAGTCTCTGTAGATTGCATATAATCCAACCTATTACTCTACAACAGCACCTACGGCGTTGTATTTTACGCCGTTGCGAACAATAACAAGTTGTCCGTTCTCAATCATCTTAACGGCTTTCTCTGTTTTTACTATTTCGTTCAGACCATCCGTGGTGGCTTTCTTCATAGTGCCGTTGATCACTTCAACGATGATATTATCCTCGGCTTTGAAATACTTGGCAAGCGTGCCTTCAAGGTCAACCAAATCGCCTTTTGCTACAGGTTCGTCCACTACAAGGAATGCACCTTGAATGGCATTTTTGCTATCCGAAGCATCATCACTTACCCATGCACTCTGTTTGCCGCTTTTCTCATCATAAGCAAAAGTTACATACCCGCGAACTTTAACGGCTTCACCCTCAACAGTCTTATTATCTGCCGTTGGTGCTGCCAAACCTGCAGCAGCAGCGATAGCCTGTTTAACAGAGATATACCCCTCCGGGAGTACCGGATCCGTACCAGGTTCGTCACCTCCTTCCGTGTTAGGATTTTTTCCACCATTTGCTTCCAAAATTTTGAAAGAGCCACCGGATATCTCCGAAATATCACTATATTGTTTCAATGCACCGGTAATGAGTACCTTATCGCCCAAGGCAGGTCCGTCTTCTGCTTTTTCACAATTGATACCATAAGCCTGGAATACTTGACCGCCATCTTTGGTATCTGCCATCCAGAAAGTTACAGAGGGGTGAGCGTTTTCCCACGTATAAATATACTCAGTTACATATCCTTCAACAGCCACAAGGTCAGTTTTCCCTGCTTTAGCAGCCTCTACCGCCTCTGCACATGTCAAAGTGTCCGTAACTGTCGGGATAATATCCCCACCTTTACCATCGGTAGTTACTACAATCTCTGTAGCACGCACTTGATTTGTAGAAGCAGTAAACTTAATCTCTTTTGCATTACCACTCCAAACACCTGTTTTATTCTCATAAGTATAGCCATCTTGTGCAGCAAAACATCCTGGACCATATTTATCAGTTCCGCTCGCTGTACAAGTAAATTCGATTTTCGTAATATTGTCAGTAGAGGAGATAGTTAATGTTTGTCCTTTATAAATGCGGATTTGTCCATCAGCCACTCCTTTAGTAAGAGAAATCGTAACGGTACCGACGGTACCTTTCTGTTCTCCTGCAGTGGTTGTCCAACCGCAGTTGTTCGGCGTGATAGTGATAGTGGAAGCAAACATAGACACAGTAGTCAAGGCTGCAGCCGCAAAAGAGAAAAATTTCTTCATAATGTTTTATTTTTAAGAGTTAGTTTATTGCCGCATAAAAACGACCGTTTTCTTGCGACACTTTTACGGTGTCTGTAGCAAGGAATAATCGCTTTCTTTTCTGTGTGCAAAGGTACGCCTATTTTTTGAGGTGTGCAAACTTATTTCGTGAAAAAATCATTAAATATGTTACATATCAGAAAATACGAGGGATTAAGAGACAAGAGTGATTGGGAAAACCATATACAAATACACTATAGATGCGGCAATTACGGCACAATAACATAGGAATCACCTAAGAATCACCTAAGAATCACCTAAGTTTTCTATATACTGTTTATTTGCCAAATTCAGTATATTCCAAGTAGGGGTGTGCTGTCGCAAGAAAACGGTCGTTTTTATGCGACAGCATATTTATTAACCCCATAAAATTACAATTAGTATGAAGAAATTTTTCTCATTGGCATTGGCTGTATGCGCAAGCGTAATGCTTTTTGCGGCAGACCTGTACAAGGCTGACTTCACGACAGATCAGGCTGGCTGGACTATTGACAACAAGGAACTCGGAGATGGTTTAACTTGGGTCTGGAAATTGGATACATATAACGGAAGCAGTTATATGAAAGCCAGTGCATACGTAGGTAGTGCAAAAGCAGCAGAGTCGTGGCTCATTTCACCGGAAATTGATTTGACAGCAGCGAAAAAAGCCACTATCAAACTAAACCAAGCAGTAAACAAAGGTGCTGCAACAAACCTCAAACTGAAAGTTTCCGCCGACAAAGGTGCAACATGGAATGACATCACTATCGGAATGCCCGCAGGTACATCATGGACTTTCCAAGATGACGAAGCGGTCATTGACGAATACGCAGGTAAAAACATTCAATTGGCTCTTGTTTATGTAAGCACGACCAGTGTATGCCCTACATGGGAGGTTAAAACGGTAACTATTTATGAGGGTGAATCTGACAATCCCTCTATTGAAGCAGAAGAAATCTCTATGGCAGATGCCATCACACTCTGCGAGGGTATGGCAGACAATACATACTCCGAGAAAACCTATCGTGTAGAAGGTATTGTTACTTTGGCTTATGAGTACAGCGACCAATACAAAAACCAATCATTCTATTTTGGTGCTGAAGCGGGAGCGCAAAAAGGTTCCACTCTTGAGGTTTATCGTGGTGTTCCTGCCGCTCCGGGTGTGGCAGAAGGCGACAAGATTGCTGTTACAGGTAAGTTGGGCGTACGTACAACCTCCAAAGGCGATCGCAGCATTGGTTTCCAAGCAGGTGCTACCGTTGAGAAAATCAATAACACTGCTATCAACAATACCACCGTTGCAGAGAAAGCCGTTAAGATGATTGAGAACGGACAACTCGTTATCATCCGCAATGGCGTCAAATTCAACGCCGTTGGTGCTGTTGTAGAGTAATCCGCAGAGACATATCTATTTATGCAGGCTGCCCGAAAGGCAGCCTGCATTGTTTTTATTGGGGAGTTAGAAATTTTATTGAAAGTACAATTATTCAATAGTTCGTTAAAAAATAACTAATAAACTTATTTGTAGGCAGTTGAGTAC
>ERZ808259.392-NODE-392-length-19990-cov-7.908804_pt1 | contig 19990 bp, 15 predicted proteins | sample MGYA00521279_ERZ808259 | MGnify/ENA primary metagenome ERZ808259 (study PRJEB31516, sample SAMN03275586) | gut metagenome | biome: mammalia-associated habitat; material: feces | host: Papio cynocephalus | place: Kenya | collected 2012-07-27 ... | reverse complement strand
ATTTTTAATGTTTTTTGTATTTTTGTACCGAAATCCTGTATCTCTTACATAGAGACCTGGATTCCGTTTCGTTTTTCCTCACTCTTCGTTGTCCTCGCCCTCTTCCTGTATGGCCGCAAGCAGCCGGGCGTTGGCGTCATCCACTTCCGAACTTTGGATGGAGCGCAGGTATATCTGTGTGGTGGCCTCGGAACGGTGGCCCAATGCCTCGCTGATGACGGAGATGGGAATTTGGCAGTCCCTTGCCGCCGTTGCCCACGAATGGCGCGCGACATAGAGGGTCAGCCTGCCCTTGACCCCTATCCTCGCGCCAAGTTTTCCGAGATGATAGGCCAGGCGTGTCTCGGCATTATGGTAGACGCGCGCCTCTTCCTGCCTATTGCGCTGCCTCCCCTCCCGCTTTTGGCCCCGGGGCGCGCCGCCTCCGCTGGCCTTGTCACAGGAAAGGAACGGCAGGAGATATGGAGAGGAAGCGGTTTGGAGCCGGTACTTCTCGACAATCTCCTGCATCTCCCTCTCCCAGCGGACTGACAGCCGCTGCCCGGTCTTGCTGCGGGTGTAATGGAGATAACCGTCACGGAGGTCGGACTTGCGGAGATATGCCAAGTCCATGAAAGAGATGCCCCGAAGATAGAAGCACATCAGGAAAGTGTCCCGTGCCAGTTCTTGTTTGGGAGTAAGGCCCTGGAGCGGACCCAAACGTCTGATCTCCCTGACGGACTCGACAGGAATGGCGCGTTTCCTGGTTTTGGCAATACCCGTATAGACCTTGCCGAAAGAATTCCGCCGTGGGGCCAGGCCTTTCTCCACGGCCTTGTTGTAGGCGGCACGCAGAATGCGCAGATAGAAGGAACTGGTGTTGTCGCACACCCTCGCCACACTCCTCAAGTACACCTCATAGGACTGCATCTCCTCTGTGCTGATGTCCCCGAGGGCAATGTCCCTGTTGCCCCGGAAACGCATGTAACTGTTGAGCGCAGACTTGTAATGCCGCATGGTGCGGTACTGCCCGTTCTCCCGCAGGGTGGTGATGAGGAGACCCATAAACCGGGAGAGAGACCCCGGAGCTTTCTCGTTTCTTTTCATAATGATTGCTATTTAATGATATATGTGTTCTGAACCCATTGGCGGCATTCGCCGGCGGGCGCTCTACCCCGCCCTCATTTTCCGTCCGTTCCTGAGGTCTGCTCCCATGCCTCGCCAGCCCGCTGCCCGGCACGCGCCCCGCTTTTTCTGAATTTCATGCCCCCTGGCAGCCCGCGCTCTGCCAGAAAGAGTTAACTTTGCAGAAGACACACCACGAACAAGCAAATAATCTGCCCGACATGAAGAATAGTCTGCACTCTCTGGCACATGCCTACACCCGCACTCCGCTCATCGCGCGCATCGCCTTCGGCATCATCCTGGGCACCGCGCTCGCGCTCGCCCTTCCCGGCCTTGGCGGCATAGCCACGCTGGGCACGCTGTTTGTCAACGCGCTCAAAGCCATAGCCCCCATCCTGGTGGCCATGCTGGTTACCGTGTCCGTGGCCAAGGCCGGCGAGGGGCTGGGCAAGAAGTTCGGCACGGTGATGCTGCTATATATAACGAGCACGCTCATTGCGGCCATGGTGGGCGTGGCCGGCTCCTGGCTGTTTCCCGTGCGGCTGGAGCTCGCCGGTGTGGACAGCGTGGAGGGCACCGCGCCCGGCACCCTGGCCGAGGCTGCAGGAAGCCTGCTGCTCATGCTTGTCAGCAACCCCGTGGAGGCAGTCAGCTCGGCCTCTTACCTGAGCATTCTCTTCTGGAGCATCATCGTGGGACTGGCGCTGAAGAAGACCGCCTCCACACAGGCCATCGCCATTGCCGGACAATTGTCCCGCGCGGTATCGCTCATCGTGCAATGGATCATCCAGCTGGCTCCCCTGGGCATCCTGGGGCTCGTGTATGCCTCGGTGAGCGAGAGCGGGGTGGGCATCTTCAGTTCCTACGGCCTGCTGGTGTTGCTGTTGATGGGCTGCATGCTCACGGTGCTGCTGGTGGTGAACCCGCTCATCGTGTTCTGCCTGCTCAGGCGCAACCCCTACCCCCTGCTGTGGACGTGCATCAAGGGCAGTGCCGTGAGCGCGTTCTTCACCCGCTCGTCAGCGGCCAACATTCCCGTGAACATGGCCCTGTGCAAGCGCATGGGGCTCTGCGAGGACTTCTACTCTGTGAGCATCCCGCTGGGCAGCACCATCAACATGGACGGCGCGGCCGTCACCATCACGGTGATGAGCCTGGCCGCATGCCACTCGATGGGCGTGGAGGTCTCTCCGGCAAGCGCGCTTGCGCTGGTCATCCTGGCCACCCTGGGAGCCTGTGGCACATCGGGCGTGGCCAGCGGGTCGCTCCTGCTTGTCCCCATGGCATGCGCACCCTTCGGCATAGGAAACGAGGTGGCCATGCAGGTGGTGGCCATTGGCTTCGTCATCAGTGTCGTGCAGGATTCCATGGAGACGGCCCTCAACTCCAGCAGCGATGTGCTTTTCACAGCCACCGCCGACCTGCGAAGCCGCGAGGCAGACAGCACCGGATACTGAGCCACAGAACGGGCAAGGGATAAAGGCGCGGCTTGGGCAACGCCCCGCATTCTCACCTGTGACATTACCTGAAAAAATCACGTTACTCCGCCGCACAGGCTTGCTTTCTCGACAAAAAAAAACTATCTTTGTGCCATTCATTCAAGAAGAAAAGAAGAAAAGGAGACGCACAGACATGGCAAAGTTCATCAACCCGTTTACCGACGTGGGCTTCAAGCGCGTGTTCGGGCAGGAGATATCCAAGCCCCTGATACTGGACTTCCTCAACAACCTGCTGTTGGGCGAGGAGCACATCACCGACATCACGTTCCTCGACAAGGAGCAGCCCGCTCTGTACGAGGACGACCGCTCGCTCGTGTATGACATCTACTGTGAGACAGACAGCGGCAAGAAGGTCATCGTGGAGATGCAGAACAAGACGCAGCCCTACTTCAAGGACCGCAGCATCTACTACACCAGTGAGGCCATAGCCCGCCAGGGCGAGCGCGGCTCCATGTGGAACTACGACATAGCCGCCGTGTACCTGGTGGCCTTCCTGAACTTCTGCCCGATGGACTTCGAGAGGAAATTCCGCACGGACGTGATGCTGGCCGACCGGGAAAGCAAGGCCCGCTTCTCGGACAAGGTGAGGATGACCTTCATGCAGCTGCCCCTCTTCCGGAAGGAGGCGGACGAGTGCGTGAACGAGTTTGAACGGTGGATTTATGTACTGAAGAATATGGACACATTGACAAGATTGCCCTGGGCCGCCAAGAGCGCGGTGTTCCAGCGGCTGGAGCAGATAGCGGATGTGGCGTCGCTCTCGAAGCATGACCGCATGAAGTATGACGAGGGACTCAGGAAGTACCGCGACACCCTGTCGGTACTGGAAGGCGCGCGGAGAGACGGCCTGGATGAGGGAAGAGCCGAGGGAAGAGCCGAGGGAAGAGCGGAAGGACGTGCGGAAGGAAGAGCGGAAGGTGTCGAGCGAGAGAAGGCTGAAACCGTCAGGCGACTGACCTCCATCGGTGCCAGCATTGAGATCATAGCAGCCGCCACCGGACTGGGGGAAGATGCCGTCAGGAAACTGGCAAGAGAATGACAGGAAGGCAATCCGTCACGATGGCTACCATACCATAGAACATCCTGTGAGCACTGCGCCCCAACGGCAAGTTCCATACCCACGGGCTGTGCCTGCAAGGCATGAACGGCCCCTGCGGAAACACATGAACAAGGCATGAACAAGACGGAGACACACCAGGTGCGCTCACGTGTTCCGTGTGTCCAAGGCCACAAGGCTATACGTGTGTGACATCGAAGAGAAAAGGAATCGACACTCCCAGGGAGAGGCATGACAATCCCCTGGCTTCGCATGCCAACCTATCCAAGACTTGGAGCAGGAACGCCCCACCGCCTCTTTGATGGCACACCATCACGGACAGACAAAGCAACTTTGCACATATCCATATTTTAGATTTCAAGAATTAAGCGATGACAAAGACTCTTGTTGCCACTGCCCTGTTCCTCGCCAGCCTACCCGCACTGGCCCAGGAAAAGGTTATGAACATTATGAAAACAGACGGGACAAGCACCCGGACGCGGGTGGCAGACCTGAAGCAAATCAGTTTCCTCACCGTGAATGCGGGAACCCAGGGACTGATGGTGAAGACAAAAGCGGGCGAGACCGCAACCGTGCTCTTTGGGACAAACCCCGTGGTGACCGTCTCCGGCGGCACACTGGCCATTACGCCAAGTTCGGCCGGGGCACTGAAGTTTGAGATTACAGACATTGCGGAGATTCTGTTTGACGACACGCCCAACTCAATAGCCCCCGGCAAGCAGAAAAGCCTGACCTGCATAGTACAGGGCGACGGAGTCCTGCTCAGGGGCATTCCCCATGGAGCCAAGCCCCTCGTGTGTTCCACCGACGGACGTATCCTGGCCACTCCCGCAGTTCACAATGGCGAGGCGAGACTGAGCCGCGAGACACTGGGAACCGGTGTCTTCATTGTGAAGGCAGGCACGTTCTGCGCCAAGGTACACCTATAACTCCCCATGTTTCCCAAATATCAGACTACAGCAACAACGATGAGAAAGACACTCACGCTGGCGACCGCCCTCGCCAGCACCATACGGCTCGCGGCACAACAGCCGGCCACGATGATCACAGAAACGACAAACGGGGCGAACATACGCACAGAAGTGAGCGAGGTGAAGAGGATAACCTTTGCCGACACCACGTACAACCTCAACAAGAACGGATACCGCATCCTGGAAGCCAATGACCTGTGCTGGCCCGATGACCGCCTGCTGCCACTCTTCCTGCCCCCCACCACGTCACTCAAGTCGCTGGACATGAGCGCGGCATCGCTCAGTGGCGAGGAGCGCGTCATGTTCTGCACACTTCAGGGCCTCATCAACCGCACCAGCCCGCGCATCCTGCTCTACAACCACAACGAGGAGCCGCGAACCACCTGGCCATCGGCGCACAGTCTCAGAACCGCAGTCATCCCCACGTCAAAGCCTTACACCCTGGTCAAACTGTACAAGGACGAGGTCAAGGGACTGGTGCTGTACAGCAACACGCAAAGCGAGCACTACTCCAACCTCGCGGCCACCATAGCCGGACTGGACCGCCTGCTGCCCGTGACCAAGGAAATCAGGGCGAAACTCGTGGCCAACGGCATGGACTTCCCGGTCGTGGAAGACCTCACCGCGCTCAAGATGTCGAGCGCGCTGGACATATACACCTACCTTTATGACAACTACTGGCACCGATGCAGCCACCGCCTGCTCGTCAGCATACGCCCCACCATCCCCTATGTGCACGACATCAGTGCCGCATGCGGGGCGGCATGCGTGTGGCTCGACCCGCGCAAATCAGACGAGCGCCAACTGCTCGACAAGATGCTCCAGGACCTGACACCTGGCCGCGACATCGTGCTGGGATGGTATCCCGAGGAACGTTCGGGCGTGGGCGAGGCCACCAAGTACGGCCTGTCCACCGTGCCGGCCGACTTCTTCGAGAACACCACGGTATATGCCGCCGTGAACAAGCCCGTCAGGATAAACCCCGTACCCAAGCGGCCAAGGCTGGAGAACAAGGTGTATGCCACCGTATATATCAGCGACGGGGACAACATACAGTACTGCCAGCACGCGATGGCCAAGATTTTCGAACAGAGCGGACGGGGCAAGATGGCCATGAACTGGACCATAAGCCCTGCCCTGGCCGACATCTCACCCATGATGCTCAACCACTACTACCGCAAGGCCACGGCCCTGGACTGTTTCGTGAGCGGCCCGTCGGGACTGGGGTATGCCATGCCCTACGACGCGCACAACTCGCGCTACTACGCCTCGGCCACGTCCAGCAAACTGGTCAAGCCCTATGCACAGCTCACCCAGAGATACCTGGAAAAGGCCGGCCTGCGTGTCATCACCGTGTGGGACAACCTCAGCCCCGTGCAGAGCAAGGTCTATGCCGACAATTGCCCCTATCTGTACGGACTTACCGTCAACGACTGGGAACGCCAGTCGGGACGGCTGACCGGCAGGGTGCAGTCAAAGTGGCTGCCCATCACGCCCCTGTATCCCTGCTATGCCAACAGCGCGGATGTCGTCACCGACTTCTTCAACCGCGACATCAAGAAGTTCAAGGGCACAAGCCCTATGTTTGTCACAGGCCAGGTCACCGTGTGGGACGTGGGGCCTGACAAGCTCATAGCCCTGAAGGACAAGTTGGACGCGCTCTCGCCAGGCAACGTCAACATCGTCAGAGCCGACCACTGGTTCAGCTACTACAACGAGGCGCGTCACCTGCCCTTCGACATCACCCTGCTGCAGGACATGGAGATAACCTCCTCCCCCACAAAGACCAGCGCCAAGTACGCGGCCGATGGCTCGCCCTCAGAGGAATACATGTGGGTATCACAGGCGGCAGAAGGCACAGGATGGGTACAGATGGACTTCAAGGACACCTTCCAGGTCAGCCGTTATGTGATACGTCATGCCGAGGCCGCCGGGCTGGCCCCCCAGCTCAACAGCCGCGACTTCACCATCGAGGCCAGCCTCGATGGTGACACCTGGACCACCATTGGCACCCACACTGCCAACACCGCGCCCGTGACCGACACCAGCATCACGCCCATCGAGGCTCGCTACATTCGGGTAAGTGTCACCAATGGCGGCATCGACGGGCATGTGCGTATTGGCGACATCGAGGTGTATGGCGCGCACTGACGGCAGGATGTGACCTGGCCGGCAGGGCTTTCCCTGGCACAGACAGCAGGCAGGGCTGGACTCCCCACTATCGGGAATCCAGCCCTGTCTCTGTCCTGGGGGAGCGGTCTGCACGTTATGAAGCCACACGCCCTACCGGCTTCCCTTTCTCCTGTTGCATTCCATGCACAGCATCTGGCAGTTCTGCTCCATCGTCCTGCCGCCCTTTGACCATGGCACTATATGGTCGCCCTCCATAAGCGCGAAGTCAAACTCCTTGCCACACAAGGCACACTTGTGGTGCTGCCTCTCCCATACAGCCAGTTTTACCTTGTCGGAGAAAGCACGAAGGTCAAGGTAATGCTCATCGCCTGTGAGGACGTATGGGATGATGCCCTGGGGCTTCTGGATCTCATCATCGCCCAGCAAATCGACGATTTGCTTCTCCATGGCCTTGATGTCAAGTGCCTCGTCATGGTACTTGTCATAGAACCTCGCCCAGTCCAGACCCTTCATGATTTTCCTGAACCTCTTCATGTCAAAGGTGTCCATGGCCCAGCGCAGGACAGTCTGGAAATACGTCCAGACAGGCAGCGCGTTGAGGTCATGCTGGTGCACAGACATATAGCCAACGGCCGACTGGGGCTTGCCACCACGCGTCTCATGCTCAGCCATCCACTCCAGGGCTTTCTTGAAGAAATCCTGGCGAATAGGCGAGCCATTCACCAAGTCCTTGCCCAAGCGCCAGGCTGCACAGTTGGTCTTGGAGAAATGCTTCTTGGCATCGCTCACAAAGGGCCCCGCATAGACGGCATTCCTTATCTCCTGCTCGTTCAGCGGTTTGCCCGCGATATTGATGGTTCTGAACCACTCCAACTTCTCGGACTCCTCGCCCTCGCACACATAGATGGTGAGCCTGTAGTCGAGTATCCTGCGCCGGATGTCCGCAGGCTGGTTGGGGAAGTAGCGGAAGTCATAGGCGAAGTCGCCCGCCACGTACTTGCAGAGCGAGAGAGTGCGCTGCTGTCCGTCCATCACCTCGTAGGGGCACTCGGCGTCATCGCTCCTGCGCACCCAGTACATCACATTGAGCGGGTAGCCGTGAAGCACGGTGGTGATGACAGCCTGCTGCTCGACCGCGTTGTAGATGAACTCACGCTGATATGGTGGACGAATGTCAAGTAGCCCATCATAGCCTCTTACGCCTTGCTCCTCATTATTGATGTAGCCCCTGGTGATTTCGCCCACGGTCACTTCTATCTGCTTGATGGTCATCATAACGTCTCGGGATGTTTGTTGCGGATTAATATTCTACTATAAGGACATTTATGCTTACCGCCTTTCGTAAAGGCCAAGTCTGTACGCCCCCTATAGTTTTTGGCTATGCCAATCTGTTTTGCCAAATCGCCATTACCTAAACCAATGATTTCAAATTGCTCAGGATTGAAAGCATAAAGCATGCTGTCAGGCACACCCATAACTCCTGCATAGTCATAAGGAATATCTCCTGTCTTACCTACATCTATCGCATCAAAATTATCATATTTAGGGTATTCATCTGGACTATAACGACACACCAATTCCAACATCTCATGCCTCTTAGGAATTTCCAGGTTTGTGAACCATGTAACTCCAGAAACTCTTATCATATTTTCCTTATGGTCTCCTGCTGTCGCTACATCTTTATAAGGTGAATAAAAATGGCCAGCCGCCCCCTTAAATCCATAACCAAGCCATATAAGATTATCCTTTACAAGAGGAAAAACTTCCTTATAATGTATAGCATTCTGATGCCCAATTATCAAGAACTTCTTCCCATACTCCATCAGTTGCCCGATGTATTCGCGGAAGAGGGAGAAAGGGGGATTGGTGACGACAATGTCTGCCTCCTTGAGCAATTCGATGCACTCCTGCGAGCGGAAGTCACCGGTCTGCAAGGTTGCCAGCACGTTCTTGTCGTTCCTCAGGAGGTACTGCACGTCCGAGAGGTCCACGGCACCATCCCCATTCTCGTCCCTCACCTCAGTTATCTCCACCCGGTAGGCTATCTTGGCAGGCTCCTCATCGTAGCCATCGAAGTGCAGCAGCAGTTCGTTGCCCTGCACGGGCGAACCGTTGTAACAGGTACATATCAGTTTCTTGAGCCCCAGTTGGTTGAAGCGCAGGGCGAAGTACTTGAAGAAGTTACTCTCATAGGGGTCATCGCAGTTGCAGAGCACCACCTTGCCACGGAAATGCGACTGGTAATGCTGTAGTTCCCGCTCGATGTCGGCGAGTTGCGTGTAGAACTCGTCCTTCTTTGCCGCCTTGGCGGCATTAAGGTTCTTGTTTGCCATGACTGGATTGATATTGTGCAAAGTTAACGATTGCGTACTGATGCGCCAAGGGAAAGTGAGAACTTTTTCCTGCCGCCCAAGGAGAACGACATCTGCCTGGGGGTAAGCAGCGAGACCTCCGTGTGACAACAATCCCCCTTGCATGGCCACATGAGCGGCCTTGCAAGGGGGATGCTTCCTTCTGCCTATGGTTGGCGAGAGCCCTTAGGGCTGCGTAGTCTGCAAGGGGCGGTAGTTGATGCCCGCAGCCTCCAGGCGATGCAGGTGAGCCCTCATGCGCTGCTCAAAATTGTCCCAGTCCTGGGCCTCCCTGGGTGTCCAGGCCTTCTCCACCATGGCCAGGGCACGAGGGAACACCATGAACTGCATGCGTCCTACCGTGGGGATGAACTCCCCCCAGACGTTGGCCTGCAGGCCCTTCACCAGCATGAGCTGGTCGGTCGTGAGGTCGGCCGGAATCACATCGGAGGTATAGATGCGCTTCACCGTATTGTCATCCTGTCCATAGTCGAAGTAGCAGTAGGTGGTGGGGCATATCACTACCTCATTGCCCATCGAGGTAGATTTCTGTGCCACATCGGGATGGTCGCCACGCCACCAATACACGGTGGCTGTGCGGGAAACGCCTCCCTCCAGAATCTCGTCCCAGCCCATCAGCTTGCGCCCGTGCCGGTTGAAGAACCGCTCCATGTCCTTGGTAAACCACGCCTGCAGTTCCTCCACACCGTTCAGCTTGAGGTCGGCAATGCGCTTCTGGCAGTCGGGGCACTTGGCCCAGCGTGTGCGGTCCACCTCGTCACCGCCGATATGGGCATACTCATAGGGGAACAGCCGGAACACCTCGTCCCACACGTTCCTGCAGAAGTCCAGCGTCATGTCCTTGCCCAGGCAGAGCGGCTCGTTGCCGTCCTGCCCGCACGAGACCAGGGGATAAGCCTGTGTGGCACACCAGAAGTGTCCCGGCATGTCTATCTCGGGGATTACATCGATGCCACGGATGGCGGCATACCTGACCACCTCGCGCACCTCGTCCTGGGTGTAGAAGCCGCCGTAGAGCTTGCGTCCGTTCTCCTCGCGGCAGTATTTCTCGGGGATGAGGAGTGTGGGGTTGTTCTCGTTCTTGGCACGGTTCATGCAGCCGAGGTCAATGTCGGGGCGCAGTTCGCGCCAGGCTCCGCGCTGGGTGAGCAAGGGGTACTTCTTGATTTCCAGCCTCCATGCCACGCCGTCGGTCAGGTGCCAGTGGAACTTGTTGTACTTGTACAGCGCCATGTGGTCGAGGAACTGCTCTGTCTCCTCCACGGAATAGAAATGGCGCGAGGGGTCGAGCATCAGTCCACGCCAGTGGTAGGCGGGCTTGTCCTGCACCTGCACCACAGGCACCGTCCATCTCACGTTCTTTACCGGAGTCTTGCTCTCTATCTCGTCGGGCAGCAACTGGCGCAGGGTGCTGATGCCATTGATGATGCCGCGATAGGTGGCGGCCTTGATGGTCACCTGGCTCTTGGTCACCTGGAGCGTGTAGCTCTCGTCCACCTTGTCCTCGGTGGGCCGGAGCACCAGGCTGATGTTTCCCTTGCCCTTGCGCACGTTGATGCCCTGGAAGCCCGTGGCACGCGAGAGTATCTCCCTGAGGTACGCGCCGGCGTCGTCCAGGGCCGTGTCATTGACACCGATGTCCATCCCGTCCCTGAGCAGGAACGTCCCCTTGCCTTCCTTCACCTGCGTAGGCCGGGGGATAATGTTCACACCGGCTTGCGCACACATGGCAGCCAGCAGCAGGACGGCACACAGCCATCCCCTCAGAATAGTTTTAGCCATATTTCCTCGTTTACGGTTTTCCGGTTCTGTGGGGCCTGTGCGCGGCGGGAGCACCGGGAGGGCGGGGCACGCCGGCCTTGTCTCCCGTGCGTCCGCGCGTGCAATCCGCCCGACTCGCCCGTTGTCCTGTGTATTTTCTCTTGTGGAGCCAGCCTCCCCGCATGACACTTCGGGGGCAGGCCGCGCTTTCCTGCCGTCTGCCCCCCGAAGGGCCACACGCGTGCCCCCTTACTCCTCGGCCTTCTTGCGCGAGGCTGTCTTGCGCTTCTTGGGTTTCGCCTCCTCCTTCTCGGCGGGCTGTATGCCGGCCAGTTCGCGGTCGATGATGATGCGCCCGCAGTACTCGCACACGATAATCTTCTTGCGCATGCGTATGTCCAGTTGGCGCTGTGGCGGTATCTTGTTGTAGCATCCGCCGCAGGCGTCACGGTCCACGGTCACGATGCCCAGGCCGTTGCGGCTGTTGTGGCGGATGCGCTTGAAGGCGCTCAGCAGGCGTGGCTCGATGGTGCACTCGAGGTTCTTGGCTGTCTCGCGCAGGCGTTCCTCCTCGGCCCTGGTGTCGGCGACAATCTCGTCGAGCTCGCTCTTCTTGATGTCCAGGTCCACGCGGCGGTCATTCACCGCTGCGTTGCTGTCGCTCATCTCCTGGGTCTTGCTCTCCAGGAGTGCCTTGGCCTCGGCGATGCGCTTCTCGTTGAGCTGGTTGTCCAGTTCGGCGTACTCTATCTGCTTGGTCAGGTTGTCGTACTCGCGGTTGTTCCTCACGCTGTCCATCTGGGCCTTGTAGCGCGCGATGTTGGCGTTGTTCACCTCGATGTTCTCGCCCATGGCGCTTATGTCGCGCCTGATGGTCTCCATCTCCTTGCCGATCTTCTCGATCCTGGTGGTGAGTCCCTCTATCTCGTCCTCCAGGTCCTGCACCTCCCTGGGGAGCTCGCCGCGCAGCGTCTTCACCTTGTCAATCTGTGTCAGAGTTGTCTGCAGGGCATAGAGGTTCTTGAGTTTCTCCTCCACATTGATCTCCGCAGGATTCTTTGTCTTTTCCTTTGCCATAGTTGTTTTGTTGAGTAATTGTCCTTGATTATACTGGCGCGCCCTTTTGGGCGCAGGTGCCGGCCGCAGCGGGAGGCTCACAGGTAACTGATGGGGTTGGTGCTGGCCGAGGCCATGAATACGGCCACGTCCGGCCACCTGTCACCAATGATGTCCCTGAATATCTCGGTCGTGAACCGCTCGCTCTGGTAATGTCCCAGCACTCCTATCTGTATCTCCTGCTCATGGCCGAAGTACTGGTGATAGTGCATCTCGCCCGTGAGGAACGCGTCGGCCTGCATCCTCACAGCCTCGGGCAGCAGGAAGTCGCCGGCTCCCCCGCACAAGGCCACACTCTGTATGGGCCTACGCAGCAGTTCGTTGTGCATCAGGCACTCCACGCCGAACACCTGCTTCACCCGCTGCAGGAACTGCAGGGAGTCCTCGGGCTCGGAGAGGAACCCTATCACGCCCGCGCCCGCGGTCACCTGCCGCTGCTGCCCCTTCAGCCCTGGCAGAGTCACCCTCCGCTCCTGCACCAGCGACACGTCCTGCAAGCCCAGGTGCTCGGCCATGCGGAAATTGACCCCGTCCTCGGCATTGTCCAGGTTGGTGTGCGCGGCATAGACGGCGATGTCATTCTGGACGGCCAGGCGCACGCAGCGCTGCACATAATCCGTGTCGCCCACGCACTTCAGCCCGCGGAACAGCAGCGGGTGGTGGGAGACAACCAGGTTGCACCCCAAGTCAATGGCCTCCCTGACCACAGGCTCCGTGACATCCAGACACAATAAGGCCCCTGACACTTCCGCCTCTGTCAGTCCTACCTGCAGGCCAGCGTTGTCATAGCTTTCCTGCAAGGGCAGAGGCGCGAAACTCTCAAGGGCTTCCATAACTTCCCTGATGGTTGCGCTCATACCTTAAACGGATTAAGGGATACTACACATAATTTAGCATGTGCAAAGTTAGTGCTTTTTGCGCTAACCGCCAAATGGTTTTCCTTTTACATTTCCCCGCCGCATCCCGACAGCCCTATCGAGTGCCCCCACGCCCCGCTCCCCACTGGAAGTCCGGATGCAGTGCGCCGCGATGGCCAACGCATGCGGCTGCATCCGCCAACGCGGCGCACTGCATCCGCCAACGCGGCGCACTGCATCTGCCAACGCGGCGCACTGCGATGGCCAACGCATGCGGCCACCCCAACCCGTCCCGCACAAATAATCGGCGGGGCGGGCCGGCTTTCCCGGCGAAAAGAGTTACCTTTGTGCATCCATAAGGCGCGGGCCGCGCCTGTCCCAGGAGCAAGCCCGCGCGCGCACACGCAATGACACAAGCCGCACACCACACCCGCCTGCCCGCAGAATGGCACCCCCAATGGGGCGTGCAACTGACGTGGCCCCACGAGGACACCGACTGGAAGCCCGTCCTGGAAGAAGTCACCCGGTGCTACCTGGACATGAGCCAGGCCATCGCCAGCAGGGAGCGCCTGCTGGTGGTCACGCCCCACGCCCCACGCGTGAGGGCACTGCTCGCGGGCAGGCTCACCAGGGAGGAGATGGGCAGGGTGACGCTCTGCGAGATGCCCACCAACGACACCTGGGCGCGCGACCACGGCTTCATCACCCTGCTGCAGCCCGACGGGAGGGCCAGGCTGCTCGACTTCCAGTTCAACGGCTGGGGCGGGAAGTTTCCCGCCCAGTTGGACAACCGCATCTGCCGCACACTCGCGGAGCGCGGCATCCTTGCGGCCACCCGCGAGAGCCACCTGGACTTCGTGCTCGAGGGAGGCAGCATCGAGAGCGACGGCATGGGCACCCTGCTCACCACGCGCCAGTGCCTCATGGCCCCCCACCGCAACCAGCCCCTCACACAGGAACAGATAGAGGACAGGCTCAAGGCCAGCCTGCACGCCGACCGGGTGCTCTGGCTCACGCACGGCACGCTCGAGGGGGACGACACGGACGGACACATCGACACGCTCGCGCGCCTCTGTCCCCACGACACCATCGCCTATGTGCAATGCACCGACCCGCATGACGGGCACTTCCGGGAACTCCGGCTCATGGAGGAGGAACTCAAGGCGTTCCGCACCCGCCAGGGCAAGCCCTACCGCCTGCTGCCCCTGCCCATGGCCGAGCCCGCCCTGGACAGCGGGGGCAACCGCCTGCCGGCCACCTATGCCAACTTCCTCTTCATCAACGGCGCCATCCTGATGCCCACCTACGGCACACCCGCCACCGACAGCGAGGCCATCAGCCGCATGAGGCTGGCTTTCCCCGGACACGAGATCATCGGCATCGACTGCCGCCCGCTTATCATCCAGCATGGCAGCCTGCACTGCTGCACCATGCAATTCCCCACATTCAAGTCATGAAAACAGGTATCATACAACTGCATTGCACCCAGGACGTGCAATCCAACCGCCAGCGCCTGGCCGAGAGCATAGCCCAGGCTGCCCGCCAGGGAGCCGAGCTCGTGGTGCTACAGGAACTGCACGACAGCCTCTACTTCTGCCAGGTGGAGAGCACCGGCAACTTTGACCTGGCCGTCAGCATCCCGGGACCCGCGACCGACCACTACGCCTCGCTGGCCAGGGAGCACGGCATCGTCCTGGTGACAAGCCTGTTCGAGAGGCGCGCGGCGGGCCTGTACCACAACACGGCCGTGGTCTTCGAGAAGGACGGGAGCATCGCCGGGCGATACCGCAAGATGCACATCCCCGACGACCCGGCCTACTACGAGAAGTTCTACTTCACACCCGGCGACCTGGGCTTCCACCCCATACCGACCAGCGTGGGATGCCTGGGCGTGCAGGTGTGCTGGGACCAGTGGTACCCCGAGGGGGCCAGGCTGATGGCCCTGCAGGGGGCCGACCTGCTCATCTACCCCACCGCCATCGGCTTTGAGAGCGCCGACACACCCGAGGAACAGGCTCGCCAGCGCGAGGCGTGGATTACCGTGCAGCGCGGGCACGCCGTGGCCAACGGACTGCCGGTGGTGAGCGTGAACCGCGTGGGCCACGAGCCGGACCCCAGCGGACAGACTGGCGGCATACAGTTCTGGGGCAGCAGCTTCGTGGCCGGGCCACAGGGCGAACTGCTCTACCAGGCCAGCCAGGCCGGCGAGGAAGTGGCCGTGGTGGACATCGACATGAAGCGGAGCGAGAACGTGCGCCGGTGGTGGCCGTTCCTGCGCGACAGGCGCATCGAGGAGTTCGCGCCCCTCGCCCGCCGCTTCATCGACTGAGCGCGGGGAGGGCATGGATGCCCGCCCCTCCCCTGCCCGCCACCATCCACTCATTATTTACACACACGCGCGCGAGGAGTCCGGCAGCCCTCCAGGACACACGCGCCCGGGGAAGCAATCGCAAAAGGAAAGCAAAACGCACACACAAGCATACAAAAAGAAAGCGAAAACACACGATTCGCCAAATTTTTTCCTTCATAAATGCCGCGTATATTGACAAAACGCCTTACCTTTGCAGTCGAGACAAGGCAACAAGACAGACTGAAGACATGGACAGGCACATTCACTTCACCAAGATGCACGGGGCGGGCAACGACTATATCTACGTCTATACGCCCCTGAACAACATCCCCGACCCTGCGGAGGCAAGCATCGTGTGGAGCAAGCCGCACTTCGGCATCGGCTCGGACGGCCTCATCCTGATAGGCGACAGCCCGGTCCCCGAGGCGGACTTCAGCATGCACATCTTCAACAATGACGGGTCCGAGGCCCTGATGTGCGGAAACGGCGTGCGGTGTGCGGCCAAGTTCGTCTACGACCACATGCTCACCGACAAGACCACCATTGCCATCGACACCCTGTCGGGCATCAAGGTCATCCGCCTGCACCTCGACGGGAACGGCACCGCCAGGAGCGCCACCGTGGACATGGGGGAACCTCTCCTGCACGACAAGGCCCTGCTCTCCACCCCCGACGGAGGCATGACCGACGGTGTGGTGGACGGGCACAGGGGCACCTTCGTCTCAATGGGCAACCCGCACTTTGTGTGCTTCGTGCCCGACGCGACCGCCGTGGACGTGCCCGCCGAGGGGGCGCGGCTGGAGCACAGCCCCGCCTTTCCCCAGCGCTGCAACATCGAGTTTGTGTCGGTAAAGCCCGACGGCACCCTGCGCATGAGGGTGTGGGAACGCGGAAGCGGCGTCACGATGGCCTGCGGGACAGGTGCCTGCGCCACGGCCGTGGCCGCCTGCCTGACAGGGCGGAGCGGCCGAAGGAGCCTGGTGGAGATGGACGGCGGGACGCTGGAGATACGCTGGGACGGGGAGAGCGGCCACATCCTGATGACGGGGCCGGCCGTCACCGTCTTCGAGGGAGAGGTCCCGCTGCCGGAGGACAACCGATAAACAAACACGATATGGCACTGGTCAACGAGAATTTCCTCAAGCTCCCCGTGAGCTACCTTTTCACCGACATCGCCCGGAAGGTCAACGCCTTCAAGGTCACACACCCCGATGCCGACATCATACGGCTGGGAATCGGCGATGTCACACAGCCACTGGCCCCCGCCGTGATAGCGGCCCTGCACAAGGCCACCGACGAGATGGCCTGCAAGAGCACATTCCGAGGCTATGGCCCCGAACACGGATACGAGTTCCTGAGGGAGGCCATCATCAAGAACGACTTCCTGCCCCGGGGCATCCACCTGGATCCCGTGGAGGTGTTCGTCAACGACGGCGCCAAGAGCGACACAGGCAACATCGGCGACATACTGGGACTGGACAACACCCTGTGCATGACCGACCCCATCTACCCCGTGTATGTGGACAGCAACGCGATGTGCGGGCGCGCGGGAGAGCTTACCGACAAGGGCTGGAGCAACATCATCTACTGTCCCTGCAACGCCGGGAACAATTTCACCCCGGCCCTGCCCGACCAGCGGGTGGACATCATCTACCTGTGCTACCCCAACAACCCCACAGGCACGGTCATCACGCGCCAGGAACTGAAGCGGTGGGTCGATTATGCCCTCAAGAACGACAGCATCATCATGTACGACGCGGCCTACGAGGCATACATCCAGGAGCCCGGCATCCCCCACTCCATCTACGAGATACCCAAGGCCAAGCAATGCGCCATCGAGTTCCACAGCTACAGCAAGACGGCCGGGTTCACCGGCGTGCGATGCGGCTATACCATAGTGCCCCGGGAACTCACGGCCGCAGTGGCTGCCACAGGCGAGCGCGTCGCGCTCAACGGGCTGTGGAACAGGCGCCAGTGCACCAAGTTCAACGGGACAAGCTACATCCAGCAGCGCGCCGCCGAGGCCACCTACTCGCCCGAAGGCAAGGAACAGGTGCGCGCCACGATACAATACTACATGCAGAACGCACGCATCATGCTGGAGGCACTCTCGTCCGTGGGCATGCAGGTCTATGGGGGCGTGAACGCGCCCTACATCTGGCTGCGCACGCCCGAGGGCACCACCAGCTGGCAGTTCTTCGACGAACTGCTGCACGGGCCGCACATCGTGGGCACACCCGGCGTGGGCTTCGGCCCCAGCGGCGAGGGATACTTCCGCCTGACGGCCTTCGGAGACCGCGACGACTGCGAGCGCGCCATGGAGCGCATGGTCAAGTGGCTGCGCTGAGAAGAGAACACAAACACACTTAAATACAGGTTTTATGTCAAGTACTTTAAGATTTCAGGTAGTGGGAGAGGCTTTCACCAAGAAGCCCGTTGAAGTGCCAAACCGCAAGGACCGCCCAAGCGAATACTTTGCCAAGTACGTGTTCAACCGCCAGAAGATGTTCAAGTATCTTCCCATCAAGGTCTATGAAAAGATGTGTGATGTGATAGACAACGGCGCCACACTCGACATGGCCACCGCAAACGCCGTGGCCGAAGGCATGAAGAAGTGGGCCATGGAACTGGGAGCCACCCACTGCACCCACTGGTTCCAGCCCCTCACCGAAGGCACGGCCGAGAAGCATGACGGCTTTGTGGAGTACGACTGGAAGGGAGGCATGGTCGAGGAGTTCACCGGCAAGGAACTGATACAGCAGGAGCCCGACGCGAGCTCGTTCCCCAGCGGAGGCATACGCAGCACCTTCGAGGCGCGCGGCTACAGCGCCTGGGATCCCGCAAGCCCCGTGTTCGTCATCGGCGACACGCTGATGATCCCCACGGTGTTCATCTCCTACACAGGCGAGGCACTTGACTACAAGGCCCCCCTGAAGAAGGCGCTGAAGGCCGTGGACAAGGCGGCCACCGAAGTGGCACGCTACTTCTATCCCGATGTGAAGAAGGTGGTGAGCAACCTGGGCTGGGAGCAGGAGTACTTCCTGGTCGATGAGGGACTGTACGCGGCACGCCCCGACCTGCTCATGACGGGACGCACGCTCATGGGACACGACAGCGCCAAGAACCAGCAGATGGACGACCACTACTTCGGTTCCATCCCCGAGCGCGTGGCCGCCTTTATGAAAGACCTGGAAATACAGGCCCTGGAGTTGGGCATACCCTGCAAGACCCGCCACAACGAGGTGGCGCCCAACCAGTTTGAGCTCGCGCCCATCTTCGAGGAGACCAACCTGGCCGTTGACCACAACATGCTCATCATGAGCCTGATGAAGAAAGTGGCACGCAAGCACGGCTTCCGCTGCCTGCTGCACGAGAAGCCCTTTGCCGGCATCAACGGCTCAGGCAAGCACAACAACTGGTCGCTGGCCACCGACACGGGCATACTGCTGCATGGCCCGGGCAAGACCCAGACCGACAACCTGCGCTTCGTGACCTTCATCGTGGAGACACTCATGGGCGTGTACCGCCACAACGGGCTGCTCAAGGCCAGCATCATCAGCGCGACAAACGCCCACCGCCTGGGCGCCAACGAGGCTCCCCCAGCCATCATATCAAGTTTCCTGGGCAAGCAACTCTCCGACCTCCTGCAGAAACTGGAGGAGACCGATGACGACGAGCTCTTCAACCTGGCAGGCAAGCAGGCACTGAGCCTGGACATCCCCCAGATACCCGAACTGATGCTGGACAACACCGACCGCAACCGCACCTCGCCATTCGCCTTCACAGGCAACCGCTTCGAGTTCCGCGCCGTGGGTTCGCAGGCCAACTGTGCCGCCGCCATGATTGTGCTCAACACGGCTGTGGCCGAGGCACTCACCGACTTCAAGACCCGCGTGGACGCGCTCATCGCCGCAGGCACCGAGCCCACCAAGGCCATCGTGAAGGTGCTGCGCCAGGACATCAAGACCTGCAAGCCCATACACTTCGAGGGCAACGGATACAGCGACGAGTGGAAGGCCGAGGCCGCCAGGCGCGGACTGGACGTGGAGAGCAGCGCGCCCAAGATGCTGGACAACTACACAAGCCCCGAGAGCGTGAAGATGTTCACCAGCATGAACGTGCTCACGCAGCCCGAACTGGAGGCCCGCCTGGAAATCAAGCAAGAGACCTACACCAAGAAGATCCAAATCGAGGCGCGCATCTTCGGCGACCTCTGCCTCAACCACATCATCCCCGTGGCCACACGCTACCAGAGCCAACTCATCGACAACGTGCACAGAGTGAAGGAGATATTCCCGCCCGCCATTGCCGAGAAGGTGAGTGCCAACAACATGGTGCTCATCCAGAAGATAAGCGAGCACAGCAGTTTCATCACCGAGAACGTGGAGAAACTGGTGAACGCCCGCAAGGTAGCCAACAAACTCACCAACGAGCGCGAGAAGGCCATCGCATACCACGACACCGTGGCATGCCTGCTCGAAAGCATCCGCTACCATGTGGACAAACTGGAGCTCATCGTGGACGACGAATTGTGGCCCTTGCCCAAGTACCGCGAGATGCTCTTCATCCGCTAATGCTATGGCTCCTGGCCAAGGAGCAGGACACAGCGGGGCGCAATGCCTGGAACTCCCCCTCAGGGGGTGCCAGGGCATTGTGCCCTGCGCTATTTTCCCCATCTCGGCATGAGACTTTTAGCGGGCAGCAAAAATCAAAAAGATGCTCCTGTAGGCCACGGTCAGCAGCCCGCCCAGTGGGTCGGCGGCCTCGCTC
>ERZ808259.390-NODE-390-length-20087-cov-3.316893_pt1 | contig 20087 bp, 16 predicted proteins | sample MGYA00521279_ERZ808259 | MGnify/ENA primary metagenome ERZ808259 (study PRJEB31516, sample SAMN03275586) | gut metagenome | biome: mammalia-associated habitat; material: feces | host: Papio cynocephalus | place: Kenya | collected 2012-07-27 ... | reverse complement strand
AAGCCGTATATCACTTTTGCGAAGCAAAAATATCACTTTGGCGTAAGCCGAAATATCACAGCGCGGGAACGCGCCGCAGTCAGTCGTTTTCGGAGTTTGCGGCGAAGAACGATTCGGTCTTTATCGCCCATTCGTACGGGCGCATATACTCGCCGCGGAACGCGCCCGGGGCTTTGCCGTCGACGAAATCCCACATATCGCACGCACAGTAACGAGTGCGGAGCGCGAGGCGGGCGCGCTTGACGTTAAGAATATGCCCGATACCGTACTCGTTCAGCGTCAGCCGCAGCCGACACACGGCGTCGCGGTAGAGTTGTTTCGATAGATTCGCGGTCTTTTCCTGCCACAGCGCGGTTATCGCTTCTTCCATAGTGACGAAACCGCCGCGGCGGTCGACGAGAAGCGCGAGGAGTTCCTTGGCTTTCGCCCGTCCGAAGTCGACGGGAAGAGAACCCGCGAAGCAATCGAAGCGCGGAAAAGTGCGGAAAGTCACCGTGCGGTTGTCCTCGTCCGCAAGGCGGGTGAGGATCGCGCCGAGCGTGGCGGAGTCGTAGGGCTTGTAGCAGAACGCGAAGAAGTTTTTGCCGATGCGGCGCTTGATTTCGCGCACGTTCTGGGCGTAGCCGGTGATAAAAATTATGCGCACGTCGGGGTTGATTCCAATAAACTTTTCGGCTAGGTCTACGCCGTTTATCGCGGGCATTTTTATGTCGAGGAACACTGCTTTATGCTCGTGCGTGCGCGCAAATTCGAGTGCTTCGTCAACTTTCAGCGAGAACATATTCGCCGTGACCGCGGCGTTATCGAGGATATGCGACGCAAACGTGAGAAGCGGCGCGGGTTCGTCGTCGATTACTATTACGTTCATTTTTTACCGTCCTTTTCGTCGTTGGTTTCGGGAAGTTCTATAATTACTCGCGTGCCTTTTCCGACCGCGCTGTCCACCGTGACCCGAGCGTTCGCCAGTATCCGTAGCCGCTCGCTCGCGTTTTTCAGCCCCACGGAAGTGTTTTTTACCGCAGCGGGATCGAAGCCCGCGCCGTTGTCGATAATCTCCACGACGTGACCGCCGGGGACGGCTCGGCTTCGCAGTTGAACGTAGCCGCCGTCCACGTTTTCGGTACCCGCGTACTTGAACGCGTTCTCGATAAACGGTTGCAGACTGAGTACCGGCAGACAAAGCCCGAGGTCGGCGCAGTCAAGCAGAAAGCGCACGGGCTTTTCGCGGCGCATATTTTCGAGTTCAACGTAGTTGTTTATGTTCTCGATCTCGCGGGAGAGCGGCACGAGTTCGTCCTCGCCCGCGTCCACGTTGGCGCGAAGATGTCGGCTGAACGCGGTCAGCGCCTTGTCGCCGAGCGCTTTGTCCTTTTCGTAAGCGTGCTGAACGGAAGCGAGGCTGTTGAAAATGAAATGCGGCTTTATCTGCGCCCGCAGCGCGTCGGCTTTTATCGCGTCGCGTTCCTTTTCGAGCCGCAACGCGTCCACGACCTTGCGCGAGTTTTCCACCGTGATTTCGCGGTAAAGCACGATCACGAACAGAATCATGGGGATCATTACGTAGGCTATGCTTTGTTCCATACCCGCGACCGTCAGGTTCATAAGGTCGAACGCGGTACACAGGACGTACATTGCCGCCGAGTACAGAAACAGCGAATAAGTCGCGTTGCGCACCGGCGCGGCGCGAAAAGAACGGATAAGAGGATAAATAAGCCCGATAAGGCAAGCGCACTCGATAAGCGGCGCTATCACGCGGTAAACCGTGCCTACGAGCGCGATATAGACCGCGATCGCCGCGACCGTTGCCGCGCTTACCGCGATAAGGATCGGGCGCATACGCTTGACCGCTCCGCTGCGGTAGAAGTGGTAGAGGAGCGAGTAGATAAGCAGCGCCACGGCGATAAAGTTCGCGTCGATCATTATATTATAGGAATGAAGCCGCATAAACGCGAGCAGCCGCCAGTAAACGGCTATGGAGAATACCGTCATTATCGTCACGGCGGTCATGACGAGCGCGAACGAGTAGTCGCGGCGCAGCGACGGCAGTCCGAAGTTGATGATGAACGAGAACGCGAACAGCGCTACCGTCAGTCCTAAAATTATAAAGCCGATATTGTTCGTAAGGTACGGCGACGGCGGGTCGGCGTCGCGCGTGGAAATCATCAGCCGCGGCGCGGAAGTCAGCCCGCCCTCTCGGCACGAGGACACTTCGAACACGATCTCGAGCGGTTTTTCGTCCTCGACCGTGTAGGTCAGCATTACTTCCGCTTCGCCGTCCGACCACGCTTCGCCCGTCTTGTTTTGCGAGCCGTAGGAGTACACGAGTTCGCCGTTCACGAACCCGCGGAACGCGCCCACGAAATTGTTGTTGAGAAAATATATCGGCGTACCGGGTTTCAACCCTACGACGAACACGCGGTAGGACGCGTAGCCCGAATTATCGAGCCGCTTGCCGCCGAGCGTAGTTTCGGTATAGCGGTGCGGCACGGTCACGACCGCGTCCGGCTCGGCGTTCTCGATCCCGTCGGTTATCAGCCACTTGTTATAGAAAAACTCGTATTCGCCCTGCATGTGCTGTTTAAGGTACTTGCCGTCCGTGTCCGTACCCGAAAAGTCGATTACGCAGTTTCGTATATCGGGAAGCCCTTGCTTTGAATTCATATCGTCGTTGCTTTTCACGAGAAAATAAGCTGTGATAAACAAGCATACCGCGGCGATAACGACCGCGCCCAGCGAGAGGGCGATCGACCTGATTTTCGGGGAAAGTTTTCGCATTTATTAAGTATAACAGATTTTTCGCAAAAACTCAACGCCCGCCGCCATAATTTTACCCGTAAAATTTTCGCCACCTCGTCGCATATTCACGCTTCGTTCGCGCTATCGGCGGTATGATATAACATTTAAGACGAAACGCACGAGCGAGAAGTGATATTCGCCTTGCGGCGAGTGATATTTTTGCTATGCAAAAGTGATATTTCGGCTATCGCCGAAGTGATATCCTCGCTACGCTCGGGTTAGGGATAAATAGTTAGAAAATAAAATAATGGGGGGGATAATAATGTCCTTATAAAAGCCTCCTTTGTGTAAAGGGAGGTGGCATTTTCGCCAGAAAATGACGGAGGGATTGTCGGGTTAATAGTAGCGTTTATCATAACCGTACAATCCCCCAGTCGGCTTCGCCGGACCCCTTTACACAAATGGGGTCTTTTATTAGGTCAATTACTTCTCTGCCGCAGGGGATCCTCACGCTCACTTCGTTCGCTCAGGATGACGGCGGGAAAACAGAAACTGCTCGTTCTATTTTAAATAATAATGAGTAGCCTTACTCCTACCTCGTCATTCAGAGCGCGGCGGCACGCCGCGCGTGGAATCCCCCACGGTAGAAAAGTAATCGACTTTATTATTCCGCAAGTTTTTCGAACGCCTTACGGTACCTATCGAGCACTTGTTTGGCTACCATATCGATTATCTCATCGTCGGTCATAGTTTTTTCTGCGTTTTCGTTCGTCGTTTCGTTTTCGGAAGAAACTTTTTTCGTTTCCGATATCGTCGTGTTTTTTTCGTTATCGTTTTGCATTGTAACGCTCCTGTTTTTTTACTTCCCCGCGAGGACTTCTTTCGGGGTAGCGCCGTAGATCTTGTTGAAATAGCGGTAGAAAGTGGTGAGAGAGTCGAAGCCGCAAGAGAACGCGAGTTCGGAAATGGGCGTGTTTTCCTCGCGCTTTGCGGCGGACATGAAGTGTTGAAGCCGTACGATATTGACGTAATTATTGAGGTTTTCGCCGATATACTTGTTGAAAAGCCGCGAGAAATAGTACTTGTTGTAGCCGAAAGTTTCGCTCAGCGCGTCGAGCGTGACGGGCGAAGCGTAATTAAGGTCGATATAGTTGAGAACGCCGACCAGCATATCCACGCCCTCGTTCTTTTCGAGCGGCAATAGGGGATAGCGGTCGATAATCGAGCCGAGAGCCACGTTGAGATAGCCTTTTTTAACGAGCGACGGCATTGTTTCGCGCTCGTCGTACATTTTCTGGAAGATGTCGCGCAGGTTCTCGCGGTTAAAATCCTTGTCGTTTAAGATGGGCGGCAGACTCGACCGCTGAAAAATCGCGTCGAAGTCGTTGCCGTAGTTCGAGGGAATAACGAAATAAATTTTTCGGTAGGTCGGCTCGGGTTCGAACGCGTGGGTGTAGTAGCCGTGCACGAAAATAATATCGTCGGTTTCGGCTAAGTATTCCTTGCCGTTTATCTCCGTGCGGATCGCGCCTTCCATAACGTACAGAATCTCGATACTGCGGTGAAAATGCAAACGGCAACGATGCCCCAGCCCTTGCGAAACGGTCAGTTCGGTGTCTTTGTCGTGGAAGTATTCGTAAGATACGTCTTTCATTTTCTCTCCTTTGGCGCGTTTTTAAAATCGGCGCAATATTTGAAAATGTTTTCTATATTTATGATAGGAAATTGTCAATATTCGGTGGTATTATATCATTAGTAAGAATATAAAGTCAATAATTCGGGCGGAGAAAAAGAGAATTCGCCCGCAAAAAAGATAAATTACCGCAAAGGGGACCAAAAAACTACTATGAAAATCGCAATTATCGGATTCGGCGGAATGGGGAACAATCACCGCAAGTACATTATCAAGCGGCTCAACGACAGCGACTACCCGGAAAAACTGGAAATCGCGGGCGTTTACGACATAAATCCCGAAAGAAAAGCGTTCGCGACCGAGTGCGGACTGCACAACTTTAATTCCGCGGAAGAAATCATGAGCGACGACAGCATAAAAATCGTGCTTATCGCAACGCCCAACGACCTGCATCTTCCTTACGTTCTGGAAGCGCTCAGGCGCGGTAAGAACGTTATCGTCGAAAAGCCCGCGGCAATGGACAGCCGCGAACTCGAGGAAATGTACGCCGCGGCGGCAAAGTACGGCAAGGTTTTCTCGCCGCACCAGAACCGCAGATGGGACGACGATTATCTGTCCGTAAAGAAAGTGTACGACAGCGGCGAAATCGGCAAGGTTTACCGTATCGAATCGCGCGTAATGGGTTCGAACGGCATACCGGGCGCCTGGCGTAAAATCAAGTCGCAAGGCGGCGGTATGATGCCCGACTGGGGCGTACACCTTATCGATCAGATGCTGCAAATGATCGACGAACCGGTGGTAAGCGTTTACTGCGACTACTCGTATATCGAGGGCGCGGAAGTCGAGGACGGCTTCGACCTCGAAGTGCGTTTCGAAAGCGGGCTTATCTACCGCATAGTCGTGGACACGAACTCGTTCATCGAACTGCCGCGTTGGCAAGTCTACGGTATGGACGGCACGGCTACCGTCACCAACTGGCGCCGTGATAACGTCGAGGGCAGAGTGGTCAGATGCGTTATCCGCGACGACGACAAACTCGAGGGCGTGAACGCGGGCAACGGCTTTACCAAGACCATGGCGGCGAGAAGAAGCGAAACCGTTTCGGACAAACCGATCGATATCGTCCGCGGCGACAAGAACGCGTTCTACCGCAACTTTATGGACGCGGTGATAAACGGCGCGCCCACGATCGTCACCAAGCGCGAAGAGGAACGCGTTTTCAGAGTAATGGAACTTGCCGAGCAGTCGGCGCGCGAGCATCGCGTAATCAACGAAAAAATCTAGTCAATCACCCGAAAGGGTCTTATAAATCAACGTAAACGGAGGGAATCAAATGAAACTCAGCGTAGTAAGCGGCGTACTCGGCGGCATGAGCCTCGACGAAAGCCTCGGCTATCTCAAATCGATCGGCGTAAGTCAGTTCGAGTTAGGCGTGGGCGGCTATCCCGGCACCAAGCACGCGGACGCGAAAGTCCTCGTAAAGGACAAGGCAAAGCGCGACGAACTGGTCGCGACGTTCAAAAAACACGATATGGAAATCTCGGCGTTGTCGGTACACGGCAACTGCGTTCACCCCGACAAAGCGGTGGCGGCGGGCTTCGAAGAGGACTTCGAAGCGGCTTGCGTACTCGCCGGTCAGATCGGCGTGACGAGAATTATCACGTTCTCGGGCTGCCCCGGCTCCGACCCCGACGCGAAGAATCCCAGTTGGGTCACCTGCGCGTGGCCGAACGAGTACCTCGACGAACTCAAATACCAGTGGGAAGAAGTGCTTATTCCGTACTGGAAGAAAGCGGTCGAGTTCGCGGCGAAAAACGGCGTGAAGAAAATCGCGCTCGAAATGCACCCGGGCTTCTGCGTGTACAACCCCGAAACGCTCATGAAACTTCGTAACGCGGTAGGTCCGATGATCGGCGCCAACGTCGATCCGTCGCACCTTATCTGGCAAGGCATCAACCTCGTGGACGCGATCGCGTACTTAGGCGACGCGGTATACTACTTCCACGCGAAAGACACTTGCCTTAACGCGCATAACGTACACGTCAACGGCGTGCTCGATACCAAGCCCTACGCGGACGTCGCGCACAGAAGCTGGGTGTTCCGCACCATGGGTTACGGCACGGACGACCTCGAGTGGAAGAAGATCATCAGCGCGCTCAAAGTCGCGGGCTACGACGACAGCATTTCCATCGAACACGAGGACAGCCTTATGTCGCCGAAAGAGGGCTTAGAGAAAGCCGTTAACTTCCTTAAAGATATTATCATCACCGAAAAAGCCGGTGAAATGTGGTGGGTGTAATTATGAAACAATTCGGTATTCAACTTTATTCCGTTCGCGAAGAAATCAAAAAATACGGACTGGAAACCGTACTCGACGTAATCAAGGCAAGCGGATTCGACTGCGTGGAGTTCGCCGGGTTCTACGGCAGAACGCCCGCGGAAATCAAGAAACTTCTGGACGATCGCGGGCTTAAGGGCGTTTCGGCGCATATCATGCTGAACGATATCGAGAAAAACCTCGAGTATATCGATACTATCGGCATAAAGCGCGTTTACGTTCCGTGGGAATCCTACGAGGATCTTCGCGACAAACTCCCCGAAATCGCGGCGAAGATCAAAGAGGTTAAGGCGATCCTCGACGAGCGCGGCGTGGTGTTCGGCTATCACAACCACAATCAGGAATATCGCGACGGCGCGGACAGAGTTTACGAACTCATGGAAGCCGTCCCGGGCTTTACTTCCGAACTCGATATTTTCTGGGCGACCGCGGGCGGTCACGACCCCGTGGAACTTATGCGCAAGTACGGCAAACGCCTTACCGCGCTCCACATCAAGGAAATGGACAAGCGCACGAATATCGCTAACCCCACCGAGTATCACGAGGCGATCGTGGGCGAGGGTATGAGCAATACCGCCGCCGTCATGGAATACGCCAAGGAACTCGGTATCGAACTGTTCGTAATGGAAGTGGAGAGTTATCCCTGCGCCTACGAAGAGTACCTTAAAAAGAGTTGCGACAATATGAAGAAACTCGCGGAATAACGCGGGTTAAATAAAAACCGTAAACCGCGGGAGCGGGCGAAAAGCCCGACCGCAAAAATAAAAACTAAAATCACAAGAGGAGATTTTATTATGGAAAAAGTAAGAATAGGCGTTATCGGCTGCGGCGGTATCGCTAACGGCAAACACATGCCCGCCGAAAAGAAGAACCCGAACGCCGAAATGGTAGCGTTCTGCGACATCATCGAAGAGCGCGCGATCAAGGCTAACAAAGAGTACGGCAACGAAACCAGCAAGGTTTACACCGACTACAAGGAACTGCTTAAGGACAAGACGATCGACGCGGTGCTCGTGCTTACGCACAACAGCGAGCATTGCCGCATCACCGTCGACGCGCTCAACGCCGGCAAGCACGTTCTCTGCGAAAAGCCTATGGCTATGAACTACGAAGAAGCCAAGAAGATGATCGAAGCCCGCGACAGATCCGGCAAGATCCTTACCATCGGCTATCAGAACCGTTTCCGCAAAGAAGCCATGTATCTTAAAGACCTCGCCGATCAGGACTACTTCGGCGAAATCTACTACGCCGAGGCTATCGCTATCCGTCGTCGTGCCGTTCCTACCTGGGGCGTGTTCATCGACGAAGAGAAGCAGGGCGGCGGTCCGCTGATCGATATCGGCACGCACGCGCTCGACCTCACGCTTTTTGCGATGAACAACTACGAACCCGCTTACTGCGTAGGCAAGACTTACCACAAACTCAACAAACAGACCGGTACCGGCAACGCCTGGGGCGACTGGGATACCGAGAAATTCACCGCCGAGGACTCCGCGTTCGGTTTCGTCGTTATGAAGAACGGCGCTACCATCAACCTCCGCTCCTCCTGGGCGCTCAACTACGCTACCCCGCTCGAAGCGGCTACCACCGTTTGCGGCGACAAAGCGGGAGCGGAACTTACCTGGGATAAACTCCGTATCAACGGCGTTATGAACGGCAGACAGTACATTCTCGAACCCGATTTCAAGACCGGCGGCGTGGCGTTCTTCGACGGCGCGGGCGCAACCGACGCTCCGGGACTCGAGGCGATCTGCTTTACCAACGCTATTCAGGGCAAGGGTAATCTCTACGTCACTGCAGAACAGGCTGCCTGTGTCACCAGAATTCTCGAAGGCATCTACGAGTCGCAAAAGTCCGGCAAACCCTACTACTTCGACTAATCGAAACGCGGGTTAACCCCGAAAACAGGAGATTAAAAAATGAAAATCACGTTTTTCGCCGAGCATAACGCCAGTATGGACAGCCCCGAGGGCAAACTCGCTTATCCCGAGGGAATGAACGAGTGTCTGCGCCTGCTCATGACGGGCGACGGTCACGAAGTAACCATGATCGTACACGGTCCTGACGACGACGGCAGCGAACTCACCGAAGAGATACTCAAGAATACCGACGTTCTCGTGTGGTGGGGGCACTGGTATCACGGCTCGGTCAATCCCGCGGTCGTAGATATGGTCGTGGATTACGTCAATCGCGGTATGGGAATGCTCGCGCTCCACTCCGCGCACGAGTCCAAGCCTATGCAACGGCTTATGGGTACCACAGGCGCGCTGTCCTGGCGCGAAATGGGCGAGAACGAGCGCGTGTGGGTTATCGACAAGACTCACCCGATCGCTCATGGCTTAGGCGACTATATCGACATCGAACACGAGGAAATGTACGGCGAGCCGTTCGCTATCCCCGCGCCCGACGAACTCGTCTTTATCAGTTGGTTCCGCGGCGGAGAAGTTATGCGCTCGGGTTGCACGTTCAAGCGCGGTTTCGGCAAACTCTTCTACTTCCGCCCGGGTCACGAAACGCTCCCGACCTACCATAACGAGCAAGTAAGACGCGTGATTCTCAACGCGCTCGAGTACCTTAAACCCGCGCGCCCCGTGGCTACCGCGCCTATCAAGAGTTTCCACGCCCAGACCCCGCCCGAAAAGATCTAGTTTTCTGAGGGTAATCGGCTTCGCGTAACGCGCGGCGAAAAGAAATTCCGATATCGTCGCGGTACGGAAATTCCGTAACCGTAGCGCGCAAAACGCGACAAAATCAAATTAAAGAAGTCCCGATCCGTTGCGGTCGGGGCTTTTTTGCGTTGAGGAAACGAGAGAAGGGGGATGACGAGATAAGACGGCAACAGCGCGAGGTTTTAACTATAATGTGTCGTTCTGTTCTTAACCGTCATACTGAGGGAGCGAAGCGAGCGTGAGGATCCCCTACTCAAAACAAGCAATTATCTTTATACGTCATTCCGAGCGTAGCCGAGGAATCTAGCGAAGCGTAAAATAAATAATAATGCGTCTACGGCTAGATCTTCAGGGCTTCGCTAACGCTTCGCTCAAGATGACGTATAAGGATAAGTATTCGCTTTATGCAGGGGATCCTCACGCGCTACGCGCCCGAGGTTTGACGGCGGCAGAGCGGGAACTGCGCGTGGTTTTTAAAGTACTTTTACGACAAAATTAACGACTTTATAAAAGCCTCCTTTGTGATAAGAGCGGGTGTCATTTTCGTCAAGAAAATGACGGAGAGATTGTCGTCCATAAGGTGGGTTATTCGCTCTCCGACATGGAACGACAAACCCATCCTTATTACCTCGAAAATTCCTCTTATTTTCCCGCGTTTTCCCATTATTATTCGCGTTATTTCGGGGGCGGGAACGGTCGGATTGCGGCAAAAATCGTTCGACAAAATTCGACAAAACTTGCGGAATTCCGACAAAACTTCCCATCGTACGCGGAATGGAAATATGTTATAATATACGCGAGGTATCAAGAAAACGTAGATTGAATTTACGTAAAGCCGTTTCTGCCGTCGGGTCCGCCAAACAGCCCGGCGGCGACGGGAACGGTGAAACCCGGAAGAAAGGAAGAATGTGGAAATGGAAGTTAAATCAATGGAATTGAAACCCGCGACGACGCCCGATCGGACGCGGTTAAAAATAGCGGCGAAATACGCGTGCCTTACGATAGCGTTCGCGTGCGCGTGGCGCGTGTGCGCGGGCGACGCACGACCGTTCGCGACCGGGCTTATGATCGCGATTACGTTTTTGCAGGGAATTTGCGCCCCGCTCGCCGCGCTGTTTTATTTCGGCACGTCGTTCGTGACCTCGGAAATTTCGTCCGTGGTGGCGTCGTCCGTGACGGCGGCGGTGTGTTCCGGGGCTTGGGCTATACAGTCGAAGTTTTCGGGCAAGCGGCGCGCGGCGATTGCGGTCGTTACGGCGATAGCGGCGCAGGGCGGCTTTTTATGGCAAGGGATAGCCGCGGGGAGTAAGTTGTACGCCCCGCTCGGCGCGGTATTTTCGGTGTGCTTCGCCGCCGTCGCTTACCGCGCGTTTTCGGGCGCGTTCGCCGCGGGCGTGAAACCCACCGACGCGGACCTTGCGGGCGCGGGCATAGTGCTGTGCGTGCTTTCCGCGGGCGCGTTTACCGTCGAAATTTACGGATTCAAAATAGGATATGCCGCCGCGCTGTTCGTCGCGGGCTTAACCTGCGGACTTCTCGGCAAGGGCGCGGGGCTGTTCGTTGCGGTTATCGCGGGTGCGGGCGGAGCGTTGACCGCAGGCTCGCTCGTGCCGTTGGCGCTTACCTCGTTCGTGTGCGCGGCATATCTCACGTTTTCGGACGCGATGCGACTGCTCGCGGCGCTTGCGGCGGTAATGACCGCGGCGCTCGTCGAACTGTATTTTTTCGCGGACGCTGCCTCGCTTCCGCTCGACATGCTCGCGTTTTTCATCGGCGGAACGCTGTACGCCGTTATCCCGCAAAAGGTCGTAAGAGCGGTGAAGGACGCGCATTTCTCTTCTGTCGCGGTTTCGGCTTTCCGCTACGTCACCGAAAGAAAAAACGCCGAGTTCGCCGCGAAAATCAACGGACTTTCCGAAATTTTTTCGGACATGCGGCGGGCGCTCAAAGCGGGCGCGAAAAGGAGCGGTATGACGAGCGAGGAGATCGCGGCGGAAGCGGAAAACGCAATCTGCGGCAAGTGCGCGCGGCGCGACGAGTGTTCGGGGCGCGGCGAAGCGCTGATACGCCTTAGCGAGATTGCCGGAAAGAACGGCAGAGCGGGCGCTCTGGACGTGCCGTACTTTATAGAAAACGACTGCTCCGAAACCGCGCGGTTTTTGTCGCTGACGGCGGAGTACGCGGCGCTTTCCCGCGAGCGTAACGAATTGAGCGCCGCGGACAGAGAGGAGCGCGAAGCGTTATCCCGCCAACTCAAGGGCGTGACCGACGTGCTGCGGCGAGCGGCTTACGATATCGGAGCAACGCCCGGGTTCGACGACGCGAGCGAACGAGCGCTGAAAGCGGAACTGTCCGAGCGCGGCATAGCGGTCGCCGAAGCGATCGTCACGGACGGCGGCGCGGAAGTCGCGGTGTTCGCAGCCGGCGGCAACGCCGACCCAGACGAGATCGCGGCGGCTACAGGCAGAGTTTTGGGCGGCGAGTACGACGTGCGGCGGGTGGAAAACTGCGCTTACCCCGGGTACTCGATGGTGGAAATGCGCGAAAAACCGCCGTTCGACGCGGTGTTCGCGGTAGCCGGCTCGTCCAAAAGCAGCGCGGCGACGGGCGACACGCACTCGTTCGTGCGAGTGGGCGCGAACAAGTTCATGTGCGCGCTTTGCGACGGCATGGGCAGCGGCAGGGAAGCGGGCAGAATCAGCGAAACCGCCGTGGAACTCGTGGAAAGTTACTTCCGCGCGGGCTTTCCGGGCGAATTCGTACTGGAAGAAGTCAACCGTTTTCTGTCGGCGGACGCGGGCGAGAGTTTCGCCGCGTTCGACATACTGCTTTGCGATCTTTTCACCCGCGAACGCACGCTCATTAAACTCGGAAGCCCCGCTTCTTACATAAAAACGCCGCGTGGAACGACTGCGGTCGAGGGCAGCGCTTTGCCGCTCGGGGCGCTGGACGAAATTTCGCCGTTCGTTACCCGCGACGAATTCTGTGACGGCGACGCGGTAGTGTTCGCTTCCGACGGAGTTACCGATCTTTTTACGGGCGACGAACTGAAAACGCTGATAAACGAAACGAGCGCGGACAACGTGGAAACGCTGACGAACGCCGTAATGCGCGAAGCGAAAGCCCGCGCGGGCAACGCGAACCGCGACGATATGACCGTCACCGCGGTCAGAGTATTTAAAAGGAACTGAAAACCCGGACTGTCCGCGTCCGTATTCGCGCCCGCGGCAAGAAAGAACGCCCGCGGGCGAAGTCGGAATCTTCGGGGTTATTCGCAGTCGAGCGCTTAAATTACGCAAAAAACTACTAAAATCCGTGATAAAGGACGGTTATTATTGACATTATGATTCAATCGGTATATAATTATCATATCAGAACCAAGGAAGAAGTTTATATGATTGATTTTTCCGATAAAACGCAACTGATCTGTTTCATCGCGATCGTGGCGGCCATAGCGGCTTTGCTTGCGTTGACGATAGTAATAGCGGCGAGAATGAGAAAACGCTTGTCGGGCGGCGCGTTCGCGGGGTTGCTTACGCTCGCGATCGTGATAATGATTCTTGGCATATTCGCGTGTCTGACGTCGCTTGCGTACAATACCGAACTGCTCGGCGTGGACAGCGCGATCGAGGGCAACGCGCTCGCGTTCCGGTACAACGGCGAAACCGTTTTCGCCATACCGTACCTCGGCGTGTTCTTCGAAGTCGTGTTCGACAGAGCGTCCATCGAATTGCTTCTCTATACCGTTACGCTCGTCGATCTCGCGCTGCTCGTGGTAATCAGCATCAGACGAGGACTGACGGTCAACGTGTACGATTACGAAACCGAGGGCGAGGGCTACTACACGGTGGGCGATGACGAACCCGGCGCGTTCGCGGCAACCCCGACGGAAGAAACTTCCGCCGAACCCCCGACGGAAAAAACACCCGAAACTCCGATTACCGAAAGCACGGTTAGCCCCGACGACAGCGCGGAAACTACCGAAACCGCCGTTCCCGAGGACAAGCCCGCGCCGATAGAAGAAGCGTCCATAGCCGTTGCGGAAGCCGAAATTTCCGAGGAAACTCCCGCGGCAAAAACCGAAGAAAAGCCCGCCGAACCCGCCGCTCCCGCGGTAAACAAAGCCGCGCTCGTGGAGCAGGTTATGCGCAGAATAGAGTCGGTTAAGCCCGCCGCGGAAGAACTGGAAAGAGCGGAAGCGGCGCTGAAAGCGGACGAGAATGCGGCGGAAAATTCCGACCGCGACGAGATTGAAGCGTACAGACCGGAGAGCGTAGAGGATATCCTCAGCCGCATGACCGCTCAGCCTGCGGGCAACGAACCGGGCGCTCCGGCGGTTGCAAAGCCGATTAAACCCGTAATCGCCGCTCCCGAAAGAAAGCCGAGGCCCGCGACCCGCAAGATCGTAGTGCCGATAAAGTCCGCTTCGGCGGTGCTGACGAAAGGTGAAAAAAACGCGGTAATCGCGCCCGAAACGCCCGTTGAAGCGCCGCCCGCCGCCGAAAAAACGGAAACGGCTATTTCGCCGGAATCTACGCGCGAACAGCACTCGGAAATAACTCCCGAGCCTATCGCGCCCGAAACGGTTTCGGAAACCGCAACTACCGCACCCGAGCAACCCGAACGAGAAATCGACCCCGAGCCTATCGCCGAAAAAGAAACCTCCGCGCCCGAAACACCCGTAACCCCCGCGCCCGAAACGACTATAAAGCCCTTGCCGGAAAGACCGGCGGTAAAGCGCGGCAGGGCGACGGTAAAGAGCCGCGCCGCGGCGATGTTCGACGAGTACCTTACCGGGCGCAGCGCCGAGGAAAGGGAAAAACTGCTCGGCTCGATAGACGTAATCACCAAAAAGAACGATTAAACCGCTTACGAAGGGCTTAGCCCGTAGGAAAACGACCCGAAAACTTGTATATTTATGACTGAAATTATCGACGAAAACGCCGCGCTGAAAAAACAACGATCGTATAGACTCACGTTCGCGGCGTGCATAGCGGGAATAGCCAATCAGGCGGTGGTAGCGAGTATCATCGCCCTTTTGTTCACGTCTTTTATGAAACTCTACGGCTTCGAAGTGTGGCAACTGGGCGTGTTCGTGGGCGTGAATTTTATCGCGCAACTTGTAGCCGACGTGATACTCACGGCGTGCATCGACCGCCTGTCATACCGTAAAATGGCGATAACGTCCGTGTCGCTGTCGGCGGCGGGGCTTGCGCTTCTGGCGCTTTTGCCCATGCTTCCGTTCATTAAAAATAACGGACTCGTGTACCCCGCGATGATGCTTGCCACGGTGATTTTCGCGTTCTCGGGCGGCATGCTCGAGGTCATTATCACGCCGATAACCGACGCTATCCCCGACAGCAAGTCGAAGTCGGGCGCGCTCGCCATGATGCACTCGTTCTACGCCTGGGGTCAGGTAATAACGATAGTCGCGACCTCGCTGTTCGTGGTGTTCCTCGGCGCGGAGAACTGGCATTATATCGTGCTTATATGGTGCGCTTTGCCGCTGACCGCGCTGGTATTGTTCACGCTTTGCCCCATAAACCGCGTGGTAGCCGAGGGCGGCGTGAAAGAAAAGGGTAAAACGCTGTTCTCGCCGTACATGATTTTCGCCATGCTCGCGATCTTTACCGCGGGCGGCACGGAAACGATAATGAACCAGTACGTAACCACGTTCTCGCAAGTGTCGCTCGGCTTTTCCAAGGCGACTTCGGACATAGTGGGCATGGGCTTGTTCGCCGTGATGATGGGCATAGCCCGCAGCGGCTACGGAATTTTAGGCGACAGACTGAATATGAACGTCACGCTCGTTACGTGCAGTTTCCTGAGTTTCGTTCTCTACCTCGTCGTGGGCTTCGTTCCCGTGCCGTGGGTGGTGCTCGTCGCGTGCATAGCGTGCGGCTTTACCTGCTCGCTACTCTGGCCGGGTACGCTCGTGGTCGCGGCTCGGAAGTTCCCGACCTCGGGCGCGTGGGTGTTCGCGCTGCTTGCGATCTGCGGCGACCTCGGCGGCAGTATTTTCCCGACTGCCGCGGGATTTTTCGCGGATTCTTTGGGATTAAACGCGGCTTTTGCGATAAGTTCGTTAATTCCGCTTGTGTGTTTCGTAAGTCATGTGCTATTATTAAGAAAGGACAAAGCCGTGCCGGGAAAAATCGACGGCGCGGAAAGGAGATAAATTATGTATGTATTCGGCGTAGATATAGGCGGCACGGGCGTTAAGTCCGGCATAGTCGACGAGAACGGAAAAATTATTATCAAGTCGTCGATAAAAACGGGCAGAGAACGCGGCTACGAGGAAATCGTCGCGGATATCGCGGCGCAACTGAAAAAACTCGCCGCCGACGCGGGTATCGATATGAAAGAAATCTCGGGCGTGGGCATAGGCTGTCCGGGCGCTATCGACAGCGCGCTCGGCATAGTCGACTACTCGTGCAACCTCGCGTGGGAGCATGCGGAAGTTGTTAAGGAACTAAGAAAGTATATCGACCTACCCGCGAAGATAAGTAACGACGCGAACGTTGCGGCGCTCGGAGAAACCAAGTTCGGCGCGGGCAAGGCGTATTCCGACACTGTGTTCGTGACCTTAGGCACGGGCGTGGGCGGCGGCGTGATTATCGAGAACAAGTTGTTCGAGGGCTTCCGCTCCAAAGGCGCGGAACTCGGACACATGGTCATCGTCAAGGACGGCGAACCGTGCGCTTGCGGCAGACGCGGCTGTATGGAAGCCTACGCTTCGGCTACCGCGCTTATCCGCGACACCAAGCGCGCCATGGAAAAGCACAAGGACTCCGCGATGTGGGAGTTCGCGGGCGGCGATATAAACGCGGTCGACGGCAGAACTTCGTTCGAGTGCGCGAAAAAAGGCGATAAGGCGGCGGCGGAAGTCGTCAGAAACTACGTCGAGTACCTCGGCGAGGGCATAGGTAATTTTATCAATATTTTCCGTCCGCAAGCGGTTATCCTCGGCGGCGGCGTGTGCGCTCAGGGCGAGTATCTGTTAAAGCCGCTCCGCGAGTACGTAAAAGCGAATACTTACGGCGGCGAAAGCATACCTGAAGCGGAAATTACGGTCGCGACGCTCGGCAACGACGCGGGGCTTATCGGCGCGGCTTCGCTTATGCTGGGCGGCGGCGTGGAAACTCTGCTGTAATCGAACGAAAGAAAAAGGAGTATAGAATATGGATATCAAATCGCTGATAGCGAAAATGACGCTGAAAGAAAAACTGATGCAACTGACGCAACTGAACGCCGAGTTCTTCCTTACGAGCGCCGGCGCGGAAGCCACCGGGCCTATGGCGGACCTCGGGCTTACGAAAGACGACCTTACCGGAATAGGTTCGGTGCTGAATATCCGCGGCACGGACAAGGTGCGCGAAGTGCAGGAAAAGCACCTTGCCGCCGATCCGCACAAGATCCCGGTTTCCGTCATGATGGACGTCGTGCACGGTTGCAGAACGAATTACCCGATTCCGCTCGGCATGGGCGCGACTTTCTCGCCCGAACTTATGGAGGACTGCTGCGAAATGGCGGCAAGAGAAGCGCTCGCAATGGGCGTGAACGTCACTTTTTCGCCTATGGTCGACCTTGCCCGCGACGCGCGTTGGGGCAGAATCGCCGAAACCACCGGCGAAGATCCGAAACTCAACTGCGATATGTCCGCGGCGCACGTCCGCGGCTATCATCGCGGCGGCATACATTCGTGCGTAAAGCACTACGCGGCTTACGGCGGCGCGGAAGCGGGCAGAGATTACAACACCGTCGATATGAGCGAACGCACGCTCCGCGAGTACTATTTGCCGTCGTACAAGGCGGCTGTGGACGCGGGCACGGATATGGTAATGACTTCGTTCAACTCGCTCAACGGCGTGCCGTCGGCGGGCAATAAACGGCTCGTGGGCGGAATTTTGAGAAAAGAATGGGGCTTTGACGGCGTAATCATTTCCGACTACAACGCGTTCCGCGAACTCATCACTCACGGCGTTGCAGATGGCGAGGAACAAGCGGCGTATATGGCTATGGAAGCGACCAACGACATCGAAATGATGTCCGCTACCTATATCCGTTGCATGGAAAAACTGATTGCGGACGGAAAAATCACGATCGGACAAGTCGATAAGGCGCTCGAACGCACGCTCGTTCAGAAAGAGAACATGGGTTTGTTCGACAATCCCTACGGCAGAGCGCTGAAAGAAAATCCCGAGGACGTACTGCTTTCCGAAAAGCATCGCAATATCGCGAGAACCGCCGCGGAAAAAGCCGCCGTGCTTCTCAAAAACGACGGCGTGCTTCCGTTCTCGGACAAGGCAAAGCGCGTGGCGGTCATCGGACCGTTCGGCAATACCGGCAGTATTCTGGGAACGTGGCGTTGCTACGGTAACGCCGACGATACCGTTACCGTTCTCGGCGGCGTGAAAAACCTTCTCCCGAACGCTTCCGTGCGTTACGCCGAGGGCGTAAGCGGCGCTATCGGCGCGGTCGCGGACAAGGCGGCTATAAAGGAAGCCGTCACGCTGGCGGCGACTTCGGACGCGGTTATCCTCACGCTCGGCGAGCCGCAGGACGACAGCGGCGAGGGTAACAGCAAACTCGACCTCGAACTTCCCGCGGCGCAGTACGAACTGCTTAATGCCGTGGTCGCGGCGAACAAGAACACCGCGGTACTGCTGTTCGGCGGCAGACCGCTCGCTATCACGAAGTTGTCGAAAATCGCGCCCGCGATCCTCGAAGTATGGCAACCGGGTACGGAAGGCGGCTCGGCGGCGGCGAACCTCTTGTTCGGCAAGGTTGCGCCCGAGGGCAAACTGCCCGCGTCCTTCCCGGCGTTCACCGGTCAATGCCCGATTTATTACAATCGCTACAACACCGGCAGACCCGTAAGCGACGATACCAAGCGCGTGGCTTATTCCTCCAGTTACATCGACGGACCGGTACGCCCGCTGTACCCGTTCGGCTACGGCTTGACGTATACGACTTTCGGTTACCGCGACCTCAAAGTTTCGTCCGAAACGATGAAACGCGGCGGCACGGTGACCGTTTCCGCAGTGATAAAGAACGAGGGCAAAGTTACCGCGACCGAAACCGCGCAACTTTATATCCGCGACCTCGTAGGCTCGGCGGTGCGCCCGATAAAAGAACTCAAGGGTTATAAAAAAGTAACGCTCGCGCCCGGGGAAGAAGCGACCGTGTCGTTTGAAATCACCGAGGACATGCTCGCGTTCTACGGCGCCGACCTTACCCGCAAAGCCGAGAGCGGCGAATTCCGCGCGTTTATCGGTACGAACTCCGACGTGGCGGAATACGTTACTTTCCGTCTTGAATAATCGGCGGGATAAGCCCGAGCGAAAGACGAAATTCCGAAATTTTGAGTGCAAACGAAAAACAACTTAATACCGTACCGAGAGTACGTTACCTGACGGCGTTTTTGAGAAATAACGCCGTTTTGGTCGTGGCGATCGTTGCGGCGCCCGACGCATTTGCGTTTTTTACAATGATAAAAGCGGATAACGTAATGCCTTGGAGTTGACAAGACCGTCGACCTCGGGTATACTTAACGCAACCTCGATATAGAACAATACGGGAGGAAAAACGATGAGAATAGGTGTTGCCGGACGTCCCGACGATTGGCTTGTCGCGGCGGAGATGGGTTATGATTATTTCGAGGAAAACTTGGCGCCGATTGCCGCGATGACGGACGAGGAGTTTCGTGCGGTAAGGGAACTTCCGCGCAGAACGGGGATCAAGTCCGAGGCGTTTAACTGCTTCTTTGACAGCGGCGTGAAGTTGTACGCCGAGTCCGACGCGTGGTTTCGCGACTACTGCGAGCGCGCGCTGGAAAGGGCGGCGATTCTGGGTGGAGAGATAGCCGTGATAGGCTCGGCAGGGGCGCGTTCGGTGCCGAAAGGCATGAGTCGCGAGGATGCCGAGAAGCGATTTATCGACATTCTGCGCATCGCCGGCGACGCGGCGGAGGGCGTGGGCATGCGCGTTGCGATAGAGCCGCTCAATCACTGCGAATGTAATTTCGTGAACACCGTCACCGAGGGCGCGGAACTTTGCCGCAAGACGGGTCATAAATCCGTTGGCACGATTGTCGACTTTTATCATTACTTCGTCGAGAACGAAACGCCCGACGATTTGGTCAAGGCTAAGACCAGGTTGTGGCACGCACACTTTGCGCGGCTTAATCCCGACAGGTGCTCGCCGCGAGAGGGCGACGAGGCTATGGTTAAAGAGTGCGCCGACGCGCTGAAAAACGCCGGGTATTCGGGCGGCAGAATCAGCCTCGAATGTTTTGTGCGCAAAAGCGTTCGCGAAGATATTGACGAGGCGTTTTCGCTGATGGATGCGTTCCGCAGGGTTTAAGGGGAGAAAATTATGGATCAAGAACGAGATATGGTTACGCCGGACTTATTGAAAATAATCGAGTACGAGATAATTGGCAAACTTCCCGATCCGATTTGTTCGAGGACGGACAACGAGTTGCGACCGAAGTCGATTTACGATTGGAAAAATCCGAAAAGGAAATAGTGCAGAGAAAAGCGGAAGGGTGCGGAATTTTATCGCGGTTTCCGTTTTTTTGTGGATTTTTTTCGCTCAGACGTTTGCCAGCCGCGCGCTGCGGTGCTATAATGGGATTATCGTGAGTACGAACGAAAAGCAACTTAATACCGTACCGAGAGTACGTTACCTGACGGCGTTTTTGAGAAAC
>ERZ808259.388-NODE-388-length-20171-cov-3.285345_pt1 | contig 20171 bp, 15 predicted proteins | sample MGYA00521279_ERZ808259 | MGnify/ENA primary metagenome ERZ808259 (study PRJEB31516, sample SAMN03275586) | gut metagenome | biome: mammalia-associated habitat; material: feces | host: Papio cynocephalus | place: Kenya | collected 2012-07-27 ... | reverse complement strand
TTCTTAGTTCCAAGTATTTTACCATACTTGTCTAACAAATGGGGTGCTGTTCAAACGGCTCGACCGGCTTTCTCGTGACGAATTGATTCAGGCTGCAGATGAGATCTCCGCCATGATGACCTGCCACTCCGAGCTGATGGCGTTTGGAGAAGGCCTTCCCCGCGGGGAGATGATCTTCCTGCTGCAGCAGGAGAAGCCGCTGGAGCTTCTGAGCAAGGCATGGATGGAGCATCAAAATGTGGATGTGGGCGAAACCTTCCAAAGTCTGCTCACAGGTCTATATGACGAGGCACAGCAAACGCAGGTGCGTGATATGGTACAGCCACAGACCGTGAAAGAACTGCTGAGGAGATATCCGAACGATTTCTTTCAGCTCATGACACCGTGCGGTTTTGTAGACCTGACGCCTTCCGAAACGGAGAAACTCTTACGCGGCGAGGCAACTATGGCACATCCGGGAGTCAGCGGATGCCAAATGCCGGTCGAAGCGCAGGAAATCCTGGAGATGGAGGTGCGGTCCTTAAAAAGAGATGAGCATGGCTGCTGGTATGCGCTAACAGATTATCCGCAGCAGCAAATGGAGCAGGCTCCGCAGGAGCCGCAGATGACGATGTGATTGGAGGAACATCATGAAAAGAGAAAATATCATGATCCCATTCGAGAGCGAGCAGCTTACCGCTCTCGATTTTTCTCTCAAAAAGAAAAACACAAGTGTGCAGGCGCAGATGGAAAAAATACTGCAAGAACTCTATGAAACAGAAGTGCCGGAGCCGCTGCGAGAGTATCTGGACAGCAAGGCTGTCCCCGCGCCCAAGCCCAAGCGCACCGTTAAGTCGGCTGCGCCGAAACCGCAGAGCAGCGAGCCGAAGCCTGCGGCAGTCACAGTAAAGGAGGGTAACTGATATGGCACAGCAGGAAGAGATCGTCTTATGGCTGGACCGTCGCTGGAAGAAAGCCATTGAGAAGCATCTCAAAGATGAAACTCTGCAGGAGCATCTCGAGAATGTACTGGACGAGCTTTGCAATCAGCTTCCGGAGTGGGAGTATGAGCGCATCAGCCGTGCAATTCAGTCAGAAGCTGCCGCGCAGCGTGCAGAGGAAGAGGCTGCCCGTACTTGCGCCGCCTACCATGTGGTAGAGAACGGACAGGAATGGTACTTCAAGACTACGCCCGGTGAGGAGCTGCTGGAGGCCTGCAAAAAGCTGCGCAGCTACATTACTACCGACGAGAGTGCTGCGCCAGATCTGTTCATCAAAATGTTTGCAGGCGGCCAGCCCATCACAGCAGAGGAGTACGATGCGCTGACTGTCCTTCGCATGGAGAACGCCGGCAAAAATCGCGGCGTGTTTGATTTGAACTTCGACAAGCGCGAATTCTCAGCTGTTCACATCGTGGACGGCTGGTGGACATGGGCGATGCGGGATGTGTCTGCGGCGGCATACCATGCAACACGCTCATTCTTTGCACCGGCAAAGGAACAGTGGAGCAAACTACTGAATCATCTGAGTGGCAAGGAGATCACCTCGGCGGGTCATCTCTCCGCACGGAACTTTTCCTTCGGTGAGGAGATCATCAAGTCGGATGGCAAGCTGAACTTTTATGTGCAGGCAGATTTCGATGTGGACGCCGCATTCGGTACATACGTCTGCACCGACCAGAATGATGACTGGCTCAACATCTATGCCAACTATGATATCGAGAAAGACTGCCTCTGCGACGAACTGGAGCTGAATCTCTGCAAAGGGGATGGCACGGAGGAAACCTGGAACTACGCACTCAACACCGCCGAGCAGGAGGTGCTGGCGCGGAAGATGGAGGAGTTCTGTCAGCAGCAGACCGGCATGAGCCTGCACGAGTATGCCCAGCGGTTTCGTGAGGAGCAGTCCGCCGAACCGGAAATAAAAGAATCACCTGCACCGCAGATGGAAATGTGAGGTCAAGATGGAAGAGAATGTGAGAGGATCGCTCGAAACGCTTCGCGCACAGATGCACCGCCTCGTGGACGAACGGATCGACAATGTCGTCGCGCGTATGGAAAGCGGTGAGATTGACTACGAGCCAGTGCGGGCACATCCGCTCGATTGGAGGCCCGCCGCGTTCAAAGGGACCAAAGCTGTTGCGGTCATCCTGCCGGACGGACGCGAGGTAGAAGCAAAAACGTGGCGAGCCGTTGTCGATACCATCCTCAAGGATTGTGCAGCTGACCCAGTCAGGCTCGAGCGCCTGCGCTGCCTCTGTGACCGGGTCAACGGGAACTTCCGCCCTCTGCTTTCGAGCCGCAAGGCCGAAATGAAAGCACCGGTCGAGATCGAGGATGGACTGTACTTCGAAAGTAAGTTCGATACGGAACAGCTTCTGCGCGTTCTGGTGGAAAAGATCCTGCGGCCGGTTGGCTATGACTGTTCCTCTGTCCTGCTCCGGTACCAGGAACGGCCGCAGACACAGGCATCCGGCATGGAGCCGGAGCAAAGCACCGACATGACGATGATGCTGATGTGAGAAACGGCAGTCTGCACCGCCAATTCTCTGCCCGGGCTGCGCGGGCCTGCGGACCCGCGGCGCCGACGAACTGCGTCAGCCCACCCTTGGCGGGCAGCCGCAGTCCGTCGGCTATTGTGCTTTTCTCTCCTTCTCCATAGAAGTGCTGCCGACCGCTCCAACCAGTTCGTGCAGCAGATGCAGCGCACCGCAACCCACATCGGAGGCCGCACATTGTGCAGCTTCCGCTTTTTGTTTCCGCACCCGCGATGGCTGGTACCCGCTGTTTGCCCTTGTGGGCCGCTGTGTGCGCTTTTGGAAAAGGAGGCGGGGCGTCGCCCCGCTGGGATAGTATCCCCAGCGTTTTGGGCCGCTTGTGCGCGTTTGCGCGCGGCCCTCGCTGGGATGATCGAACGGCATTTTGCCCGTTCGATTTTGTGCGAGATAAAGGGAGGTGGTCGCAAGCGACCGCCTCCCAGCCACAAAGCCCCGCAGTGCGGGGCTTTTTCGATGGTCAAGCAAGGTGAACCTTGCGCGCCGCTTTTCAGCCGCGAGGTGGTCGGAAAGGCAAAAAAGTCCGGTATGGCAAGCCTTTGCGCTGAGTCGTACCACAAGAATAGGAGATTTCTCCATGAATGAAGGAAAAAACACCGAGAACAAAACACGAATGGCAGTCTGGTTTACCCCTGCCGTGATCCGCCGTATGGACGGCTGGCTGGGGGAGGATAACTGCAAAACACGAAGCGAATTCATCGAGAAAGCTCTGCGCTTCTATATGGGCTACCTCGGAAGCTGCGACACGACGGAGTATCTCTCGAAGGCGCTTGTGACGATGATCCGCGGCACGCTGGAAAATCACAACAACCGTCTGCGCTCGCTGCTCTTCAAGTGGTGCGTAGAGCTGAACATGATGTGCCACACCATCGCCGCGCACTTCCGTGCCGATCCTATTGACCGCAAGGAGCTGCGCGCTTACGCCGTGGATGAGGTCAAGCGCACGAATGGACAGATCAGCTTTTCCAACGCACTCGACACCCAGCGACGGTTGGGAGAGGATGACGATTGGCAAGACTGATCTTCATCTCGCCCTACCTCAAGGACGGGAAGAATGCGAAATGGCTGCGTAACCGCACACACTATTTCGCCACACGCGAAGGTGTGGTGATCCCAAAGAAGGACGCGGACACGCCGCCAACGGAAAAGCAGAAGGCGTACATCCGGCGCCTGACAAAAAACCTTCCGCTCTGCCGTGGGCTGCTGGAGTACGAGGACTACAAGGAGTACCCAACCCGAAAGACCGCGGCGGAATTTATCGCGCAGGCGTATGAACAGTTCGTTGTGCCAATGGACAAGCGCGAAAACTACATCGACTATGTTGCGAACCGCCCCGGTGCGCAGCAAGTCGGCGGGCATGGCCTGTGGGACGCCAACGGTCCGGTGAGATCTCTGCGCGCAGTAGAGGAAGCTGTCTCCCAGCATACGGGAAATGTGTGGACACCCATCGTCTCGCTGCGCCGTGAGGATGCCGAGCGGCTCGGCTACACGGACGCGGAGAACTGGCGCGCGTTGGTCTGCGCCTGCATCGGAGACATCGCGGAGGCGTACAAGATACATCCGGACCACCTCAAGTGGTACGCTGCACTCCACACAAAGGAGAAGCATGTCCACATCCACATGATCCTCTACTCCACCGATCCGCGTGAGGGCTATCTCACCGTGCAGGGTATCCGTGCAGTTAAGTCCGCGTTCGTGACAAAGGCCTATGAGAATGACCGCGTCAGCATCTATGAAAAGCAGGCGCAGTACCGCACGCGCCTGCGCGAAAATGCCGAGGAACGGATGCTGGAGCTGATCCGTGCAATGCGAAGCGGCACGCTGCAAAATGAGCGTATGGAGCAGCTCATCGGAGAGCTGACGCAGCGGCTGCCACTCACAAAGGGGCGCAAGGTCTACGGCTACCTGCCGCCGCGCCTCAAGCGTATCGTGGATGAGATTGTGGATGAGCTCGCCAAGGACCCGCGCGTGGCGGAAGCGTATGAGATCTGGCAGGAGTTGCAGGAGCAGAAGTGTCTCGACTACAGTCAGAAGCTCCCGGAGCGACTGCCGCTGAGTCAGCAGAAGGAATTCAAGACGGTGCGTAACATGGTCATTCAGGAGGTGCTGAAGCTATCGGAGCAAGACCTCGAAGCATCACACCATAGGCAAGCGGAAGAACAGCCCGTGCAGGAGAGCCCAGCACCGATTGATCCTGACGCGCGGCCAAGGGATGACGTGTCGGCGTGCCACGATCCTGTGCAAAGGGTGAGTGCATCAGATGGTGCGGAAGAGAATACCGGCGAGCCGCCAAACGACACGCCGGAACAGGATGCCGATATGTCGACCGACAGCAGGGCATCAAAAAGAGATACGGTGTATCGCTCGCGCTCCCTTGGCGATTCGGTCGTGCAGATGCTGCACCACATGGGCAGGATCTTCGAGGACAACAGCAAGGCTGACAGTACGCTCCACGGTCTGAGGATCGACCGCAAGCGCCGCCGCGAGCTCCAACGCAAGCGCCTTGCCATGGGACACAAGCCCGACGATCATGAGGAGATAACGTATACATAGTACAGAGCCGCGGCATCGGTGATGTGACCGGTGCTGCGGCTCTGTGATCAGTTATGCTCCTCGTTCGGAATGTTCACGCTCACGCCGTTGACCTCCACACCGTCGTCGGCGGGAATGAGCAGATATCTGTGCCCGCCAATCATGCGGGCCTCGATGAGGTAGCTGTTCTCCGGCGCGACGGTGATCTCGAATTTATATTTTCAAATCATCCAGAAAAGGAGAAACGCTTTTTCTTGGAGATTGGAATAACACGGCATCTTCCAGTATCGGCCCATTCTCGGCACAAGCTCGTTCTGTTTGGACTGCTTCTTTTCTGCGCAGGTAAAGTTACAGGCTTTCTCACTCCTCCTGAACGCTCTGATCTCTTCCGCACGCAAAAACGTCGATAGTGGGCTCGCCCGCTCCCGTCATAGAAGAAACATAGTCAAGAACTGTTTCCACAGATTTTTCTACGCCGACGGAGGAATCAATGACCAACTCATAGTTCCTGACATTGCCCCAGCGCTTGCCGGAAATGTGCCGGTAATAGGATGCTCTGGCCTTGTCGGAGCGTCGAATGTTGCGCCTTGCTTCATCTGGCGTGTCTCCATAGACCTCCATAACTCTTCCAATCCGGTATTCCAGCGGTGCATGGATAAACACGCGTATCACGTTTTTGTGATTACGCAGCACATAGTCGGCGGCTCGGCCTACGATGACACAGGAACCGTTGGCGGCGATTTTCCGAATGATCAGCGCCTGTGCTTTTATTGCGCGCTGAACAGCCTGGGAACTCAGATACAGGTCGTGCAAGGCATCCGGTGCGTTTTTGTGAATGTCGGAAATGAACTCCCGATCCAATCCACTTTCATGAGCGGCAAGCGCCACCATTTCCTTATAGTAGAATGGAATCCCCAACTTCTGCGCAACCAGCTTACCAATCTGTTTGCCAGATGAGCCGTGCTCTCTGGCGATGGTGATGATCACACCCGGCTTTGACGGCTTCAGGGCAACAACATCTCCGTCGTCCGCCCGCAGCGGTTTTGCCTCGCTGACATAATCTTTCTGGAGGAACTGGCGGTAGAATAGGATGCCTATCGTGCTTGTCACTACTTCCGTCACAGGAAAGGTCAACCAAAACCGATCCAGTCCGAGCAGTGAGAACAGATAGCCGAGTGGCACAAATAGCACAACAGTCCGTAGTATCGTCAGCGCTGAGCTTTTCAGACTGGCTCCCACCGCCTGGAAGAATACGGGGAAAATCTGTGATGTGACCATCGGCAGGAAGCTGATGCCGACAAAGCGGAAGCCGATCATGCCAATCGCTATCACCTGCTCGTCTTTGGTAAAGACCCGCAGCATTTGCTCCGGCAGGAAAAGGAAGCACAGCGTTCCAACTGCCATCAGCACGAGTCCAAATATAACAGAATCCGACAGGGTCTTCTTGCAACGGTCAATATTTCTCGCGGCATAGTTGTAGCTGATGATCGGAACGATGCAGGTCTGCATGGCGCCGAGCGGGATATAGAAGAAAGTCTGCCACTTATAGTAAAGACCAAGGGCAGTGACGGCCTGATCGCAGAAGGTGGCCAGAATCAGGTTGAGTCCCAAAATGTAAAAGGTGTATGTCGACTGCATCAATATGTTCGGAACACCCATACGAAAGATGGTTGCAATATGGTGTGGGTATACCTCGGCCTTGGGTGATTTGTGGAATCCCTTCTTCATAACGACCAATGCTGCTACGATTTGCCCGGCAACCGTCGCAATGGCCGCGCCGGCGATGCCCATTTCCGGCAATCCAAACAGACCGAAAATCAAAAGCGGGTCGAGGATAATGTTTGTCACCGCACCGATGATCTGGGCGATCATCGGTGTTTTCATGTTGCCGTTGGATTGCAGTACCTTCGTCCAGATGCTTTCCAGAAACAGACCAAAGCTGAAGACACAGACGATCCGGCCATAGGTGATGACATCCCGAATGACGGCTTCAGACTCTGTGGACACGCGCGCGTAGAAGGGGAGGATTAGATAACAGGCTACTGCGAACAGGAACCAGAGCGTCACAGCCAACGGAGTGCCGACTCCTGCATACTCATCTGCTTCCTTACGATTCCCTGTGCCAAGTTTTGCAGCCATGACCGTATTGATGCCAACGCCCGTTCCCACAGCAAATGCGATCATCAGAAGCTGCATCGGGTAGATGATAGACAACGCCGTCAAGCCAGAGTCCGAATATTTGCCTACGAAAAAGCTGTCAACGATGTTATAGAGTGCCTGAATGAGCTGCGCCAGCATAACAGGCGGCGCAAGCCGAAACAATATCTTACTGATTTTTTCTGTTCCGAACAGATCGGTTTGTTCCATGGCAGCTTACCTCGTTTCTTCCAGCGCTGTGTTCAGGGCCGAATCAAATGCAAAGAGCAGGTCCGTCAACGTCCGCAGATTTTCTTTTCCCAAAGCCTCCAGCGCATGAGACTCTATGACATCAAGCGAGTAAAGAAACTCTGCGGCATAATCTTTTCCTTTGGCAGAGAGGACAAAGGCCTTTTCGCGACCCCTGCGCTTTTCTGTGTCATACACCAGGACCCCGTTTTTCCGCATGGCTGTGATTACATTGTGGATGGTCTGCTTTGGCAGGATATAACTGTCGCAGATCTGTTTTTGTGTGCAGTAGCCATACTCCCGAATCGTGTATAGCACAAGCATTTCATGGTAGTTGACGCCGTGGATGCCTGCCCACATGGAATAGGCGCCCCTGCATTTGATGATGGCTCTGTTTACATCGTTTAATATGCTTTGTGTTTCTCTGTCCATACGGCCCTCCAAGTCTTAAATGGGACTAACGCAGTATAAACGTACGATCACCGTTTGTCAATGGGTGAGATATCATGTTCCTGCAAAAAGCAGAGAGCAGTCCCTTACTCATCTTTGTACCATCTTAATACCGATCACCCAGCCCTTATACCGACTTAAAACGCCCTCTGGTATGATCAGGCAAATCGATCCGGAGGGAGTTGTTTTTATGCCGGAGGAACCGCCGCAGTACAGACGTCGCCTTTCGTCCTCTCAAATTATCATAGTACAGAGCCGCAGCACCGGTCACCACCGGTGCTGCGACTCTGTGATCAGCTATGTTCCTCGTTCGGAATGCTCACGCTCACACCGTTGACCTCCACACCGTCGTCGGCGGGAATGAGCAGGTACCTGCGCCCGCCAATCATGCGGGCTTCGATGAGGTAGCTGTTCTCTGGCGCGACGGTGATTTTCACCTCCGGCGTGGCGATCTCAAATTTGCCTGTGCCAAGAATGTTCTTCGGATTCAGCGCGGCGTTCTCACCGTACTGCTTCTCGCACTCGCGGCGGAAGCTCTCGACCTTCTCCTCGCTCACGCCGCTCTCGGACAGGATGCCGCCGACATCGCCGACGGTCAGCTCCAACGGCGCGGGATCGCGGCTCTCCTTGTGCTCCAGAATGCGGCCGCGAAGCTGCTCGTGGACGGACTGCACCACATCGTAGCTGCAATCCTTTTCAAGCGTGTCGGCGAGCGCAGTATCAAACACATTTTTCTGCTCGACGGCAGACATCGGCGGCTCCACGCGGAACACCGCGTCGATGACCTCCTCGTGGATGAGCTCGACATTCTTGCTGTAGAAAAGCGCATTGTAGATGTTCGCCGCGCGGTCGTCGAAGGCGGGAAACAGGAAGCCAAGCTCGGGCGCAAGAGCGATATGTCCGGTGGAGCTGGGGTGGAAGAAATTCTCGTCGGTATCGTAGCGCAGCTCGAGCGTCGGCGCCTTCACAGGACAAATGGCGCAGACAAAATATTTGTAGACGTCGCCGGAGGCGTCCGCCTGCAGCTCGTCATCCTTGCCGCGGTAGGGAACATCGTAGGCGTCGGCAGCGAGGAGAATGAGGTAGTTCGTCTCGCCCATGCTTAGCGATTCGATGATCCTGCGGCAGAGCGTTTCGCGGGCGTTCACGTCCTTGCATTCCGTCTGGCGCAGGGTTTGGAGCAGGCGGTGCTCGTCGCTGTCCGCGACCTGCGCGGTGGAAAATTCGATGTCGATGAGGTTGCGCCCCAGCGTGCCGGAGAGCGTCTTTTTGAGCAGCCCCAGGTACATCTCCTGCTCCTCCTGCCGCATGAGGCCGAGGGAGGCGTCGATCCACGAGATGACCTCACGGTTGGAATTGACATAGCAGCCGAAAATGCGGCTGAAGTTATTTTTATCGAGCCGGAAGCGCCGGCGAATTTCGTTGAGTTCTTTCTGGTTCATTTGCTTCATCTTCCTTCTATTGCAGAATATCACGGCAAGAAATTGTACCACAGGAGAAGCAGCACGGCAAGATGAACGGTCATGAAGAAAACGCTGAAGAAAACGCTGCCGCTAATTCTGCGACAGCGTTTTTGTGAGATCAGATCTGCGTTTGTGTCGGAACGAATTCCAGCTTGAGTGCCATCCCCATGCCTGCGGCAAGGCGCTTGAGCGTCCGCAGAGAGGGATTGGCTGTCCCGCTTTCCAGCCTGCTGATATCAGCCTGCGTAATGCCGGTAATGTCGGAAAGCTGCTTTTGCGTCATGCCGTTTTCCTCACGGCCTTCAGCAATGGCACGCATGATCTGACGTTCCGGTTCCTGCGCATCCCACTCAGCGCGGAATGCGGGGTCCTGCATTCTCTCGTTCAAAGTCTCACGAAAATTCTTCCCCATAAATCATGCCTCCTTTTTTCGGTTAAAGTCTGCGCGATACCGCTTGGCGCGTTCGATCTCGCGCGGCGGCGTTTTCATCGTCTTTTTTACAAAGCCATTGGTGAGGATCACTCTGCGTCCTACTACAAAAAAGTAAAGCACCCTGCTGATATCCGAGCCTTGTTTCGCGCGTACCTCAAAAATCCCGTCATCCACCACACTTTCTCTGCATCTTGTTATATGTGATAAAACACATATTGTCAACAAAAAGAGCAACGATCTGAAAGGACATATCATGAGCAAATTTGTTTATTTTACGCCGGAGGAAAAGGCGCGGGCGCAGAACACCGACCTGGTTTCCCTGCTGCGCGCCCAGGGCGAGCGCCCCATCCGTTCCGGCCGAGAGTATCGTACCCCCGGCGACCCCAGCGTCACCGTCCGCGGCAACAAGTGGTTCGACCACTCCAAACGCGAGGGCGGTTACGCTATCAGCTTTGTCCAGCGCTACTACCGTCTCCCTTATCCGGAGGCGGTTTCTCTTTTGCTGGGGCGTAAGGACGGCCAAAAGCTCGAGCAGGCAAAGCCTGCCACAACGGAGCCGAAGCCCTTCGCCCTGCCGCAGCCCTACAGCAATATGCGCCGCGTCTACGCCTACCTCCTGCACAAGCGGCACATTGAACGCGAGGTGGTTTCGTACTTCACGCATGAAAAGCTGCTCTACGAGGACGAGCATCACAACTGCGTCTTTGTCGGCATGGACGGTGATCTTGCGAAGCACGCGCATCTGCGCAGCACAAACAGCGAGGGCAAGGTGTTTCGCATGAATGTTGAGGGCAGCGAGAGCGCACACAGCTTTCACAAAGACGGTACAGACAAGTCCCTTTATGTGTTCGAGGCCCCCATCGACCTGCTCTCGTACATCACACTCTATCCCTATGGCTGGCAGGAGCACAGCTATGTCGCCTGCTGCGGGACCTCTGCCCAGCCGATGCTGGAACGCTTGCGGCAGAACCCGAGGCTGGATACTGTGTACCTCTGCCTCGATAACGACGACGCGGGCAACGAAGCTTGTGAACGTATGATGGAGACCTTGGAGGAGATGAACATAGAGGTCCAGCGCCTTTGCCCGCAGCGCAAGGACTGGAACGATGACCTGTGCGCCAGGTTTGAGAAAAAGGAGAAAGCAACATGAGTCATGACACCGTGCCTTTCATCGCGCTCTGCATCGGTCTGCTTGTCTTCCTGCTGGTGGTGTCCATCGTTTCCACGAACTATTCCCTCAACCGCATCAAGAGCAAAACGGTCGGCGACGGCCAGCACGGTACGGCACGCTTGGCAACGCTGAAAGAGATCGGAAAGACCTATGCTCATATACTCTTTGATGTGGTGCATTGGCGCAAGGGAGAGCGTCTTCCTCAAAAACAAGGCGTCGTGGTCGGCAGCATGGGCGGAGGAAAAAAGAAACGGCGGCGCCTTGCGACCCTTGGGAGGACCGCCGTGAGGTATGTAAAAAGGATATGGAAGAAAAGAAAGTGCGGTCAAGATCCGGACGAGCCGGAGCTGATCCGCGCGCTGGTGGACAGCGACGACATCCATTGCTTGATGATCGGCGCTTCCGGCGTAGGCAAGACAGCGTACTTTTTGTACCCCAATCTGGAGTATGCCTGCGCCAGCGGAATGAGCTTTCTCGCGCTCGACAGCAAAGGCGACCTCGCACGCAACTACGGCGCGGTCGCGTCCAAGTATTACGGCTATCAGGTGTCTGTCGTTGACCTGCGAAATCCTACGTGCAGCGATGGCTATAATCTGCTCACGCTCATCAACCGCTACATGGACCTTGCCGTTGCAAACCCGGAGGACCTGAAATCCAGAGCGAAGTCCGAAAAGTATGCCAAGATACTTTCCAATACGATCATCAATCCATCCGGGGACGAAAGCATCTATGGGCAGAACGCGTACTTTTATCAGGCAGCCGAGGGTGTGTTGACAGCGACGATCCTGCTCCTCGCCGAGCATCTTCCCCCAACAAAAGAACAGCCGGAGGAGCGGCGGCATATCGTCTCCGTCTTCAAGCTGGTGCAGGAGCTCCTTGCTCCCATTGGCAGTGGGCCGAAGGCAAAGAACGGCTTCCAGCTCCTTATGGCAATGATGCCGGAGGATCACAAGGCGAGGTGGTTTTCCGGCTCGGCTCTGACCACGGCGGAGCAGAGCATGAACTCCGTCATGTCCACGGTGCTCTCACGGCTCAATGCATTTCTCGATTCCGAGCTCGAGCAGGTGCTCTGCTTCGACAATGTGATTGACGCCGAGCGCATGGCGCGGGAAAAATGCACCGTATTCCTCATTCTTCCGGAGGAGGACGTTACCAAGCACTTCATGGCATCCCTTATGGTGCAGGCGCTCAGTCAGGAGCTTTTCTATGTTGCCGATAAGAATGGAGGCAAACTCCCGCGGCGCGTTATTTTCTTCATGGATGAATTTGGAACGATGCCGCCGTTCAATGTCCTGCCGCTTTTCTCCGCGGGCCGCTCCCGTCGACTGACGCTGGTGCCGATCATCCAAAGTCTTGCCCAGCTCGAAAAGAACTATGGCAAGGAAGGCGCGGCGATCATACAGGACAACTGCCAAACGACTATCTTCGGCGGCTTCGCACCCAGCAGCCAGACCGCCGAGGTGCTTTCCAAAGCGCTGGGGACACGCACGGTCCTCTCCGGCTCGGTCAGTCAGGGCAAGGAGAGCAGCCGGTCTCTCCAGATGATGGAGCGCCCACTGCTGAGCGCGGATGAGCTTAAGAGTCTGCCGAAAGGAGAGTTCATCGTGATGAAAACCGGCACACATCCCATGCAGACGCACTTGCAGCTCTTCCTCGATTGGGGCATCACCTTTGGAGAGGAGTATCGTGTTCCGGAGCACGGGGCGCGCAAGGTCGCGTATGCCAACAAGGAGATGCTGATGAAGGTGATCCGCAGAAAATATCCACTGGCATCGGGGAGGACTTCATCCTCGTCGGAAGCGGAAGCATCTGGCGGTATGAGTGCGCCCATGCGTGAGGAGGTACAGCAGGAGATGATTGCTGCCGCGGAGGGCGCGAAGCGCAAAGCCTACAACACGCCGAAAGCGGAGGATACCACATGAGCTACTATGGAGACCTCTATCAGAATGAGGAACTGTCCCATCGCGCGAAGACGGTCTATATGTATCTCTATGATCGCTCAGATGCCGCAGGGACCTGCTGGCCGGGCGTCAAGCGGATCGCCGCAGACCTCAAGCTATCCCGACGCACGGTGCAGCGGGCTTTGGGCGACTTGGAGCAGGCAGGGCTGGTCTCGCGCCGGTCTCGTTATCGGCCAAACGGCAGCCTGACCAGTAACCTGTATCAGATCGCCGCCGGAAAAGGAAAAAGCTCACAGTCTCCCGCCAAGGGAGGACTGTGAGCAAGTGCTGTCACGAGGGTAGCGTCATCATGGCGCATCCAGAAGGACTCACTCTATCGGAGATCATAAGACAGAGAAGAAACAAATGTTAAACCCGTTCAAGACTGGCAATGCATATCCGCAAAATATTTTGCAATTTAACGAATGATGTGATATAATTTTTCAACAAAACACGGTGCATTCGATAAGACCCTGCGAATACCTGATTCCGGCAAAGAGACTTCAAAAGACTTTTCAACGGAGGGGCATGGAATGAATTGCGGCGAAGTGATGACAGTCCTTTCCCAGTGCAGATTGGGAGCAGTCGTGGTGGACGCAGACAGCACGATCCTTGCAGTCAATGATGAGGGGGACAGTCTTCTGCATGGCGAAGGTGCGCTGATTGGAAAAAGGCTCATGGATATGGCGGCGCCGCTGTGCGACCGAACAGGGAAAAAGCTATACGCACACGTTGCATTTTGGGAGTATTTGCTCCGTTGTCCCGCACCGACGGTGAACGATCTGCCGGATGGCGCAGAGCTGATCGTATTCCGGCAGGCGAATAACGACGCCTGCCACGATCTGCTGCTCGATGCATTTAACAGGGTAGAGGAATCTATTATTCTTTTCGACGCGGACGAACGGATCTATCAGCTCAATGCGGCGGCAGAGAAGCTCGATTCGCTGATGACGCGCGATGTGATCGGCGAGAGCGTGAGGGATGTTTACAAGATGCTGGACGGTTCTGGGATGGCAGTTCCACGCGTGATCCGTACCAAGCAGCCGCTGCTGAGCCTTCGGCAGTTTTATGGGACTCGCAATGGAAAAGAGATCGATGTGGTCTCCGATACCTATCCGGTCGTGCAGAATGGGCAGGTCCTCGGCGCGTTTAATATTCTGAAAGACTGGAGCGCAATCGATAATCTGCATAAGCAGATCATTGACCTGCAGCAAAAGCTCATGGTGCAGAAGCTGTCCGGCAAATCCAGCACCAAGAGCGCACTGTCGGCAAGATACCATTTCAGCGACATTGTTCACAGCAGCCCTGTCATGCATGATCTGATTGACCAATGCAAGCGTGTGGCAGGGTACGACTCGTCTATTATGATCTACGGGGAAACGGGTACCGGCAAGGAGCTCCTTGCCCAGAGTATTCACAATGCGAGCCAACGTGCGGACGGCCCGTTCCTTGCGATCAACTGTGCGGCGCTTCCGGAAAATCTGCTCGAGGGCATTCTTTTCGGCACAGAAAAGGGCGCGTATACCGGAGCGGAAAATCGGGCGGGCCTGTTTGAACAGGCGAACGGCGGAACGTTGCTGCTCGACGAGATCAATTCCATGAATATCAGCCTGCAGGCAAAGCTGCTGCGCGTGCTGCAGGACGGCATGGTGCGCCGTGTGGGCGGTATGACGGAGACACATATCGACGTGCGCGTGCTGTCCAACATCAATATCCCACCCAATCAGGCAATTGAAGAGCATAAGCTGCGGCTGGATCTGTTTTACCGCCTTGGCGTGGTGAATATTCATATCCCCCCACTCAGAGAGAGAAAAGAGGATATCAGCCTGCTTGCCAAGCAGTTTATTCTTCAGCTCGATAAAAAGCTGCGTAAGAACGTGCGCGATATCGATGAGGAGACCCTGAGACGCTTCAGGGAATATGACTGGCCCGGCAATGTGAGAGAGCTGCAGCATACGATCGAACATGCAATGAATGTGATACCGAACGATATGTCTGTCATTACGCCGGAGTACATTCCGTGGTATGTCATGACGACCGCCGTCCGCCCGAAAGAGACCGCGTACAGTGAGGCGATGTCCTCGCTGGACGGGACAATGCAGGACATTGAACGCAGAACGATCTGCAAGGCGCTGCGGGAATCGGGCGGGAATATTTCCGAGGCAGCGCGGAATCTGAACATGAGCCGGCAGAATCTTCAATACAGGATCAAGCGTCATAAGATCGATATACCGACGCTGCTACGGCAGGAATAAAGAGGAAAGCACGGAAGCGGAAACCGACTATATGTCAGTTCCCGCTTCCGTGCTTTTTAGGAAGAGAAAAAAGTATTGCAGCAGCTTATTTGTCACTGATACCCGCTATTGTTTTGGCAAGCTGCTTCTTGCCCTGAATGTTGCCCTGACGGGCGATCATGATGCGCTGGGCCTGCGGAGAACCTGCTCCGTGCAGGGACTCTGTGCGGTAGCCGACCGCCGCGGCGCCGAGGCAGATGTTTTCGAGGAAGCGCAGGACTTTCTGGCGGTCCTCGGTGGAAACATTCTCGTGCGTGGCAAAATACTTGTTGCAGATCTCGCCGATGGTCTCGCCGTTGTTGCCGACGGCAAGGTCGGACTTGAAGTCCTTCTCGCTCGGCATGGTCACCATCAGGCCGCCCGCAATGTCCTCGGCGAGACGCACGATCTCATACGGGAAGCGTGTGACGTTCTGCTTGCAGACATTTGCCAGCAGCAGGTCGATCTGGTAGTTGCCCGCCTTGGTCTGACAGCCCTCGCAGGAGCAGGCGATGCCGCAGGAGAAGAGCGTCTCATTGAGGTGCGTCATTTCAATAAGCTTGTCCTTGATGTGGCTGGCCTTTTCCGCGCCGTTGTACTCAGCGGCGAGCGCGGCTGCGCCGATGACCACATCGCCCACGCCGACCTTGCAGCCGCCGTAGCTCTGGCGGTGATAACCGGCAAAGCGCTCGACCATCATACCGGCAAAGTCATACTCACCGTTGAGGAAGATGTACTCATTGGGGATAAACACATGGTCGAGCACGACCAGCGCTTCCTGACCGCCGAACTTGGCGTTGCCGACGTCGATGGAGCAGCCCTCCAGCTTGCGGGTGTCGCAGCTCTGGCGGCCATAGATCATGTAAAGGCCCTCGGCGTCGGAGGGGCAGGCGAAGGAGACGGCCCAATCCTTGTCCGCCTCGCCCATGGCAATGGTGGGCATAAAGATGTGCCAGTGCGAGTTGATTGCGCCGGTCTGGTGGACCTTCGCGCCGTTGACGACGATGCCGTCCGCGCGGCGCTCAACCACGCGCAGGAAGAGGTCGGGGTCCTTCTGGTCGTGGGGAGCCTTGGAGCGGTCGCCCTTGGGGTCGGTCATGGCGCCGTCTACGGTGAGATCCTCATCCTGCACCATGATCAGAAACTTCTTGAAATTCTCGTGGTAGTGCGTGCCGTACTTCTCATCGACCTCATAGGTGGTGGAATAGACGGCGTTGAAAGCGTCCATACCGACGCAGCGCTGGAAGCAGCTGGCGGTCTTCTGACCGAGCAAGCGCTGCATCTTGACCTTTTTGACAAGGTCGTCGGCGGACTGGTGCAGATGAGTGAAGCGGTTGATCTTGCGGCCGGTGAGATTGGATGTCGCAGTCATCAGGTCCTCATACTGCGGGTCCTGTGCGAGCGCGTAGGTCATGGCGACGCAGTTGATGCTGGGGCGGATGATCGGAAGATCGACCCAGTTGTCGATCTTCTCGCCGAACATATAAACGCGGGTGTTGAGCTTGCGCAGAGAGTCGATATATTCCTTGGCGGTCATCATGGCGTTATCCTCCTTGTTTTACCGATGGGAAGTCCGGCATTGCCGGACTTCCCTTGATTGTTATTCCTTGGCAAGATTCTGATAGCTCTCGAGGCGCTCTCTGGCGTCGCTTTCCGCCTTGGCGTAGAGCGTGTCTGCCTTTTCGGGGAAGGAGAGCTTGAGCGAGGCGTAGCGGTTCTCGCCCATGAGGAACTTCTGGAAGTCACCGGTGGGCTGCTTGGAATCAAGCGTAAACGGGTTTTTGCCCTCTTCCTTGAGTGCGGGATTGTAGCGATAGAGGTGCCAGTAGCCGGCCTCGACAGCCTTCTTTTCCTCGGCTTGGCTCAGACCCATGCCGCATTTCGGACCGTGCTCGATGCAGGGACAGTAGCAAATAACGAGAGAGGGACCGTCGTAGGCTTCCGCCTCACGGATAGCCTTGAGTGTCTGTGCGGGATCGGCGCCCATAGCGACCTGCGCAACATAGACGTAGCCGTAGCTCATTGCCATCAGGCCAAGGTCCTTCTTCTTGGTGACCTTGCCGCCGGCGGCAAACTTGGCAATCGCGCCCGCAGCGGTGGATTTGGAGGCCTGACCGCCGGTGTTGGAGTAGACCTCGGTGTCGAGCACGAGAATGTTGATATCCTGACCGGAGGCGAGCACATGGTCAAGACCGCCGTAGCCGATGTCATAGGCCCAGCCGTCGCCGCCGAAGGCCCAGACGGACTTTTTGGTCAGGTATTCCTGATTCTGACGGATGAAGGCGGCCTCGTCGCTTGCGTCATCGGCGAGGGCTGTGAGCAGCGCGTCGCTGACGGAGCGGGACTTGGCGGGATCGTTCGCCTCTTCCAGATAGGACTCGCATTCCGCCTTTGCGACGCCGCGCTCGGCAAGGGCTGCGACCTTTGCCGCAAGCTGACGGCGCACAGCGCTCTGACCGAGCAGAAAGCCGTAGGCGTATTCGGCGTTGTCCTCGAAGAGACTCATTGCCCATGCAGGGCCGTGACCCTTGCAGTCCGTGCAGTACGGCGAGGACGGCGTCGAGCCGCCATAGGCCGACGAGCAGCCGGATGCGTTGGCGACGTACATACGCTCACCAAAGAGCTGGCTGACGAGCTTGATATAAGGCGTTTCTCCGCAGCCGGCACAGGCGCCGGAGAACTCGAAATAGGGTTTAGCAAACTGGGAGGATTTGACATTCTTATCGCTGACCGCATCGCGCTTGATAGCGACCTGCTCCACAGCGTAATTCCAGTTTTCGGCTTCCTTGAGCTGCCCCTCAAGCGGCTGCATGGCGATTGCCGTGTCTTTGGCGAGGCAGACGTTGACACAGCTTCCGCAGCCCGTGCAGTCATAGGGGGAGACCTGAAGACGGTAGGTGTATTTGCCGTTCATGCCCTTAGCGGGGACGGTGGCAAAGCCGGAGGGCTTTTTCTCTTCCTCCGCGGCATCGAGCAGAATGGGGCGGATCGCGGCGTGCGGGCAGACCAGCGCGCACTGATTGCACTGCAGGCACTTGTCGGCATCCCACACGGGGACCTCAACGGCAGCGCCGCGCTTTTCATACTTCGAGGTGCCGGCGGGCCAGGTGCCGTCCTCCAGACCATACTTCTTCATCGTGGAGACAGGGAGCACATCGCCCTCCTGACGATTCATCACATCCACGACCTCGCGAATGAAGTCGGGCACATCGCGCTTCGAGGGCGCGTCCTCGGCCTTGAGCCACGCGGCGGGAATTTTGATCTCGTGCAGATCGTTGAGACCGCGCTCGATGGAGGCATTGTTCATGTCAACAACGGCCTGGCCCTTTTTCTTGAAGTACGTCTTGTAAATAGCGTCCTTCATTTCCGTGACGGCCTGGTCGACGGGGATGACGCCGGTGAGCTTGAAGAAGGCAGCCTGCAGGATCGTGTTGGTGCGGTTGCCAAGGCCGAGCTCGCGGGCGATGGAGGTCGCGTCGATGGTGTAGAGCTTCGCCTTCTTTTCCGCGAGTGCGCGCTTCATAGAGGCGGGCAGATGCCTTTCAAGGCCTTCCATATCCCAACCGCAGTTGAGCAGGAATGTGCCGCCGACCTTGAGGTTTTTGACCATGTCATACTTTTCTACATAGGACGGCGTGTGGCAGGCGACGAAATCCGCCGACTGGATCAGATAGGGCGAGCGGATCGGCTCCTTGCCGAAGCGCAGATGGCTCTGCGTCAGGCCGCCGGACTTCTTGGAGTCATAAACGAAGTAGGCCTGGCAGTAGAGATCGGTGGCGTGGCCGATGATCTTGATGGAGTTCTTATTGGCGCCCACCGTGCCGTCGGAGCCCATGCCCCAGAACTCGGCGCTGGTCTGGCCTGCGGGGGAGGTATCGATCTCGCAGGTGACGGGCAGAGAGGTGTGGGTCACGTCATCGGTGATGCCGACGGTGAAGCTGTTCTTCGGCGCATCCTGCTTGAGGTTGTCGAACACGGCGATGATCTGTCCGGGGGTGGTGTCCTTGGAGGAAAGTCCGTAGCGGCCGCCGACGACCGTCATCGGGATACCCTTTTTCTGATAGACCGAGCAGATGTCCTGGTAGAGCGGCTCGCCCATCGCACCCGGCTCCTTGGTGCGGTCGAGCACCGCGAGCTTTTTGGCGGTCTTCGGGAGCGCAGCGAGGAAACGGTCCGCGGCAAAGGGACGGTAGAGATGCACGTTGAGCAGGCCGACCTTCTCGCCCTTGGCGAGCAGGTAGTCGATGGCCTCCTTCGCGGTCTCGGCGGCGGAGCCCATGAGCACGATCACGCGCTCGGCGTCGGATGCGCCGTAGTAATTGAACAGCTTATAGTCGCGACCGGTGAGCTTGCTGATCTCCGCCATGTAGCGCTCGACTGCCTCGGGAATGGCATCGACCTTCTCGTTGCAGGCCTCGCGGCACTGAAAGAAAATGTCGGGGTTGACGGTCGTGCCGCGCGTCGCGGGATGCTCGGGGTTAAGAGAGTGTTTACGGAACGCCTTGAGCGCGTCCATGTCGATCAGCGGGCGAAGAGACTCATAATCGAGCGCTTCGATCTTCTGAATCTCGTGGCTCGTGCGGAAGCCGTCGAAGAAGTGCAGGAAGGGCATACGGCAATGGATGGCGGAAAGGTGCGCCACCGCGCCGAGGTCCATGACCTCCTGCGGGGAGGAGGAAGCAAGCATCGCAAAGCCGGTGCTGCGCACGCCCATCACGTCGCTGTGATCGCCGAAGATGGAAAGCGCGTGTGCGGAAAGCGTGCGCGCGGATACGTGAAAAACGCCCGGCAGCATCTCGCCTGCGATCTTATACATATTGGGGATCATCAGCAGAAGTCCCTGCGAGGCGGTGTAGGTAGTGGTCAGCGCGCCGGACTGCAGCGAGCCGTGCACCGTGCCGGCGGCGCCGCCCTCGGACTGCATCTCGACGACCTGAACCGGTTCGCCAAACAGATTCTTTTTGCCGTTTGCTGCCCAGGCGTCTACATGC